>Ga0307507_10003305_pt1 | contig 31620 bp, 35 predicted proteins | sample 7_EM_MG_FD_207223 | JGI IMG/M metagenome (GOLD analysis project Ga0307507, IMG submission 207223) | Populus trichocarpa ectomycorrhiza microbial communities from riparian zone in the Pacific Northwest, United States - 7_EM | ecosystem: Host-associated > Plants > Roots > Unclassified | place... | reverse complement strand
TATATGAAGCGGCCAACTTCAAAGGTGTCAGACCATTCAACGGGCGAGAGTCGGTCATTGTTCTGCGCATCAGGTTTCCGAAGTGACTTGGAGCAGCAGTCGCTCCAATAGCGATTTGCGCTCAGGATCTTATCTTCGTACTGACTGGTTCTGAGCGAGCCCGGAGGTCTCCGCTATATGTCATCTGGTATTGTTATACGATATTTTTAGTTAAGTGTTTATCCTGATACCGTCCGTCATCTTAGAGAACTCTCGTTCCTACCCTATGGGCATCCTAAAACAGGAACGCATACTTAAATCTGTCGCACGTCTTTTGCCCTATTATCGCCATCTTGTTTATGACTTGTCGCATAATTATATTTTAACTAATAATAACTATGATGCGGCTGTAAATCGAACACGTGACCTTATAGTCGGAGGCACGTGACTATTATCTTAAGTTAGACCGAGATGTATCTTTTGTACTTTGACTGATTGTCACGCAGGGGTCTGTGCGTGACTTGTTATAGGTCGGTATTCTTGGTATGCCTAACACATTGAAAAGTCCTTGATCATTCTGCTTCGTTTCTATAGTTTGGCCATCAGTGTAGGGCCTTATACTCCTGATCTCAGTTGCCTTTGGTGGGCTTTGTTCACAATCTCTCGTTACTTGTGGTGGATGGCTTAGCTATTTCTACCTTATCACGAGATCTGAGTACTGGTAATGTAGTACTTGTACATACACGTTTGCCTGATGTGGGCCTTGTTCTCATCCTCTTGTAGTTGCTGTTTGTGATCCTTCATCTCAGATGTCTTCTGCTTTCATGTCGTTGTCTTCTCACTTGTCGCATTGGAATTAGTTAGCTACTTGTTGCTGGTTCTGGCTGTGGCATTCGTCCTGTCTCTAAACTCAATATACTTAACTCCTAACCCTAAGTGTGCTATCCCTGACGAAATTACCTTACATGAGTCCGGACTCATGGCTCTCATTTCAATTGACAAGATCAAGTTTCAAGTTTGTTAAATGTCTACCACTTCCGCCGGTGGTAATGATGGTATTACTGTTATCATCCGACCGCACTTGCTAGAAACTGCTTTTACCGAACATCTTTGTCAACTATACTGGGCCTGTTTGCGAAAAGGACAAACGCTGAAGCGGTGGAATGAAGCTTTAATGTTCCCATTATGCAAAGATAAGAAGAAGCCTTATACTGCAAACAACTTGCGTCCAATCAGCATCTTTTGTCTCTTTCAGAAAATATTTGAATCATTGATTCTCCCATGTGTAAGATCCTCAGGCAACATGCGCTATTCTGGTATCCAAGCCGGCTTCCACTCCGGTTATTTAACCCTAACCAATGTTTTAACACTACATTACCTGATGGAGTCTGATGCTGGATCACATATTGTCTTTCTAGACTTTGCCACCGCATTTGATAGTCTGGGTTGGTCATTCCTCCACAGAGAACTCGACAAATAAGGCATGAATCCAGTTGTCGTTCAAATTAATTATCAACTCATCTATCACAATATGAGCTGTTCAGTTATCATCAATGGTACTCCCTCACCAAAGCAACACTGTACCTGTGGATTACCTCAAGGCTCACTCCTCTCTCCCGCTCCATTCAATCGCTTTATCAACAGCCTATTAGAAACTCTCAATTGGCAGAATACGCCATCATTCCCCTCTGCCCTATTCTTCCCTGATGATGGAGTCCGCATTTCACCAACCTTTGGCAAGGCCCAAAATCTCCGGAACCGGGCTTCCCACTGGGCTGATGAGCATGGTATGGCTTTCAATATAGCCAAATGTGGATATCTGATTACTCATTCCGCTTCCAAATTACCAGTTGCGATTCGTACTCCACTTCTCCTGAAACAACAGTCAATCCCTCTTGTGAAATCATATAAGTATCTTGGAGTTCAGTTTTCCACTCAGGGTGTTGACTTTCTTGCTCAAGGCTAGCTTCTTTGTCCTCGCGTAGAACGAGCGCTGGGAGCAATGCGATAGTTTTCGAAACCCTGGTGTCCTAGAATCCGCTACAATATTATCAACAGCATACTCCTACCAACACTTGAATATTCTTTGCCTCTCCTGTACGCCCAACTTGTACGAGATCGCAAGGTACCAAGTTGGCAATTACTTAACACAGCTTATAACAACTGCCAACAATGGATTGCTGGAGAACAGGCAAATTGCCCTCATGTTACCAGTGACCTGCTTGGCTTACTCTCTTTCAAGGATCGTGCTCAACATCTTCACACCAGGGTTTATCTTCATCTGATCTCCATGAATTCTCGCAATCCCCTGCGTTCCATCTTGAACTGCAAAGGGTGGTATCCCAAATCTAATCACTATCTCCCGGTGCATAACTATCATCCCCTTCTTTACCAGTTTGTCAATCCAACATCCGCTTTTAACAAGTTCTTACCAACCTTACAAGACACACCAATTGCCAACATACGTCAAAATGTCCTTGACGAACTTGTCCTTCAAAACTACAACAAGATACATGCAATCAGCTCTCACTTACCAAAGCTTCTCCACATTACCATGTTTGCCGATAGGGTTCCAAAACTTCACGGTGATGTTGTTCTCACCGCCCCTGCTGGAGACCAACAGAGTTTCCTTGCTTGGCGTCCTGGCATTTGGGGTTGGGGACGAAAGTGTGTCTGTGGTACCCGATTTGACAGAGGTCATACTCGCTGCATGCCTTCTCCATTTATATCTCTTAACAATTTGCAACAACGATTATACAAGACCAATCATCGACTCCTTGATGATGATATCAAGTAGCTACTTGTTGACTTTCTCCTGAATGAACGTCTCTGGGACAAAGCACGTACTATCCTGGATTTTTGGACAATATCTATGTCACACATGCTAAGATCAAATCCTCTTTCCACCTAGTTCTATTCTGTCCCCATATTGATTCAAACATCCAAAAATAGGTCTTCTGTTTTTGTTATAGCTTTCTCACTGTTTCATGCTTTTATCATGCTACAGCCATATTTCCTCTCGTGTTTTATTCAATCTCGATCTGTTGCACATTTATATTTACTCTTTTCTCTTCTTCCTTCTTCATTCTGATTATCTAAACTGACCACTCTCCATTTGAGTTTTTTCAAAAGTTTCCTACTTCGCTTTCATGTTATTTCCGGCAATTTGATTCCAGTACTCTTTCATCTTACTATGATTTTATAGTTCATGTTTCTCTTTAAAAGTTCTTATTGATTCTGACTCTTGTTTTTTGTTATTTCGGCCATCAGTGTGGAGCCATGTACTCCTGATCTCATCTGCCTCCTGGTGGGCATTATACACCTGCTTGTTTTGCTTTTGGTGTCAGGCCCTCCTGCTCCTCTAGTTTCTCGAACGGGTTCAAGTACTGCTGTACTTCAACTGATACATCTGCCTGATGGGGGTATTGTTCTCATCCTCTTGTAGTTACTGGTTGTTGCCTTCATCCCAGTTGTCTTCTGCTTCTCTGTAAGTGTCTTCTCACTTGCTGTGTGGCTGCCGGTTGGCTACTTGCTGTCCGTGATGGCTGTGGCTTTGGGTCCTGTCCCTAAATCAATATACTTAACTCCTAACCCTAACCCTGGACTTGTAGGAAAAACGGTTTCGGCATACCATGACGATATTACAATCTTCTCAGACTCTTTTGAAAACCATGTGTGTGATATCCGCCAGGGCTGTCAGAGATTACAGAACCACCACATTAGAGCCTCCCCATCCTAATGCAATTTCTTCACCAATAGATTACCCCTGTTGGGACATGTCATAGACGACAAAGGAATCCATGCAGATCCTGAGAAAATACGAGGAATACAGGACTGGCACACCCCCAAATCGAAAAATGAATTACCAATCTTTATTGCTAGTGTAATATATCATGCACAATTGGTACCATACCTCGCTACTGCTAGCGCCCAACGATCGGATCTGCTTTCCAAAACCAAATTTGAATGGAGACCATTGCATAAGGGAGTGTTCCAACAAGTCAAACACCTACCCGCAACCATTACCACACTCCGCCCAATTGACTATCAATCACGTCACTCAATATACCTCTTCACTGATACTTCCAACGTTGGAGCAGGCGCATAGATAGGCCAACCACTATCCCCTGAGAAAGCTCACCCTGCAGCATTTCATAGCCGAAAATTTGCACCAAGTCAACTACACTACCCTCTACATGAACTCGAACTTCTCGCTATAGTGGATGCAGTCCAGTCATTTCACCGCATGCTTTATGGTACCAAGTTCACTCTGGTAACGGAAAACAAAGCGCTTTCATTGTTCCCCTCACGGAGAAACCTCCCTTACTGCCAGACAAGATTGCGAATGTTCCTCCAATCTTACGATTTCGACATCATTCACCGACCAGGAAAGGACACTGGCCTGGCAGATGCCCTCTCAACAATATATGAAGAACGAGAATCAACCGCTAACATGATCCTAGTTGACCCCACTGTGAAGAAAGCCATAACAGGACCCTATTCCGCTATGACAAGCACAGTCAAACACAACCTCTACCTCGCTCACACTCTGGATCCAATTAAAAAGCTTTCTTTCTTCTCCCCAACACATCTTGACCCCTTTTCTATACCCCAACATCCGTCAATGTGGAAAGTTGAAGATGTTCCCATCCCAGACTCGCCCAAGGACAAGGAAAACGATCATCACCAAGGTCATTTTGAACAAGGACTTCATAAGATGGAAAGCACCCTTGAAGAAGGTATCGATGCCATGCAGAGCAACCAAGCCAGCACCCCAGGACAACCTCATGACCCTACCAAAACCACGATTCTCCTTCAAGCAGCTCAGACACAGCGTGCTGCACTTGTGTCAAGAATTCACAGCCCTTCAAACCAGATGGAATGATCTTTACGCTTTAATGCTATCACCAAATGCTTTGACAGAATCCATGACTCCATTACCAAACTGGAATCGATTGTCCTCGCCAGGTCAGGATACGAAACTCCCCTATCTGTTACCCCTCCCAATCCTCCCAGAGATGGGTTGGAACGATTTCTTATGTCTACAGGACATAGAGCCAAACACTGGGCAGAGTGTGTATAGGACGAATGTGAATTCCATATAGAAGGAAATGACCGCCACTACCCCCCCTCTGGACCTCGCCGTATACCTGCCTCCAGCCCCCTCTATTCGACGTCATGCTCCATTACTCCCCACCACCCAAAGCGAAGATATAAGGATCGATGGGCTATCCCTCATGCCTTCACCGATAATGATGGATATCCAGTCTTTCATACTATAATCAACAAGGATAGTGCACCAACCTCAAACCATGCAGCTCAGAAAGAAGACTTACCAGTCCCTGATGCTCCTGTCGACTACGATGACTCTTTCTCTGACCAGCCCTCCAGAGCCCTTTATATATCGGCCTTCCAGCTCTCCCAACACCTCAAAGGCAAGTGGTATTACAGTCTTCGAAAAGCCACAGCCTCAGATCCTCTCTATAACATCGTCAGCAAGAATCCCAAACATCCCATTTGGATTCTTATTGACGGCCTTCTTTTTACAAAAGGGGAGGATCACTGTCGAGACTGTCCATATATTTCCTATGAAACAACCTATGAAGGAACCAACATCAGGAGCGAAATCATTCGAATCACTCATGAACAAATGGCCCACATGGGAGCACACAAATGCTTCAAATACGCCTCCAAACATTGCTATTAGATGTCTATGACAAGTGATTACAAAGACTATATTCGCAGATGTCATCTTTGCCAGATGAACAAGCAACCTGCTACCCTCCCTGACAGAGTTGTGAACCCTCTCCCTGTCACCAGAAAACGATTCTCTTCGATGGCAATAGACTTTGCAGAACCCTTCCCTAGGGACAACAAGAAGGAACTAATCCTACTTGTGTTGGATCACTTCATTAAATTCACCTACCTCATCCCAGTCTCTCCAGAACATCACAGTAGTCGAAACTGCTAACCTACTCATTAAACGAATCTTCTCTGTCCATGGTTTCCCCCCTTCTATCATCTCAGATAGAGACACCAAGTTCACCTCCCCCTTCTGGATGCGATTCATGTCTAATATCAAAATTGATCTCAAAATGGCTACCGCTATTATCACCAGACCAATGGCCAAACAGAACGCAGAATCAGAATAATACGCCAATGCCTCCGCAATTTCATTAACCCCAAAGGTACCAAGTGGAGTCGCCACCTTCCCCTTGCTCAAACAGCTATCAATGCTGCTCGTGGCGATTCATCTAAACTCTTACCATTTGAAATTACCTTTAAACCAATTATCAACCTCCTCCCTAGTGTCAAAGTCCTCCCTACCACCGTCCCCTCTGCTGATGACATAGCTTCTCAAATCATACAAAACCAGCAGCTCGCCAGAACGGGCCTCCAGAAAGCACGAGCTCGCCAGAAAACTACTAGCGAGAAAAGACAGATAGAAGGACCACCTATTACCCCAGGCAAAACTGAAGTTACCCTGAGATCTGAACCCTATGTACACAAGATTGGACGAAACCACAAACTAGTTGGACTATTGTTATGACCCTTTTCAGTCTCCGAAGGACCTGATAGATACGATAACTACAAACTCAACATCCCTTCTATCATGCAAGGCATCCACCCTTGGATTCATTGCAGCCACCTTCAAATCTACCTCAGACCAGACCTCAAAGCTTTCCCAGGCCTCCCTAAACCCAGTTCTAAAAAACCAGTCACCGTGGATGCCTGAGGACAAGAAGAATGGGAAGTTGAGAAGGTTCTCAAAGATAGAATTTACCGAAGGAAACGCCAATTCCTAATCCATTGGAAAGGGTATGACGAAATGGAAGCTACTTGGGAACCTCTCGATGGCCTTAAAAGAGCCAGTACTGCCCTTAGGACTTACTGGTTTGACACCTATAACGAAACCATTCCCTTCCACCTCCCCTGGACTCATAACGAATGTTGCTCAGCTTGGACAGTCCAGACACCTGAATACATCCCTGTATCGCCAGAGCTTAATCCTGGCGGATTCTGGACACCTATCCAAGACTCTGACTACTCTGAGACCGAAACCTGTTACATCCTTCGTTCCCTTGATGAGTCTGAGTAAGAAACCTAATAGAAACCTTACACCTATTATTTGCTTTTCTGTTAGGGGGAATGTAACGGAATCTACTTTTATTGCGACTACCCCTTAATATGACGTTGAATATTGCCTATCACGATTTCCCAGAAACGAATCATTCCTTACCTTGTACCTTCCCTATTGTTATAGTTTCCTATTAGGTAGTACTTTTCTTAGTTCACTTATTACTACCTTTCTTTCCTTGTACCCAATTGGGAAACCCTATGCTTCCTACTATGTATTACTGTTTTCGTAGATTAGTAGCGATCCCTTACTTGTTTGATTCCATTACATGTTTTGTTAGTTATATCCTGTACCATCTACACCATTGTTTTAGGACTTAGTTGTTTTGGCTTCTAGCTTAGCGTAGCTTAGCATTCTCGTTAGGACAGGATATTGGTTATGATTTATTTGTATTTAAAGAGTTCAAGATCCGTTAAGGATTCGGACTCTCAAGTCTCACAGGGACCCTCACTTTAAATATAGTAAGTTGAACGCTCACTTTACAAGTTCTTAACCTTTGTTATATCTCTTGTAGAGATTTCCATCGACCCTGCTCCTCTTTGGACTTGCTGTATCGCCGGATGTCCCTCTGGGAATCCCGCGATACTCAGGAGCAGGTTACACACTTGGTGCTTAGGGAGATACTGCAAGATATCTTCCCAGCCGGAGAAAGAGCTGGAGGGTAGCGCAGCCATCCAAAATCATTTTCCCGCCAGAAAGAGAATTGGTGAGTAGCAAGAACCTGCAGCATTTGTTCCCGGCGGGAGAGAGAACTGGTGAACATTGCAATACTCCAAAAAGGGTTCCCAGGCGGAAACGGAATTGGTGCTTAGCAAGATACAGCAATATATCTTCCTGGCCGGAAGGAGAACTGGTCGGCAGCGCAGCCCTGCAAGGTCCGTTTCCAGACGAAAACAGTATTGGTGCTTAGCGAGAGACTGCAGCATCTCTTCCTTGCCGGAGAGAGAACTGGTAGGTGGCAAAGCCCTCCAAAGTCCTTTTCCAGCCGGAAAGACAATTGGTGAGTAGCCCGAACCTGCAAGATCCCTTCCCTGCTGGAGAGAGAACTGGTGGGTAGCGCAACACTCCACAATAGGTTCCCAGGCGGAAACCGAATTGGTGCTTAGCAAGACACTCGAAGATCTCTTCCCGGCCGGCGCGAAAACTAGCGTGTCGCCCAGGTCTCCCAAATCCTTTTCCCGGTGGAAAGGGAACTGGGATGTGGCTACACCCTTAAGTACATCTTCCCGGCCGGATAGTGATTTTCTGAGTAGCGCTACAGACCAAACTCTCTTCCCACCCTGAGCCAAGATTTGTTCGTCGCACCAAACAAGCCTACCCATACCCCTTTTTTGGGTCGGTTGGGCCCAACCCAACCCCTTCACGCTGAAAAACAGCCCATAATCTGGCGATACTGTAAGGACTGCGAGCAGAAGCGTCGATGGAAATCTCTACAGGAGATATAACTAATGTTAAGAACTGGTAAAGTGACCATTCAACTTACTATATTTAAAGTGAGGGTTCCGGTGAGGCTTGAGAGTCTGAATCGTTAACGGAACTCGAGCTCTTTAAATACAAATCAATCATAACCAATATCCTGTCCAAACCAGAATGCTAAGCTACGCTAAGGTAGAAGCAAAAACAACTAAGTCCTAAAACAAAGGTGTAGATGCGACAGGATATAACTAACAAAACAAGTAATGGAATCAAGAAGTAAGGGATCACTACTAATGTATATCAGCAAAAATAATCCCTGGCACACCTAGCGCACATAACCTCAACCGCGAATCAGGAAGCAACCACTTAAACTAACTATCACTCGGCGCAACTTGCTAAACCCCATATCTTCAGGCCGTCAGCTAGCGCAACACCATATCTTCAGGGCGTCACCTGGTGCAACACTATATCATCTGTGTATCACCAGGGCACCATCATTTTTGCCGGGCACTGCCTGATACGCAACCTAATCTTCAGAATTCACTCTGGAAACAGGTCAAGGGGCCCCCCTTCCCTTTCTGACTTGGGTCACAATATATTTTCCACTCATATAGTCCATTTAGATAGTCTTCTATTGAATTTCTGATTCTACTAAATACAGGCGGCACCTCACCCATGGCTTCCCTAAGGCTCCTCCAGGTATCCCTCTGGGTATCCCTCCCAGTCAGAGTGCGCACTTCATGGTTATTGACCGCTTAAAAATGGGCCTTATACCGCCGTGTGGCTGGCATCATACCCAACAGCCTCCCGCAAACAGAATTGAAATCCGTCCAGCAGTTGTGGAGGAATCTCCAATCGACTAAAGTTCCGCCAGCATAGTACTTCAGACCACCTCCACAGAAGAGAGCAAAATCCTGGCCTTTGATGCCACAGTGACGTAGTTTATACCATTGCATAGCTGGCGTCGAGCCCAACAACCTCCCGCAAACGAATCCAGAATCCGTCCAGTGGTTGTGGAGTAATCTGCAATGGAGTAAAATTCCGCCAGCTTAGTATCTCTACAAAAGACAGTGACTACATGGGCCTTCATGGGACAGGGACATACTCTATACCGTTGCGTAGCTGGCATCGAGCCCAATAACCTTCCGAAAACAGAATCTGCATCCGTCAGGCTGTTGTAGAGCAATCTGCAATCAAGTAAAGTTCTACCAGCTTAGTACCTTTACAGAAGAGAGTCACTTCAAGGGCTTTCATGGGACAGGGACGTATTCTATACTGTTGCGTAGCTGGCATCGAGCCCAACAATCTCCTGCAAACCGGATGGAAATGCGCAATGCGGTTGTAGAGTAATCTGCTATCGAGTAACATTCCGCCAGCATGCTACCTATGCCCCCCTCCAGAGATGTCTGCGAAATCCTGGGTTTTGATGCCTCAATGACGTCCCTTATACCGTTGCGTAGCTGGCATCGAGCCCAACAAACCCCCGCAAACAGAATTGGAATCCGTTAAGTGGTCGTGGAGAAATCGGCCATCGAGTAAAGTTCCGCCAGCATGCTTCCTAACACCCCCTCCACAGAAGAGAGCCAAATCCGGAGTCTTGATGCCACAGAGACGTCCTTTATATCGTTGCGTAGCTGGCGTCGAGCCCAATTACCTCCTGAAAACCGAATTGGAATCTGTGATGCGGTTGTCGAGTAATCTGCCATCGAGTAAAGTTCCACCAGCATGCTTCCTAAGACTCCCGCCAGAGAAGTCAGCGAAATCCTGGATTTGGATGCCACGGAGACGTCCTTTATACTGTTGCGTAGCTGGCGTCTAGCCCAATAACCTCTAGCAAACGGAACTTGAATCCGTCTAGCAGTTGTGGAGTAATCTGCTATTGAATAAAGTTCCGCCAGCCTGTATACCTATAACCCCATGAATAATAGTGAGGTAGAGATGGATCCTATACTAGTGGGTAGCTGGCATCGAGCCCTGCCTGATGCTGATGGTGGATTCAGAATCACTCTTGAGGTTTTGGTGGGGCCTTCAGGGTGGGCCTAGTGGTGAGGAGATTGAGAGATGAGGGGAAAATCTGGAGTCAGGTCACGTTGCGTCAAAGACTAAGTGCCGAGAAACCACAACAATGAAGTGTGCCTGAGACTGTCATAGCCATCACTCGCTTTCAGACCGGAGGGAGCTGGCATTTTCACTCTCTGAAAGATCAAGTTCTGAAAATAGAACTCTCCAAATCTGTCCCTCCCTGGCTGGCCGCTGTGATTACCGCTATATTAAGACTAAGAGTATGGTGGCTTTCTCACTTGGCGCCTATACTGACCCAATCATTTTTGCCAAGTCTACCCCCTTTCTAGGTATGAGAGATTGGTGGAAAGAGATAGGGGTAATACTCAAGAGGTACCCTGAATGTGGAGTAAATGAGTGGGGCATCTGAAGATGTGATGGTGTTGTAAGCTGGGTCAGGAAGCAGGGGGTGTAAGGTTGGGTAGCCACTAGCGTCCGGGGTAACGCGGTATGGCCACTGTATCTCATAATGTACCTGGCACAAGCGAAGGCGGCAGCCCAGCTCTGGGTACACCTAACCTTAAGGGCGCAAAGTTACTGTATGTGGTATCCTGACGCAACAGCGGTGCCCCTAGTGCAAGGTATATTTTTGCTGATGTACTAAACCAGTAATACATACAGTTTTCCAATTGGGTACAAGGAACGAAAGGTAGTAATAAGCGAACTAAGAAAAGTACTCCCTAATAGCAAACTATAACAAGGGGGAAGGTACAAGGAGGTAAGGAATGATTCGTTACTGGGGAAATCCTAATAGGCAATATCCAACGTCATGTTAAGGAATAATCGCGATAATAGTAGATTCCGTTACAGTTCTTCAAGTTCTGTTTATCATCTATTCTTCTATCTTTTTGATATCCTTCCCTTATTCTTATTTTCATTCTTCATTAAACCATATTTCTAATATTTATATTTATCATTTTAAACTCAAGTCATTGTAAATATGGAATGCTATGATATAATTTCTTCTCTTCATAGATTTCTCCTCTTCTGTATTTTCATTAATGTATAATTTGAGTTATACACTTGGTGGTGAAAATAATAAAATAGATCCATGCTCAGATATTCGCCTTACTGATTTATTCTCCATAGAATATTCATTTTTTCACTATTAAAAGTATTAGAGCTACACAGTAACCAAGCCACAACACAACCTAGGAGGCATAATTTTAAATCCACAACAACTTTTTCCGTTTTTAATTTATTAAACTAGACATTTGATTTTCAAAAATATAACTTGAACAAGATCTCAAATAGGTTAAAAAACTAGTTTTGTATGCTAAATTGTATGTTTCCATTATTGTGTATGATGTGGTTGCATCTCAGGATTTGTGTTACTATGAGAGAATACTTAACCTGTTTTCCCTTATATAATCGATAGGGTAACGATACTATCTCTATATCAAAGTACGGTATATAACGAGACTTAGTACCGGAGGCTTAGACTAAGTTGTTGTAACAAACTTCTTACTATATCGCAACTACGAAGTAGTTCCTAATACCTCAGTACGTTTGGTCTTAATGGTTTCTTTGAAGCGAAATGAAGAAGTTACTATTCAATCAGGTATATTGAAAACTCTGTCTGTCGAAGTCTGCTTTCTCTAAGTCCGGAGAATAGCAGGTCTTATATACACTTGTCAGGCTAACCCGAATCTGGTAAACAATAACCATAAGGACTCAAAAACGGTAGGCTTAAAATATTACATAAAATATATCTGATATCGAATGATATCTTGATACAATAAATAAAACATACACAGTATCAAAAGATACTCGGTAACCAAACAGGTAACCCGGGTTACAATAGTTATCATGATTGGCTCATAGGAATTAGATAAAGAAGATGTGGAGGAAGAAGACAAGGTGGGGAGATGAGGTGACTATTGAGAGAGGGGGAGGAGACAAGGAGAAAGTGGATATTTAGATATCCTAAAGAGATGAGGAATCAGAACTTTGTTGAAGAAGCTCCTAGGAAGGGAGAGAGAAAGATTGGCCAAATGATGACAGTTTTTTTTTATAGCCAGAAGTATGGTTGTTTCCTTCCTGTTTTTCCTGATTCTTCTTCTTCTAGGGGTAGAGTCACTGCACAGGCAATTATTGAGGTTTATGACCAATATGACTTTGAAGGGATATGGGAGGATATTAAGCAAGAGTAGGGGGAGGAGGAGGTCTTTTTGATCATTGACAATGCTAAAACCCACTTGCCCTTTATGAGATTGCTCAGAGAGCATGGGATTACACTTCTGGATATTTCTCCCTATTCACCAGATCTGAATCCAATTGAAACTATCTGTCTTTGATTAAGGATAAGCTCTCTAAGCACTATCCTGATCTCCATCTCATGAAGGGCTCTGAGCAGGTGGTCAAAAAGACAATTCAGGACGCAATTACTCATTGTTGGGAACTTCTTGATCCAAAGGTTTTTGATACTCTGGCAGGATCTATGGTGGATAGGGTAAAGGCAATTATTAAAGCTGATGGATGGTATACTAAGTACTCATTACTGCTATGTATTTTTTTAATTTTTTAATTTTTTTTTTAGTTGATGTTGAGGTAGTTGAATATATGGGGGGTTGTCATCACCGGGCAAATTATGTGTTCGTGATCGCTGTCGCGATCGGTTAATTTTGTCCCTGTACAATACTTTATTCAAAAACATAGGTGTGACCATTATCTGGTACTACGTATGCAAAATATGACCTTATCTCATCTATTATCTCTAACTAGACAAGTTAACTTAGTTATCACGACTCCTTTCTTTATCCTTTTTCGATACGCACACGGACTGTCACTCGGCTAGCTCAATTTTCCGAAAGGAAACATTTCACAGAGTACTAAAAGGAAGATATCTAGCCCACAAAACAGAGAAGAAGAGAGTAAACCAACCGCTCCCGTGATTGCTCTCTTAATAATGCCTGTTATCTTGGTTCTCCGTCTTGAGGAGGCTGCCGTCAATGGGAGGAAATAAGACACAGAAAAACCCCTTTTTATCACTCTGGGAGAGATTCTTCTCCCATCAAGGCCTCCGGACACAGGGCCGCTTTTTCTAACACTTGAAAACTAGTGATACCCAGGACATACAATTTTATACTCTTAAGAGTACATCATGCTGTTATTATTCTCGGCATCCACCCATCTCACACCCCCACTAAACTGTTCAAGATAGAGCACCGGAGAGTACCGAGACAAAATGCAAATCAAAATTTCCTTACATAGTTCGTGCGGTTCACCAGCGTGATGTTGACCTAGCATCTACACAAAGAGACAACTAGATATTCTATATAGGAAGAAAAAGAAAAGAGAAGAAAAGAAAAACACCACGATCGAATGATAAATGTCCCCATGAGAATGAAAGAAAAAGAAATTCTACTCTATTCTATATCAACGCCTCTCTAGGAATCGAAGCAAAGCCCAAATTATAATAATAATAATAATAATAACAATAAAAAGAAAAAGCAGCAGCTTGAGTATCCCTTTACTCCCGCATTCGGGTACGGAGGAGTGTGGTGTTTTGTCATCATCATCTCGCGTTTCGGAATCAACCTCCGCCCGCTCCAGCAGCATCTTAACTACCTCTTGGCTCTCGCATTCGGCTGCGTAGGAGAGTGGTGTTCTGCCACCATCATCTCGCGATTCGGGATCAACTTCTCTCTGTTCCAGAAGCAACTTCAGTGTCCCCGCACTCCTAACTCCAGCTACGTGAGAGTGGTGTCCAGCCGTAATTGTCTCGCGATTCTAGATCAGCTTCTCCCCGTTCCAGAAGCAGCTTTGTTGTCCCCGCACTCCGGCCTCCCGCCGCGTGGGAGAGTGGTGTCCTGCCATAATTATTTCGCGATTCGGGATCAACTTTTCCCCACCCTAGAAACAGTTTAACTATTTCTTCACTCCCGCCTCCGGCCGCGTGAGAGAATGGTGTTCGGCAGAAATTGTCTCGCGATTCGGGATCAACCTTTACCGCTCCAAAACCATCTCCAGTGTCCCCACACTCCCCTATCCGGCCGCATGGAAGAGCGGTGTTCGGCCGTGATGTCTTGTGATTCAGGATCAGCTTCTCTCCGTTCTAGAAGTATCTTGACTATCCATTCACTCCCGTGTCCGGCTATGTAGGAGAGTGGTGTTCGGCCGGAATTGCCTCGCGATTCCGGATCGATCTCATTCCGCTCTAGAAGTAATTTCACAGCTCTCTCCTGCCCACGCTCTGCAGCCTAAGAGAGGGGTGTTCGGTCACACATAGTATGTTTAGACTTGCCCCCGCCTTTTCCAAGAGTAGCTTTATAATGCCTTCCCACCCGTTTTTACAAGCCCAGATCAGTGGTGTACAGCCCTTAAAATCAGCCTTATCAACATCCCAATCTTTCGTATCCAGTAAGGCCTCAGCAATCTCATCAATACCCAGATATGCCACGCAGTGTAGCCCTGTAAATCCCTCAGGGAGCTCTCCCACCCCCCACCTCAGTTTAGAGACATGCCGACGCAAAAGAAGCTTTCCTAATATATGGCGATCAAATTTGTCCAGGAGCTGAAGTGCAAGTGATTTCACGCAGGCTGTGGTTTGGTTTCTCGTGTAGTGTCCCCAGAAGCTGGAAGCGTGTTCGAGGAAGGGACATTTTTGTGGAGCATCGTCCAAAATAGGCGAAAGTTCCACGACACAATCAAAGTTAAGGTATGTCAGGCAAACCTCAGCCATCACTGCATAAGGGCTCTAAAACATCTCGGAGCCACTGTTGAGATATTCTTGAAATGTGAAGTGCACTAAGCGAACTATTGATTCTTCCTTATCGACCATAACTAGCCCAAGACAGGAGGCCAGTAGTGATTCAATTGAAGCGATGTTATCTAGAATGTCAAACAGGGTGGAAGCGAAATAATATCTGCCCAATGATCATCTTCTACCAGGTTGAAAGGAAGAATTAGGGCATCATTCGCGTTTGTGTTGACCTCTTGAACTTGGGCGGTGGAGTCGTTAGCATCAAGGATAAACGGCTCAATGATCAAGTCGGAATATCCGGAACCCTGGCCGGAACCCTCGCTAGACTGAGGGGTATCAGGAGGCGGACCGGCTGGCAAGGAAATTCTATCGGTATCTTCATGTTGAGTGGGCATGTCTATAGCGAGTCCGTCTGGTTGCAGTTCGAACAGTCGAAGAAAATCATCTGCCCAATGATCATCTTCTACCAGGTTAAAAAGAGGAATTAGGGCATCATTCACGTTTGTGCTGGCCTCTTGAACTCGGGCGGTAGAGTCATCAACATTAAGGATGGACGGCTCAAAGGTGAAGTCCGGGTACCCGAAACCCTGGCCGGAACCCTGGCTAGACTGAGGGGTATCAGGAGGGGAACCGGCTGGCAAGGAAATTCTATCGGTATCTTCATCTTGAGTGGACATGTCTATGGCCAGTCCGTCTGGTTTCAAGGGTAGCTGCCCAAAAATATCTCCCCAATGATCATCTTCTGCAAGGTAGAAAGGAGGAATTAGGGCATTATTCGCGTTTGTGCCGGATTCAGTATTTACACGACCTCCGAGTAGCTTTAGTATCTGCTCATGCCCACCCCTGGAAGCACACCAGAGCGGCGTTCGGCCAGAATTATCACTCGAGTCAGGGTTGACCTCTTTCCGATCAAGGAGCAGCTTCACTATCTCTTTATGCCCACCCCTAGCAGCACACCAGAGCGGCGTTCGGCCATTATTATCTTTCGAGTCAGGGTTGACCTCTTTCCGGTTAAGGAGCAGCTTCACAATCCCCTTATGTCCACCCTTGGCCGCACGCCAGAGTGGAGTTTGGCCTTCAATGTCTCTCGAGTCAGGGTTGACCGTACTCTGGTTAAGGAGCAGCTTCATTATCCCCTCATACCCACCCCCTACAGCACACCAGACTGGTGTTCGGCCACAATTATCCTTCGAGTTGGGGTTGACCTCTTTTCGGTCAAGGAACAGCTTCACTATCGCCTCATGCCCACCCTTGGCAGCACACTGGAGTGGTGTTTGGCCATCATCGTCTCTCATGTCGGGGTTGACCTCTTGCCGCTCAAGGAGCAGCTTCACTACCCCCTCATGTCCACTATTGGCTGCGCACCAAAGTGGTGTTCGGCCATAATTATCTCTCGAGTCGGGGTTGACCTCTTTCTGGTCCAGGAGCAGCTTCACTATCCCCTCATACCCACCCTTAGCAGCACACCGGAGTGGAGTTTGGCCATCATCGTCTCTCAACTCGGGGTTGGCCTCTTTCCGGTTAAGGAGCAGCTTCACAATCCCCTCATGTCCACCCTTGGCCGCACGCCAGAGTGGAGTTTGGCCATTACCGTCTCTCGAGTCGGGGTTGACTTCTCTCCGGTCAAGGAGCAGCTTCACTATCTCTTCATGCCCACCTCTAGCAGCACACCAGAGTGGTGTTCGGCCGTAATTATCTTTCGAGTCGGGGTTGACCTCTTTCTGGTCCAGGAGCAGCTTCACAATCCGCTCATGCCCACTTTCAGCCGCCCACGTCAATGGAGTGCGGCCCGAGCCATCGAGCAGGTCTATACCACAGCCTTTCATCATCTCCAACAAAGCAAGCGCAACCTCACCAAGCCCAAGGTATGCCGCGCAGTGAAGACCAGTGAATCCTTCAGAATGCCGAGTCTCCCTTTCCCACCAACTAAATTTTCCCCGAAAAAGTAGCTTGGCTGATATATGAGCGCCGAATTTATCAAGTAGCTGAAGCGCAAGTGATTTCGCAGTTTCTGTAAGCCCATTACTTGCATAAAATCCCCAGTAACTAGAGGCATATTGAAGGAGGGGTGTCTCTACTGGGGCGGTCTCAAGAGTATGCGAAAGCAAATTGACAGAATCAAAGTTAAGATACGTCAAGCAAACCTCCGTCATTATCGACTGGGGGTTTACAAAATGTTCGGGATGCCTGTTGAGATATTCCTGAAGGGTAGAGTGCACCAGGTGAACAATTGAGCTCTCATCTACAGTGACGAGTCCGAGACAGGAAGCCAACAATGTTTTTTCGGAAGGGATATTATCGCATTTCATATGCCTAGACCCAATTTCGACCCCCAGGGCCTCGCATAGCTCCCCAACGCGCATTGGGCGCTGTGAGTGAGCAATCCACATTAAAGCAGCCTTGCCGAGAACTGATCTGCCTCCACCATGACCCTTTATTCTATCTAATGTCGCATCGTAGGCACCATCCAAACCGAGTCCACTGGTCATTATGTCGAGTCTTTCTCGCCTCTTGTGGATTGTTGCCTCCGCTAATATCGCGCCTATTGTTAAGGAAACGAGTAGAAATCTGGGCACTATTGTCAGCGATTAACCTGAGTTTTTGATATATAACCAGCGATTACATACGCGTCGGGGATCTTTTCTATAATACGTTTAATAATATCATCTTGGAGCGTAGGGCTCATCGCTTCGGGGTCCAAGTCATGCTTCAACTCCATCTCCAGGAATTCTCTTATGTCCTCCCTATTGGGGCTGATTGGGATAGCATCCACGCTCCCCGGAAGATATTTCTCCACCACACTTCGAATATGGGGCCTTCCCGTAATAAATAATTGGACGCCAGGCAATTCCTGGGAAACGGTATGCAACGAAGTCATGAGTTGGGGTAGATGTTTATCCGGACATTCATCCAAGGCGTCAATACAAATAAAAGTCCGCTTGATGGGAGTAAGAGCAGCCCTCAAGAGCTTAACGATCTCTGGAACGTGGAGTCCTCGCCCCCCAACTGCGCGCCCTGATCTCTGGAATGCTTCTTCGATCTCGGTAGGAACCATTTCTAATGCATTTACAAACTGCTTGGTGAGGGCACCTATCATGTTGGTGGCGGTTTGGCTCTCTTGGTCTTGGAAATCGCAATAGAGGCAAGCGACGGTAATGTTCTCTCCCACAAAGTGATCAATCAACCTATCAATCACGAGAGAACTAGCATTATATCTAGTTAGCTATAACTGCCTGTCGTGAGTCATTACTCTTCATACCTGAGAAAGGTCTTTCCAACCCCGGGATTGCCGGAACAAAGCAGAGTAGCCTTGCCGAATTCACCTTTGCTGTCGCGCCACCTCAGAAACTCATCGGCCCGAAAAAACCATTCCCCTAAGCCCCCCTGCCGCCGTGCCCTCACATCGTTGTGCCGTACGCGAGGCTGTAGGGGTGAGAGCCAGTTCAAGAGTTCTTCCTTGTTATTGATATATGTTATATTAGTGGTAATATTATTAGAATTTGATTGGTTGAAACTATTTATATGGCCCATACAGGTAGTATTCGGTCGCGAAGGTGTCAAAGGGTTCATATTGGGGGGTGGAAGCGTGGTGTATAAGTTGCGAAAAGGGTTGAATATCTCGAATATAGAGCTCCAGGAAAGCGGGGTCGGAGTAAGTTTTACTTTTGTGAATAATCGTGCCAAGGTTCCCGCCACCCTTAAAGGACGCTAGGCAACCGTGATTCTGAATCAAACACATACAAGGCCAGGTAGCTCGAAAAAGACTGAAAACGTCGATTCCCTGACCAAGTAGAGACGGTGGCTGCCTAATCTGGCCGGCAACGAATTTTAGGGTTTCAGACCGGCCAAGGGATACCATTGCGCAGAAAGGGAGAAAAATAATGAAAGCCTTACAGATTACTAACTATCCTGAGGGCCGCCGGACCGACCAGCCGCTCCGATCGTGGGGCAAAATCCCTGCAGGACAAGCTAGGGCGGCCAATAGTCTCCTTTCCTCGTCTGGCCTCAAGACGGACGGACTGCCACCAGACCGGACCCTGAATGTACTCGAGTATCGTACTCGTAACCGATTTTGTGACAAGCATCTATGCTCCTTACCGTCCCCGGACAGGGCCTTTTTGATGCCTACCGCATCTTCCCCTGTCTGCTACGGTACCAACCGGGCATTCCGCATGCCCTAGTACATTTTAGCTTACAACCCCCCGGGAATGTTCTTGGCAATTCCGTACCTTATTTACTAAAAAGACTGCCCTACCCGACGAAGTCTAATATATGATATTCCCTCAGAGACCTTTCCAACTAGCAACCACTTCCGGGTACTCCCAACTTAGAACCTCCATCTCGGAATAATCCCCTCGCACTCCTATGCAGTAACCGAGGTACTCCGTACATGTCGGCTTTAAAAAGCCTGATCCCATCTCTCCAAACCAAAGACGCAAGCATATATGCTGGCCAAATTCCCCGATCACATTCCTTCCCCTCGGTCCCTCACTCCCGCAATCTGATCTAGAACTTCCCCGCAGACCAAAACCTGAAACCGATATTCCCCTTCACCTTTACTTAAAAAACAGAAACTATCACAATTACTACAAGGGCAAATTCTCACAATCCAATTACCAGTGATTTTCTCCCTTCCACTCCATTATCAGGTTGCCGCAGGCTAAAAATCTCTAGTGCTTTTGAAGTCGCTTCCCATTCTCTCCCTGCTCCTAGCACTCACTCACGCAGCAGCACTCCCGAATCCCTTCGCTGAACCCGACACCAGTCCTCGCACTAAGCACCCTTGCAATTATAACGACGGCTGCTACTGCAACTCCGGGTATACTGCGTCCCACTACTGCGGATACTGCAACGCTGTGGCCTCATGCCCCCGTGGGGGAGCCTGCGAGGCGAACATGTACTATTGCAATACTGACGGGACATGCTGTAATTATGGGCCCAGGCACAAATGCAGAGCCGGCATGGGTCCTTGTGGTTAAAAAAGCCCAAGGAATTAGGTGGGACCCGAGGGACGGGGAGATCATGCGATTACCTTCCGATATGTTTTTTTCGTATTCCAGATGGTGAGGGGGGGGGGGGGATGATTTGAAGCTTTTTTTTCCGACTTTCCCTCACGTCGGCTATTCTAGAGGATTGGCTTGTGCCGCACTCGGGCTCCTTGAGATATAATGCTCTGAGTTGGTGCTAGCCATGCTTTCTTAGATGAGAATGATTTTTGTGCTCTAGGATATTATGGATGCAACATGAATCTAAAGTTTAACTAGGCGACGCCTAATACAGAATCGTGCAAGTAACAATCGGTAAAGCTAGAGCAGAAGTACTTCAAGTACCCCCCAATTAAATAAAAAGTGGGGTTACCCGCACTCTCACACTTTTCAACCTGATTGTATGAAAATTTAGCTTCATTTAAGGAACTCCAATTTTTTGGATTAGTCTTGAGCCGACACTACAAGAAGTCGACATATTCAGTGACGCAATGGAGGGGAATATCAACAGTAGCACTCCTCTATCTCGGACTGCCAAATTTCAAGTACGGCATTTAGGACAACGGGGTACCCGGAATAGTAAGTGAGTGAGTAGGTATTGTTTGATGGGGCGTAAAGATGGTTAACCTCTGCATGTGAGAAGTTTCACCCTGAAGACCATTCATATGCAGTATTAATAGCTTCAGTTCGCCTCAGTAGGCACAATGATTGCATGTTCCTCTCCCTCCTCTTCCTTGTACACAGAGAATGAATGAATAGCAACCTGGTAACAAAAATTATCATTTTCTATAGAATTATGCTACACGCAGCCACTGGGAGAAGGTCTTCCCTAAGTGGAGGTTCTCTTCGTTTGAGATTCCGGCGGCCTGGGGGGGGGTATCGCTCAACTAAGGTGTACAGTCGACAGTCGCACCCACCATAAGAAATCCAAAAGTTGAAAACTTTTCGTTCGTTATAGTGAGATTTTGGAAAAAATTCCTCATAGTGGGGACTGTTTCTATGAGAGCAGGACTATAAATCCCCAGAGGGCTTATTCGTAATAGCTAGGTTTTCTGTATAAAGGGTTCCATTATAGAAGGTCGCCACTCATAGGCACGGGGAGGGGCCCGTTCCACTAGTCAAGAGCAATTAAGCTTCAGGGAGCCTACTACGGGGACTCACGCTTAGATATGAAACCAGAACGGGGCCGGTAATTTGAGCATTAGAGTGCGAGTGCGCTAGTGATATTCAAAGTTAAAAAGGGCTGAGGATAAATTAGTAATGGATTTGTTCTCGGGGGTCCAACGAGTTCCGTCCGAATCAACAAAAAACTACTTGCGAATATTTGCTAAACCTGGCTGAGGACGCCCTCGCTAAGCCCTCACATACCCCACTCATGTTAGTCATCAGGGCAGTTTCGTCGTAGGTACGGTGGAGAATATAGATTTGTGTGGAGAATCTATGATACTTGTGCTTGAACTGGTGAAGGAATTTTGCCTTCCGATCTTGACCACGGTTCGGTCAATCTAAATCCATAGCCCCATGGGACCACTACCACTATTCACTTACGACCGGGGAGTAGCCCACGGTTAAAATTTTTCTGCAGCATCCCAGCACAGCTAGTCTTGCACCCACCCACCCCCCCTGCAGAGTTCTAGCCCGCGCTTGTGCATCCGCCCATTCTTCAGAAAAGATCCCCGAGGCATACAGTTTAGCTACATTTCCCCACTAGCCCAACTAGTGAGCTGCCGGCGGGTAGGATAACTCGCCGAGCGTGCCAACAGAAGAGGTATTATGATATCAACATCAGATCGGATAACCCCCGGAGTGCCTCTATTGTATCACCTAGCCGGGGGAACGCAATGTTCGCATGGTGCCCAACCCTTATCCTAGCTGCTACAATGGCAAGATCACCGTAGAAGGTTGTGAGCGGTGGTGGTCGAACCTTCCGGAGTTCCACCGGAGGAATAGAGCTCGCCTGGGATGGGCCCATGAGCGAGAAGATCTTTCCTATACCATGCACTTGGTATTCCAACCTTTCGGATACCATCCTATAAAGCACGTGCCATAGTAGAGATGTAAAACTATCAGCTATGGGCTCAGTTCCCATCCGAATAGTAAACTGACCATCAAAACAATGAAAAATAAAGAAACATACTATCGCAAAAATGGAAAACCTCCATCTATGATCCAGTTTCTATCGCGGGAGCTGACTATCAAAACAACGAAACTCTCCCAAGAGTTTGTAAATTAATAGACCCAATAAAGAAAGAAAAAAACTCCTTTCAGTACCGAAATTCTAAAGTTTCGAGAATACTGAACAATAATTCCCCTAATTCCCATTTCCGAAATGAACTCTCAGGCTCTGTTTCAAGTTCATGGCGAGCTCTGATCAAGGAACGAGTCCCGCAGAATATTTTTGTATTTAAAGTGCAGATAAAAAAATATCTGCCAGGGAGATAGATTATGCCCGCAGAAACTGCGGAATATAAATGCAGAGCGTTCGCAAGTACATTCACGATCACCTCCGACCAAACACCGTATCTATTTCCCCCAAGTCTCACAGTGCTTTCCTAATGACCAACCAAACCAGACATGGGGTATTGACAGTACCAGTAATCAAGCCCGTCCGCCATGGGCCCCTTCAATTTTTGCCAAAAAGGCGGCGCGAAGTACGGTAGCAAATAGCTCTGATACCCAAGAACAAGCACCCCCATCCCTAACTTTATCCCCTCCCAATACGCATCTACGCATCCTATGGTCGATTCCCCAAGGACATGCACTCCAGTAGGCAAAAATGCTATATAATCAGTCCTTGGACCTAAATACCATTCTACCTACTCCCATCAATCCATCGAGTTAGGCGATATCCCCCGCCGCAGGTTTAACCCGGCTGCCCCAACCTTTCACTCCCGGAATGATTCCAAGACCGGAGGTGTGTTTCCCCATCAAACAATCTAAATAAATGATCCGCAACGCGAGCCAATCATACACGAATTCCCGCTTCCTCCCACCAGAATCGGGCCGACCCGGCCAGTGGCCATTGAGCACTCGTAGAGCCCCAAACGACGGGTATGTTGGAAATACTGCTCGGCATGCTAGAGTCTCTTTTGTTTCATGAAAGCACGGAGGTTAAGAAAGATGTTTCATTGATGGACGGATATGAGAATGGAAAGCATGGAGGCTACGGGAATGAAGGAAGTCTTTGTGGAGCATTTCTTTTGTTCAGGGATAGCGCAGAATGTTTCTTCTCTTTTGTTTCTTTGAGGGATAGACAAATTGATGAGGAGACATGTGTGGAAGGAGGTGGAAATGTGTGGTGATTGCTTGATGACTGAGGAGAGGGTTTTGATTTTCATATATACACCTGGTATTTCCCTTAGTTTAGCGGGTAAGCCAAGTACGCAGAATATACCTATCTTGCTCGCTATCATTATCCTCTCTCCCACTGTTGCCCCTTCGGTGTCGTATTTGCGGGTATCCATGGTGACAAACACATGGCGGAAGTAGAGGCAATCCATTCCGGGAGTGGTAGCAGTAGTCTAACATTCCTATTTCCGGGCACCGCGACTTTGGACGTATCCACGAGCTCAGAAATATGTATGCTATCATCATAAGGTCACCGACAGAATTCCGTTATTCGGGGCCTGCAGATGTGGAGCGCATCAAGTATCAAGTTAATACTAATACTACGAATTACTTAGAAATATGCGGCAAAATCTCTTGGTTCTTGGTAGGCTTTTAGTATAAAAAAGTTTTTTTTAGGAGACTATTGAACCCGTTGTCGTTTAAGTATAACCAAGATTGGAGAAACATTATCTCCGTCGAGTTCGACCGCACGATATCACTCGGTAAACACCCGTCATCAGATGTTGAAACGACCGATAGTTGATTAAGAGAATGGTGGGTGGTGAACCCGACTATTTACACAACAAAGAGGCAGTCACAGTTTCTCCGCTTCATGTGGCCCCACTCACCACCGCATCTCCGCCACCGCATCTCTGCTAGGTTCTTGGCTAGCGCACCACTAGCGGTCAACGATACCGGATATGGGAGGATGCTCCAACATCAGAAACCAAATTTAGTCACCACTAAAAATCCATTCACCTCCTTACCATACAAGTCATCCCATACCGCAAAAAAAACATTGAAGAAATTCATCTCATACACAGTTCAAAGAATTAAAATAATAAATACCAAAAACAAACCGTTCCCTAATACTACATTCCGCCGCTTTCCCGTACCCAAATCCATACAAGCCTAAATAATATCATCAAACCTAACCTTCATACTCGTCGGGAATGGCCAGTAGGCGCTCCAGTCCTCCTTCATGTAAACCTTGAAGCCCCCAGGTTTAGGGATATACTTGAGTTCTCCTTGCGGTCCCGGTGCCCTCCTCAGCCCCTTGAGCTTACCAAACTGCATAAGCATGGTGGTAAGGCCGATAATGTTCGCCGCCTTTCCAAGACACTCGTGCGGACCATCACCATACTGCATGTAGCTGGCCTCCGGTCGATCAAGTTTGACTTCAAGCGGGTCGGGGAAGACCACCGGATCGCGAGAGGCGGTAACGAAGTTTACGAACACCATGTCGCCACTTCGTAGGTCGATATTACGTCCGTTATCTTCGATTGTGATGTTATCCGGTTCGACGCGGCGATAGAGACCGAAAGTACCGGCGAGACGGCCGCCTTCGAGAGCGTATTTCTTGATGGTTTCCCAAGCATCATCGGTGCCCAAGTGTGCTAAGCGTTGGATCTCGGCGAGGTGATGAGCATTCCTGTCTTCTAGGTAGAAGTCTAGGACTTGAGCGAATATCTGGCCTTGGTTGGGTGCCGAAGCTCCCGCTGTGGGGACAATGTATGACCAAGTTACATCGTATGGGGACTTTCCGCTCTCGAGGAGACGCTTGATCATCATCCAACCGTAGGATTTAAGTGGGGAGGACTTATTGCGCCCGCGGACGTTGAGTGGATCCCAGACGCCTTGCAGCCATGACCAGTTTTTAATGGCTTTGACTTGGGCTTCGACGAGACTACCGTATTGTCGGACTACCTTGAATCCGGCCTGGCGTAGGGGGAAAGACTTGCTCGAGTCGATATCAAAGAAGATGATTATGAACATAACGCACAGAATCGTGTAGAGCTCTTGTTCCGTGTAGATTCCCTTTGGATGATCCTCGCTCTTCATCGGAAGATTAAAGATCGACGCCGCAAACATTGTCTGGGCAATGTTTCCGATGCTAAAGAAAATGTCAGGAAAACTTCTCCATACAATCGTTGGGAAAGGGACTTACTCTCTGACTGCATCGACTTGGTAAGCGTCACCTAGCCTGTATGCCTTCTTTCGGATCAACCTCTCCGTACACTCCTCGTAAAATTGCCTAATCTGCTGTCTCCAATCCACATCCCCGAGGTACAACCGCTGCCTGACAAACTGCTTCTGTTCGGCATTCGATGGCTTGTCACCGCTCAACATGAAATCCGCTCTCATGATATAGTCAAACCCAGCGCCCCAGGTGACCTTGAAGTTTTCAGCATCGCACAGAATCTGTTTCGTGGCGCTGTAGGATGAGATGGGAATGCGGAGGGGGGTATAGACTGGTCTCTCGAAATCGAATTGATCGACCGTATTGAGGGCAGTGTGGATCTTGTGGTTCTCTTGTGGGATGGTGAGTGGGTAATGTGCGTAGATGGAGTTGAACTTGAAATGGTTCGGGAAAGCTTTGAGAATCAACTTGTATCCCACGCAGCCGTGGACAATAGCCGGATCTGATGATGCCTCCTGAAGACCCCAGTTGGTCAAGTGAGCGGCAGTGTAATCGACAGTGTAGAACCTGTCACCACGGACTAAAGTGACCGCGTCACTGAGAATAGCACGAGAAATGGTGTACGTAGGTCCGATACCGACACCCGGAACCATCGGCTTCTTGTCGGCTTCGGCAACGAGACCAGCATACATCTCAACAAAGTCCGGATGATCGTACAGCTGTCGGAGGGCGTTGGCCACAGCAGGGTCGGGGTTGATGTCCTCGAAAGTGGCGTGTGGCTTGAGTCCGAAGAACTCACGGAATTCGTTCAAGGAAGCGACTTGCCACTTGCGAGACTGCTCAATACCTAAGACCTCGACAAGACGGAGAACATGCGGGACGTTACGCGCGCCAAACGCACCTGCAACATCTTCGATGCTCTCAGTGAGGATCTTGACCAGGTCGTCATCATGATAGCTGCCGTCGGCTTTACGATCCAAACCGGCGATGTTCCGCTCAAGGGGGTCGTCGCTGAGACTTGCCTCCCATCTGCCAACGCCTCTAAGGAACTCGGGCATTTCAATGTCCTTAGTATCCCTCCCAGGGAATAGACCCTGGTAGAAATCCTTTGTCCATTGATCGTCGCGCTTGGAAATACAAGAATGCCATCTGTAGACCAAGTTGAACTCGGCAGAGACCATGTTACCAATACCGGCGGGGGTGCCATCGGGGTTATAAACCTTGCTCGCCTCAAATCGGGGATCAAGTGTCCAAGTGGTGTCTACTCTGTTTAAATTGACAATTGTCCTTAGGTAGTCGTTGAGAACAAAGTTGATATATAGACCACAAGTGACCCTTCAAAGTGTTAGCATCCGACCCACCCTGTATGAATAATAGAAAAACATACAATCTACCAGTCTGGAACAAGTCCTCGTCCTGCTGCCTCAGAGCATTTGCCTGCCTAGTAGCCTCATCGTCCCCATTCGGATATCTGGGGAATTTGAGGTTGAATCGTCCACCCTCATTAATAGCCTTGAGGCTATTTAACCGTTAGTATATGAACATCCCAAGAATTCCAGAACAGAAAACTCACTTCTCAACAACGTAGTTATGGAATCGCCCAAACATGATGAGCAGCACTGAAACACCCGGTGGGAAAGCCAGTAATCTCTTTTCACTGTAACTGTCCGGCTTGATCTTTCCGTCCTGGAATGTCCGAATCTTGGACTGATCCTCTACACTATTTCCATAGAGCGGTGACAGGTCGAGGTATGATGAAGTATCCGAGATATTTGGATTCGCCCGGTTTGTTCGGAACAAATCTATCGAATGTGTCAGCTATAACCAAACATCTAACTCCTTACCCGAGTGACTTACCATGAATAATAATACTTGCTGTATAAAACAGCATACTGCTAACGTTGTTATCGTGTTCACGGTAGTGCTCATCGTTAGGACCTCGAGAGAAGATGCTATCGAAAAGTGTGTATGCATCCGGTGGCGCGCCCGGCATCTTGGTCATTGGCTTTACAGATCTCGCGTATGTTGATCCCGCGCGGCCTAGTTGCGGGCACATTATGTTGTTACACCCACCATCCGCCTGGCGATAGGAGAACTCATCGCCGAGATAGGATAACGGAGGGTGTTGAAGAGAGTCCCAAAGCTGATCCACTTGGGTTGTGGTCAAGAGAACGCGAACTTTACTTGTTGGAGGGAGCCGTGAAGTAAGTTGTATCACACGTTCCATCTACATATAGCCCAGTTAGTTTGTAATTCTCATGATCTTGCGCAAAAATAACATTGTATATTCACAAATACCGATCCTCTATGATAGGTTCAAGAAGGTTACTCACAATCATAGTCTTATCATCCACCGGTCCGCCCTTTTTCTTCTGCTTGAGGAGAGTCCATAGCGTTCCCACACTTTCCCAGAAGAACCCCCCACGCCTCAATGTCTTAATATCGGTCAATACGCCAGTCTTCTTAACCTCTGGAGGCCTCTGATCCTGTCCGTCTCCGAATCTGTTTGGTAGGGGGCGATTGGAAGCGTGTAATAGGTTTGCAAATTGTTCAAAGGTGCTATCAACTGCTGCTCTAGTAGGCTTTGCAACTGGCGGAGGAGGTTTCGCCCGTGTAGCATATTTCGCCGTCTTTCCCTTGCTCACGCCATTCGACGCACCGTTTGAGTATCCATTTGAGTGACCGTTGGTGGCACCATCTGCACCATGGCTGTGAGAGGCCATTGTATCCTAACGAGTCGTAAACTAGGGCGAAGACCAGAGACAAAAAAATAGATTTTAAAAGGGAGCCGAGGATCAGAGGAGCTCTTTATAAAGGTGCTGGAAATAGAGGAGCACTGTAATGGGGGGTGTCAGGGAAATAGGACTCATTCCTCCCTTTATGCTTCATGCAAGCTCCTCTCGATCAGCATGATCAACCCCCACCCCCTCAATTAGCAAAACTGCTCATCAGCTTTCGAGCTGATAGCGGATCCCCCCATCCTGACCAAGAACTGGAGGTTCAGCTTCGCGTAATGTCCACTCCCAATTGGTGTCTTGATCCGAAGCATACTGTCCATATGGTCCATTCTGTGACTTGGCCGGTCACGGATCGCGAGATACCTGGTCACCAACTCATGAGACACGTCCCTATACTAGTACATCGGCGAAGTCCTCAAGAAGCCAAGATAGGTATAGAGTCATGCAAGATGAAGAAAGCGGAGGATGCACTAGCACTCGGTATTACAACAAAGAGCAAAGACATTTGCAGATTGCGAGCTAGATGGTAAGGAGAAAGGAGTACCGTACTCGAGTACGGTACAGGTAAGAGCCCAGAATTCACTATCCTACTTTTAGCAGGAATCTGCCATCACCCCCCCTCCCCCGGCCGGTTCAGCCACTAAGTTAACCGAATTGCGAATTCCAATTAAAGAGATCCAACGCATCGAGAGGCTATGCTATGTTAGGAAAGCACTAATCCTTCTCCGGAACGTTTGTCTCTGAGTCCCGGAGATTGGCTGTCTGCCGGAGAATGCTAGAGTCCTTGCTACTTGTATTCGGACGGTACGGTAGTGGTGTTGTGGCCGAGTCTGGTAAGTCTACGGGAGTATCGCGCAAAGATTGCTTGAAAGTGAGACCTCGATAGTTGTGTGTCACATGTCTAGTCCAATTAAAGCAAAATATCCACTAGCACAAAACTTTAGTACGAGTACTTCTACTAGCACTATGCTAGTAGTGATCGAGTACTCGAGTAGAGCTGCCGAACGAGGTTCAACAGAACCCTGAACCCTGCCTGTGTTCATGCTAGGGTGCACCATCACGCGTACTCGAGGAGTGGAACAGAACCCGCCCTACCTCTGCGTCAATATGGGATCCATCTAGATTTCCCCCTTCTCTGAGAGGACGGTAGTAAGAATGGATTGGTACCGGTGACAGGAGAGAAGGGAAGGTGGTTAAACATGACCCTCTTTTGGTGTAAAAAAAAATTCGATCAATTTCCTTGCAACGGTGCCCAGTATTACCGGTAAAATCCTATAGGCTCGAAATTTTTTCCCCTAGTACCCGAGTACAGTACTAGTGCTACACTAAGCAGCGGAGGGTGTCATGTTCTAGGGTTCAATTTTTCCGATTAACCAGAAGGAACCTAGGGTTTTCCTCTCCAGACGAACTCAACCCAAAAGACACGCCGCGCAGTTCGCGGCAAGGAAAAAGGTGCATAAGGGTAGAGTGGAGTTGAAAAACCACGATACTGTAGGTAGAAAAGGGCTGTCAACTACCCCTTGTATAGCACACCAATTCCAAATCACAAGTCGCTTTCATATCTCACCATACAGTAGCATACAATAAATCAAGCCATCGACTCAAGTGCTTGATACTTCCAATTCAGGAGTCAGTTACCGGTATTCTCATAATGCTCATAGAGCAGCTCCTAGAAATTTCTCAGCTCGGCAGTGTTGGGCGGTCGGTCCCTGACTATTACCAGTCTTCGGCGCAAAACAGTCAATGGCCCGAGTTCCTAGTCACCACCTCAACTACACCAAGCGATCCCTACCGGAGACAGCTACTCGTAAACATCCTTCCATCTGGCTAGTTTCAATTGAGGCGCGGTGACCATCATGTAATTACTTTTTTTCTGAGTGGCCGGAACTGCAAAAGATATTTTACTAACCTCAGCTGAAGTTGAAACAAAGATTTTTATCTCTGCACCAAGATCGGGTAACTTGCAAGTGGTTGCCCAAGGGATGTTTCTCGGACGTGCAATTGATTGGTTAATGGCGAGTAAACCTTGCAAGCATCCCTGCAGAGCGACGAAGAGTGCGGCTCGTAATAACGGACGATCGGGGAATACTCCAGCGCTGCACAATACCGGTACCCGATTCTGAATAGGAAAAGCGGAGATCATAGCGCCCGCCAGAGGGCAGCCGATATACCGTACTCGAATGGTTAAATTTTGGCAGGGTAGATGACGCATGTTGCAGGAACAGCTCAATTGAAGCCCGTTGCTTCTTTTGCCATTATGCATCAGTCACCCCTGGAAGAGTCAAGTCAGTCGTTAATACAAGTACGGTAGATCAACAGGATATCCATCATTTATCCAGAAGGGTATGGATGGCCACATTGTTTCACATAATTAAGCTTGGCTATTTCGTAATGTGAGCCGATTGCGAGGCTATCCCCGCATCGGGTGGGTCGGGGGGGTAGACAAAAAATAAAATAAAAGACCAGTGAGAAGGGGGTGCGAAGAGGGGGAGAATTGGGATACACTCTCATCGCGAACCCTAGAGCACTCATACCCGAATACCTTGGTTAGAGTGGAGGATAAACCATAGAATTTAATGAATCCAGTTCGGCAACGCCACGGTGTACTAGTATATCCGTGGAGAGCGCCTGCCGTCCTCGCTTCCCCCTAGCAAGCCTCTTCGATCCTCGGCTATCGTTGGCGCCCCGGTGGCTTACGGTAATCCGATTTGCGAGTTCAGCAAGAGTTACACCCAAGATCCGTGTCTCCGACAACTGGGGCTTGGCTCGAGGATACAAGTACTGCACTGGGTCCCAAGGGTAAGTCTGTCGAACGGACTCGAACCTCCTTTGGTTGGCTCGATGGCCCCCACGACGACTGAGAGAACGATGTTTATTCCACAGTGCCTACTGCGCCAAGAGTTCCACAGACCTTTTTCTTTCACCAAAAATGAGAGTAAATGGCCAATTGGGCCGTATCATTTGCTTTTTCTCCCTATCAGACTCGAGTCAGACAGACTTATGCTCACACCCTAGCCACTACTCGAGTGCTGTGTCAAGCAGAGGACCGCACCGATCATCAACGAACCTTGTTGGCTTTTTTTGATCCGAGATTTCATCCCTGTAGCGTAGATCATTACTCCAGCGGCTCGGCAAATCTGGCAAGGGTGGTTAGCCAAAAGCTTCTCCTATCCTGCAGCCAAGCAACCAGAGACATACTCGTGCAGAATGCGGACAAGGTTCTCACTTTCGCCGAACTTGGCAGGAAGAATGTTTGTTTTCTTTGGGCCCCCCCCCCCCCCCCCCCCGGGGGGCGGGCGCGGGGGTAGGCGGGGGGGGGGGGAGGAAAAGAAAAAGAAGGAGAGCAAAAA
>Ga0307507_10003304_pt1 | contig 31628 bp, 36 predicted proteins | sample 7_EM_MG_FD_207223 | JGI IMG/M metagenome (GOLD analysis project Ga0307507, IMG submission 207223) | Populus trichocarpa ectomycorrhiza microbial communities from riparian zone in the Pacific Northwest, United States - 7_EM | ecosystem: Host-associated > Plants > Roots > Unclassified | place... | reverse complement strand
CCATGCACGACGAATCACAGGCCCTCGAAGCCTACGCCAACATCCTCAACCAAATCGCAGAGGACTCATACAATGTTTCTCTCCATGCGCAGCACATTCGTTTGGCTCAGTCTCTCCAGGGCATGGACGCAGAGGCACAGTCAGCCTTGGAAATGATGTCCGAATTCCTAGCTGCAGGCGATGACGTATGGCTGCCACTCATTCAAGCAAAAGAATCCTCAGTCGACTTGCAATCCCCAGACGGCGTCGACGAGCTGCTCACTTTGTATAACCGTGCAGAAGCAGATTACCTTTGTACGTCTGTCGTGATCACGCGTTACTTGAATCTAACATTGAACAGCAATTCCGATTCTGCAGAAACATCTCCAGTTTCTGGTCGATAATCATGCACGATATTTAGGAGAGGAACTCAAGCCAGCCGACCTTGAAGACGTGTTTTCGACTGAGTGGACGCGTGATGCGATTGCTGGTGTCGTCAACGAGGGTCTTGGTCATCTAACACAGGTCATTACCTCCACTCACATCCGATTTGTGCTTATTTTTTCCGCTTAGAGCCATTTGCTATGGGACGTACAACGTGACTGGGAGATGCAGGTCTTGGAAGGAGCCTCAGGATCAGAAAAGTCAGTTGAGATGATTTCATCCAAATTCCAACCCTGACCCTCAACCAGGGCAGCTTTGGTAGAGCACGTAAAACAGCTACATCTGGATCGATTGCGTCAACCACATTCAGGTAAATTGCTTCCCTCTCCTCCTACAATCTCTTATTAGCACTCCTCAAGATTCTGATGAAACCTTCCAATCCTACTCTTCCTTCACCACAAACTATCAAATTCCACAAGATTATGAGCAACTCATGGTGGCCGCTTCCAAGATACGCACTCAAGTCGTGAAAGCTTACAATCGCAGGGAGCACTTAGAGTCCGCTCTCGTAAGCATTTTTTCGCGGTGGAGATCTCTCGAGGAATTTAATATGCTGCAGGCTCAGTCCAATTACTCACTGGAATCATACGCGGATTACATCAGATACGAACGGCAAGCCAAGCATCCAGACTTGTCAGTTACGCAGGCGACATACGAACGTGCCATTGCGGAGGCAGCAAAAAGGCGGTTTAACGGCATTGAGGGATCAGAAGTGTTTTTGAGGGCGTTCTGGATTGGTTACTGTGATGCCTTGGTATGTTGGCTTCTCTTTATGGGGAGGTGGTTACTCGTTGACCGACATTCTAAGAGAATCCTCGGCGCAGAAAAGAATGTCCAATTGTCCACGTTTCGACGCGCCATAAGAAGTGTACCAGAATCAGGAGAAGTTTGGGCCAGATACATTCGGCTTTTGGTGTGTATCAACTACATTTATGAAACCGAACCTAATGGCTGTAAAAAGGAGCATCTCTCATATCCAGGTGCATGGGCTGAAGATTTGGATGCAGTTTCCGGTATCTTCTTGTTTCCTTTCTCATACCGGTCTTTCTAATAAGCATGACAGATATTTACACAAAGGCTTTGAGCACTAACCTATTGCAAACTGACGCGGAGCAGATAATACCCGTCATACTTGCCCGTGCAGGTTTTGAGAAGAGGTGGTGGGAAGCCGACCGCGGCGGTAACCTATAGCTCTCCCAGCAACTCCATCTCCATTGATGCGATTGTCAACAGATGAGGATAGTCTGGCTACTGTTATTGGAGTCCTGGAAAGTGGTGTCGAGATGGTCCATAAAGGTTATTTTTACCCAATAATTCCCTCGCAATTCACTCAACGCTTAGTTCTAGCTTCCAAAACCGGCGATGTCAAACTTCGTCTTGAAAAGTTTCTTGCATCTGTGGTTTGTTGCTTCTGCCCTATGAAGTGGTATACCTAACATGAAGTAGTATGGTGCGGCAGGGCTCTTCGACAACGAATTGAGCTTGTGGCAAAGAGCCTCCAAGAAATCCAAATCAAGTTATCTAGTGTGGACTCAGCTCACTGACACCCTAATGTATGTTTCTCCTCCTCCTATAAACCCACTTTTCATTCACGAGTTCAATCAGAAAATCCGAGCGATACGAGGAAGCCCGTCAAGTATTTACCGACATTCATACAAAACAATTAGACTGGCCAGAAGCTATTTGGGAAGCATGGGTGTCTTTCGAACATGCCCATGGCTCCGTTAAAGATGTCGAATCTGCAATAGACAAAATTGAAAAAGCTCAATATCAGACCAATTCAAGGCGGGCTAAGGTTCGTTTGTACATTTTCGCCGTTACTTGATAATTTTTCTGAAGTATCGCCAATCTACAGGAAGCAGAAAGGGCTGCATACCAGGCAATGCAGACGGCTGCCGAGGCGCAATACAATGTTCCCGTACCGGCGGTTCCTGGCCCGGAAGCAACACAATATGACGTCGCCATGAACGTCGACGTGGAGGCTCCTGAACGTGGAAAGAAACGAGGTGCGGAGGAAGAACCTCCTTCAGAGGGACATAAGAAGGCGAGATTCGGTTTGTTCATCTCATGCTCTCACGTACGTACTAGGGCTGATGGAAGATGAGTAGAGCAAAAAACCCCACCGCTAAAGAGGTTCGTCCACCCGGCTGGGTTGATGTAATCTGCTGATGAAATGCATCAGGGACCGAGAGAACAGTACCGTTTTCGTTGCCGAACTGCCCACTGGAGTTACTGAGGATGAGTTGAAGGACTTATTCAAAGATGTGCGTTCAACCAGCTATCAGCCGACGGTTAAGTGTTGATGATGTGCCTGTAGTGTGGAAGTGTCCGAGAAGTCAAAATCACACAACTTCCTGGTGAACTTGTGGCTACTGTCGAGTTCTTCCAACGGGTAAGTTATTTTCAATTCATGTTCCTCTTCAACAAGCCAAACTTGTTCCTGACTTTTTCTCCCAGGACAGCATACCAGCTGCGTTGACAAAGGACAAAAAACGTTTACGTGAACAGGAAGTCGCTGTACATCTAGCGTGGCAGTCGACTCTTTACGTGACCAATTTCCCTGAATCGGCGGATGATCCATACATGAGGAATCTGTTTGGAAAAGTAGGACGCACTTACTGCTTGTTGGGTCTGATTGATGACGCTTGTCAGTATGGCGTTATCTTTGACGTACGATGGCCAAGCAAGAAATTCAAAACAACTCGTCGTTTCTGTTATATACAATATACCGCTCCAGTGTGTTTTTTTTTTTTCCTCAGTCGATCTTGCGGAGTGATTCAATGTTTTTCTTTGTCAGAATTCCGCCGAACGCGCACTAGAACTTCATGGACACGAGCTGGAGCCCAATCTTCCCCTGAATGTCTATATTTCAAATCCTGAACGCAAGAAAGAGAGAACTGACCAAGACGCCAACGAGCGGGAGGTTTACGTGGCTGGTTTGAGTAAGTATACGACAAAAGCAGATCTTGAAAAACTTTTCTCTACGGTACGGCTATTTTCATTATTTCGGTGGAAAGGCTCTGATGACTTTCAATAGTATGGCAAGTTGAAAGAAGTCCGAATAGCTACGGAACCCGACGGCCTTGCAAGGGGGTACGCCTTCATTGAATATGAGGAAGCAGTGCGTCACTCGTACCTTCAATTCCCTTGCCCCAGTCTCAAGTTGTCGTTTTCAGAAAGATGCACAGACCGCACTAGCTGCCAATAACTACGAATTGAAGAAGCGTAGAATCGCTGTAACGCTGTCTGATTCTCGAGTACGAGCGCGACATCGGCAAGTCCCACCCAATCCAAAATATTAAATCCAGAGTTCTCAACGTTAAATTAGGTCTGAGATTGGACTGAGCCGAGTCGCAGAAATACGAAGTCGATCGGTACGGATCCGCAACCTTCCACCCGCGACACAAGAAGGCTTGTTGCAGCAAGTTTTAGAGAAAATTGCTCCTGTAAAGCGCGTTGAGGTGTTTGTAGATAAACAGGAGGCCGTTGTGGAGTTGGAAAACCCAGCAGTTCGTCGTCGTTTTTTTTTTTTCGTTCACGCAAAATTAACTGCCATATTAGGAAGCTGGAAAGCTGCTGCTACGAACGGAGGCTGTGGTATTTAATGGTCACACATTAGAATTAACGGAGGAGGGTCGAGATGGATCGTCAACTCGTGCTTCTGCACCGCCGCCAAAGGCCGGAGGGTTGTTTGTGCCAAGGCGGGCAGCAGTGTCACGACCACGGGCAGGGCTGGGGCACGCAAGAGCTGCTGGGGCTAGCATAAGTACGACACAAGACCGGGGGGCAGCCTCTCAGACGTCAAGTTCAAAGGCATCATCAGGCAAAGGACAGGACGACTTTCGCAAAATGCTTGGGTAGAGTCGTGACGTCACTGTTATTGCTGTTAGATACACATGCTACACGTGTTCGCTGCATTGATGAAATTATTCAATTTATTGTTGCTTCAGCGACATCCAACTTATAATCCTATAGGCTCGATAATTGCGCTTTACTGAACATCGAGGGAATGAATACACAGAGCGCTGAGGCCAACTCGGAATTCCAAGAATCAACCTCTATCACCTTTGAGTGGACTTTGAGGGGCCTCAAGAACCTCTTTGATTCGACCAAGGGAGACACCAAGTCAAAAGTCACAAAGTCCACACGTTTCGGGGGAGGAAGTTGGCAAGTGCATACATGGTCACTTTCGCAGCTCTACCTATTTTGACGACGCTTCCCATGTACAGATTCTGTTCTACGCAAACGCTGGAACAACGAAAGAGGGAAGCAGCGACACTGGTGGGTTTATAAGCTTGTACCTGTCCTGCGAGGTTTGTCGAGTTGGTTGATTTCATGACGTTGTTGGTTAAATGTGCATCGATACTTGATAGCCAACGACGGAGGAAAAGGAAGATGCGTTAGGAGATTCTGGAAGGCAAGATTCTATTCCACGAGGCTATCATGTTGGGTTCACCTCGATAATAGGTGGAATCGAGAAGGAATATACAAGTTTAGTTTCGAGCTTCGAAAGTGCGTAGATCGCAATTTGTTTACTTGACTGGTTCTCAATTTGTCGTCAAAGTATTGGGAAAACAGTATTGTACAACGTGAAGGAAGCTCATAACCATTCATTTTCGTACAAGGTAAAGTGATGTTGGACCTGATATGCTTTCCAGATGCTTATGTATGTCTAGACCGCGAATTGGGGATGGTGAGTAGGTTCCCTGAACGTCGATCATATTACCGACTGATTTGAATGCAGGGCGCAATTTGCCCGCAGAGATGCTGTTTATTATCAATCAATGCCCGTGAAAGCTCAAGATGCCTTCGTGATCATATGTACGATTACGTCGTCGCCTGCAAACCCAACACCCATCCCAACACTCCCTCGCCAGCCAGTACCGAAAGTTCTCTTGGATACTGTAGGAGCCCTGCTTGATGACCCCCTCTATTCCGATGTACAATTCATTATTCCTCGGCGGCATCAAGATTTCAGATACGCGCGCAGGATATGGGCATCTAGACGAATGCTCGAACGAGCTGAATATTTTGAAACGAGTGAGTGACTTGTGCGTTATCGCTTCAGTGTCAGTGATGGATTGTAGTGTTCAACTCGAGCTTTGCGGAGACGTTGGAAGGCACAACTGTTACGCCGAAATTTGCTTCTCGTGGTTTGACGAGCCCGGGCGGCACAGACTCTGGTACCATCATGCATGAGTTTGAAGACTCCGACGATGAGGATGACGACGTTTTTGACACATCTCCGGTCCCTTCAGAGCAGGATTTGCCACCTACTACGTCTACCAACCTGGAAGCCAGTTCGATTTACATGGTTGACAGCCAAACGGAACACGCAGACAGAAAACGGGGCGAGGATGTATGTGTGTACCCCCCAAGCTCTCAAAGTCAAATGTCTCCCCGTTCAATGACTCACCGGCCCCTCGACTCCTTCAACGGCTCGTCAAAGATTACAGTCGTCGTCAGAGATGTGGCCTACACTACGTATCGTGCCATGCTATACTATGTAGGCTTTTAAGCCGTGTACAGCGGAGGATTCTCTTTAACACACCTTTTTCGATAGCTTTACACAGATAGCATCGTATTTGCACCACTCTCGTCATCGTTCATAGGAAACACTTCTGGAACCGCGCGGGCAGCGAGTTCATCTGTTGTCAGCCTGCCGAGTACGCCTCCGGAAGGCTCAGGGCAAGTACCCGGGGTGAAGCGCGTTGCACAACAGGATTCTGCGTCTACCAGGTCGGAGTGGATTTCAGATTGGATGAAAAACAATCCTGGGCGACCTGCGCCTTGTTCCGCCAAAGCTGCTTACCGAGTAGCCGACCGTAAGCTTCAGAACTTTCCTTTTGCATATTTCTGGCCTAACGTTTACCACAGGGTTGGATCTTGGAGAGTTGAAAGAGCGGGCAGCACAGGTGATCTTCATTTGATTGTTCCAACTACGCAAAGATCTCATACTGGCTAGCACATTTTCAAATCACTTACGGTCGACAATATTGCGTTGGAAGTCTTCTCTCCATTTGCGGCTGCATTTGACGAAATACGCAAGGTATGTTCGGAATGTATGACCTCACTTTGAAAGGCGAAGTCACCATCTTTCTTCAGGTGGAGATCAACTTTTTCTTGACACATTGGCAGGAAATCCGAGCATCAGAATCAATGCGAGACGTTTGGCAGCAGATCAGGAACGGCCGGCACCCTGGGTTCGAAGAAGGTTGGTTAAATTTAAATCGTATCCTTTCTGTAACTTCTGACGCCCTTTCAGTCTGGCCTCTCATTGCTCAGAGCCTAGAGTTTAAGCCGTCTGGTCCGACTCCACACTCTCCAAGGATTAGCGATTCTAACCATCCCTGCTGATGCTGATTGCTTCAGGCTTGCCAGAGGGACATATTACCGTTGGCCATCACGCCTACAAGCCACTGGGAGTGATGAAAGCTGTGCATATGCAGTAGTGTTTTGAGCTCCATTCTAATGTAATAGTGTTATATCTACTCCACAACTTCTGCTGGATATATACATCTGACATACCTAAGTAACGAAAGCTGAGGATTCCTCCGACATGTGCATGCGAATGCCAACACGAGAGTGAATTACTCAACGCTCGTGAGGCTCCCCAGGGAAGTCGCCTCCGTTCCAGCCACGCTGGCCTCTCCATCGTGTTCATCATCATCATCATCATCAAAGACAGCCTCTTGATCCGTCGGCGAGGAATAGGTTCGGAACTGTGTAGGGGTGCTGTGCCCGTTCAACCGAGGTGAATATTCTGAGAGCGTTGACGGCGAACGCTGGAGCTGAGGGACTTGACCTTTGAAGTTCCCCTTTGAGTCTGCAGAAATTATGATGACGATGATGAGCTACCATTCACCCAGTGGCTGAGGGGTGTCCGCGCTTGATTTGGAGTGGCTGCAGTCGCCCTCGGTGACGGGATGCGTTGGGGTTGCATTGTGTGAGTGTGATGACCATAGTGGTGGTGGTGGTGGTGATGGTCATCGTGGTCATCATGAGAATGTTTGGAATGTGTTTCTTCAGCGTGTTCATGAATTGACCGAGCAAGGACCTCTCTGTTCCACTGTTCTTGCTCTTGTCTTCTCCACTCGGCAAGTTGACGGGGACTGTGTTCTGTTTGAGTATCTGCAGGGACGAAGAGTTCCTGTTGCTCGTATTCCTCCTTATCTTCGTAAAGCTCTGCTGGGATTGTTCCAGGAGCCCGATCTTCCGCTTGCGGTGGTATTCTATGCAAGAGCCCAAATCTTGTAAAGTGGTGATGATGATGAATTTCAAAAATAGCCAAGGACACGACGGGCCTTACCCGAAAACGCAGCCAAGCAGCCCTTCTCCGCCCCAATGACGATTGGGAATTAAAACTACCTCTCTGAGGGTACTATCAAGGCGTCAGAGAGGCAGTCTCACTCTAAAACGTTGGCAAAACGCACTCAAAGTCGTGCGAGTACACATAAACTCTCAAGGGTTTATCAACATGCTGCGGGTGGTGTTAGCACCAGTAAATTTGCTCCTGAAACGGACTCACAGCTTCTACGAGGTCATAGAAATCATTTTCTGCACTCAGCACTCCTCCTGACCAGCCTTCAAAGGTATTAGCGCAATGACGTGGAGAAGCGTAATAAAGATGAACCTAAAATCCAATCGCCCATTGGGACGAGACCAGCACTTTCTGCTGGACTACCTTCCATCACATCCAGAACATGCCATACGTTGTCGGTTGCGATTTCTGGCTGACATATCCGCATGCTCAGCCCTAACAATGACGGTTGCGTTGAGGCTGATAGCGGTATGTGGTTCGCGTCAAAATGAGATTGAGACCAAACTTTCGAAGGTGTAATAGGAACGACTACATAGGTGGCAATTAGCAGGCAGAAGTCCAGCATATGAAGTACACACCTCTCGTACGTTGACTCTTGGCATTCCAAACTAATATATTCAGAGTTTGGCCTTCATGACCTTCGACAATCTTCTCTAGCTGAGCAACATCTATGCTGTTCTCTGAAGACAGGGAGTTTCCCTCGAATCCGACCACGAAATCAAAGAAAGGTTCGATGTTTGTTTGAGAAGCCGGGGATGATGGCGTAACTCTGAGAACGTGTAAGCCTCGCTGGGGTGGGTGAGCCTGAGACGTTGACTGGCCGGCCCCCATTATCGTGCCAAGGAGGAAAAGGGTTCGAACCAAGTTTGAACAACTACCGTTGAGTTAGCTGTGGACCTGTGGTGGTTCTTGCCGACAACCCTGTATGCATTTGTTGTATAAATACATCGCAACCACACATACATAACACGATAACGGGCCGCCATCCAAAGAAAATCAAAGTCCTATTATGTAGCCGATTAGATACCGGTGGAGCCGCAGTGGAGGAACGACGGAATATCCACTTCTTAGGAATAGTCATGCTTCCCCACTGACACCCACGATCGTCCGACTAAGTACGTACAAGGAAAAACTTTCATCATCTGAAGCGATGGGGGGTACAAGGGACTGATGTTCAAATTATGTGGGTGGAGTCATCTCTGCTCTGGCAACCTGTACAGCGTCTTCCAAACCCTTTCGATGTTGGGGAATAAATGTTGCAACAATGGCTCTTTCCAACAACCGTTCCAGAGGCTTTGAATGATACTTGACCTCCGGGAGCGGATCCCCCGCCTGTTCTAGTTCTGCCAAGGTGGGCGCAGAGTATAATGGGACCTCAGTTGGAATGCTTCCAAGAAAGCGGACGTTCAATATACTCATTTTGTCCTGCCGGGTAAAATTCAGAATTTTATCCACGAGACCCTCTGAGAGCTGCTCCTCAAGAGCCTCCACATCTCTTATACTGGTTGGCGCACTGGAACCCAAGAAGTGGTCGCACCACAATTTCGAACCAAGTACTCGTTTCCCACGAACTTCAGCCCAGATTCGGTGAACAATATGTTTGACAGTGACATAGTAGGCTTCTATGGGTACATCTATGCGGTGCTGATCGAATGTGTTGACCGCGACTAGAGCAGCAGGATAGTCACGATGTATGAGGAAAGCGCGGAGGGCGACAGTTAACAGCGATGAGCTGAGCACCAGGGGGTGTTCTGGGTGCATCGTTGTATTAATCGTGTCGCGAAATAGGGAGCGAGGGGGGTAGAATCCAGATGGGGGTTTCTTCGAGACTCTTGGTCGGCGACTTCTGAGTAAGCTGAATAACATGGCGTAGGTTTCCTCGTTTGGCAGAACTCCACTGTTAGCCATTTCTTTGAGAGAGGCATACACTGTGAAAGCAGATGAACTGTGCTTGAGTCTGTGCTCTCTGCGCAAAAGAGCATTGAAGACGGTAAGGTCTAGGGTGAGCTGAGCGTGATCCATGATGAGCAAAATTTGCTCAACGGAGCCAGCATCGTCGGGTAAAAAATCGTTTATAGTCGACAACAGGGTAGTATATGGCAGGAGGTCCCTGTTGGTGGAGCACATGCTATACTCCTTCAGAGCAACCAGAGCAGCATCTGCGCCCTCCGTTAAAAACTTGGCACGAAACCAAATCGCTGCTAAGTCTGGAGCGGGTACAAAACCGTCATTTTGGGCTGTTATGTAGTAGTTGGTTAGTTGCAGCAAGACCTTGGGTTTGACCTTGCGCCTGGCTAACATTTGCATGATCTCCGTGAAAATATCTTCAGTCATATCGTTGTGTGCGGAAAGAAAGACGAAAGGTATAATGAGACGTTCATGAGAATCTCCGAAGGATTTCGCGATGGCCGATGCGAGCATCCTAGCCTTCATGCTTGGCGAATGGAATATAGGTTGCATGGTCTTGAATGCAAAACTGGCTTCAGGAAAGTATGACGCATTCAGAAGGTCCTTTATAATAGAGGAATAAACGAGATATTTAAATTTTCCGTTGAATCGCTTGCTATCGTTGAACTCTTCGAAAGGGCGGGATTGTAGCTCAAGAGCTGCGTTACGGAGATCGCATGCATATTTTTTGAAGATGTATGGGGGCTCAGAAGAGGTCGTCGACCTTAAAGTTGGGTTGGCGGAGTGGGCAAGACGAGTGAAGAAAGATGGATATAATGGTGGCCGCCCGAGTAGAAAAGGAGCTTTGATACTACAAGCAGCAAGCATGAAGCAATTAAAAGGCCAGTCATGGTGAGAACTTCAAAATCGTTTGGTCACGTGAGTCCTCAAAATTTGGACTGCTGTTCTTTCCAGGGACCAGAATCCACTCAACTGGAACTCGGAACGTTTACCCAACGTTTATCTCTACATTTCAGATGCGGTCGGTTTTCTTTTCAGCATATTGTGCTCGTCAGACTGACAATTAGTCTCATCTAGTTGATCTATGTCCCTGTGTCGCCGCGTACCTGCTTGCGTCACACATTTCCCTTCTTTGCGAAGCCGCGTATCAAACATCGCTCTTATTGCATCTCATCCTCAAGCATCTTCTCGGAAGTCCCAAACAAGACTGACTTCACGATCAAATCTGAGCCATGTCGTAGTTCCCGTAACGGGCGTGCTCTCTGGAATTCATCCCAAACCCCATAAAATGCGACCGGCACCAAGCATTTTGGCCCAGTTCAAAAATGCGCGAAGGAAAGGCGAGCTTACCACCTTTCCCGCAGAATATTGGCGGGATGTCCTGAATGAGGCCTTGGAGACTAGGTCGCACCAAATGGTGGATCACCTCGTCAGCGAGATAGACTCCCATCCCGGAGATGAGTCGGAACGAAGGAATCTCCTCTGGACTATTTTACGTGACGGGAGGCTCAAAATTATAGAAAAAGAATCCATGCGATCATTGCTTGAATATCTCGACCTGACGCCCGGCGACATCCAAGGCTCTTCTCCAGAAGCTTTTGATAAACTATTGACATGGGCTCGCTATAATACATATGAATTGGGGCACGGGAATATGATTCATCATATTATGAGATTATTGCTCCCCTTCCTACAACAACTCCAGGTCCCCCAAGACTTCATCATACCATATAACCCCCCTCCAGTAATCCAATCTACAATTACTTTTCTCCAGTGGATTTTGCGACAATCTGAACTGCAGGAGAGCGCATTGGAGATTTTTGGTGCCTTGGTGAATTCGGGCTATATCCCAGCAGAAACACTACGTGAGGACAATGGATCCTTCACTTTTGATTCTGTTGTATTCCCAGCGTTGGCGAAAACATGCCTTCACTGGGGGTGGGCGCCCCTCGCTTCCAGTTACCTTCTTGACTTCATTGAGCGGGAGAATGCACCTATCAGGCTTTGTGCCGTCCTCGCTGCAGAAACCATTCGCTCGTTATTGGAGGATGCAACCCCAGCGGAGCTTGACATTTGTGGTCGTCTGGTCCGTTCGACGGACCCCACGTACCCGATTCCCGACCCCCTGGTGTCTCAAATCTATCGCTGTGCTAGGGAGGTGGCGCACGGGCAGGTCGCGGAGATACTTTATGCTTACTCTAGACAGCCTGAAGTTATGCGGGTTCACCGTTATCCGCCACCTCAAGGACTAGACCTCTCGTGGCTCGTGCACTACCTCGCAAAGCGTAGCAAAAGCGTTCATTTGTGCAAACGACTAGCTAGAGAAGTCGTCGAATTGGACTTGTCATTCCCTATTCAGTATGTCGCCCGGTTCATTGCTACCATCGCCGAATTTGGACATTCGACCTTAGCTCGGACGCTCTGGGAGAAATTCGCGGCCTCCGAAGACGGCAGTGCTATCGTTGGTGACCCCGGTCTATTGATCGCAATGAGCAGGCTCTTCCTCTCTCAAGTAAATCGTGTCGAGAGCGACATTGCTCAACGGGACAGAGACCATCTGGTTCAGGGAAAGATACGTTTGCAGACAAAACTGGATGATTTATTAGCCTTCTTGGATCGCCTCTTACAGGGATTTCGCGCCCATCATGAACCCTTGGCTGAAGCAGAACATCACATCCTGACGACTCTCGCCCGAGCTTGCTTTATCAATGGAAAATTTGTGGACGGATTCGATGCCTTTCAATGTCTTTTGGATCGACAAGAAGTTCCTGATCGTTACGACGTCAACGTCGCCTTGACTGCTATTGCTGAGCGTCACCCCAGAGTGGCTTCTCAATTTGTGGATTTTATGGTAAAACGCAACATTCAACCTGACGATTCCACTTATTGCACTATAATGAATGCGGCTCTGGAACACAAGGACTTCGACCTCGTTGATGAGATGGCAAATAATGTTCTGACTATTCAAGAAGACCGCGAAATCACCATCAAGTCGATGATGGTATTAATTAACGCCACCGCCACTCCTCGTCCAGGCGAGGAATTGCCAGAACAAAGGTCGCGACTTCGGAAAACGATGAAGCTCGTACAGTCTTGGATGGAAAGTCATCCCATGCCATCGATGCAGGTTGGAAAAGCACTTGTCCTGGCTTCTCTAAGGGCCGGTGATTCCGAGATGGCGTTCAGATTCTGGAAAACGTTGCTGAGGGACAGCACTGAGTGGAATGACAGAGATCAAGTCCACTTGCGAGCTCTCCTAGCGAAGAAGATCAGCAAGGATTATCATTCAGGCTCTGTCAGAAAGGAACTTGGCCGCTCAAGCCTTACGCAACTCCGTATTCCGCCAGAGGCCTTTTCATCCATGTCAACCAGCGTTGGTGTCCCCACAGATGATCACCGTAGGTGACATGTCGGCCATCTAACGACCAGGGTTGCTTCACGCTCTCGTCCCTTCATCTCACGTGTCGCCAATTGCACAGTTCGGAAGGTTTCGAGCAAGGACACGGATGAAGTCGTATGCTTTTCTTCGTGCGACGATCGCCCTTCCGGAACCGAACCTGAACGAAAGACACTGCAGCCTGGCAGATCTCTCTTTGGGAAAGTTATGTGGAGCTGATGAGATCAAACAATTGGAGAGAAGTCGTGAAGCGGTTACGTTTCGGGTTGTACCCCATGAATGATCGAGATCGAAAGAAGTGAGAGAGTGGCCGTATGAGGTTATTTCGCAGGATGGATGCGATTACGAGTTTTCGAAATCAGCGTTTTTTCCCCTCTTCCGACTCGCTCAACGGGTTTGAAATCTCATATATACGTGGAGTTTTATCTCCAGGACGTATATATTTTCAAGGTTCAATTTCCAGTCTTTGTTGTTCGAGGTATAAGATACAGTCATCCACGGGCCCGCGTTACACCATGGCCACCACCACCAATGTTACACTTTTGTTCCTTGCAATACTCAACATACTCTTTTGAAACAAAATTTATCTGGAGCTCCTATATGTTCTATCCTCATGTTGAGTTTTGTCTGCACGGGATGGGTATCAAACATGCAGTGATTTGTTCTAAAGTGGGTACTTCACAGAAAACTTCCCACCACACCGGCATTTTTGAAATTACTCAACAGAAACATACCCAAGAGTTCTGAAATTTAGAGGAAACGAAGAATGTAGATCATCAAATTTGAATGTACAGTTTTTTAGGTGAAAATGTTTCCCCGTTAGGTTTAAAGTGAACTTTCAAATTTTGATGTAATACTAGCCGTACCCTAAGTTGCGAGTCGCATCCTGAAGTTGTCCTGACGTCGATCCAACCATCCTACCCTTCCGAAAAATCGTGAAGCTCTAGTTTACCATCTCTACGCAAAATGGGGAAAGTATAGCTGCCGCCCTTCGAAGACAAACAATTAAGTCCGACATTCGCATCTTGATCGAAATTTCAAGGAACTACCCAAAACAGCCCAAAACTCGCAAAGGGGTTAACTCCAGATTGGGGTCGACGTAAGCTCGTCTCGTAAGTGATCTCTGCGTATTTTTCAGAATAAACAGAGCGCGAGTTGTGTGATCGCAGGTGATCGCTCGCGTTTACTACTTACTATTTACTCGCACGGGACCAATGCCCGGACGTTTTGGCAGTTTATTTTTAAACATTTAACCGGCTCAGAGGACCCTCTCTGGCAAGGAACAACCGAGGATTCGGTTGGTGAGATCTTTCGATGTCCTGATCAAGTCGGATTTAAGTCTTGAAACATCGTCAAGAAGATTCACTCTTCACGGCGGCCGAACTAAACAACTGGCCACGGGAACCAACAAACAGACATTCTCCTCAAGAGACGCCAGCATAAAACGCCGCTCCTGACGACCGGAAGGCCCCACGTTTCCTGTCCAACTTGCCATGCCTGCTGCGCGCCCAAAGAAAGAGTCTACCCCTTCTTCCGATGACGGCTTTCATCTTCCGCATACACACGCCGAAAACAGCAATACCCTCAAGAAAAGGTGTGTACTTATTTCAACCATCGTCCTATTATAGCCTGTTATTCCCTTTATTGCCCACTGGAGATTGCCCGATCTTTCTCCGTTCTAGACTAAATACCTCTTCATCCCGCTTTCCGCACCTTGTCCTGTCTTTCACTTTGATTCAAGGCATCCTCTATGTCATTTTCATTTACCTTTTATTCATGAATTTTACTGACCAATTTATCTGTTTCAATAGGCGCCAATCCCAAAGTTTGTCTCGTTGGTTTTTATCAGAGATTCACTCACCTTCCTCTCTCGCCAGGTTGTGACGCTTGCAGAGCCCGTAAAGTCCGGTGCGCAAGAGAGAATCCTGATGATCCAAAACAGTCATGCAAGCATTGTATAACTTTGGGCATTCCGTGCACGTACGATTATCAGCCAAAGAAAAGAGGGCCACCGAATTTGTAAGCTGAATGCGTGGTAACCACCCCATTTCCGCTAATCAACCAATTTACGAAGGTACCTCCGACGCTTGCAGGAAGCGGCTGCAGCAGCAAGCGACAGCCCTACTGAAGTGGACCCATCACCTGTATCCGCAAGATCGAGTCCGCCGCACAGCGTCGGTGCTTCACACCGTGGCTCAAGGAGTCCGCCATTTCTTGAACCATGTGTTCCTACAGTTCCGTCTGTCCCTCTCGCGCCATCGCATTATTCTACCGCCGACACATATTATCCGTCCCATAATTCGCGCTCTTCGTCATATAACAACTCTCACTCGTGCGAGTCCACAAACGGTGCCAATCTGCTCCATTCCCACATATCACCAAAACACGAGTCACCTTTCACTTCACTGGATACACTTGGCTCATATCCAATGTACGATTGGTCTTTCAAGCAGCCTCAAATGCTTCCAATCTCTCCGCCTTCTACGGTCCCAGCTATTAACTACTACTGTAGGCCCAGGCGACTCGAGGAAATTGCACCCAGAGACACCATCTCTCTCATCCTTGCTCTTTTCTTCGATTTCGTTTATCCTCTTACGCCGTGCATACATAAACCCTCTTTCATGGCGGATTTGCAAGCACGCCGAGAAGAACAAGATCCTCTCTTTTTTGCCTTGGTCATGTCAACGGTAGCATCTACACTGGTTCAAGTCCCCAGATCATATCTCCCAATGGAGCGTTCTGTTGTTAGGAAATTAGCGCAGGTTTGCTTCCCTCCATTTTTTAACGGAGTCTGGCTGATGATATTTTTAAGACTTGTTATGAAGCTAGCCGTCACATTACGGTGGCTACATATGACCCCCCGACCTCGATGCACGTGGCGATCCGATACCTGTAAGCATCTCGTTTTAAGCTTGACCCACTGCTTACAATGTGTGGCGTAACAGTGACTGCGTTTATCATTTTTGTGAAGGAAACGACGCCACGCAGCACGCTTGCTTTGGCGAGGCCGCACACATAGCTATCACCCTTCGGATGCACGAAGAATCGTCTTATGAAGGCCTTGACCCTATAGAGTGCGAAGTGCGACGAAGGACATTTTGGCTTCTTTTTGGAGCTGACAAGTCAATGGCAATTCTTCTTGGACGACCTATTTGTTTGCGTGACGAAGATTGTACTGTCCACTTCCCTAAGGAGTTGGATGACGAATAGTGAGCTGCATGATTTCTTCTTGAGATTATACACTAAACACATTTGTATTCTAGCATTACGCCCACCGCCTACTTGCCGCAGCCACACGGGAAAATTCCTATTCTATCTGGTCTTAACTATTGCTCAAGAATTTTCGCCCTTCTTGGAGAGATTCTCGTTCGGATCCGAGTCGATAAACGCTCCCCTCCTCGGGGCCAATTTGCCACCGCAAGGCTCGAAGAGGTAGAGTCGCTCCATATACGAATCATGGCTGCCCTAAGCCATGTTCCGGAACCGTTGCGATTGAAGCCAACAAGCTTTCACCGACACGTCCCTGTTGAATATGGCGGTGCTGGTTTTCGCCGGACGACCTTTGCCGAAGTAAAAGACTTCTTTGACAATCCCAATGCATCCCGGGTCAATGCTCTGAACCCATTCCTTGTTATGCAGGGCAATCTTTACGTCACTCAGGTAATAACTTCACGCAAACAACGCTTGTAGATATGCTAAATCTTAATATAGCAACTGGTCCGCTTTGTCATCGAACAATATCGGGACGAGCTTCTCATGTCTTTGCACGGGAACCTTGACGAACAGCAGGTTTCTCAGGATCGTGAGGCGGTCGCCAGCAATTTGCTGAACATTTTACACAGGTAAGCAGATTATTTATTTCCCATATGATTCCTCGGTGGCTTATAGATATTTTGCGCAGTATACCCATCCAATCCATCGCGACGAATGGGCCAAGTTTGGTGAGGCTTGATGCAGTATCCCTTCATAACATCGGTATTCATTATTCCCCAGGTACACAAAGTTCGATTTGTGGCATCGACATTGCTTGACGCTGTTCGCAAGGCCGAGACAGCGCCAGCATCGGCTGCTCGAGCTCACGCCTACCTTTGTGAGGATAGTTCTATGCTTCGCGTTTCATCCAACTTACCATACATACCTCAGGGGACTTCCTAAGCATTTTATCCGAAATCGAAAGAAATTATTTGTTCGTTGCCCGACTTTCAATCACTCCGCATAGTCTGACCTTTTTTTTTTAGATTAGATGACGGCACAGACGCCACCTCCAGTGGAGATGGAATGACCCTGGTCGGATAACTTTATTGCAGTGCCCTGTATTTTCGTTCTTGCTCCGGAAAACTTCTGTTTTTTTAGGATACCCTCCAACATTGCTTGGATATACCGTATGTATAATATCCCGCTGTTTTTATATCCATATATGTAGCAATCAAGAAGTATTTCACTCGTACCTTCGCGAAATAATAAAATTAGTTTTTCTGTCCAATCGGATATTGCCATTTTTGGAAGTCGCGATTTACTACTTACGCGTCAAACAGGAACGCTTTACTCCCACCACCGTATTTGAACAATGGCAGGTCTCTCTGACACAACGGGAAAAGCTGGTCTTACAGAGGAGGAAGCGAGTCGATATGACCGGCAAATGAGACTGTGGGGAATAGAGGCACAACAGAGGTATGAGGAACACAAACCAGTCTGGGCGGAAAACTCTTAGTTAACATGTGTAGAATGCGGAATTCTACTATTCTAGTTATCCGTCTGCGAGGTGTTGCAACTGAGTCCATAAAGAACATGGTTTTGGCAGGCATTGGCACACTCGTGGTTGTTGATGGAGAAGACGTCGCCGAGGAGGACCTAGGCGCTGGTTTTTTTTATAGAGATGAAGATTTCGGGAAGAACGTAAGGCGTTTCTACTTTGAACGTATGATCGTTAATAGCCGACTCAATGGTGATAGAGAGTTGATGCTGCCAGGGCAAGAATAGAAAGCCTTAACCCACTTGTCAATGTGGAGACGATCTCAAATAGTTCGGCATTAGAGGGCGAGGAATTTGAAGCGCTCGTGAGGAGGGTTGACCTTGTGTGCGCCACAGATTTGGACCAAAACACTCTTGTGAGTCAGTATTTCGAGTAGATCAACTTAATAAATGTTAGTTGAACGTTCTACTAGGTTCGTATGAACGCGGTGTGCCGTCAATATCAGAAACCCTTCTATGCTGGGGGTACATACGGACTTGTGGGATACATATTTTGTGATTTGCTGCGACACGAATACCTCGCTCTGTGAGTGGTCTCCATTTGCCTGCAACGTATAGCCTTCGCTAAAGGACGTCCAGCGACCGCTCTACACCTCAAGAGCACGCAAAAACTATCAAAACTTCAGCCGTCTATAGTCCTCTGCAAGAGGCTATTCGTTATCGCTGGTCCAACCTTACCAAAAGGCAAACGAAGGAGATTAACCCTGCCCTTGTATTTGCCACTCTCGGTACGTTTGTGCATATCTTTCATTCCCATCGAATGACATCGTGAGTCCTTCATCAAGCGCTTTGGCAATTCCAATCACTTCACAAACAGCTACCAGACGACATTACACATGCTGATGAATTAGAAGCAACGGCTAACTCCTTGCTGCTGTCTGGGGACGTTAACAAACAAGTTCTCAGCAGCGTGCCTCGCTCCCTTATCGAGTATGTATAACCCGGGAACTTTGCTTCAACTATCCAGTTACAAGGTACTTCTAGATCAATATCGACAACAGCCGGCCACGAGTTCTCTCCCGTGTGTGCGATCGTGGGCGGAATGCTAGCGCAAGACATTCTCAAAGCACTGGGAGGCCGCGAGCCACCCATTGCCAATTTCTTCTTCTTCGACGGTAACACGGGAGGTGGTACTGTCTGCCGCATGAATATGCCGTGAAGAACCACCGAATTTAGTTACGGAATGTAGGTATGTATTCGTTGTGCTTGCGGGCAGGCTTCGATATCCACGTGGGGGTGATTACCTTTTTCCGAAGTTTCATGGCGCATGCTGATAACCTGCGAGTTCTACCATGTCCTAACTTTGTCTTTGATCTCATGCTAAATTAGTTCAGCCTTGAACAAAACATGATTTGCGTTATACATCGGAATGAACTTTTTTCTGCATCGGGATTGCAAGTCCCACCCACACAAACGACGCAGATGATCCTCGCGATCCTCGTGATCTGACGGCAAATATGATTCCAGCCGGCAGTTGGTGGCACACTAGTCTCTGGAAACGCTTCCACCGATTGTGCAGACGTAGGTGCTTTTCAGCATCTTGCATTTAAAATAAGAAGAGTGAAATGGTAAGCCGTCACTGTCACCCGCAATTCGGCATATTTACGGTCATGAGTTGGCGGCCTCCCTGTGACCCTCACGGCCCCGCTCTGAGAAAATCCCGGTAAAGTTGTATGACGACTGGAGACGCTAGCAACAACCGTAGTGTACCCGCGCGAGATCTAGTAGATCCATCCTGATCCATCACACGTTTTCTACACGGAGATGGTGGATCAACGCTCGATCGAGAAGATAGTGCCAGATTTTCCCCTCTCGAGCCCAGCTTGTTAATATGCGGAATGATTGGCGAGTTGATATCGATAGCAATGTGCAGGCGCATGAATGTCTTTTTTTAACACTCCCCATGATAGCCCACGATCTCCCCAAGGGGACCCCCACGTGTACGGGGCAGCAAGCAATGTCATGGGTATAGATCTCCTCATGCGTAGTGGCGATTTAGTAAAATTTGCTGCATGGTAGCATGGGGGTTAACATAGCTACTTTTTTTATCCGATGCCTGGTTATGGTTCTTTTCGAAGCAGTGGAGTGCAGTGAAAATCACTCTGCAGAAATGCTGCCATCCCCCGAAAAATTCCGAGCAAGAGTTTGAGGAGATTCACTTCCAAGCGTGAGCTTGTTCAGCCTGGAGACTCTACTTAGGCTCGCCGCTGATGCCTTCAAACGGTAAAAGTTTGACGAAATAATAAGAGCACTCCATATTTGTGCCAAACAAACCACCCCAGAAGATCAGGAAGGCTGGAGAGGCAAGTTCATATTGCGATTGGACGATGTATAAAATCCGCTGGGCAAATCACTTTCAATTGCCAAGAGTAGGTGGCGTTGTTAGAAGAAAAGGGGATTGTCTGATTGTCTTCATGGGTGCAAATAAGAGGAGCGAAAGAGGTCTGGAATTGAGATCGGCATCATTCAACATCATTCCTCATGATCCGACTCGCGCCGTTGCCAATCGAACTTGTTAAAACTTTGGATCAGTCTTGCATGAGATGGTCGGAAACATTAACATTAATACCATCCGCGAGAGGTATTCAAGCCTCAGAGGATCAGGCTCCGTTTATCACCGATGTCGCCTTGACGATTCCGATTGCCTGGTGCGTGAAGCTGCCCCGCATTCTATCGTTAAATGCCACGTTAATGTCGACGAAAAGGAAGGAATATTTCGCGACCAATTGTCTGTATGGAATTATGGCTGCAACGCATCCGATCTTTGGTCGGGTTGTCGATTATTGCCTACGACCTTTGGATTGGTCCAATAAATCGCATAATCATGGGACCCTCATTTAACTACTAACCAAGTCAGTGCCCTCGTTGCAGTTTTCAAGAGTGATGGCATAGGATGACATACTTGACAGGGTAGAATGGAAGTTGGCACACAACCACAACTCAAAAAGGCCCATGCATTTCCTCATGAAATGTTTCAATGAAGGCAAGTAGTAACCTAACTTTTGGCTACAATGTCTGCCAGGAGAGTAAGTCACTGTCCAGACCGGAGTACATACTTACGTTGGTGTGTGGACGTCCTTCGTCACAATTGAAGTTGAACAAACATCGAACAAACATCAGAGTCTTAAACCAAGTCACGTTATCAGCGCCAAGAACTACGTCATTGTTCACCTTCCCTTACGGACACTCATGTCGTCTAAGTTTGGGGAGGCTGTCCACCAAACCATCGCTGCAAAGCATAACGACCACGTCCCTCTAGACAATGACCATGTCCCTTTAGATGACGGCCGCAACGATACATCACACAATGCCGCCCTTGACCATCCAATTCACACTCACTTTGAGGATGAAGACCACCTGTTGCCCTCATCCTTACAGATGTCCTCCTTCGCGCAACCAAACACGCCTTCGGCGAGAACAGGTCCTCCGCGCTCACTATCTTTCGCCTATTCCCTTCCGAATTCCCCGTCAAGGAATAATAGCAAAGGCTTAGACTTTGTAGACATCCCCCCCGACTCATCGTACGACGAAGCGTACCCATTCTCCTCTACAAACTCCGACTTTAGAGGTGCTTTGGAATACAAAGATAATATAGATAGGAAGGGTAAAAGGCGAGAAAACCACTTTATTGACGAAAGCTGGAATCCCATGCGTTGGTTTCAAGAGTCTCCCAAGGAGGAGAAGTCAGCCATGGACTTCCCGTCGCCTGATGCTGAAGGGAAAAAACCTACTCCAGGTCAATTCGACAAGGAGGACGACGAGAAACGATCTCAACATTCCCCGAGCCGACGCGTATCCGTCAGGAACGATTCTGGTCCCCCGCTTAGCACCTCGAAGTCAAGATCGGCCTTGCGGCGCGCGTTCTCTACCTCCACTGCTTCTCAGTCCACTTCACCAGATGGGGACAAAGATGGTAAGGCTAGGTGGGCACGTTTACGCGCCTTGCTACCCCACATCGTTCACCCTGATGAATCTATCCTCCCTGGCCCATCTGCTGTTACATCCCAGGCTGTCAACATCACTGACGAGCTTATTACGGGCGGCCTTTCTACACTCATGTTGCGGCTCTGGTTTGAAAGGGATGAGAAGGGCCAACGACGGGTCCCCACCCTTTTTCATCGCCTGCGCATTCGCGTTAGTGACAGCTTGCACCCAATGCACGACCACAAATCTGTCTTTCGTATCGAATGCGAATACGCAAACGGTGCTGCTCGTTGGGTCATTTATCGCGAACTTCGCGATTTCCTTTCTCTTCACGCTCACTACGCTGTCTCTAACGTCTATAATCGGAACGTGGACAGAATGCCTGAGTTTCCACGCACTAGTGAGTACTAATATCATTCCATTACTGTCTAGCTGATATGCATGTAGGTCTTCCGTATTTTAAGTTTTTGAAGAAAGAAGGTCGGGAAAAAGGTAATATAGTTGGCAAGGCTGATTTTGCTCGCTTACAACGAGAGGCGTTGGAGAACTATCTTGTTGAGCTCATTCGTGGCGTCGTATGTCTACGCCGACCGCCCATCCTGTCGTTGTGATACTCATTGTCCAGTTAGATGTTCCACCCTTCAGCGAACCGCTTGGCAGGTTTTTTGGAAATAAGTGCGCTGTTTATAGCTCTTGCGCAATCTGGTGGCGCACAGTACAAGGCCGGATATCTCAAGCTAGAAGCTACTGGCAATGGAGGGTCTGGCTTTGGTCGTAAGTCGACAAGTTGGCATGCCCAGAAGGAGTCTCGGTGGTGTGCGGTTCGCGAAAGTTATCTTGTCATCCTGGAAGAGCCTGGAGAGGTGCGTAGCTCTGAAAGATTTAACTACCACTTTCGATGTTTACGTTAATACACAGTTGACAGTCCACGACGTCTTTTTCCTCGACTCTGGTTTTGGCATTGAGCGACCAACGCGATACTATCGGCAAAACTTGGCTAATCTACTTAGTTACAGTAGCGACCCGAAGCCAGAAGGGAAGGACAAGAACTATATATCACGCCCACAAAGCTTACAGATTTATCTGGACCCTCCCGAAGACGAACATCGATCAGTTATATCCTCTATAAAAACAGGTGTTTCCAAGATTTTTCATATAGAGCCTAGCTCCTCCAAGAATTCACATGAGCAACCAAGAAGGCATGGAGTGGTACGCGTTGGCCACGAACATACGCAGGGCGATAATACTTCGATTGCGTCAACCGTTTCCATCGCTTCTACCATCCCATCCAGAGCACCAACACCTATGTTGGACCCATCAACCAATGCGGATCTTTTGACAACAAACGCTGACGACGGTGACGACGAAGGAGCTGAGCAGAAACGGAAGGACGGCTACAAGACCGTCTCCAGAACAGACGTTTCCAAACATACATTTTACATCGTCAACTCGCAAATGAGGTTGAAACTAATTGCAAAGACCGAGGTGCCTGTTCAACGTTCTCTATTATGCAACGTTAAGATTGATCCATCCCATATAACTAGCGCCAAATGTTGCAATTTATCACGGCATTGGAGAAGGCCGCTTCAAATTGTCATTTTACGGGCACCCACCGTTTTGACAGTTTTTCACCGATCCGATTGAACGTTGCTGCACAGTGGCTAGTGGATGGGGTGAGATATGCCAATTGATCTCTTCGTTATTTCTAACCTGTTCCTTCCCTTGTTTTTCGCAGCGGGATTACTTTTGGAATCTCTCCCGTGCTATTTTGCTCGCAAAAGAGAGCATTTACATCCACGATTGGTGGCTGTCCCCTGGTACCGCATCCGTTCCTTGCGACCAATTTTAAGGCTCACTCTGGTCTCAGAATTACAAATGAGGCGACCCAATAAAGACAGGTATCGTTTGGATCGATTACTGGCCCGAAAAGCGAAGGAGGGTGTGATGATTTACATCATCCTTTAGTGGGTATCATGCAATTTTCAAGTCCCTTCCTTTTTTTTGACGCATGCTACTTAGCCAGGAGGTGTCCAATAGAACGACCCCAACCGATAGCAAGTAAGGAGCCGACATGATGCTATTGAACAATGCTGATTTCGAGAGTCTCTAGTTATGCAAAACAAAGATTGACCTCACTTCATCCGAATGTGATGGTTCAACGGTCGCCGTCACACTTCCAGACAGGAACGTTTTACTGGGCTCACGTGCGTTGAAGTGAAATGCATTCTGTATATAATGTTGATCTGAGCTTTTCCAGCATGAGAAACTGTGTGTCATCGACCAGGTGATTGCATTCATGGGCGGCCTTGATCTTTGTTTTGGACGGTGAGTTCTTCGGTCAACACTCCGTATCGACCATTCTTACAGAGATTAGATGGGATACGGCTCAGCATGTGTTGACGGACGATGTGGCAGATACGGAAAGATCAGAAATTTGGCCTGGTATGCGAATGAGTCGAGTGACAAAGTTTGTGTTCTGACCCGTGTCCAAGGAAAGGATTATAGTAATCCTCGCGTCTCCGATTTCCATACACTCAACAAACCTGAGGAAGACATGTATGATCGTACCAAGACTCCGAGAATGCCTTGGTCTGTTCCTGGGTTGTGGTGATGTCCGATACTGATCTTTTCATTAGGCACGATGTTGGGATGCAGATTGTCGGACAGCCTGCGCGGGATCTGGCACGACACTTTGTCCAGAGGTAAGAGCATTTTATGCTTGTAACATATGAATTTTTGACCTTTATATAATGAAGGTGGAACTATCTTTTAAGAATCAAGGTACGTTGTTTGTTGGCATACGCGATGATGTTAACCACATACAATTCAGAATCATTCACGGGTTATGCCCTTTTTAATTCCTCCGCCAGAATTCAGGCCAGGAGAGCTTACTCAGATGGGGCTGACGGGAACATGTGAATTGCAAATATGTCGCTCCGCAGGTCCCTGGTCACTAGGAACGCTTGGGAAGATTGAGTCCTCGATCCAAAACGCGTACCTCAAAGGTAGGTGTGAGTGAGTTCAGCCAACCAAGACATAACGAACATATTGAATAGCCATCCAAATGTCTGAGCATTTCGTTTATATGGAGAACCAGTTCTTCATAACTTCGTAGGTTTTTGGGTCATTACGAGTTGCATAGTATGTACTCATTCTCTCCGAGCACCGTGGTAAATGACGTCAAGGTCGAAAATAACATCGGCGACGCCCTGGTACAACGGATCATCCGTGCCCACCGGGATCATACTCCCTGGAAATGCTGTATACTCATTCCATTGCTCCCGGGATTTACCTTCCCAGTTGATCATAGTGATGCCAGTGCAGTACGACGCTTCTTGGTCCCCTGGACAGTTGTTAATCTCACTGTTACGCATGTAGATTCGGATAATTTTGGAGTGTCAGAACCGGACTATAGCTCGTGGCCCCAACTCCATATTTGGCCGGCTGCGCAAAGAAGGGATAGATGTATGTGATTATCTGATTGAAAGCGTAGTTGTATACACTAACTCTGATACTAGCCCGATGATTACATCTCAGTCTTTTCATTGCGCAATTGGGCCAAGATGCGGGGTGATGTGCTTACTACGGAACAGGTGGGATCTCTTCGTTGCTCTACTTACATCATCTTCATCGTGCATTAGGTCTACATTCATGGTAAAGTCTGCATCGTGGACGACCGGTTAGCTATCATTGGAAGTGCAAACGTCAATGAACGATCTCAACGTGGTGATCGGGATTCCGAGCTAGCTGCAGTGATCAGGGACACGGACATGCTTGACTGGCGAGTTACTCCTGGATGTGAAGCAGCTATGTTTTCGACTCATTTTGGGACAGCACCATGGCAGGAAAGCCATTCAAGGTTGGTCGGTTCGCTCATACGCTTCGGGTGCGTCTCATGCGTGAACATCTTGGCGTGGACGTGGACGCTTTGGATGAAGAGGACCTTATCATGAATGGGTCTTCGATGGCCGAGTCTCATAAAGAACCTTGGAGTCCTAACGCTGATCAGACGCACGGAAGGGAAAGCACCGTGCTTTCTGCTTCAGGTAGTTTAGTTGGTGAAGGTAATTTGTCTAATTAATTGAAGGGATCTAAAATGACCAACGTCTAATTCTACAGCTAAGCTTGCGCATTATTATTATGCACAGGACGCAGGTGACAATCTTGACGCGCAACAAAAGGATCATAACTCGACTGGGATTAGTTCTAAGGCCTCTAATATACCAACCTTGGAGGAAGGGACGGTCGCAGAGCATCATCCTCAGGCAAATGAGTTTGACATTTTCATCGATGATGGTCATGGCGTTCAACACCAGACGATCAAAGAGGAAACCCCCAGTGGAAGTTTGACTCCGCTTACTACCGAGGGTGGCGTGTCGCGTGACGCCCTGGTAAACGCGAAGACGGATACACAGGTCGATGGTCTACCCCCTCAGCATTCAGACGTAGACGAAGAAGAGAAGGCGGTTTCTGTTCGCTCGACCCTCCGCAAGAACTATGGAAGCAAGTATACTCCCTGGACTGTTCCAACGCCCAGGCCTAAGGTTAATGCGAAAGATTTTGAGGACCCTATATCAGACGCGTTTTGGAAGCATATATGGGTTGCGAGCGCCGTTCATAATGTGTGTCTTCGTACAAACTTTTATCCTCTCTTGCATTGAATTGTGTCGGCACAGACGGAGATATATAGAAAAGTTTTTCACGCTATTCCCGACGATCTTATCATCACCTGGAAACAGTATAAAGACTTTGTGGCCCATCATGAGCGTTTGAACAAACCAGTGAGTTAGACGGCTGGTTTTTTTAATCTGATTTACAATGAGGAATTCCCAGACAAACGAAGAATTAGGCGACGAGGGTCAGCCGGCTACCGACGCCTCAGACGTCGGCAAAGAGCATGCGGATGAAAGCCCTCCAGAGTCCGTGCCAAACCGGTCATCAGCTACAACCGGGGAATCTAAACCACGGAGACATGCAAAAGGAACTGAGCCTTTTGAAAAATGGGAACGCAATGAGATGGAAAACCTTTTAGGCGAGCTCAATGGTCATTTGGGTGAGACCCTTTACCTTCTTTCGCGCTTCAGGCTTTTATGATATCTTAACAGTCCTTTATCCAAACCGCTTTCTAGAGGGGGAGGATAGTGCAAATAATTTCCTATTCAACGCCGACAGGTTTATTAATTATGTTTACTGTTTCGTTAAGATCTTGCTCACGGTGTCTCCTTCAAAGGCTCCTGCCATTACCCATCTACAATTGAGACGACGGTTTGCGTTATACCCCGTACGTTCTTAATACCCTCGGCCTCTGTTGATGCCAAAATGTTATCGTGTCGCATGCTCAATCATGCTTGGGATTAGTAGCTGGCAATGGTTAATTGATGTTGGAGGTGAACCTTATTATGCGTGCGCGACTTAGATATAGCCAGGCGTTGGGATTGCGGACATGAAATACATGACGGATTGACACGAATAGGACATTGCAGAAGACGTAAATGAGGATGGTATGTGATAAAGAAGATAAGTTCGTCAATCGTAATGCGTGAAAAGCCATATGACATGATGTTATAGAAACGTAAACCAGTTAGATGTCGTAATTCGAGAGCAACGATAGCAATGGAGTGAGCAAAACAGGTAGGGCGTGTAGACACAGCGAACAGAAAGTGAGGGTTCAAATGAGTGTGGGTCGATGTGAGGAAGTAAAAGTCAAGGATGCAGGTGATGAGCAGAACAAGAATAGATACGCAAACAAGAGTTCAACGAAAAAGTAACCAAATGGGATGGGGGGGGGGGCTAGACAATGCGTGATAACCTTCTCGAGGTTGTTGTCTTATTTGGCACCATGGCCATGAATGCACGGCGTACCAGCGCGACTGTGGCATTACTTTCATCCTTGTGACCAGGTGTCTCCTGCGGGCCCATCGTGTAGGTCATAACACCCAGCTCATCGACTGAAACAGCACGCCGCTGGTCTTCACTTGACACAGGTGGAGGCATTGGCCGACGACCAGTATAGAATGCACGGTGGCTATCCCGCTTATTTGACATACCGACAGCGGCACTACCAACAGGGCCAGTGTTATCAGATTGGTAGCCCTTGCCGTTCCGCTTGACGCCGGAAGTAGCCATTAAAAAGCGGTCATAAACGCCTTCGATGCGCTGCCGGCTAGGGGTGTCAGGGATGGGCAAGTCGTGACTGTTCACCCTTCTTGCAGGGTAAGGATCAACATGACACGGAGATGAAGTCAAATCGTCTAAGGACACCCCGTGGGTGGTGATGTCTTGACAATCTAGCAAGTTATCGCGAGAGGCAAGAGGGGGGGCGATAAATAAACTTCTATCAAGAACTTGAGATAATCTTGGGGAGGGCAGGGTGGCGGGTGCTGTTATAAACAGATGGTGAGACGCCAAAACAGTACACGATGAGAAACATACGTTTGTTGATTTCTGCTTCTAATAGCGACAGAGGTGCAATGTGCAGTTGGAAAAGGTTCGCGTGGGACTTGCTTTTCTCCTTGCGTTTTGAAGGTGAGCCTCCTGTATCAGCTGGAGCAGGTGAGACGGGTTCTGGGGAACGAGTTGAAACAGTTGCGCGGCGTCGTCTGGAAGGCGTATGAATTTCCGGAATCAAAAACTGGCTCTTATCCGCGGGCGGAGAAGTGGCATCAGTCCAGCTGCTCTCCGCTGTTGAGGTATTAACACCAACGAATGAAGAAGGCGCAGTGGTGGCCATTGATTGGTCTACTGGGCTTGTTCCATTCTCGTCGAAGATTTGGCTGGCAGCAAGGACTCGGCGAGGCAGTCGGGTGGATCGATTGCCCCTATTCCCCGAAGCATTTCGCGACAAAGGTAAAGGGAGGGGTGGAAGAGGCGCATCGTGTCGCGAGGACGAGGCGAAGTTCATCCGAGCATCTTCTACGACCTCTGAACAAATATTTAGAACGCTGGACTTGAATATTGACGAAGATACGTACTCTCCACGTTTCGCATCCAGATCGCCATCCTGTCTGTGTGGGAGTCAGCAGCTACGCGTTCGCTGAGGATTGCGTTCTTGACAACTGGAAGTGGGGATGTAATGGGGGTGGGAGGCGTTGGAGACACTGAGGACGGGTGGGAAGATTGAAGAAAAATAAGTAAGTGAAAAAAAGGGCGAAGGTGTGTAACACACCTTGCTGAGATGGACCTTGTTCATCGAAAGAGGCCCTTCCACTCTTTGATATTTCAGAGTCCCTTGGGACATCGATGGACAGGTTTCGAACAGCAGATTTGCCAGTGACTTGCCCAAGAGTTGACGACTTGTAAATCTGCACGGTTTTATCTGGGGATCTTGTATCAGACGAAGACAAAAGTTGACAAAATTGGTATATACCAATCGACCGTTTAATGCTATGCTTGAAGATGTTCCTGTTGGACTCCTTGGGGACTTGGACGGGAGTATTGGCTGGAGTATTGGCTGGAAGAATGTTCAGAGGAGCGACATCTTTAAACGTTGCCAAGGACAAACCTTTAGTCAGCGGTGAAGTCAACACAGAGAGAGGCTGCATGGGCATATGCGCTGATGTATTGACGTTCTCCTTGTCCGCATCCCGTTCCTTTGCGAGGCTTAAATGTGGCTTCTGCACCACATCCAACTTACGTTCAGCGTACCCAGTATCAACGTGCTTCTCTTTCTTCTTTCTCTCCTTTTCTCTCTCGAGATGTTCGTCTCTCTCCCTCTCCATCTCTTCTAAACGCTCCATCTCCCTGAGCCTCTGCTTTTCCCGCTCCCACTCCATTACACGATCCTTAACATTGGTCGACTCCTTCTTGCCCTTCTCTTTGTTTTCGCTATTCTTCAAATCAGCGAAAATACGAGATGTCCGCTTTGATGCTGAGGTCTTGGCTGCGAGCTGTGGCAAATTATCGCGTCCAATAATGGCTCCAAAGGGACGGCGAGCGTTGGTATCAGGTTTGATGAGTGTGTTGAGCGACGCCATGTTCTCCTTTGCAAAGGCAGCTGACAAAGGCGATGACGGAGGTGATGCTTTAATGGGTGATAGATCCACAACAGGTTGAACGGGAACGCGTTTCCTCGGCTGGACTAAAGAATCTCAGCTGTAAGTATCTTGCCAGCTCAACCGCGAAAAAAAAACCCACTCTTCGTAGAAGTGACTTTGGGCTGTGATTTCGACTTCACGACTGGACGATTCCTTTCTTCCTTGAAAAGATCTGACGCCAGAGGATTTAAGCCAGGTGGGGTGTCAAGATTCTCCTTGCCATGTCGGGATGTGGGTGTCATGCTAATCAACTTGGCCAAGTCCTTCTCAAACACTACGGACGACGTGTAACTCGACGACCGATCTTATAAAAAAAATCAGACAACTCAAATGATTAACCCCGAGGAGCTCACTGTGCGACGCCGAAGATTCCTTTCGAGGATGCCAGTAATCGTCAGCTATAGCCTGAGAAGCGGTACATCTCAGATCTGCGTTTGGTGACAACATTCTCTGGAGCAGTTTCTCGATGCCTTGCGATATTTTCCAAGTTCCCACCCACTTGCCTCTCAGCTATTGTTTTGCTTCAGCGACCGATGATTATTCAGAAGGAAAAGGACTCACGGTGCGAGACCAATATTTTTCAAGGTCTTCTTTGGAGTTGAACTGTTCGCCATCGTGGTGCTCGAAGGGAGTTCTTCCGACAAGAATCTCAAAGAAAGTAACGCCAAGGGACCACACGTCAGATTTACGAGTATCGTGAGGAAGGCCACGAGCTCGCTCTGGTGAGAGATACTTTTTTTGGGATCAGTACAATTCGTTGAAGTCATTGATGTTCGACTCACCTCAGGGGTACCGTAGGAGAGATTGCTATGAAAGGCGGTGTCGGATCCAAGTTCATATTTCTCCGCGAATCCAAAGTCGACGAGCACAGGAACATTCTTGTGCGAAATGAGAATATTTGCAGGTCTGAATGACTTAATATGTTACGTGGTCCACCAAAGAAATAAACCTACTTTAGATCATTGTGAACAACGCCACGTTTGTGAAGGAACTCCACGCCGGAGAGAAGGAAACGGAACCATTCACGCGCCTTGGTTTCCTCTACTTCTACTGGTATGAGTGTTGGGAGGTAGTCCCTGAGAAGTTATCAGTAAACAAGACCACGCGTCGGTTGCCAAGGAGAATGAAAGAACAAAAGGGCAGGCATTTTCGCGTCAACCAAGAACATCAAAGGAATGTGAAAAATAACTGTGGGACTTGAACGCACATGATAATCATGGCATAGGATGGGGAGAGAATGAAAGAGTGGAACGGGATGATAGATGGGTGGGGATCAGACTTGAAGGATTTAACAATCTTCATTTCATTCCATCTATAGAGACACGTCAGGATTTCAAGGAAGAATGCAAATTCGTGGCAGCTCACAGTGATTTGACGCGTGCGGCTGTCGTGGACGTCTTTGACCTATGCACAAGTTTGACAGCCATCTTCTGCCTTGACCGCTTGACTACGGACTCCGACTTGGATGTATACTTCGGACGACATAGCCAGACACTTCCCCAGTTCCCGAATCCAATCTAGGGGAAAAGTGAGTTACAGTTCAAGGTTGTAAGGGAGGTATGGTCTACCTCTTCAACGAACTCCAGTTGCTGTGATATTTCGTCGTCAGAAATGGAGAAAATGTCGTTGGACTCGTCCGCCGTTGGGCTCGGTAAACGGAGGGCATCCATGGTAAAGGGGAGGAGACCTACAATTACAAAACGAGAACAAGAAAGAACACGGGGAACAACTTTCGAAACATTGATCTTCAAAATATCCAACTGTGACACAACAATCCACAACAACACGACGGTGAGAAAAACGCGTCGCGTATATAGCTTCTATGACGACGACACGAGGCACATACAAAGTTAAAAATACAACGCATCTA
>Ga0307507_10003303_pt1 | contig 31629 bp, 34 predicted proteins | sample 7_EM_MG_FD_207223 | JGI IMG/M metagenome (GOLD analysis project Ga0307507, IMG submission 207223) | Populus trichocarpa ectomycorrhiza microbial communities from riparian zone in the Pacific Northwest, United States - 7_EM | ecosystem: Host-associated > Plants > Roots > Unclassified | place... | reverse complement strand
CTCCAGCACTCCTAAGACTTGTATTATAGCTATTATAGGGTACCCCTGTCTGATATTGCGTGCTGATGGCGCCACCTCTTGGCGACCGTCCGAATAAACCGAGTAAATACGGTAGACATATCCTTCCCAGCATGGAAGAAACTCGGCGAAACGGGGCCCTGGGCCCGTTACAGACAGTTCACTACACGCGGACTGACGAGCCACCGCAGATCGGGCCCCCGGATCGGATCTTTCACCTGGAATTTCCCGCTATCTCATTGCCCCCCAACCGCCCCATCGCCCACCCCTTGTTTTACTATTTGGGGTTTGTCTAACCAATTTTGTATACATCGGCAGTTCATTAATACTTTCCCATACCCCTTCTCTCTTTATATACACCCCCAGATTTGTCTTTTATTCCTCATGCTCATAGGGTTTAGTTATTCCAATATCTGTCGATGGTTACCTTCGTATACTTGTATTATTGCATAACCTGGACGGCAACCGTGTTCTATCATGGGGGGCGGATGGAAGCTTCATAGATATAGACACATCCTATCCAGAAGAGAGTGAGCATACAGCGGGAATAAATGGAGAAGAGTTTATGATTTACGGAGTTTGGTCCATCTTCTCTTTTCTCTAGCTTATTATTTTTTTTCTTTCTGCCACCTATCCTTCACTACTCACCTATTTACCGGACTGTGAGATAAACCTTTCTTTGGTTTAATACCAACCATTGGGGAATAACTCATAAATGGCGTAGCAGGGTAAGCAGAATAGAATAGGACTACTAGTAGACCAATTCAGAATTAACTGTAGGAAAGGCATGGTTATACCCTTCGCTCTTCTGTTCGGTATTCCCGAGGCTAATGGTAAAGACAGGAGTATATATTAATATGATAGCTGTATTCTGTGTTAAATTTTTTGGTTGACCCAAAAACCCGTATAGCAAACCCCTCTCACCTTACTTTAGCACAGCTACCGGTAAATTTACTACAAAGCCTCGGCACAGATCTACTCAGCCATACAACACTTTTATTTCATCCCATCTGGCAATCACATCATCCATTTGATCAGGCCGTTTTCCCGTCCCTATGCCTGGCAACAATGTGGCATTCCCAGAAAGCTAGGCATAATGGAAGAAAGGGAGAAGGAAAGAAAGAAAGAAAGAAAAGAAGAGGTTGGAAGAAAGTATAATTAACAAATATTATACCTCTGGCTTGAACTAAAAGACAAAAGGAAGCTTGCCGTAGTATATCCACACTGTTAGGAGTTAGGCTTTATTGATCCAAAATCTTGGTCTAGCTACAAAAGGCGCGAATCACCTCCAACTTGTCATCTTGAGTAGCCTATTAATTGTATATATTTCACACTTAAGGCTAGGCACCGAGTTTCCATGAGAGTATGAGAATAAACCTTGAGTCTCTTGCTAAAGTTTTCTTTGGCACTTGACATTCGTTTTCAAGTTTATAGAGTTGCAGAGGTATGGTGCCGGCACCTTATAATCGACCTTCAGTGCCATCCGGAGTCAGGGCACTAGTCCTAATATGGTAACTGACCTTACTACTTTAGGCAATATATTTAATATTACTCAGCTAAAACTCCCTTCCCACACACAAGTGCCAACACCCTAAGCCCATACAAATTTTGCCTTCCCTTTAAGAGCCATTATATCAAGAACCAGTTGCCTAGAACAAAATCCCCTCTGTAAATATGTTCTTTAGATGATTTAGAACAATTATACAGAAGGAATAAGTAAAATAATAGCATGTGGTGTTGTTGTTGTTCATCGAAAAGTTGGGAAAATTTGGTTGTCATGAGGTTGATTCTAAGGTGCCGGCACCATACTGTTTTTGGTGGAGCCGGACAGTACTGCACGGTGCCGGAAAGCTCTACCGTATTAACTTGGATAAGAGAGATTCGTCTCGAGACCCCTAAGTTTCCTATTTTGACAGGGACTGGTGAAAAGTACCAGCAAAACAACGAGTTACTTAAAGGGGAGATTCAGAAGCCTGATTTCTCTTATTCAAGTTATCCCAATATGGAGATGAAGACTTGGCATTAGTACCCAATGCTGTGGTTTGCCGGTAGCGGTACTCTAATTTAGCTGATTCCGGGAAAAAAAGGACCCACCAACCAGATTCGAGATAAATGACAGCTCAAGTGTGGGTCTTGCCTCCTTATCTTAGTGCCCATCCCACCTTTTACATAAACTTTCACAACCCCTCCTCCTCTCCCGTGCTTTCCTCCCCACTCTTCCTCTCCCCCCTTCACTAATTTACTCCCCTTCCTTTTCCTTCTTTTTTTTCTTTCTTGACTCAATTACTGAGCGACAATGCCCCCTCCCGCTCGGATCCTACAACAACCTACGCTTGCGGTTATTAGAGGGGCTAGAAGGGGACTTACCGGTGGTTCGACAGCAAGGTTAAAGCCCCTCGCCAGTGGCGCGATACAAATTCGAAAAGACCCTGAGATTGGAATTGCAGGGTCACTGCCGGAAGCGCAGCCAGGAGCATTGCCATCCAGGCTTGAGAGGATCAGGACCGCGAAGCCATTTTCCGAGTTTTTGACCGACGGGTTCGGACGGAGGCATACCTATTTGAGGATTTCTGTTACAGAGAGATGTAACCTTCGATGTGTGACCCCCACGTTCCTTGCACAAACCTCCTCGGCTTGCTGATTTGTGGGGGCTTGTCTGCGCAAAATAGGCGTATATTGTATGCCCGCTGAGGGAGTTCCGCTCTCGCCACCCGCACACTTACTCTCCACTCCGGAAATTTTGGAAATTGCAAGGCTGTTTGTGAGTCAGGGGGTCACAAAGATTCGATTAACTGGTGGTGAGCCCACCGTGCGGAAGGATATTGTTGAGTTGGTTGAAGAGTTGGGGAAGTTGCGGAGGATTGGGTTAAAGGAGCTTGCTATTACTAGTAACGGGATTGCCTTGCACAGGAAGTTGCAGAGGATGGTTGATGCGGGACTCACGGGGCTAAACCTGAGTTTGGACACGCTTGATCCGTTTCAGTTTCAGGTTATGACGAGACGGAAAGGTACTTTCATTTCTGCAAATACTCAATAAGGACGAAGTTGATGTGACCTTTGCGGTAGGATTGGAAACAGTCTTGAAGACAATTGATACGGCACTGGACATGGGCTTCGGCGAAGAGGGCGGCGAAAAAGTATTGAAAATCAACTCTGTCGTAATGAAGGGTGTGAACGACCGTGAGATTGTGGACTTTGTAGAAATGACTCGAGACAAGCCCATTGAGGTCCGGTTCATTGAGTACATGCCTTTTGACGTAAGTCAAGCCCCATATATACACACCTCCTCACAGTAAACCTTGACTGACTCCCTCCTCCTCTAGGGTAACAAATGGAGCAAAAACAAAATGGTCTCATACAGCGACATGGTAAACCGGATCAAGGAGACCTACCCCACCCTTCAGAAGCTCCTCTCTCAGAGACCAAACGACACATCGAAAACCTGGAGCGTCCCAGGGTTCCGTGGGAGGATTGGCTTCATCACCAGCATGACACACAACTTTTGCGGGAGTTGCAACCGACTGCGCATAACCGGCGACGGTAACTTGAAAGTGTGCCTATTTGGCGAGGCGGAGGTCAGTCTTCGGGACATGATGCGGAAGTACCGCGGTAGGGACCAAGAAGTCGGAGGCATCGAGGGGGCAGCGGGTGTGAGGGAAGAGATGGAAAGTGAGCTACTACAAGTAATCGGCAAGGCCGTTGGAAACAAGAAGGAGAAGCACGCTGGAATGGGTGAGCTGGAGAATATGAAGAATCGACCGATGATATTAATCGGTGGGTAGGTCTTTCTCGTTTCCTTTTCCCTCCCGATTTCTTCAGCGAGCAAAAGAGGCAGATAAAAAGATACCGAACTGACTCAGTATCCACAGATAAAAACAAGTATCAAAAATCGATAAACAGCAAACCCCCTTCATCATCCGGCATTTTACAGGCGCATATCCCCGGCGCCATATTCCCTTTTATCACACCATCACAATCTCTCACTCATACCAAGCTATCCCGCGCATACTCCACCAACTCCACAAAACCACCGTCACCGCCCTCGCCGGCGGCAAAGGACAGCAATCCTAACTCCCCGCTCCCACCCCCTCAGCTCCCTTCCTCCTCATCCCCGCAAACACTAACACACATAACCACCACCGGCGAAGCCCACATGGTCAGTATATCCGCCAAACCCCCCACGCCCCGCGCCGCCACCGCCCGCGGCCGCATCGTTTTCTCAAACCCTACGGCTCGCGACCTCATCCTGAAAGGCCTCAATAAGAAGGGCGACGTTCTCGCCGTGGCGCGAGTAGCGGGTATCATGGCTGTCAAGAAGACGCCAGAGGTGATTCCGTTATGCCATCCTATACTGATTGATGGGGTGGATGTTAGGGTTGAGTTAGGTGGCCGTAGTGGTGGGGAAAAGGAGGAGGATGGAGGGAATGGATATGTGGATATTTCCGTCACGGTCAGATGTGAGGGAAAGACGGGGGCTGAAATGGAAGCGCTCACTGGGGTTAGTGTTGCAGCGTTGACGGTGTTTGATATGTGTAAGGCGGTGGATAAGAGGATGGTGATTGAGGGGGTGAGGGTTGTTCGGAAGAGTGGGGGACGAAGTGGGGATTTTGTGGAGTGATTGTTTGTGATTTGGTTTTGGTCTTTTGCCTTATTAAATTTTCATTTTTTGACACCCAGTGGCCGTGTATGAATGTTTCGTTCCATTTTTGTTTTAGGAGCCATTGGTTTCCCCCCTCCCTACATAGCTAATAATGATCATAATGGATAGAGAAATAAGAACATCCCCAAAAGAGAAGAGTGCCGATGACAATTCGCCCGTGGTATGATAACGCATCCGTGAACAAGAACCCCGCACCATCTCCCTTGTTTCTCCTTGGAAAAAACGACCCTATTATATACGCGAAATGACGAAACCGAAAAAGAAAAAACGGAAAGGAAAAAAAATTCCGAAGCTACCATTCGACGGAACGTTCACCATTAACGTGTTTCCCGTGAAACCCGAAACCGACTGCAACATCCAGCTCTGCCCTGGCAACCTCTACCAGGTCCTTTGCCTGCAGCACTAGAAGGTAGCTCTTCTTCGCAAACCCGTCCAGCACAACGCTCAACAAAACACCATCATCTTCCTCTGTGCCCTGCGGGTCCGGGACAAAGATGCATTCACCGGGGGTATGTCCATGCACCTCCCAAACCAGTGAAGTCCCAGTAGAAGAATCAAACTTGACGATACCATCTAGCAGTGTGGACTTTACACGATTGAGCAATCCATAAGTGAACCTGTGTGGTAAAGTAACAAAGTTCGGGTTCATGGTAGGCAACTCCATGCTCGAATCCTTGTCCAGTTCGAATACCGCCTCCGCCTCGCTCCCGTCAATTGCAGTATCCATCCTCCAGCGGGTCAATTTCGGCCTGCCCTTTTCCGCCCATGCCCATGCTGCCTTCGAATCACCCTTTAAATTTTCAAGGTAAAACTTCTTGATGATGTCCAGATTTTCATACGCCGGCACCTCTGCCATCACAGTGTCACCCTCTTCCCACGCGTTGACGGAGTGGAAAGCAAAGAATGGCGGGCACGGGTGCGAAGAGACGACTCCTCTCCTAGTATCAGTTCTGTCAATAACGTACCACCTTGTCTGTTTGTTCGAGTCCCAGACGTCGATTGCGTCTATCACGTTCTTGTAGTAGAGCATTTTGAGACCGCCCATGGCATAGTACGCTCCCCAGACGCAGAGCACCACGTAGCGGGGTGTTAGGAAGAAAGAGTGGATGTATGCTCCTGGAGCGTCTCTGATGGTTGCTAGGATCGTAGTCTTGCCTGCTGCTTTGGATACTTGGAAAATTTTGTATTGCGGGTGCTTGCCTAGGGTTAAGTTGTAGTTGAACATGTCCCCGGTCAGTGGATCACTCCGTGCGTGCGAGGCAGAGCAGGGCCCCGTGAGCTCCGGGTGAAGAGAGACCTGATTTGCAATGCCTATAGGCTCCAGAGTCTCCGGGTCTAAGGCCTGAAGAGTCGTTGCATCGGTCTTGTTGTACAAATTTTTGACAACCCCGGCAGCATTCGGAGCGTCTGGGAGACCGGGATAGTTTGCTGATATGGTCACTGCGACATTGACCTTTGATGCGTTCTTTACCCCGCCGGCTACAAGGTCCACTCGTGGTTCGAAGAGGGATACAAACTTCTTGAAGAAGCTTTGGCACGGGTCTCGACGTTGGCCGAAGGAGAAGCCTGCTGGTAGCTGGCCCGTCTCTCGCATGTGTACTAGCAGGCCGTCACAGGTGTGACGAGAATTGTAGAGGACTTTCGTGGGAGAGACCAGGTTGAAGCGGTGGACTTGTGCAAAAGCATCAAACCAGTGGGACATGCTGAGTGTTGTGCCGGAAGCAGTTTCTGTCTGATAGCCTCCCGGACCTGTACGATAGAGAACGCCGCTATTATAAATATTTATTATCAGCTTGCTAGCTAACTGCGATTTTTTTTGCAGAGATATTCATACAGAGCATACTCCGGAATTGACCCGGTCACTCTAAGTTCGATGGGGGTTCTTTCTTCGTGGAAAACATCAAACTTTAATGTATCACTCGGATGTAAGCCATAACCCGCAAGGCTGATCTACAAATAGGATGATATGGAGGATACATACCCCCTCGGAATTAGGCCAATTCCCAAAGCTCTCTTCTTCTATCGCGACATGTATCAGTCCCGTTGCTGTCGCTGTGTCAGGTGTGTTTGTTGAAGGGTTCATTGCACCGGTATCAGTAGGAGGCGGAGCCTTCCTGGCAGAAAACGACCTTGCCAAGGTACTCAGTCTCCGTTTTATGGTGCTGTTTTCTCTGGCGACGGTCCCAGCATTCGGCATAGATTTCTGAGGCCGATGCCTCCTCCCAAAGATGTGCGGGGTCCCTGTAGTAGGCGGCATAGCGACAAACAAATAGAAAAGGTGATATGCTAGCACAATAACAAAGAAAACAAATAGTACGGGCTCCCCAAGAGGAACAACTGTCGGCCTGGAACCCCGAATTAAGGTTGGTGTAGGTTATGGTGAGTTTCCGAAAGTTTGGTCAAAAAAACCAATTCCAGGAGCCAGTGAGCAGAGGATATATAAAGGGAGAAGGGTGGAAGAAGGAGAAGGAGCTGAGGGGGGAGGAGGGGAAGTGCTTAGGGAAAACTGATGACCAGGCATATTTTTACTCTATTTTATTTTTCTGATTGCCTTTGTCGCAAGAAAGCGAAGGCGAAACAAGACTGTTCGTTCTTTAATTGAGACCTCGGACGTTGAGTGGCCATTTCCAGACGAGTGCTCGCTTCCTTTCCTTCCAATTCAGGAAATTTTAATCGAGAAGCTCGCTACCCGCATATAAATTACTAGCAACGCACTTTTAAATCTCCGTCGCCAAGTTTTCATCTGTCCCTCAACATTGCATAAACACTGGAACTCCCCCCCCCCCGGAGCCTCCTATCATCGAAGAACCTCGTGAGCGTTTTTTTCTTTCTTTTCTTTTTCAAGGCTAAACTTTATTACTCCTCGTGCAGCCCTAGGGTACCGGTAATACACAAGAGGTCATTAGGTGTGGTATCCAGATGAGGCCACGGGGCAAGTATCTGTCGTATCATATCACCAGTTCCTCCACTCTCTCCGAAGCCCTAGAAAGAACCCCACGAAGGAAATATCGTATGAGAAAAACATTGCCGAGGCTTGCAACAGTAAGTCCGTAGAGAAGCCGTACCGGTATTACCTCCACAAACCTCAATTCGGGCTGCAGGAGTGCTCCCGAAGCTGAACTTCCATGCAATGAGACCGTCACATTCGAATAGCGATCCTATTCGTCTCACTTGGCGACAAATGCTGCACTCGTACACAATTATCAGTGCTCCCTATCTTACACAGCATAAGGCAGAGAGCATACCATGCTGAAGTTCACATTCTCAAAGATCATATCATGCTCAACAGGTTTGATTACAGGGGGATGGTATTGTCTCATCGGCCAAAGCCTGCTTGCAGTGCTGTACTCGAGTAGTGCCTTCCAATCGACATGTCAAGAGATTTTTTTATTTTATTTTCCTCTTCACCTCAGCCCAACGAGATCGCACGATACGCGAACCGTCCACACAGCATCGGCGTGAGCCGCATCGGTAAGCACTGTGCGATACCCCAGTTAGACGCTCCACAACTCTCCACACTGCTCAAGGGTTCAATTAGGGTTATTCACGAGGAGGCACAAGTCCCTGCCAAGTGATCGATATTTTGCCAACAATTGTTTGATCAATGGTCATGGCAAATCGGCAAAATGGTGTACTTGTATTGAGCTATGTCAATGATCGATGTGCAGCACCCCCACTATGCCGGTAAGTCGCGTTAGGCTACCAGTCTGGTGCTCTGCATCTACCGCTTCTGTTGTCCCTTAGAGGAACTAAAAACGTAGGTCCTTTTGGACACAATTTCTGTAACTTGCTCGCCGTTGGAGCTGCGCTTTCGCCTCCGTAGAAGCTTAAACGGATCGCAAGGCCTAAAGCACCACCCAAATTTGAGAACCAGATTACTATACCTGCATCTCTTGAGAATCTATTATAAGGTAGCATATCACAAGGTACTGGTCTAGGCATAAGCTGCTCTGTGATAAAAAATGGACCACCTCTAGTCGAGCCCGCCTTGAAGGTCCTCACACTTAAACTAGAAGTGAGAAATAATCTGCGCAAAATTTCCGTGATTGATATGGAAATATTCGAATGATCTACCCCGGAAATGCCTCGACTTGCTAGCATTACCCGTTGCTAAACTCGCTGCCTCAACACCATACCAGGAGATCATCCCCCGCATTATGTTATCGCAAAAACACCCTTCTGATAGACGCACGCCATAGATGCACAGTGCCTCACTCGGTACCCAACCCACCAGTAAGGTGGGATAAACTCAAACCAAACTCGTTCTGCCATCAGGGCCACCCCCCCCCCCCATCGATAGCTCAGTCAGGACACCAGCCACCATCCGCACGCGGTACCGTGCCAGACTCCCGCGAACGCTGGCACGAGGGAAAAAAATAAACCTGAAACATGATTCCGCGATATGCTCCCCCGATTTCGATCGAGGCATGAACAAACGAACTGCCGGTACGGTACGTACCGGTGCCCATAAGGGTTCACCTCACCGCGAGTGACCATCCAACCAAACCAACCCACCTACCCGGTGCCCCAGCGGGCTTGGCTCTGTGAGTGAGCTGGCGTGCTCGCTCGATGACGTCCGTGCTTCCATTGCGATTCGAACCCTAAATGAGTGGGTGAGCCTGATTTTTTATTGAGTGTGTTACCCGAGGGATTGACAAGTGCTGATTGGCCCAGTAAGCGAATCGGAAACCAGGAAGTCGGAAAAACAAAAAAAAAAAAAGAGGTTTAAAAACGTGTGTGACAAACGGACCGGACCTCGCTTCTTGTGGCGAATAGGAGTACTGGTACGAGGGAGAACAGGAGGGAGGGAAGCGGGTATAAACGTGGGGGATTGGTCTTCTTTCAAGTAGCGCACCGATATGACCCTTGAGGTTGCAGGGCCTCCTTTGCTCGGTTCAATGGAGGGTTTTATGTGAGGGGCAGGAGAAGAGGAGGAGGATTAGTTAATAGAGGGATTTCGGAGCAACAGGTCGAGGGTTAGGGTTGGGGTATCACTTAAGAGAGACTGGACGCTTAGTTCTAATACGGTGCAAAGCCAAAGGCTGAACCAGAATTGGAAAGGAATGAATGGCGACTACACCAAATTGCTGTTGCTTACTTAACACTATGAGAGTCCCCTTAATGCCGGCCCCCCCCCCTCTAGCCAAACAAGTACTAAGCACTTTTACCTAGTATCCTATGCTGCGAATATCATATCTGGGAACTTGTTTCACGCTCTCCTAGAATCTTCAAGTGTGCAGCAAGTAGGTTCCCCGAATTTTCACTTTTAGAAGAAATAAAACTGCTAGCACCTAGGGCTAGATATCAGCTATCATACAGCAGTTGGATGTTTGTAAAATTCTGACTCTGTGGATACTGATCTTAGCCCCGGGTTATTTTGAGGTGAAGGCTTGAAGCGATTTGCATTGTATTATAGCTAAGCTGGATGGAGAGTTTCTCGATGCCCCACAACAAACCGTCATCCACATCATCTTTCTCTCGAATATGGTTCGAGGGGTCCAAAATGTGCACTAATAATTTCCTATTTTCAAATTCGATAGCCTCTATTATCACTAGGCTGGTTCGCCCTCCCCCCCCCCGGGTGATAAGAGGGAGAATAGTGCCTAGGGGTTTTTTTTCTTTCAAATTAGTTTGACAGCCGCCGAGGCTATCAATTTTGAAAGGTTGCATTTTTAGTTGGAGCCATTTAAAAATGTTATCTCAACTACACTTGGTCAGCTTCTTAATCATGTAACTAGTATTATAATATTATTATACTAAGTCTTAGAAAGTAAATTTTTGAGAAATAATAACCTGATTTCTCTTCTTTTTACTCTCTTAACTTGAATTCTTTCTAATCACATAGCTTCTTCTTAGCTTCGGGCCGTCTATCCCCCGTTTTTGTCTGGCATTTTATCTGATATAGTACTCGTAGTAACCAGCGGAGCGGCAGATGATTCACTGCCACACCGCAGTGCACATACTCGAGTACTCGAGTACATTTTACAAGGGTCGGGGATAAAATAATGGTACGGTACATAGCTAAAATGTTAGTAGCAATAGTAGTATACCTGAGAAACATGGCCCTGATGGGCTCTCTATTTCCTCTTGTCTTTGTCAGTTTTGGGGAGATATAATTGATGGATGAGGTACCTGGCCTTCAGTTCAATACACCAACCAAAAAAAACAATTCTTCCAGGCTCTTGTTAAGCAATGGAAGGCCTGCACTTCCGGACAAACTGGTGGCAGATACCGCTGATTTCGACCAAAATCAACATCAACACCCCTGCTCCATGCCACCTTTTTATGCTTGACCCTTGTACCCCTCCCGCTTGTCCTAACGCTTTACCCTTGTTTATACCAAATCACTACGGTATCTATTTTATCTGGATATTAATTTAGAGGCGTGTCGGAGATAGCAAATCGCAAGAGCAAATAAAATACTCATTTAATTAAGAAAAGAAACCAGGTCCGTAGCATTGGGGGCGACTTTTGTGCGGGTTCTATCGAGAGTTTTTCCTCATTGTTAAGGTTTTGTGGTGCCCGGCATATGAAATCGAGCGTGCAGTCAACTAAAATAAACATTCAAAATTAACTAACGCCTTGTCTTGGCGAAAAACCATATTCCTGGATAATACCGTATTTTAGCAATGGATCCCCAAAGCTGATCGATATCTCACACCTATCCCTTCGTCCGTCGTCTGCTGCGTCCAGAAAATTTTGTTTGGGAAAAATTGGGAAAATAAGGAGATCTGGAAGGTATCTTCCTTAATAGGCTACTCGAGTTTCGGAAAAAAAAAGACTGATATATTATCCCAATGATCTCTTGGAAGCAGTGATTGACCATGGGATACAACAATCTCAGACAGGGTGATATACCGTAAGAACTTGAATAAACGATCCTTGTGCTAGGACGTTGGAGCCTCTCTTAGTAAGGTCTGGTGTTTTTTTCTTTTTCTTTTGTCTTGCGGGGCAGATTTTTGGTGTGTTTTTCGCCCCTTTTCCAGAGGAGGAAAATTTGGACTACCTAGCACAAGGATCGTTTATTCGATTTCTTACGGTATTCTACCTACTTATATCGGACTCATTGAGCAGAAACTGCTCGGGATTCCAACTGCCCTATCTGTTTATCGGGTTAAAAATAATTCACGGTAGTTGACAAATTGATGAGGCACCGTAGATGACGCACGCAAAGTTGTGTCGGTAGAGGTACTCCGGTATTGGGCGTCGACTCCCATTGTGAAGCCGCCGCCTAGTCTTCCACTTTCTTTGAGGAGCCTCGTTTGGGATTTTCGAATGCTGGTAAGTTACCTCCTATCATTACAGGGTGCCGCCAGCTTGATGCAATTTGGGGTGACCACTGTTGACCACTGCGGGGTTTATGGGTTATCTTTCTAAGAGAGTGGGGCGGCGATTCGGATGATTACGCGTGTTGGGTTCTGCTTTCGTCCTGGGGATCTGGGGGGAAAGCTCCTGCTGTTGGGTCTCAATCGTTGGTAGGGCGGTCCTGGGGGTTGTTGAGGTGGTTGGGATTTGGATCGATGGCAGGCTTTTGTTCATTTTGCGCGCAGTTTGTTGTTCCCAGTTGTGAGAAAGGTTTACAATGTATAAGCTTACAGGGGGGTCACAGTATATCGAGAGGGTAGGTGCAAATAATCTGACCACAAGATTTGTGCTTGGCTACAAATTGACAAGAAAAAGAGAGACAGGGGGTTTAGAGGCTGGACTTCAGCGGTTCTCACGTAAATGGCTGACCAGTCCTGGCACTTAGCTTGTTGCTTCGGAGGGTGCGAGAGTTCCATTGGTGACGGCAGCTCCATGAGCTCTTGCCAAGAACGCATATGCCGTGAGGTATCTGATAATAGTTAGTAAGTTTATCATTATGCGCTTGGGGCTAAGGAAGGATGCTTACTTATCGAGGAATGGCAAAATTTCAGCAGCTCCGGGGGTGTTTCTCCAGTCTCTCATGAGATCCATCGCAATTGCAAACATTCCCATGGTGGTAACGCCGGCAGCTCTCATACGGTCGTTGGCTTCGTCTGCGATCCGTTGGTCGAAAGTTCCGCTTGCGTCCGAGTTGGCAAAAACTTCATATCCCTCGGACCTCAGAGAGAGGGCAAGGAAAGCAGTGCACACCTATTTTGAGAGATATCGTAAGCAAAAATCTTAGGGTTGGAATTAAAATAGTTGGACTAGGCAACTAACGTCGGTTGTGATACCGGCAAGAACAAGCTGTTTCTTCCCCGTAGCTTTGACAGCAGCGCGGAAATCAGGATTATCCCAAGCATTGACTTCACCATTACGCTTGATGAAGGGAGCCCCTTGATGCATCTCAACGATCTCCCGCGGAAGCGGTCCATTGGGCCCAGTCTCGGCACTCGTAGTCAAGATGGTCGGAATGTTGAACACCTTCGGGAGAGCAGCATGTGCGAGAATGTTGTTCCTGAATTGGTCTGGTGCGAAGTCCCGGACAAGAGAGAACAAACCCAGCTGGTGATCAACGACAAGGAAAGCAGTGTCGTTCTTCCTGAGCCGACTAAAAATTTGGCTGTCCGCTATATGCCGTGAGTATAGTTCCCTTTCCTAAGGCAGAGCGAGGGGGGTCTCAGGTACATGCCTTGGGTTGTGAGTGACAAAGCTAGGGCCGTGAGCAGAGTAGGAACTGATATTGAGAAGTGCATCTTGTTTGTTCTTGTTTTCGGATATCTTGCTCAATGGAAAATTTTGACTGCGTATGATTTGAAGAGCGAAGAGCTGGGTGGTCTCTCTACGGCGGCAGGTAAGTAGGTATTTATATAAAAGCACTGATGGTTCTATGAAGTATTGCCTACACCATCTCCTTTAGTTCCCTGTATGCAAACGCCCTCCATTGAGCGGCATTGGTCGTGAGTTCACCAGCATCGCCGTAATCATAGAGTAATGCTATCTTGGCCTCGAGGGGTTGAATAGAATTGGATCTCTGCCAATATTGCAGCATGCAGTTAATACTGGAACCAATGATTAGTAGCTTTTCTAGGCCAGTGAAACCATGTATAGTGTACTCGTGCTTCTCAGCCAAGATTTGCCTTCCCCGTTTGGGTGGCGAATGCTGGCCAGTTCTTTTCTGTCGAAGAAGTATAGCGTATAAGTAGTGCTAGTGGGGGCCTGGCTATCCAGGGGATTGTGAGTACTCGAGCAGATGCACCGCAGTCTTCTTATTCTAAGATTAATAATTAACTTGCTAGTACTTTGTACCTACCTCAATCCTCCTGAAGGATTGTCCGGCCGACACTCACTACACAAATGAGGGGGGAAATCTTGGCGGTGAAGCGCGAGTAATCACTGTGTTAGGGTACCGTACTCGTATTGTATCATAATTTAGTCTTAGTGCTAATCCTGGAGCCGGGCGGAGGAGGAGGGATAACGAATCATGTCCGTCTTTGAAGAGCTTACCTCAAATATTGCAGGCTTCTGTAATTGCTTCGGCTATCAATTACAAAGGTTTGGTGGCGGGAGTATTGTACTTAACAAATCCCCAAGTTATTTGGTAATTAGGGACTTTTTGCGATCGATTTCGCATACGGGGTCGGCCCCTAACAGTCCGGTTGGTCCAGAACCACATTTGCATCACATCCAGAGCCTTTTCGCAAAGTCTTTATTAAGTTTACCGTAGCTGGGTTCTTTCCCGTCTCTATCTGGCGAGCCTGTAGCCGGCAAGCATCTGCAGTAGTCCAACAATAGTGCATCACACATCCGCCAATATCCGAAGCTCCAAGTCAATACCGGTATTATCTTTCCTTCTGAGCATTCGCTCCGTCGCGTTTGTATTGACATTATAACTTACCGATGATCTACGCATACTGTGCTCGGCAGTGGATAATCAGTGTACGAGTACGATGGAGGGAGTTGTAGGGTAGGGGTTTCCGGAACTGTCGGGCCTTTCTTTTACCTCTTGTGTTTGTTCTGGGTTCTTGAGAGGGTGCGAAGTGGTGTAATAAGTCAATTCTAAGGAATTGGAGTTGTCGGATCTCACAATTTACATACAGTACTGCGTAGTATAGACGGCACGGCAACACACACCTACATCCCTCTCCCCCTTCTCTGCTCGCTTCCATCCCTTTCCTCCAATATCCAGACTTTTTTTCCTTCTCCGAATAATATTTCATAGGGCATGGGTGTCGCAGGCCCCACAGCCTTTGACCAACAGGTACCAGGGTGTGAGGGTAAGTGATCGGAAAAAAGTGGTTGGTTGCAACTACCGTAGTGGTTTTTACGATTACTTTTTGCACTAGGCCGGTACAGTAGTGACTGCTGTTGGGAATTCTGGACTTATCATCAGTGCCGGTGGTTTACAATACTTCCCTTCCATAAGTGACTTAAGCTTACTACTGGTTTTATTGGAAATGGAGCTAACATCAGATGAGTCAATGAAGCGAGTTCGCCACCCTAGTGGCGCAGTTAAGGCACAGAGATTTTCGAAATATTCATGGTTAATTGAACTTCACCGAACTTAAAGTACTCGAGTACCGGTGCCTTTAGGGAATGAAAAAAAGAAATGCCCCTCCAATGAGGAGTGTTCCATAATTTCGTGAGTGGGCTAGAAGCGAGCCATGAAGTGTATCTCAAAGCATATCCTATCACTCGTCTCTCGTCTGATATTCGCTTAAGTTGCCACCCCTTATTGTTTACTCTACTAGTACACGTTGGTCATCCTCACTTAACACCATTTCCTCTAAAACTAGTTTTTGCGGTACTAGATGTGATATATTCGGGTTACGAAGTGAGTGGTAGCAGAAAGAGAAAAAAGCCTTTGCCGGCACCATATTCGGATTGAGGCCGGTAGAGGGAGGGACGGGCGGGATGGCCTATCACAAAAGTTTGCTCTATATACGAGTACTAGTACCGGTATTTGAGTTCTTGTTGGTTGTGATAGTGCTTGTGTGATGCAATGTAATGTACTGTATAGTGCTAGAAACCGTGGAGGGGAAGTGTGTAAACCCCCCCACTTCGACTTTTTTAATTAGCAGAAGGCGGTCAAATGGACTCTTTAGAAGATTAGAACCACAACGGACTGAATATTTGCATGGAAGCCACTCTGTGTGTGGGGGGTTGCACACATCCTCCTTATCGCTTCTGGCACCATGGGCCGTGGGTAGGCCCGCGGATAATAAGACCTAAATCGAGTATTGGGAAGTAAGTTACAGGCACCGTAGGTTAGGTCTAGGGCCGATTTGTTCGGGGGCGTAATATAATTCTTCGAATCTTGCCTCTGCGGGATGAGTAGACTATGATAACCATTGGGCTAGGCGGGCAGGGAAGTTTCGAGTGGAGGGGGTAAATATTGATGAGGGGCTGGGAATGGGGATGGGGGATGCAGCTAGACTGGTTTGTCATGGGAGGGTGTTGGTTAAGTAACCTATTACATTGAGCTGACGGTAGGATTATGGCATGAGGGGGAGGCGTGGGGGTCCGTGATTGCTTGAGTGTGAGGTCCCATCTCGGCAGGGGAAGGGGTTGGTGGGTATCGGCAGCGTGTGATGGCCATCTTGAGATATGGCCGCTACCGGGATCCGAGATGCCTCCTAATTATCGTACTCGAGGATCCTGCTGGTACTTAATAAGATACTTGTAATCCTTTCGGCCCCCTCTGTGCTGTTATTTTCCCTGTGGGAGTTAACCGTGCCAAGGTTATGCCGTTGGTTAAGATTGAAACCCGCAGGCGGGGCAGCGGAAGGGTTAACGGTGGCTCCAAATGGCTGCTGGGTTCGTGTTTGCCTAGCACTCTGTAGTACTGTATTATCCATAGTAGGCCGTCTGTAGCATGGTACTGAAAATGTCTTCGTGAGATCGCACCCGATATCAATGTAGCCTAGGGCCCAAAGTTCAAGGGAGGAGGAAAAAAAGGAAAGCCTTATGCTTTCCTCCAAAGGCAATAATATAGCTTTATGTTTCGTTGGACAAGAGCCATTAGAAAACGTGTCATAACAGGTACATATGCCATGCCGCCCCTACCAAAGCACCACACTTAGTCTTCATACCGTAAGAGCTGGAATAATTGAACCTCCCGCTAGGATGTTAGAGCTGCCTTTGTTGGTCAGGTCCGCCCCTTTTTTGTTTTTTGCCTTAAGCTTGGGGCTCGGGGGTTAGTTTCCCCTATGGCTTCGCACCCCAATCCAAGAGAGGGAAACTCAGGGAATCTTGGACCTCTTAGCCCGAGGTTTAATTATTCCAAAAAAAACCACTCCTCTCCAACCTCTTTTAGCCTCTCCGCAACATCACTAAGGCCTCCACCTCCTCTGCCCAAGAGTCGGGCTGCAACACTCGCTGTCCCGAAGGGATGGGGTACATACTTATCCCGAACGTGAATCGCTCCTCACCCTGATCCCTGGGGGTTGGTGTGGGAGTTAGCTTAACATTGAGAGTAGTCAAGTGGGCGCGGGAGGAACTTTGAGATGAGGAGTGTACTCCTCTACACTTTACCTTTCCCCTTCGATAAACAGCACCCGGGATGCCCGGCCTTGAATATCCAGACAACCGTAATGGTCTAGCCCGGGTTACAAACTTCTTCCTCTTTTATCTGAAGAGTAGGTGGTGAAACTATAGTAGTGCGCGGACAATTCCTAGAGTGCTGCTTAAGTCACCTCCCGTGACAATGTTCTCTCCTCTAGGAAGGGGAGTGGAGATGCCCATGACCTATGTTAGGAGCATATTTACGCATCCCTGCCCTAGAAGAAGACGTGCTGGCTCGGGTATAATCTACTGGAGTACCTTGCTGAAGGGAGTTAAATGCTTCGCTCGCTTTCCGCCTTAACTCGCTCCTTGTCGCATTGGCTATTTTCTCGCTGTATTGGAGGAACACTTCTGGTGGGGAGGTGGACGGGCACGCTCCTGGAGCGTGAAACGAAGAGCACAAAAGGCTTGCTTGTGGAATTGGTATTCTAGCATAATGCATACTTCATAGACTCATCATATTAATACCATTAGGGATTTAAATATAGAATTGTTGATTGTTTTTCTTTTTCTTTTCGGATACACTCGTGTTCGCATTGCCCCCACTCCATTCTCCTCTCCTCTTGCAGCTATGCCCTCCGGTACGGTATCTTGCTAGCTCTGCATCCAACTCACTCTCCGAATGGAATTCCAGAGGGGGCGTGCTCGGGGTGAGCACTGGTTCGTCGGCCCGTCGTTGGCGATTATCATTGACGTTGTCGGACATGATGCCGTACAGTTCCGGCAAGGCGCAAGCTCTAGCATACTCGCAGAGGGCAAAACAAGCTTTAAGTTAGGGTTTCCCCGTCCGCCCTAGGCTTTTTTTTGCATTAGCGAAAGGGGCCAAAGTGGGATGGGGCCAGGAATCCTGGTTTACTGTCTCCCCTGACCATAATGATCCAATGAACCTTCTTGTAACGAATCTCTGGCTATGGAACGGGACCTCGCAGCCACGCCAGAGAATTTACTGCAGAGGGTATAGTAAAAATTAGTGAACGAGACTTTGGGGCCCTAATTCCTAGAGTTCATTACAGCTAGGTGCGGCTCTATCACTTGGATTATGGAAAAAGTATGGGAGTGGGGCCGCGGGTGATATGCCAAACGCCAATCACGCAAAAAATGGGGTTTTCAAGATGCTATGGTAATTACTCACTAGCATTGTAGTAAATGCGGTCGGAGAAGGAAAAAAAAAAAGAGATCTCTCGATGCTCTTTAGGATATTCGAGCTTCGCGGAAGATGCTTGGGATTCCCTCCCATCCCCATCCCCTCCACGGGAGCTGCAAGGAAAATATCTCAAGAACTTTAGGGAACCCGCGAAGATAGTGCTATTGTATGGAGAGATACATTGCAGCCGACGGATTTATGTGGTATAATTTTTTGAGAAGCCATATATATTGTGTTTCGGGTGTGTGATTGCCTAAGAATTGTTCTTTGGAGTCAAAGACTAGAGAGCCAGCCTCCGGAACCTTCCAGATGACCCCGATCTCAGTCTGTTGTCTCCTTTATCACATTGATTTCGTTCCTATGCTGCACTGAAATCTCCAGGGGGTTTTGGGGATCAGATGCCAGAGGATGTGAGACTAGTCGGTAGTGTAAAAACACTTATGTAGTCTACCGGTAGTAATCTTGACTCTAATCTTGTGATATTTTGTAACGGGGCTTGAAGGCTCACTCATCAGTGTCCTGCGAGCCCTAATCTGTGCCTGTATTCAAGGACCTTAAGCTCTGTGTTATATATACACGTGCATGAATGCATGAAGCTCTTACTAGCCGAACGTTGTGGGGTAGAAGCTATCGGAGAGCCTGGAGCCTAGCAAAACGGTGTAAACCCCTCGGTCTACTGTCTTAGCGGCGTCTTCTTCTCATCATCAGTGGGCATCAACTCATTACGCTCCTCTCTTACCATACATTGAAAATGAGTTTCTCCACATCTATTCTTACTGCCACAGTTCTAGCGACTGGACCAGCCCCCTCACCCCCTCCCCTCGCCCGTTCCCCTCTTCAAAATATAACTAACACACTCCAGCCTCCGCTGCCTTCAACGAAACCTGCGGAAAAACTGAGAGCGGTCCCTTCTTTATGGAGTGCGTAACAACAATTGACAGTCTCTAGGTCCCATTGACCTGCGACACCCCGTCTATCACTTCCAGTCTCGAGAATAGCGCCCTGTCCTCCTCTATCAGATTTTACAGTACCAGCAGCCATGCCATGAAAACTGTCAAGATAGAAGTTTGGTCAAGGTCGCTGCGCAGGTGTTGGATTCATGCGATCACTTGCTCTCTTGGAGTGCCGGAGATGTGGACGGGTGGCGTGAGATTTTCCCAAGGGAGCGGGGACTACTCGAAGTAGGGGGGCAGAGCGGGTGTGGTGCGTATCCATTTAGGTATTTGCTTAAGTAAAGCGCTTTAGGGGAGTTTATGGGGGAGAGCGATGTTTCCGGGGGAATACTCCGAATTTGGGAGTTTCCCTAAATGGATTTTAGGTGGAATATGGGAGAGGGAAAGGGGTTAAAAAATGGTCGGGGGTCTATCTATATCTTGTGCTTTCTCGGATTTGGCCCAAACGATCTGAGACTAACTAGCACTTCTCACCCCTCGGTGAAAACGTATCCCCTTGGGCGATGCCATAACTTAGTTACTAGCTATTCTGTATCAGTTTCCGTTGGCGAGCCCTTGCCTATGATGCTCGATCACTAGAGCAGGCCGCTATTCCCCGCTGTCCTGCTAGTGATTCTTTGTTTTGATAAAATACAGTTCCCTCCTCAAGCCGACCCGCTGTGCAGATAGTGCCGGTAGTTCAAACGCATGTTGAGCACTGCTTGCTCATCTAATTAGATAAAAGGCCTGCCTCAAGGTTCTAATAGACCTTGGATCACACACATCGTGAGAATCCACCATGATGCGGCTTCCTCAGCCAGACACCCTCGACGGCTCGTAGGGGTGTTGGATATCTGAGCAGTGCCAAATTCCCTACAAATAAATGGATTCAGTAAGAGCAACCCCCGAATGGTCTGCTATACTTGTACTCGTACAATAATACTGGCATTGCGAACCCGGAAATCTTACCGTTACCTCGACCAAAGCAAGTTACATGTGACTTGCTGTAGAACCTATTATATTATAATGCATGAGCTAGCTAAACGCCCACTATCGAAACTCGAAAGCCTCCCCAATCCAGCTGAAAACCCCGAAGTGGTCAACGAGGCACCATACGGCACCTCCACAACACCGCGCCGGATTGCTCACTTGCACAATGCCTCAATCACCTCGGTCACACGAGGGACATTCTTCCGGGTCGGAAGAAAAAAGCTTAAATACAACCTCCCCCCCTTTTTAAGTTTTTCCCTTCCCCCCTCCACCTCCGGAAATCAATTCTCGGCGCAGCCAGCAGAACTATCGTAGCAACAAAAAAGTTGGAACGCAAATAAAACACCATGGCTGAATTAGTGAATGAGTATATTACGGCTTATAGGGACATGTATTACTTATCCCGCATACCCTTCCTCGCCCGCGCGGGCACAGCTCTATAAACCCAGCTGTTATTTTTATTTTATTTTAAAAAAACGATCGACCGCTAACACCTACCCTAGGGATTACGAAAAAATGGCCAACCTCTGGCACCCCGAATACACCTTTGCCGACCCGGCCTTCCCCGACTTGAACACCCTCCGCAGCCGTGCCATGTTCCACATGTTCATAACGAACCGCGACAAGAGCAAGATGGTCGTCACGCACACCATCCCCGCCATACCCGGTCCGAAGGAGAACACGTATGTCACGGCATACACCTGTGACTACCTTTACGGGGCCGCGCCCGTGCACAACGAGATTAGAGCGACTATTGAGGTCAAGGATGGGAAGATCTGGAGGCAGGTGGATGAGTTCCTCTTGGGGGCTTGGGCGAAGCAGAGTTTGGGGATTATGGGGACTGCGTTGAGGCTTGTGGGGATGTTGGACAGGGTGGTGAAGAAGAAGGCAGCTGAGAGGTTGGATGGGTGGTGTGCGGAGAATGAGGAGTTTAAGGGGAAAGAGTAGGGGGGGGTATATGTATCTCTGAATTTCTTGCGGATGGAAGATGGGAAGGAGGATGCCCCTGATCGCAGGATATAACATGATACCCGGTACACATGATCTTATGAAGTTATCGAGCTGCTTTATGAAATATTCCGGCACTTTTCTGTGCCAGATGGCAATAACTCACGCCAACATCCCTAATGGAGAACGCATTCCGAACTATCGAGCTTGTTTTTCGCGCGATCTTAAACTCTCTCTCGCGAGGACACCTTTCTTCTCGTCTGATGCAACAAACATTAAGAGATGGCTTAAACAAAACCATACTCTACTTTCCCCAGTGGATTTCACAGTTCTTAGAGCACTAAAGAAACCAAAGTATTGAGAACAAGCCCTGCGATGCTAAATTATATTGCAAGCGCACAGCTTGCTCTTAGGCATCAATACCGCTAGGAATGAACACCAAAATTCCTCACGCCCGGGGGTAAAAACTGCAGAATTTCGTACGATCTCCCTCAGAAGCTCAGTGGTAAGGGTTTACAAGGAAATTCCCTCCCTAGCCAACATAATAACCTGGGCAAACCGGGCAGACAAGTGATTCTTTACGGCGACGACGTCGAACAGACCATCGAGGAAGGAGTACATTAAATGGTAACACTGGAAGCTTGGAAGTCTGAATACAATGAAACAGCAGGAACAACCATGTGAATATCAATCATAACCATTCCCCCTCTTTTCTTTCATCTGTAGAGGTATCAGGCTATTACCAGGGGGCTTAAGTTTCTGGTTTAACCGCAGTTGGGAGTGTAAGGCCCCGGTATCGGCTATCCCTTCCTTGTAGGGATCACTGCTAGTCTAATAGGGCTGCACTTTGGTATGATATGATACATACTATTGCAGGCCCAAAAAGCCTAATATTTATTCCGGGAAGAAGTAAAAATTTAATAGCCGTATAGAAAACAGCTACGTAGGAGAAAAGTTAGGGGGCTCAGTATCTAAGAGATTTAGCTCCAGGTGTTTTTATTTTAGGTATAGTGTTAGTAGCTGTATGCTAAGTATGATATGTACCGCTGGCCAGAAGTGCTGGCTTGTTGACACGTCCTTTCGTGTTGTAAGACATATATGCCCCTCACAGAGAAATGTCTTGCTTAGGGTTTCGGTGTAATATTTTTAGACCGATTCTTCGAATTTTGAATCCCTCTTTTCTCCCAGACCACTCAACCGCGGGCCTTAGTGAATCGCCATGCTTGATATCGTGGTATTGGCTAGGCCAGACGTGTGCGGACGTATGCGAATTATGATTTGGACTACCCTACTTTGTGCAGCGCAGTCCATGAACAAAGGTGCTGGTAAGATGGCCATTCTGCACCAAAAACATTGAATTTTAGCTACTTGTAGTTTATAGAGCACCAAATATTATTTTTTTCGACCAGGGTTCTGGGTCTTAATTACTATAATCTCTCCATACCGGTGCTCTGATATGCATTTTGCTCACTCTGGTTAAAAACAAGAGATTTTATGCAGCCCCAGACTCTGAAATTGGTGAAAAGTCCCATTTTAGATATGATAATATAACTGGTATTGACAACTTCGAAGACTCGCAATTTAACAGCCAAAGGTAGGTAAACTTTGTGAACGGTTTCTGGAACCAATTAGGTAGGTTATGGTATGTGTGCTGTTCGGAGCAATTCTGGCTCCATAGTGTTAGCAAGCAAGCATGGCACCGGCAGGTTTTGGTGAAAGGCCATATTATCGGCGATGTTGCAGACGGGCTTTCAGGTCGACTTTTGACTCGTCTATTCCTATCTGGATACCTGCTGCACAGTACCTTTTAATGTAGCCGCCTCCTTCTTAAAGTTTCTCCAAGTGTTATTAAATGGCCGGTTGACTGAAAACTACAAGGCTCTATTAAGGATATTAGTAGAGTACTGTACTTGCCCTGTGTCTGTGATTAGCTCCTTAGAACTCTAAGCCAATTACTCATTTAACTTAGGAACTCATTTCCCAAACCATGCATCGCTGGTAACATGAAGAGCCAGCTCTCCTTCCGTCTCGTTCTTGGATATGCCGGGAAAGTGAGGGACTTCTCTAAAGACTCTTAACTCACCACTCGGGTGGTTGTTCCCAGGCTCTCTTTGGTCCCGGAGGCCAATTGGTTTTCGTTTTCGGGGAGCCGGGCATGCCAGCAACAGGTTTTAATTCCGGCCATGGGCTCGGGATAGTGCCAGGTGGTTATCAGTAGTGGGAGGCTGTGAGCCATTCGTCCTCCGATGAGATCTCGAAGAGACATAGCTATCGAATTTAGGACAACTGGTGCAGTATCTCTTAGAGGTTTCGCAAGTCATCAGTGATAATTGATGTTGTTGTGGTTGGGCCTAGGTGTTATTCTTGTATGTTGTCCCGTTCGAACATGCTTTCATAGTTTCTAGGCCGGAATAGGCACATTCCTCTAAATTTTGTTGACTTTCTTCTTTTGCAAGTATGATAGGATAGATGGGGAGGGGCCCTAAGTTCCACTCAGCGCTAACATCTTGATATAATAGTGATTTATCACGAATCTCCTTCGAGCCAATCTCTATGGAGCTTTAATAGATGGTCGTATAAACTGCGCCTAATTCCTAGCTGCTATTTCACCGTGCCTTAGGCCCTACCCTATCATTGCTAGGCTTTCTAGAGTTCTCTTCCCCCTTTTCGTTTCCGTAGTCTGCCTCCTAAATGTGTATGATTTACCCTTTCACCAGGAATCGGAATTTTTGGCACAGCCATCGCACTCATCTCTACTTCAACGGACACGGATATTGCCCCCATCACCTTTTTGGCGAATAAGCTTTCACAAAGCACCGTAAAAGCCACATCATGAAACTCTCGTTTCCTCCCCCTGCCCTGGAGAGCCGCCTTCTCCTCACAGACTAAACAAATATCTGCTGCACAGCTCATAGTAGCGCACCTATATCCCCACTAAATAATCAAAGCCCTGCAAACAATTCTGATATCAGGCTTATTCTCACAACAGCCCGCCTGACATCCTACGTAGAACCCCAAGCCTTATATTCAAAAATAGGAGTTTACACCGACCTCAAACTTTGCTGTGCTACGAGCACTTGGATTTCACGTTGCACGGTAATTGCACTTTAGGCGAAGGCGGATTTGAGGTAAGTACCGGTATGGGTATCCGAGTGTTTTGCAATGCGAGATCTCGCACCTGTGCTACCGGCACTACTCCCATGGCTCTGGAAGTGTTTTATAATCGTAGTGGGGGCATCGCGCCTCGCCTGATAGCATTCCTGCTGCGGTTTTCGGGCCGGCTTTGGCCATGGAATGGTAAGTTGGTGATTGGGGTGCATAATGTGTGTGTTCTGATGCAAGTCTCGACATAGGCACGAACCGCGGCCTGAGGGTGTTCAATAATGAGTTGGTATCATCCTCGCCACAAAGTAAGGGAAGCATTAGTGGTCGTAGGAAATTTGCGCCTGTGCCGTGCCGTGCCTTTTGCCTGCGACCATACCGTACGGCTGACTCTGAAGGCGAAAAACTCCAAGGACGAGTGATTCTTTGTGCTAAACTTCGGAAGCGGGTACCATTAGCATGTTATTGCGCCAAACAGTAAAATTTTCGTAAGCCGAATGACCCTTCTACCCCACTTCCCGCACCCTGAGAGCGGAAATCTCGCGGATGTTTTATCAGAATCACGCAACAAATTCCCCAACCCATGACATCTCGAGTCCGTTAGCAAAGCACCCTAGCGTGGAAACATTGCCTACCACAATCTCATGATCCATCGCGAGGCGAAACCCGAGGTTCAATCCGCTACGCAGTTCTCGTTCTGAGAAGGGGTTACTGCCTCCTTTAAGTGTCTCGCGGAAGCACGGTGCTAGGGCTGAGTCGGCCATCATACCTGGTAAGGAGATAATGTGATGGCGCGATGGATGTGGGAGATGAAGCCGATAAGGACAACACCACTGTGTGAAGGAGCCCCAAAGTTCGTAAAACCCAGTTCACGTGATTGTTTCGAAAAGTGCACAGGCCGATTGATGCGCTGCGCCGCACTCGCACACTATCAGTCACCACCTTTGCCTCGAGGCTTAGCAGCACAATCATGCGCAGCAATTTGATAAGGAAAAAACTCACATTGTGAGCGGAAAAAAAAGTTCTCAAGGCTTGGTTTTTGTTTTTACGGACGGTCGGCGAAACAGTCATTGATCTCATAATTTTGATGGCGGTTGGCATAAAACAGCGGATCGGCCGTAGTTAAGGGCTAGGGTTGCGCCACATAAGGTTCCCCGGATACCGGCATGTGCCTCACTGTTTCAGGCTTTTGTCGCCCTTCGCAGCCGGTCACCGGTTCAGCTAAGCCGAGTTCGGAAGTATTGAGGCTTGAAGGTTCCAAGTGCGGAGATGGCTACGGTGCGGCTAAATTATTGAGGGCCGCGGCAGCATCAAGTCATGCTTTCAGGCCAATATTGCTGAGTGATGAACTTTCACTTGCTGGAACACTCTAGCTGAGCTGGAAGTGAATGACGCAGTACCTAGCGCTCATTACCATCTAACGTGAGTAAAGGCCAGCGAAAAGGTATCCTGTGTTCTAGAACCAGCTACTGCTAAACAACTCATACCTTTACACGTAGGGCGCAAGACACAAGATCCTGAGTCTTTGACTTCACAGCTTGCCGCTAAGGCCGATTGGTTGCCTAATGTGACAGCTTGGCCACTAAGATGTGATAAATGGAGTGCTGGGCGATGAATCTGATGAGATTCTAGAGGTTCTTGGCGCCAAATTAGGGCAAGCTGGTACTCGATTATTGTACAAGTCCGCAGCTAGGTACAAATGCTGGAGTAGCTAAATCCTAGGAGCCGGATAATCACACAGTATGAGTACCATCACTCAGGATATTACCTAAAAATCATTATTGAAGGCCTGGAGCCTTCTTTATTAAGGTCACTGTTAATACTGGTAAATATGCATGCTCTTACGCTGCGGTCCGGGGGTTATAAAGTTCATAAGATTCAACTAAAGGGCATCTATATTTGCCCTTGCTGCATCCCTATGGACAGCCTCAAACGTTCTTGTGCTTCTACAGAATTCCCCCAGATTAGGCGACTTGTCAATTGTATAGTGCAAAGTGAGTCAAACCGGGTCCTCAAAACAGGCAAACGCGAAAATTAACTAGTCAACCAAAACAAGGAATAAAAATAATAAAAAAACCTCAGAGAGGAAGATATTCAGGAGAACAAGAGGCCTGAGGTTTTTTTTAAAAAATTAAAAATCATAGGAAAAAGTAGATAGAGTTTGAAAAGTGAAAATTTTGGTGAGAGTGAAACATGTGATAGAATGTACAAAGGAGCAGACTGAAAATACTGAAGGGTATAGATGACTAAGGTGTAAAATTAATTAATGGAAATCAAGTTATGGAGATAATACATCATATCACGGTTGTCTTGGCAATTCTGGGCTCAACTCCGATCGGTTGCCACGGAATTCCTGTTTCACCGGAGGACCCGCCTTTAGGCACTTTGCACCGTACCTTTGAACACTCTGAGCTACCGATGTTAGGGGTTTCTACCGGAATACGTCTCTAGCCAACTCTTAAGACATTTAGTATTTAACCGCTTCGGAGGGAGATCCTGGGTCATAACCCCACGCTGGATGTGTTGTTCGGAGTAAGCCTAGGGTTGCACCTTACGAAGACTTCTAAAAAAGAGGTATAAGCACTGCACTTTGGGGAAATAAGGGCCGTTTCAAAGTCCTACTAACGGCCCTGCATCGGTAGCGGCCAGTGGAGCTATTAGGGAAGGAGATTTGATAGGGTACCGAGGAGTGATATTGGGTTATCAGATGAACCTAGATGTAGAGCGAGCAGGGTAGTGCATTAGTGCTATATATGCCAACACATTGATGGCTTATCAAAGCGTGATGGCTCGAGTGATGCAGAGATACGGCAGAATTAGAGTAGCTAGTGGGTTATTGATAGAAGAAAGCCCTGAGAGCTGAATGGCTATTCCAGTAATTTACGCCAACTATAGCGGTGTTGGGTGTTAGGGGCAAAACCAGATGTTGGTTTAAAATTACTATGTCCAAGATGAGGGTTCAGTTGCTTAAAAAGTGTTAGAACTAAGCTGCTCTCCAAAGATAACTAAACTGTGAATAATACTGTCTGTTGGGTATTATAGGAATAGAGTGGAGTTGGCCCCGAACATGGAGAGTTCATATTCATGCACAATACAGAACTACCGCAGAGCGGAGCAAATAGTACATGGGTAGCAGAGCGCTCTCCCATTGATTTCTAGCGATCTTCTCATCTGAGAGGCCTTGAAATGTTCAACTAGTTCAAGTGTCATGACACCTCTGCCTGATTCCAACGTTCTTAAATATGCCTTGCGGTTCACCCTAGAAGGTGTCAAGTGTCTCGAGATTTCTTTTACAACATAGAGTGCTTAGTGCATTCCCCCTTCGCCTAGGAGGGGCAGAGGCGCAAACATGCTGATACTAGAGCAATACTAATTCTTTTTCTTCCTCCGAAATCTAGTTTAGATGGTGTTTGGAGCGAGAAGGGCTCTGAACTAAGCTAAGGTTGGTTGCTTGCGGCAGTGTTTTGCAAGGCTGATTTTGCGCCGTTGCGATTGGGGGGATGGCAAACAGGGATCAAACAACCAATATTTTTTTTGTAACCCTAACCTTAAAAGATCTGCTCATGAAATACCCCCGCTCGCCACCCCGTAAGTTTCGCCATAAAGACTGTACTCGAGTACAATAAAAGCAGACAGCACCCCTGACTTAACATCGCAAACCACACTCTAACGATCAATTTCATAACTTCTTACATGGATTACCTTAAAAAAAAGTTGCATCGTCTCAATCAACCGGGACAACCGCCCGTCAGCAGAAACTTCCTAGATGATGGGAAGTCTGACCCATTCAAAGACCCCGTCGTACAGTTCCCATCTGCTGGATTATCTGCTCCTACACGAAGGCCTCCGCCCTCAAGCAATTCAAATATCGCTCCACCGCCAAGCTATGAATCCGCACTGATAGCCCCAGCACCTGCTATCAGACGTGGGACCTTCTCCGATACCTCACCGACCGCCGAACAATACTCGGGGCTCAAGAAATTCGATACAGTCTTCCTCATAGACGACAGCGGTTCCATGGCTGGTTCTAACTGGCAGCAAACCGCATCGGCGTTAGCCGCCATTGTGCCGATCTGTACGGCACAAGACTCGGACGGCGTGGACATCCACTTCCTAAATCACAACAAGTCCCACACAAATGTATACAGCGCGGAGCAATTGCAACTCATCTTTGCCTCCGTAACCCCGCGAGGGGTCACACCTACCGGACGGAGGCTCGGCTTCATACTAGACGAATACTTGATGCGATACAAGAAGAATAAGAAGGTCAAGCCGCTCAACGTCATCGTCATTACTGACGGGGAGCCTACGGATCCGGACAGGCTTGAGAAGAACATTATCAGGTGCGCGAGGGAACTAGACGCTATGGGTGCAAACGATAGACAAGTCGGCGTTCAGTTTTTTCAGGTTGGGAGCGACGATGCGGCTACCGAAAGCTTAGAAGAGCTTGACAATGCACTTGTGGAGGAGCACGGCGTTCGCGACATGGTTGACACTATCAGCTGGAGAAAGATGAATGAGGGCAATGGGCTTACGGCTGATGGTATCCTGAAAGTTGTTCTGGGTGCTGTGGACAAACGTCTGGATAGGAGGCGGGGCTAGTTGACTCATGGTTTTTTGTTTTGTTTTTACTTTTCTCTTGTTTAATGCCGGTAACCTACGTTTTATTGATCCTACCGCGTTACGGTAACTGGCGACACTGGGAATGGAGCTTTCATAAATCAATCAGACGGAGTGTGGCTTGATGCGCGAATCAAGCTACCTTTATGTGAAGCTCCTTTGGAGAGGCGAGGCTTCGGCAGAGACAGCGCCCTGGGGCAGGTCGCTACAAAATTCCAACTACAAGAAACAACTCCCCCGCAAACCCAGTGCGGCCACCAGGCCACACCTGCCCCACCTCCAGTGTCTCTAGTTAATACGGTAGCTTAGTCTATCCTTCTACCGCCTCATTTTTATTTTTTTATCACTATTTCCTTTGGCTGCCCTCGGAAGGGATATTGATATAATAAGCTCAGCGACTGTGGTATGCCTACCAAAGCATGAGAACCTCTGGTGTTAGGGCTGGGTCTTTGTTTGCCTTCTTCCTCTTCTCATAGATTTCCTAACTTACTTCAACTGGCCAACGACGTTAAAATTACTTAATTCCGTTCCTAGTAATGTTTATATAGTATTTCTGACCAATCAATTCGTGAAGAAAGGAGGACTTCAGTTACAGATGCAAACTCCCCTAAGGGATACAGCTCATAAGTGATTTTAAATTTTGCATATCTTGCTGGCGTTTTAAGGTTACGACCCCTACTGTACTCGTACTAGGGCATAGTAGAAAAGGGCGGAAAAACATATCAGCAAGATTGTGGGTTGTAGTGAGGAGACAGGTTGCATAAGCAGAAAAATTCTTGCCTTGATGGACATCTGAAATCCAGATTGTGATTAGAACGGCTGAGTGCTACTTGTAAGATACTACTTGTCCAATGAAATTGCTAGTATTTGTAGGAAGTGAAATCTATTGAGTCTCTCAAAAGAACCAGCCAAAAAGCCCTATTCCCCTCTCCTTTAGTTTCATTATGGCCTTGCACAATCTTGATAAAATATGTAGATTCATCATTCATGGACTGTCGTTTAGTGCAACTTGCCATGATTAATGGCATCCTATGATACCCCCACTTTTCCACTTTTCCTAGTCGATCAGCGCTCCTAAATTCCTAATCCTTGTCTCGCCACCCAAAGTTTTCCGCCCTTTTCTATGAGTACCATCAGAGTACAAAACCCGGTTGCCCATCAACAACGTGGCAAAATTCCACGATTCGCCGAATAGGGCCCATTGGGCACTCAGGTGGCGAAGCACGAGTGACCACAAGTGATGTCGTGTGGGCAGCTGGGTTTCAGCACCTGGAGCAATGATCTCTCCACTCCCTCTCTCAGCATTTAGAACAGCAGACAATCGCCATGCAATCCGCACTTCCGCCCAACTACAAACTATTCTGAACAATACCGCCCCCAACGCTTTTCCCTCACAGGCATTCAGCCCCGGGGGTTGGAAAACGGTTATGCAGGTTTTTTCGAGTCGAAAAACTTTGGTGTGTGTAACGCCTTTTTGCACACAAACTGGCAGATCGACTGGAAACTTGGCACCCGAAAAACGCGTTTTCAACCCAGGGGCTGAATGCTTTCCATGCCTTCTCCCACGCCTTCCCCCACTCCTCCAGGTCATTACGCCATTATGTCATCACGCCATCACCGTTACTACCAATGCTGAAGCCGCTTGAAAAACAGCACTTTAAGCCAAGAAAGGCACGTTATTTCGGCGATCTCCTTAAAAAAAAGACAAAAAACGGAAAAAAATTCCCCGTAATAGCGGCGCCGTTCGCCGACTACCGATGTTCCTCCCAACGACCCGATTTCCGTCCACTGCGTTCTTGTTCGATTCTTTTAATACTCGAGTACTGTGTCCCTGGCAAAGGAGATTGATTATTTGGTTACATAGCTAATTGTGTCATTTCGCCTTAAACCCACCCCCCCCGGAACCTGGCAAGAGGGGCTTGGCGCCTTTGCGTGTTCCTGAAGAACTGATAGGCTACGATATTGCACTGAGAAGATTTGTTGTTCCCGATGGTGGAAGACTTGGTGCTAGTAAGATGAAGGTGCTATTCTTCTGGATATGTTTGTGGGTGTGCTTGGTAAGAGCGCTTGTCGGTATGATACAATACCATACCGTTAAGATCCGGCTCGCTGCGCTTTCAAATTCTTCCGCCATTGGCTTTGGCAGCAGCATTGTGCAGTGCGGTTACGCCTAGGGAGAGAAACGGCAAACAGGTTCATCTAGGGTAGGATAAATTGAGGCACCTTTTCGTCTCCTACGCTGGTTCTATCATTACCATTTATGGCAGATCTTCCTACTCGTAGGGAAAGTATCAAGGCCCAATAGGGAGGTTTTGCTAAGTCAGTTCGCTACTGAACTTATCTTATCACCACGGCAACGGCACTATCCTTTCCTCTTGTGGTAAAGCACTGAGTGGCTCAACTTTGCACAGCATTATGAATAGTTCATAGTTCAAACAGTTCCAAACAGTTCAAACAGACTTTGTTTACATCATTGTTTATATTAAAAGAGGAGGTTTTCTGCTTATGTTATTTTTCCTTACTAACCGACCACTGCATCTATATATACGATCCACCTCTTCATATTCACACATACCGAGTTATAGTATTAAAAGATATAAATGGAAGGTCATGGAGAGCATTGTAGACGATAGCTGTTGTTCTATGTCAAGCACTGACGATGAATCGGTTGCACAGTTCAATTGTATCATAGCCAAATTCCAGGAAAAATCCTGCGCGCCACCGCATCATACTTTGCCTAAATTAAG
>Ga0307507_10003301_pt1 | contig 31636 bp, 8 predicted proteins | sample 7_EM_MG_FD_207223 | JGI IMG/M metagenome (GOLD analysis project Ga0307507, IMG submission 207223) | Populus trichocarpa ectomycorrhiza microbial communities from riparian zone in the Pacific Northwest, United States - 7_EM | ecosystem: Host-associated > Plants > Roots > Unclassified | place... | reverse complement strand
TTCTGCCAAGTTCTACCAGAACCGCCACCTAAGCTCTACCCTGCCCGTGCGTAGCACAGTACCCGTTAACCTAGCAACCAAGCGAACGTTATGTACCCTTTTTCCCCTGTTTCCTACTTTCTTTTCCTCACGCAACGTCTTGACTTTATCACGCAGTTCATGTACATAGCTTAATAATATCTACTTCGCTATATATTATCACCGCTTGTGCTCGCTCCGTGACAATATATCCCCATACAAATTTAGGCAACGGACGTCGCAATAGACGTCGCAACGGGTGTATATATAAGGCCCAAAAGTTCATCGATTATAGAGCCGGTTCTTACGGTTATTTTAAGCCTATATACAGCCCTAGACCTTACGTGGATGGCTTTAACAATTTTGTTGAAGAAGGTAACTGCTCTACATATAAAATAAGTCGCGTCGCTTAATAAAGTCTGGAAGTCCCTCAGACTATAGAATCAACTTTTTGACCAAAAAGTTTATGGATATCCGCTTGAGGATATATGTATGTCCGCTAATTGATTTTACAGTCTGAACTTGCTGAGATAAAAATGCCGCGGATATCTAATTTATTTATTTATATAATGCGTTATTATTACTAAAAGTTAATATAATATATTTAAGACTTAGGACTTCTAAATAGTATAAATTTTATAATACGGCTATCGCTCAGTCTTAATATTGATTCCGTTAAAGTTAAAAAACGCGTTATTAAAAGCATAAGCATATATTATATCTTATTAAATAGTCTACTAACATAGATAAAATTATATAGATATCTAGATATCTACTACTTCAAGCTATTGCAATACCCAATAGGTGTTATAGTTAGGTCCTTCCTTAAAAATATCCTCCCTTGGTATCAGGTGACGAAGTCACCTCGCCTATATATATTGTTCCGCACAGCCGTGCCTGGAATCTTGCCAGTCACTCGCTTACCTTTTGGGGTTTGTGCTGTGGCTGGGTGGTGCGGAGCCTGTCACCTTACACTTAGCCCGGAGTGCGCCTCGTGCAAAGCTTCGTGTAGAGCTTAGTATAGAGCTTCGTGCAGAGCCACGTGCAGACGTGTATACGTTTGCACGGGCGATTAGTTGATTGTACGGAGGCAGCGTTTAAAAGTTTCGATCGCCCCTACGCCACCAATAAGCCACAAAAACGCCCCCAAAAACGCCACGTCACTATGCCTTGGCGTCCTAATTAGGAAGGAAGCTGGAGTAGTAGATGGATTTTGGCTTTCTATAACGAGAAAGTGTAGATAGATAATATTATAATTGATACCTAGTATGGTGTAGATATATAAAATATATACAGCTACTTCTTCTATCCACCACCTTATTGCTATGGCCTCTTTAATGGCTTAGCCACCTGCCGTAGCGGCTCCTCTAGGCCAATAAAACTCTTATTAAGGACCTTATTTAGAAGGTAATGGCGTAAAACTTGTCGTGGCTCTTTAGGTGGCTCTTAAGGTAGTTCTTAGTATAGTTTTTATAGTGTTTCTTACCTATCTAGTATAGTAAAAATAGCTGCCAAAGTAGTATTAGCAGCGCTCTTTACCGCTGCCCTCTTTAGGGTACGCATTTATAATTTTAGCTCCTTCTTTTCTTCTTTAATATCCTCCTAATTATTCTGTGGAACTTTATAATCTAAAGCATTAGTACGGCATGGTGTATCTAATAAGCCCTTACTATACTTATTGCCTCCCTTAAGCCTAATTATCTCTTATATATGTTAAGGAATTCTTTTAATCTGCCTCTAAATTTGCCACTGTTTAAAATCCTTCTAGGCCTTCTTCTATACCTTCTTGGCAGACTTTAAAGCCATAAGTACGTCGTTCTTTATAGTAGTTCTTTTAAAATAAGGCCATGCGGGCTTAATTATATTTATATTGGGAGAGTTACTATACTAAAGAAGCCGCTGTACCTTGCTAAGTTTAAAAAGAAGATTATAATAGGTATTAATATGAGAGGGGGCTTTATCCTCTTGGATAAGCGTATTAGGATTGTCCTTTTTATAAGCTTAAGCAAAAGAAATAAGCTTTGGCTTTAATATATATATAGCATAGCGATACCAATTAACTCCTTTTCTATTACCTCTTATAAGCTTACTATAAGATTTATTCTATTTCTATATAGGTTTCTTCCCTCTAAAAATTTTAAGTCCTATGCGCCTTATTAATATATTTAACTCCTATTTTTGCCTCTTAATATCTTCTAGCTTAGTGTTAATTTTAATAAGATCTATAGTGGCAGTAGCTTACTGTTATTTTGTCTCTAAAACCTAAATATGATAGGGACCTTTCCTATTATATAAGAAGCAGCCCTAAAATATAAACTCTTAATAGCCCTTCCAGCGCTCTCTTATTATAGACTTTAAGAAGCGTTCTTCTGAAGTTTGCCATACGTAGTGTGACGGTGCTAGGGCACCGTCCCCTGCAGCTGGCTTGGCGCAATATCCGGAGTTCGCCCGTACCGTGTATATTACCCCCTAGAGCTTCCTTTCCTCCTCCTCTTCTCCTCAGCTTAGTATTCTTGTATGGTAGCAATCTACAAGCTTCGGTTCAGAAGCATTTATACGAGCCCGTCACACGTAGTAGCCTCTAAGATAATAGCCAAGAACAACTAAGGTTTTATTACTCTAGATAACACGCTTCCAATCCTCTAACTTTGAGTCTTTATACTAAAGGCAGAATTTAAGCCTATTCTTCTTTATCTTTACGCTTAGGCCCAGCTTATGTATTAACTTTATCTTTCAAAAGGTTATAAGCTTAAGGATTTGCCATACTATAGTAGCGCTAAGGTCGACCTCAAAAGCGATTTAGGCAGTGGATTTTTCTCTACTATAACGGTTATAACAAAGCCTTATGGGAAATACCACGGTAGACTTATTATTAGGCTAGGTTATATAGGTAAATAGTGTTACGGACAGCTTAAGTACGATATTACGACTACTTGGAGAAGAGTCGGAGGAAGCTAGTTGGTTAATACAGGCACAGTCCAGGATGGATCTGGTGGAACCATGTGATGAGGAATAGTAGCCAAGGTCACGTGATGTGATCTATGTAATCTATGTGATCTATACGGTTTGTACGGAGCGTATAGAGCGCATGTACCTCACGGAGCGAAGGGATTTCTTAGGAGTATGGTTGTGTATTTAAAGGACTATAGTCCCTACCTAGATAGTTCTCTCTTTGTAGTAAATCTTAGAATATAATTGGAGTTAATCTGTTAGGCAACCACTCCACCAGTTATTATTATGTTGTTAATTTGTTCTTACCTATATACCCAGCCTAATAATAAAACCCACCATAGTTCCTGCTACAAGGTTCTGTTATATATTTACTACCAAGGTTACGGTATTAAATAAGGTTAAACAACATGCCACCCAAAGTACTAGTTATAACGGCGTCAACAGTAGCCATAACCTTAGGACCAGGAGACACCAGTATAGTAGATACGGATTCTTAAGTAGTTACGCAAGGTCAGTTATAGGAAATGGTTAATCACTTATAAAATAATAATAGGATACTTAAAAAACGCATTAATAGAATTAGAGTAGCAAAAATTAAACTACCTTCAATTAAACGGTTCTTAGGAGAAAAGTTAAAGCTCAAGGGATTTCTTACGCAGATGAACTTTAAGGTAATACAGAAAGGAGTAAAGTTAGCAATATAGTTAGATTAAGTAGCCTATGCAGGATTATTCCTAATAGGAAGGGCACTTAAGTGGTTTAAACCATATCTTACGGAAATATAGGCTAATAGTATAACAACTACTAACCAGGATATATAGTATATATTTACTAGTTAGAATGGGTTCGTAGAATAACTAATATAGATATTTAGAGATCTGGAGGCTATAACCATAGTAGAACAAAAGCTTTAGAACTTAGTATAACGTACTTTAGTAATTAAGTATACAATACAGTTTTAAACACTAGCTATATAGGTTAAGTGGAATAATAGGGCGCTTATAGCATAGTATAAACAAGGACTTAAGGCTAAAGTCTAGGACGCAATTATCCTAATAGAAGATGCGGATACTCTAAGAGAGTTAATAAACCAGTTAATAAAGATTAATAATAGGATCTATTAAAGGGAACAAGCTAAGAAAGGGCAAGACAGAGTTCTATAGTTATATAAGGCGCAGAATACGCAACAATAGACATAGAGTTAAAAACTATAAAATGGCGCAGAGCTAATAGACCTAAGCGGTACTAAAGAAACCTAAAGGTGGAAAAAGAAACTATAAAAACCTAAAGGTTAAGAATCTAGTAATTAAAAGACCTAAGAGCAGAGGCTAAACTAGGGATCTTAGTAGCAGAAGACATTTAGGCAGACTCCATAGCAAGAAAAATGGTTTAAAGATAGGGCTTATATAAATTGCGGAAAATAAGGTTATTTTGCTAAAGACTATAGAGGTAGTTAGAGTAACTACGCGGTAAAGGGAACTAGACTAGTAGAAGACACATATATATAAAGGGATAACGGTGCACTATAAGGAACAAAAGAGTGTTTAATTACTAGTTTTGCGTATTATTATAACAACGTATACTGAATTTATAAGGACGCTAAGTATAGCGTAAGCTATTAGCTATAGGAGCTATTGTTATCTAAGTTTAGAGGAACCAATAAACCAGCTTATAGATCGGACATTAAAGATAATAAGTTTAACACAGGCAAAGCATTTACCAATAATAAGGCAATAAAGGCAGCTTACTAGGAGCATACAGACCTTAGAGAAGTTAAAACAGAAGTAGAAACTAAGACCATTACAGAATAGGGTTCAGTAACGGATATTATAACACCGTTAAATACGATTTCCATTGCTTTATAAGACAATAGGAGTAATGTTTAGAAGAAACTAAGCAAGTAGACAACTGCTAGTGCTAGCTTATCACTTAATAAAGGCAAAAGGCCACAGGCTTAAGATTCTTAAAACAAGATAAAACACACCTAAGGACCCACAACGAACAAAAACTAATGGAAAAGAGTAGTAACTTAGTTCAGTAATAAACAAATAAGTACAAGACGCAAGTTTAAGAACTACGAGTTTAGGGAATAAATAAGAACATTAGCAATCCTAGGTAAACGCAGTATTTAGCCTAAAGATTAAATAGTTAATACTAGGATTAAAAAGTAAGACAACTACAAAGATCTAGCTACAAGACGCAGAAAATAAGAAACTATGGATAAGTTTAGAATAAGAATTATTATATAGCAAGAGCAAAAGCTAGATAAGAGGTCAGCTATGCTAGGTTATATAAGGGACAGAGTACCCATATAAAGAGTTACTAATAGGCCAAGTATAGGGACACCTAGGGCAAAATAGTTAAACGAACTAGAATAAGAAGAGGATTTAGATATTCTAACTAGGTTCAAAAAAAGATATACCAAAGGATATTATAATATAGCAATAATAAGGTACTTTCTAACAGATAAACCATACACACTAAACCAGTTATACGGAAAGTGGTATAGGCAACAATACAATAACAAATAGGAAGACTTTTATATGTAGCTAGACAAAAAAGTTGTCTAAAACCAACCCATTATAAAAAAACGCATAAGTTATATTAAAGGAGCGTTAATTATAACGTTAAGGAACCTAGAAGAAGAATCCAGAGACTAGAGAAACAAATAATAAATCTTAGTACCCATAGCAGAGATACCAGTAGTTAGGTCAACCAGGTATAGGTTTAAACTTAAAAATAAAGACAAACTAAAAATTAACCTAAAACATACAGCGTATTATACACTATTGTGGATAGCTTATATAGATAACATATGCAACATATATAGAGCACTAAAAGATAAGAACCAGAAGTACCTAATAAGGATATATTAGGCACCAGAGGAAAAGCGGTTCAGGAACACTAAGTATATATATAAATAGCACCTAGTAGAAGTACAAGGTTAAGGGGACTTAACACTTTAACTAGAAAGATTCCTTATAGAAGAATGCCTAGACAGATAACAGTAGTAGAAGTGCCTAGAGAACACTTATCCATAGTATATAGAGGAAAAGAAACAAACTAAGTATTGGCTAAGGTTAAACTAAGTATAGATAGGATCTAGCAGCTAATAGTTAGAAAAAGGGGAGGCGTATAGAACCAGAGGGAACTAGTATTAGAGCCTTAGACCCTTAAAGGAATTTAAGGGTAATACCTAAATTTACAAGCTAAATAGCAAGATTAGTAGTTTAAAGCGTTAGTAGACAGTGGAGTAACTAGGAACCATATATCACCAAAAGTAGTGGAAAGAATGGGGTTACTATATAGATAGAAGGAACACCTATATCTACTTATAACAATTTTAGGAGATCAGATAGCCTATAGAGGAGGCATTATCAATCTTAAAATAGGACCTATTTAGATAACTATTAAAGGAAGACTAGTAAAAATGTCTTTTAATATCCTACCATTAAGATAGGATAAGGCAATACTAGGAATACCTTAGTTATAGAAGTACAATCTAAAGATTAATTAGGTTACAGGTTAGGTTAATATTAAGAATACTTAATAGCGCAAAGTGCGACAGTAAACCAAGTTAGTATAGTACCAAGTTAGAGCGATATACAAAGAGACTAAGCGAGGCTTAAGTTATATACCAAAGAGATACCATAAGTATAGTAAAAAGTTATAGTTACTAGAAAGTAAAAAGCTATTAAAGCATATAGCATGGGACCATAAAATAGAATTAGAAGAAGAAATAAGTTTAAAGTTCTTTCTAATTTATAAGCTTACTAAAACAGAATCAGTAGCGCTTAAGGAGTTTATCCAAGAGAACTTACGCAAGGGATATATTAGACTATTACAGTTATCGGTAGAATATCTAGTACTATTCATCCTAAAGAAAAACGGAAAACTTAGGATGTGTATAGACTATAGACAGTTAAACAGCATTACTAGAAAGGATAGGTATTCTTTACCCTTAATTAGCAAAATCCAAGACAGGATAGGCAACGCAAAGATCTTTACAAAGATAGATCTAAGATAGGCATACTATTAGATTAAGATCAAGGAAGGCAACAAATAGAAAGCAGCCTTTAGGTTAAAGGAAGGACTATATAAACCATTAGTTATGCAATTCAGGCTTATAAACGCACTAGTAACATTCCAGAAGCGAATTAATAGTGTATTAGGAGAACACCTAGATGAATTTATTATAGCATACCTTAACAACACTATCATTTACTTAAAAAGTGAGAAAGAATATAGAGAACACGTCAAATAGGGTTTAAAGAGACTATAGGAAGAATAGATGCCAGTAGTAATTAAAAAATGCGAGTTCTTTATAAAAAAAACCAATTTTATAGGATTTATTATTAAACTAGGAAAGATTAGCATGGACCCAAAGAAAGTTAAAGCTATAGTAAGTTAGCAAGAACTAGAGAATGTTATACAGTTAAGGTCATTTCTAGGGTTTTGTAACTACTATAGGAGGTTTATAGCACAGTGGTTAAAAAGTATTAAGCCGTTTATAAGGCTAACAAAGAAAGAGGAACCATAAGTTTAGGGTAGCAAATAGAAGGAGCTGTTCTAGGAACTTAAAGAGTTATTCACCTAAGAACTAATTCTTAAGATCTATTAACCAAAGTTAAAAATAGTTGTTAAGATAGACGTATTAGACTTCGCACTAGGAGTATATTTGCTATAAAAGCACCAGGACGCATAGCATCCAGTAGCGTACTATAGTCGGAAAATAACACCACTAGAGTTAAACTATAACATCTACAACAAGGAGTTGTTAGGTATAGTTACAGCACTTAAAAAATAGAGAGCATTCTTATAAGGTATAGAGAAACCATTTATGGTTAAAACGGACTATAAGAACCTTATAGGATTCCTAACAACAAAGAAACTTAACCAAAGATAGGTTAGATGGGCGGAAATACTTACAAAATACTATTTCAAAATTCAGTATACTAAGGGTACAGATAATACACGAGTAGACGCTCTAAGTAGAAAGACTAAACTATAAAGTAATAAAAAGCTATTAGGAGCTTTATTACAAAGGGATTAAGACGGATTAATTAGGTATAATTATCTAAAGATTGCAGCAACTAAGGAAAGTTAGATCTATAAATTACTAAAGAGTAATTAAATATAAAAGATCTAAGAAGCATAGGCAGAGGATCTAGACTTAGAGCAATACAAAAACAGAGAAGTAATATATATACCTAAGTCTATTACAGAAGAATTTATTAAGGAATTCTACAAGGGAATAACATAAGGACATAATAGGTCTATAGGACTAGTGTTAAGGCTTTAAAAGGAGTATATTATTTAAGAAATCTGGGGGCTAGTAAGATAAGTTATAAAAGAATATTTAGATTACTAAAGGAATAAACTAATAAGGCATAAGCTATACGGAGGGCTATAACCTATTAAGATACCAGGAAGACTATAGGAAGTTATATTATAGGATTTTATTATTAAGTTACCAAAGTTAAGAGATCCTATTATAGGACAAGATTATAACACAATCTTAGTAATAGTAGATAAGCTAATAAAGTAGGGATACTTCATAGCATACACTAAAGAGATATTAGTAGAAGATGTCGCTAGAATCTATATAAAGGAAGTATTCACAAGACACGGAGCACTAGATAAGATTATATCAGATAAAAATCCAAGATTTATAGCAGTATTTTAGGAAGTGTTTCTGGCAGAATAAGGGGTTTACGCAGTAATATCTATAATATATTATCCGCAGACGGACGGACAAATAGAAAGACTAAACTAGACACTAAAACAGTATCTAAGGCATTATATCAATTACGCATAGAACAATTGGGTATCGTTATTACTAGTTATATAGTTTGCATACAATACAACACCACAAGAAGGAATAGGGACATTACTATTTAAGGCAAATTACGGATATAAACTAAGAACATCGTTATCGCCACATTAAGCAAAAAAGACAAGTAGCATAGCTAAATAAAGAATAGAGATATTAATAAATCTTTATATAGACCTTACGGAAACAGCTAAGCTAGTACAGCAAAGGATAAAAAGGTACTATAATGCTAAGAGATCTAAAGGACCAGATCTTAAGGAGGGAGATAAAGTATAGCTACTACACAAAAATTTTAAGAGTTAATAATTAAGTAAGAAGTTAGACCATATTAGACTAGGACCTTTTAAAATTATATAAAGAATTTTATTAGTTATATATAAGTTAAACCTACTAGCTAAAATGAAGATCTACCCTATATAATATATTGCGATACTAGAACTAGTATACGGAGATATTAAGCCACTAGTTTATAAGGCAGACATATATAGAGGACAAAAAGAAGATAAATAGTAAGTTTTAAAGATTACTAGTTACGAGGACGTAGATGACAAAATATAGTATAAAGTAAAGTGGATAGGCTATAGTAAGACTACTTAGGAACCACTAAGCAACCTAGAAAATGCTATAGGAAAGGTACAGGAGTATTAGAAGAAAAAGGGTCAGGCAGCATTGACAAGGAAGGATTGCTAAAGAATAAGTCACCTAAGGGGGACCCAAGAGGAGCACCTACTAAGCTACTTGGAGTTATTTCCCTCTTAGTTGGAAGAGAGACCGATCTTTTGTTACTAAGTTCCTGTAAACCTTATTAAACAAGTTTCCACTTCTTAGAACGGACCTTTTCACGCACCTTTTTAAGACGAAGAAGACGCGCAAAGGCAGATAAGTACGCCTCGTAAACAGCACAAGTACGCTAAAGCTTAGCAAGGGAGGCCGAGAGCTCGTTATTAAGTTTCGCAGTGGTAGATTAAATATAAGACCCTATAATAAGTTACTTAGGGAACTTAAAAACTGTTAAGAGTTATAGAACGCGCACATTTAGCGTTAGAAACAGAGCGAACGTCGCAGGACAATTAAATGTTTGCTTTAGTGCACTCCAAACAAGAGGACGGTTGTTAGGCAGAAGGACTTGCTAGCGTAATATAAACTAACCCCTCTTTCACACAACAAGAACACGGAGACGGCATTATCTCACCTAGTAATAGTATGGAGGAAACTGTACGCGCACAATAAAGGGTTAAAGAAGAAGAAGAGGCTTTAGGTATAATAAGTAAGGATATTAACCAAATTAATTAAACGGACATTACATCTCTAGTAGACGACTTAAAGATATTAGGAATCTTTAAGGATAAAGATAAAAAGGAGGGAGATAGTATTACGGACAGCTTAAGTATAATATTACGACTACTTAAAGAAGAGTTGGAGGAAGCTAGTTAGTTAATATAGGTATAGTCTAGAATAGATCTGGTGGAACCATATAACGAGGAATGGTAGCCGAGGTTATATAATATAATCTATGTAATTTGTGTAATCTATACGGTCTATACAGAGCGTATAGAGCGCACGTACCTTATAGAGCGAAGGGATTTCTTAGGAGTATGGTTGTATATTTAAAGGACCACAGTCTCTACCCAGATAGTTCTCTCTTTGTAGTAAATCTTAGAATATAATTGGAGTTAATCTGTTAGGCAACTACTCCACTAGTTATTATTACGTTGTTAATTTGTTCTTACCTATATACCTAGCCTAATAATAGGACCCACCGTAGTTTCTACTACAAGGTTCCGTTATAAATAGGAAGTTAATAATATAATAAGTATAATTAACTGGTGGAGTAGTTACCTAATAGATTAACTCTAGTATATTCTAAGATTTACTATAAAGAAAGGAACTATCTAGGTAGGGACTATAGTCCTTTAAATACACATCCTTACTCCTAAGAAAGTCGTTGCTCTATCTACTCTATTTACTTTACTAGCTCCGCTATAAATTATATAGATTATACAAATTATATAAATTATACCATATCCCTTACATGGATAGATACGCTCTATAAAATGTGGCCCGTGCGCACAAATTAATAAGGCGCATATATGGGCGGTAAGTTATTCTGCCGCATCACCAAAGGATTGAAAGGAGGCAGTAGTACGGGCTCTAGAGGAGGCTTTTTCATAATCCAATTTTTGGAATTAGGATATTAATGTTACGGACGCTTTAAGTACGATGTTACGACTACTTGGAGAGGAGTTGGCGGAAGCTAGTTGGTTAATATAGGCAAGGTCTAGAATGGATCCGGTAGAACTATGTGATAAGGAATAGTAAGCGAGTTATATGACGTTATACGCAGTATACGAGGAGTACGCAGTATACGCTATATATAATACGTATAACACGTACCTTATATACAAGAGAGGATTTCTTAGGAGTATGGTTGTGTATTTAAAGGACCTTAGTCCCTACCGTAGATAGTTCTCTCCTTGTAGTAAATCTTAGAATACAATTGGAGTTAATCTGTTAGGCAACCACTCCACTAGTTATTATTACGTTGTTGTTTTTATTATACCTATATACCCAGCCTATTAATAGAACCCACCGTAGTTTCTGCTACAAGGTTCTATTATACATTTACTACTAAGGTTACGGTATTAAAACAAACTCGAATAATATGCCACCTAGAGCAGTACTAGTTACGATGGTGTTGACGGCAGCTACAACCTCAGGACCAGGTGATACCAGTATAGATGATGGGGATTCTCAAGTGGTTACGCAAGGTTAGTTATAGGAAATGGTTGATTACTTATAAGATAATAATAGGATACTTAAAGAACGCATTAATGGAATTGGAGTAGTAAAGATTAAGTTACCTTTAATTAAACGATTTTTAGGAGAAAAGTTAAAGCTTAAAGGATTTCTTACGCAGATGTACTTTAAGGTAGTATAGGAAGGAGCGAAGTTAGTAACGTTGTTGAATTAAGTAGCCTATACAGGATTGTTTCTAATAGGGAGGGCACTTGAGTGGTTTGAGCCGTATCTTACGGAAATATAGGCTAATGGTATGACAACTACTAACCAAGATATACGATACATATTTGCTAGTTGGAACGGGTTTGTAGAGCAACTAATATAGATGTTTGGAGACCTAAAGGCTACAACTACAGCGGAACGAAAGCTTTAGAACTTAGTACAACACACTTTAGTAATTAAGTATACAATACAGTTTCAAATACTAGCTATATAGGTTGAGTGGAATAACAAGGCGCTTATGGCACAGTATAAATAGGGACTTAAGGCTAAAGTCTAGGACACAATTATTTTGATGGAAGATGCGGATACTCTAAGAGAGTTAATAGATCAGTTGATAAAGATTAATAATAGAATCTATTAAAGGGAACAAGCTAAGAGAGGGCAAGACAGAGTTCTATAGTTATATAAGGCACAGAGTACGTAACGATAGATATAGAGTTAAAAATTATGGAATAGTACAGAGCTAATGGACCTAAGCGGTACTAAAGAAACCTAAAAATGGGAAAAGAAACCATAGAAACCCAGAGGTTGAGGATTAAGTGATTAAAGGACTAAGGAGTAGAGGCCAAACTAGGGATCTTAGCAGCAGAAGACGTTTAGGCGGACTCTATAATAAGAAAGATGGTTTAAAGATGGAGCTTGCATAAATTGCGGAAAATAGGGTTATTTCGCTAGAGACTATAGAGGTGGTTAGAGTAACTACACAGTAAAGGGAACCAGATTAGCAGACAGCACGTATATATAAAGGGATGACAGTACACTGCGAGGAATAAAAGAGTGTTTAATTAACAGTTTTACGTATTGTTATAACAACGCATGCTAAATTTATGAGGACGCTAAGTACAGCGTAAGCTATTAGCCATAGGAGCTAGAGTTAAAAGGACTCTGAGGAACTAGAGAGTTAGATAAAGAATAAGATTAACTTTATAAGCTAGATTAAGATGTTATAGTAATATGTGGACGAAGATTAGCAGTAATAACAATGGAGTTGGAGTACTTATTAATCAACAGTAATAAAGACAAAAAAGAGGCTAACTGGGAGCACTTAAACCTTGATAACGCAATAGAAGTAGAGACTGAGACTATTACCAAACGAGGTTTAGTAACGGATATTATAATACCGTTAGATACGATTTCCATTGCTTTATAAGACGATAGGAGTAATGTTCAAAAGAAACTAAGTAAGTAGATAACTGCTAGTGTTAGCTTATCACTTGATAAAGGTAAAAGGCCACAGGCTTAAGATTCTTAAGAAGAGATGCGAGAAGCTTAAGACTTTTAAGACAAGATAAGACATACCCAAGAACCCACAACAGATGAAAACCAATGGGAAAGGGTAGTAACTTAGTTTAGTAGCAAACGAATAAGTATAGGACGCAAGTTTAAGAACTATAAGTTTGGGGAACGAATAAGAACGTTAGCAATTCTAGGTAAACGCAGTGTTTAGCCTAAAGATTGAAAAGTTAATACCCAGATTAAAAAGCAAGACGACTACGAGGATCTAGCTATAAGACATAGAAAATAAGAAACTATAGATAAGTTTAGGATAAGAATTATTGTATAGTAAGAGTAAAAGCTAGATAAGAGATTAGCTATGCTAGGTTATATAAGGGACAGAGTACCCATATAAAGAGTTACTAATAGGCCGAGTGCAGGGACACCTAGGGTAAAGTGGTTAGACAAACTGGAATAAGAGGAGGATCTAGATATCCTAACTAGGTTCGAAGAAAGGTATACCAAAGGATGTTATAATGCAGCGATAACAAGGTACTTTCTAATAGATAGACTATACACACTAAACTAGTTGTACGGAAAGTGGTATAGGCAACAACACAATAATAAATAGGAAGATTTTTATATATAGCTAGACAAAAAAGTTGTCCAAGACCAACCCATTATAGAGAAATATATAAGTTATATTAAAGGAGTATTGATTATGATGTTAAGGAACCTAAAAGAGAGGTCTAGGGACTAGAGAAGTGAGTGATAAATCTTAGTACCTATAGCAGAGATACCAGTGGTTAGGTTAACCAGGTATAGGTTTAAACTTAAGGATAAAGATAAACTAAGAGTTAACCTAAAATATGTAGCGTATTATATACTATTGTGGATAGCTTATGTGGATAATATGTGTAACATGCATAGAGCACCTAAAGATAAGAACCGGAAGTACCTAGTAAGAATGTATTGGGCACTAGAGGAAAAGCGGTTTAGGAATGCTAAGTATATATATAGTTGGCACCCAGTAGAAGTATAAGGTTAAGAAGACTTAATACTTTAACTAGGAAGATTCCTTACAGAAGAATGCCTAGATGGATAATAGTGGTGGGAGTGCCTAGAGAACACTTGTCTATGGTATGTAAAGGAAAAGAAACGAACTAAGTATTGGCTAAAGGTAGACTAAGTATAAACTAGAGCAAGCAGCTAATAGTTAGGAAAAGGGGAGGCGTATAGGACTAGAGGGAACTAGTATTAGAGCCTTAGACCCTTAAAGGAATTTAAGGATAATACCTAAATTTAAGAGCTAAGTGGCAAGACCAGCAGTTCGAAGCGTTGGTAGATAGTGGAGCAATAAGGAACCACATATTACTAAAGGTAGTGGAAAGGATGGGGTTACTATATAGACAGAAGGAACACCCGTATCCACTTATAATAATTTTAGGAGATTAGATAGCCTATAGAGGAGGTATTATTAATTTCAAAACAGGACCTATTTAGATAACTATTAAAGGGAGACCAGTTAAAATGTCTTTTGATATCCTACCGTTGGGATAGGACAAGGTGATACTAGGAATGCCTTGGTTATAGGAGTACAATCTAAAGATTAATTGGGTTATAGGTTAAGTCGATATTAAGGATATATGATAATATAAAGTGCGATAGCAAACTAAGTTGGTATGGTACCAAGTCGGAGCGATATATAAGGAGACTGAGCGAGGCTTAAGTTATGTACCAAAGAGATACTATAAGTATGGAAAAAAGTTATAGTTACCAGAAAGTAAGAAGCTGTTAGAGTATATAGCTTGGGACTATAAGATAGAATTAGAAGAGGGAATAAGTTTAAAGTTCTTTCTAATTTATAAGCTTACTGAAACAGAGTTAGTAGCGCTTAAGGAGTTTATCTAGGAGAACTTATAAAAGGGATATATTAGACTGTTATAGTTATTAGCAGGATATCTAGTACTGTTTATTCCAAAGAAAAACGGAAAACTTAGGATGTGTATAGACTATAGACAGTTAAACAGCATTACTAGGAAGGATAGGTATTCTTTACCCTTAATTAGCGAAATCTAAGATAGGATAGGTAACGTAAAGATCTTTATAAAGATAGATCTAAGATGGGCGTACCACCAGATTAGAATTAAGGAAGGCGATAAATAGAAGGCAGCCTTTAGGTTAAAGGAAGGACTATATAAGCCATTAGTTATGTAATTTGGGCTTATAAACGCGCTAGCAATGTTTTAGAAGCGAATTAATAGTGTATTAGGAGAACACCTAGATGAATTTGTTATGGTATACCTTGACGACATTATTATCTACTTAGAGAGTAAGGAAAAACATAGAGAATACGTTAAGTGGGTCTTAAAGAGACTATAGGAAGAACAGATGCCAGTAGTAATTAAGAAATATAAGTTCTTTACCTAGAAGACCGATTTTGTTAAATTTATTATTGAACTAGGCCAACTTAGTATAAATCTAAAGAAGATTAAGGCTATAGTGAATTGGCAAGAACCAGAGAATGTTATGTAGTTAAGATCGTTCCTAGGGTTTTGCAATTACTGTAGAAGGTTTATAGCGCAATGGTTATAGGATATTGAGCCGTTTACACAGTTAACTAAGAAAGAAGAACTGTGGGTATGGGGAAAGGAGTAATAAGAACTGTTTAAGAGAGTTAAAGAGTTGTTTACCTAAGAGTTAGTTCTTAAGATCTATCAACTAGGGCTAGAGACGGTTGTAGAAACGGATGTATTAGACTTTATACTAGGGGCGTGCTTTCTATAGAAATATTAAGATAAATAGCACCTAGTGGTATACTATAGTTGAAAGATGACACCACTAGAGTTAAACTATGACATCTATAATAAAGAGTTGTTAGGTATAGTTGCAGTACTTAAGGAATAGAGAGCATTCTTATAAGGTATAGAAAAACTATTTGTGGTTAAGACGGACTATAAGAACCTTATAGGATTCCTAATGATAAAGGAACTTAACCGGAGACAGGTTAGATGGGTGGAAATGCTTGTAGAATACTATTTCGAAATTCAGCATACTAAGGGTACAGATAATGTATGAGCAGACGCTCTAAGTAGAAAGGCTAAACTGCAAAGTAATAAAAAGCTATTGGGAGCTTTATTGCGAAAGGATTAAGATGGATTAATTAGGTATAATTATCCGAAGATTATAGCAACTAAGGAAAGTCAGATCCACGAATTACTAAAGAGTGATTGGATATAAAAGATCTAAGAAGCATAGGAAGAGGATCTAGACTTAGAGCAATACAAAAATAGAGAAGCAATGTATGTGCCTAAGTCTATTGCAGAAGAATTTGTTAAGGAATTCTATAAGGGAATAATATAAGGACACAACGGAGCTATAGGCTTAGTGTTAAGACTTTAAGAGGAGTATATTATTTAAGGAATCTGGGGACTAGCAAGATAAGTTATAAAGGAATATTTAGATTGCTAAAGAAATAAACTAATAAGGCATAAGCTATATAGAGGGCTATAACCTATTAAGACACTAGGAAGACCATAGGAGGTTATATTATAGGACTTTATTATTAAGTTACTAAAGTTAAGAGATCCTATTACAGGACAAGATTATGACGCGATTTTAGTAATAGTGGATAAGCTAATAAAGTGGGGATACTTTATAGTATGCACTGAAGAGATATTAGTAGAAGATGTTGCTAGAATCTATATAAAAGAAGTGTTCGCAAGATATGGAGCACTAGATAAGATTATATTAGATAGAGATCTAAGATTTATAGTAGTATTTTAGGAAGTGTTTCTAGCAGAATAAGGGGTTTGCGTAGCAATATCTATAGTATATTATCCGCAGACGGATGGATAAACGGAAAGACTAAACTAGACACTAGAGCAGTATCTAAGGCACTATATTAATTACACATAGAATAATTGGGTATTGCTATTACCAGTTATATAGTTTGCATATAATGCAATACCATAAGAAGGAATGGGAATATTACTATTTAAGGCGAATTACGGATATAAGCTAAGAATATTGTTATCGCCATGTTAAGTAAAAAAGATGAGTAGCACAGCTAAATAAAGAATGGAGACGTTAATAAATCTTTATGCAAACCTTAAAGAAACAGCTAAACTAGTATAAGAACGAATAAAAAAGTACTATAATGCTAAGAGATCTAAGGGACCAGATCTTAAGGAGGGGGATAAAGTGTGGCTACTACACAAAAATTTTAAGAGTTGATAATTAAGCAAGAAGTTAGACTATGTTAGACTAGGACCTTTTAAAGTTAAGTAAAGAATTTTATTGGTTATGTATAAGTTAAACCTACTAGCCAAAATGAAAATCTACCCTGTATAGTATATCGCAATGCTAGAACTAGTATACGGAAATGTTGAGCTACTAGTCTATAAGGCAGACACATACAGAGGATAAGAGGAAGATGAATAGTAAGTTTTAAAGATTATTAGTTACGAGGATGTAGATGACGAAATATAGTATAAAGTAAAGTAGATAGGCTATAGTGAGACTACCTAGAAACTACTAAGCAACCTAGAGAAAGCTATGGGAAAGGTATAGGAGTATCGGAAGAAAGTAGGTTAGGTAATATTAATAAAGAGGAATTGCTAAAAAATGAGTTACCTAAGGGGGACCTAAGAGAAGCAATTACTGAGCTACTTGGAGTTGTTTCCCTCGCAGGAGGAGAGTTAATCCTTTTGTTACCCAGCTTAGATAAACCCTGTTAAATAAGTTTCCACTCCTTGGAACGGACCTTCTCACGGACATGTTTAAGATGAAGAAGACAGGTAGAAGCGGATAGACAGGCTTTAAGGGCACGCTGTTAAGTAGCTATAGCCTCCTACTCTGCTTTCTGCGAACAACGAAGCTTATCTAAGGCGCTTAAGAGCTTACTGTTAAGCTTTGTAGCGGTAGATTGAATATAAGACCCTATAATAAGTTACTTAGGGAACTTAAAGACTGTTAAGAGTTATAAAATGCGTATACTTAGCGTTAGAAACAGAGCGAATATTATAGGATAATTGAATGTTTGCTTTAGTATACTCTAAGTAAGACAAGGGTTGTTAAGACGAAGGACTTGCTAGCGCGACATATACTAACCCCGCTTTTACGTAATAAGAATATGGAGACGGCATTATCTCACTAAGTAATAGTATGGCAGCTACAGTGCGAGCACGGCACTGCGCTTGCGAGGAAGAAGGAGCTTTAGGTATAATAAGTATAGATGTTAACTAGACTAATTAAACGGACATTATACCTCTAGTGGACGACTTGGAGATGTTAGGAATCTTTAAGGACGAAGATAAAGAGAAGGGAGATGGTATTACGGACGCTTTAAGTACAATGTTACAACTACTTAGAGAGAAGTTGGTGGAAGCTAGTTAGTTAATACAGGTAAGGTCTAGAATAGATCCAGTGGAACTATGTAACGAGGAATGGTAAGCGAGTTACATAACGTTGTACGTAGTGTATAAGGAGTACGTAGTATACGCTATGTATAACACGTATAACATGTACCTTACGTATAAGAGAGGATTTCTTAGGAGTATAGTTGTGTATTTAAAGGACCTTAGTCCCTACTGTAGATAGTTCTCTCCTTGTAGTGAATCTTAGAATACAATTGGAGTTAATCTATTAGGCAACCACTCCACTAGTTGTTATTACGTTGTTGTTTTTGTCGTACCTATATACCCAGCCCATTAATAGAACCTACCGTAGTTCCTACTACAAGGTTCCGTTATAATTAAGTAGGCTGCAAAAGGTCCATATTATTGGATGTATAGTTACGCACTATCTTAGTGGCGTATTTAATTAATAAAGTTATCTATTTACATCTTGACGCGGGAAAATTGATGTTCTTAATTACGTGCATAGGCTATATTTTATAGCACCCGATCTATGTAAGGGATAACCTCGCTTACTATTCCTCGTTATATAGCTCTACCAGTTCTATCCTAGATTATACTCCTATTAACTAACTAGCTTCCTTTAACTCTTCTCTAAGTAGTTATAATATTATACTTAAAGCGTCCGTAATACTATCTCCCTCCTCTTTATCTTTATCCTTAAAGATTCGTAATATCTCTAAGTTGTCTACTAGAGGTATAATATCCATCTAGTTAATTTAGTTAATATCTTTACTTATTATACCTAAAGCATCTCCTTCTTCTTCTATAGCTTATTAGTCTTATACCGTTGCTACAATACTATCTCTTAGTAAGATAATGCCATCTTTATATTCTTATTGTGCGAAAGAGGGGTTAGTTTATATTACGTTAGCAAGTCCCCTATTTTAGCAACCCTTCTTTTATTTAAAGTGCACTAAAGCAAATATTTAATTATCCTACGACGCTCGCTTAGTTTTTAACGCTAAATATACGCATCCTACTACTCTTAACAGTCTTTAAGTACACTTATTAATTACTACTAAGGTCCCAGGTTTAATCTACTACTATAAAGCTTAATAATAAGCTTTTAGTAGCGTTAGCTAAACTTTATTATTCTTATAACACTAAATAAGAGGCTACTACCGCTTAACAATATACCCTTAACTCCTGTCTGGCTACTTCCGCTTAGTTAATTCGTCTTAAAAAAGTGCATAAAAAAGGGTTATTTTAAGGAGTAGAAACTTATAAAATAAGGTCTTTAGGAACTTAGTAATAAAAAAATAGATTCTCCTCTAATAGAGAAAAAAAAAACAACTCTAAGTACCTTAGTAGCTGCTCCTCTTAAGTCCCTCTTAAGTAACTAATTCTTTAGCAATTTTTCTTTATTAACGCTACTTAACCCTTTTTTTCTAATACTTCCATACCTTTTTTATAGCGTTTTTTAAATTGTCTAGTAGTTTCTAAGTAGTCTTGTTATAGCCTATCCACTTAACCTTATACTATATTTTATTATTAATGTCCTTATAACTAATAATCTTTAAAACCTCCTATTTGTCCTCTTCTTAGCCTTTATACATATCCGCCTTATAGACTAGTAGTTCTATACTCCTATACACTAGTTCTAATATTATAATATATTATATAGGGTAGATCTTATTTTCTTTAGTAAGTTAAGTCTATACATAACTTCTAAGATCTTTACTTAGATTATAAACAGTTCTAGTCTAACATAGTCTAACTTCTTACTTAATTATTAACTTTTAAAATTTTTGTATAGTAGCCATACTTTATCCCCCTCCTTAAGATCTAGTCCCTTAGATCTTTTAGAATTATAGTACCTTTTTATCTTTACTTATACTAGTTCTACAATCTTTTTAAGGTAATTATAAAAATTTATTAGATTCTCCATTCTTTCTTTAGCTACGCTATTTATCCTTTTTACTTATTATAGTAACAACGATATTCTTAGCTCGTACCCGTAGTTTGCCTTAAAAGGTAATATACCTATCCCTTCCTATAGTGTAGCGTTATATATAAACTATATAACTAGTAATAACAATACCCAATTATTCTATACGTAATTAATATAATATCTTAAGTACTATTCTAACGTTTAGTTTAGTCTTTCTATTTATCCATCCGTTTATAGGTAATATACTATTAACATTACTAATTAAACTCCCTATTTGGCTAAGAATACCTCCTAGAATGCTATTATAAATCTTAAATCTCTATCTAATATAACTTTTATTAGTGCTCTATGTCTTACAAACACTTCTTTAATATGGACTCTAGCTATATCTTCTACTAATATTGTAGAAGGGTACGGTGTCCCTTGGATAGAAGTTACTTTGTCATCTGTTAGTCAGTCAGTCGGTCGGTCGGTCGGTCAGTCGTAATCAGTTAGAAGTAATCAGTAATGCAGTTAGTAAGAAGAGAAGAAAAGAATGTATTTCGTGAACTAGTAGGGTCGTAATGATAAGGAGGGAAGCCAAAGGCTTGATATATACAGGAAAATGCCAAGGCACGAAGCAGTGGCCCATTTTACCCCACCACAATATTTCTTCTATGTATACTATAAAATAGCCCTACTTAGTTAACCTATCTACTATTACTAAGATCGCGTTATAATCTTATCTAGTAATAGGATCTTTAACTTTAGTAGCTTTATAATAAAGTCCTATAATATAACCTCCCACAGTCTCTCTAGTATCTTAATAGGTTATAGCCCTTTATACGGCTTATACCTTATTAGTTTATTTCTCTAGCAATCTAGATATTTCTTTATAACTTATCTTACTAGTCCCTAAATTTCTTAAATAATATACTCTTTTTAAAGTCTTAACACTAAGCCTATAGCTCTATTATATCCCTAGGTTACTCCCTTATAAAATTTCTCTACAAATTCCTTTACTACTATCTTTAGCATATATATAGCCCTTTAGTGCTCATATTATTCTAACTCTAGATTATCTTATTATACTTCTTAGATTCTTTATAACCACACACTCTCTAGTATCTTATAGGTCTTTTCTTCTCTAGTTACTATAACCTTAGGATAATTATACCTAATTAATCCATCCTCGTCTTTGCGTAACATGGCTCCTAACGGTTTTTTCTTATTTTATAGCTCTATCTTCCTACTAAGTATATCTGCTTTCGCGTTTTTAGTACCCTTAGTATACTAAATTTCAAAGTAATATTCTATAAGCATTTACGCCCATCTAACTTATCTTTAGTTTAACTCCTTTATTATTAGAAATCCTATTAGGTTCTTATAATCCGTTTTAATTATAAATGGTTTCTTTATACCTTATAAGAATGCTCTCTATTTCTTAAGTACTATAACTATACCTAGCAACTCCTTGTTGTAGATATTATAGTTTAGTTCCGCTGGTGTTATTTTTTAACTATAATACACTACTAGATACTATCCGTCCGAGTATTTCTATAGTAGATATGCCCCTAGTGTAAAGTTTAATATATCCGTCTTTATAACTATATCCAACTATAACTGGTAAATTTTAAGGATTAGGTCTTAGGTAAATAGTTCCTTAAGTTCCTAAAGCAGCTTCCTTTATTTACTCCCCTATATCCACAGTTTCTCCCTTTTTAGAAGTCTTATAAACGGCTCTATATTCTTTAACCACTACGCTATAAGCCTCCTATAGTAGTTATAAAACACTAGAAACAATCTTAACTATATAACGTTCTCTAGTTCCTACTAACTTACTATAGTTTCTACTTTCTTTAGGTCCATACTAATCCTTCCTAGCTTAATAATAAATTCTATAAAATTAGTCTTCCGGGTAAAGAACTCGTATTTTTTAATTACTACTAGCATTCTTTTTTCTTATAGTCTCTTTAAGTGTTAGATAATCTGTATTCTCTAAAGGCGTGGGTCACGTGCACGAGTCACGTGCACGAAGACACGTTACTGAAGACACGTCAGATCAAGGTTAAAAAGACACAATATAAGATCATTAATTAATTAACCCATTTTATTAATAAACTCATCTATTTAAACTTTGTAATAGTTATAAGCCTAGTCTGCTGACTTAAGAAGCTAGTTAGCTATTATTTAATTATTTGAAGAAATTCTACCTTATTGTTAGACTCTGACACCTCATTGTCAAGACGCAGACTTTAACAGAAATCCTACCTTAATCGTCACAGGACGAGATTCTACGAGATTCCACAAGTTTCTATAAAATTCTACCTTATCGTTAAAAGGACGATTCTGATAATAAGGACAATCCTAACAACAAGGACGATCCTAACGACAAAATACCATCTCAATTCCTCCTTTACCTATCAGTTAAAATGACTCCACCAACATCGAGTTCGTCAACGACGATTATCCTTAATAAGCCAGAAGACTGGGAATAATGGCTATAGCAACTATAAGCCCTTGTAGATAAACGAATTTGGGCCCACATTAACCTAAATAATGCAGCACCTCAACGAGCTCTACTACAAGAACTAGCCTATCCAGAAGTCACTAATTTTAATAAGAATGTAACCTTATATGCATAGCTCTTAACGAATTAACAGAAAGCGTACAAGAACAGCAGACAATACTACAACTAGGACATAAAGTACTTCCTAAAACAGGAAGAGCATCTGTAACAGATACGCACCCAGATTACGTCCATAGTATTAATTTAGAAGAAGCTACTGCTCAACCCTTCCCTTACAGTCAAGGAATGGCTAATTCGGTTAAAAGAAGACACTAAGCCTTTAAAGAACTTTATAATAAGGAAGGTATAACTACAGTATACAGAGTCACTTAAAGGGCTTAAGCAGATAAAGGTTACCTAGTGGCTTAACCAATAAAAGCATATAATAAAGATAGTAGAGAAGCACAATCTTCTATAGATAACTAATGGGATCTGGCTAATAGACCTTGTAAATATAATACGACCTATAAGCGAAACCTATTTTATTCTATATACAAAGTAGGTAAATAATACCGAAAAGGCTCTCTTATCAGAATACCGTAAAGTAGTAATAGAGCTATAAGAAGCATTCCAAAACCTTTCCAAAGCTGTACCTACAACGGCGAGAGGGAGTGCATTCAACGTAGACTTTATAGGAGAGCCTGAAGAGGGTATCTCTATTACTGCTAAAGTCTAAAAAGAAAAAGGGAACAGCTTATCTCGCAGCTAAAAAAGGGCAGGTATAAATTTAACTGAAGAGACATCTTCTAAAAGGTCAAAGAACCTCAAATGCCTAGTATACAATATAAGGGGACATACCCTTCCTAACTATTAGTATCTATTTAAGAGCAAAAGGCCTAAGGGATTTAAAGCTGTAGGTATACATATAAAAAGGGTGCTTATAAAGGTAGAGCAAAACAAGGATCTAGCTGCCCAAGTAGAATAACTTAAGCTTAAGGAATTAAAGGTTAATAAAGCTTAACAACAATAGGAGATAGTTAAGATTAAGGGAGAAGCCAATATAATATTTCTAGAATTGTATCACACTGGTTAACTCCATCCATTAAAGCTATTAACCATTCTTAACTTAGGAACCACTCTCCATATCTTTAATAACCTTTCTCGTTTTTACAATTTTAGGAAAGCTCTAAGACATAAATATGTCATCGCCGGCAGCTTAGAAGTGCCTATACTAGGTTATAGCGATATTACTATCCAAGTTACAAAACCAGACAAGAGCAAGGGAATCCTACGTCTCAAGGACGTTGCCTTTTATATGGACTTTAATACAAATCTAGTGTCGTTCCGTCTACTTTAAAAACGAGGGTTCTATTAGGACAACAAAGAAGATAATAATCTGCTAGTTTAGAAGGATGACACAATCCTATATCAAATGGAAGAATATTATGGACAACAGACTATTAAATACGTCCGACTAGGAAGTCTATTAGCGTTCAATACAAGCCAACTGCTACGCCGCCAACAGAAGCGCAGAGTATTGTCAAGAGACGCTCGTCCAGATTTAAAAGGTGATGTATATTTATAGCATCTGCGTCTAGGTTATCCAGGACCTATAAGCCTTCACCATCTAGGTCTTAACGCCTTAGGAGTCAAGCTTCAAGGCCCAAAGACAACGGAATATTAATATTACAGTCTCGCTAAAATTAAGCGTTAGGTCTTAAGAAGGTTCTTAGAACAGAATATTAATAAACCTTATCTTAACCTCTATATTAACTGGACTAACCTTAAGGAAGCGCATACTAGATTTATACAAGTTATATTTATCCACAACACCTTCTCAGGAAAAACCTTCCCGTATTTTATAACAACGCATGGCAAGGAGAAGGAGACACTATAAGTGCTTAAAGATTTTATCCAATGGATTCGTCTAAGGTATAACCTTAAAGTTAACACTATTAGATCAGACAACGAGCTAGGGAGAAAGAGAACTCTTAAATGGCTACGGACTTAAGGGATTATATTTAAGCCTTTGGCGCCATATACCTAAGCTCAGAACGGTACCGCCAAACGCTTAGGGGGTGTAATTATTAAGAGAACACAAGTAATAAGAATTACTGCCAAGCTACCGCATAATCTATAGAACGAGATTATTAACTATGCAGTCTACCTTTGAGATCAAACGCCACGAGAAAGCAATGGATAGAAATCACTATATAAGAGGTTCCATACCTACCTAGCTAATAGGTCAAGAAAGCCGCAACTAGCGCACCTAAGGGCCTACGGCTGTAGGGCGTACGCGATGACGTCAGATGCCTAGCTAAAGAAGAAAAGGCTAAGCAAGCTAGATCTATAAGCCCATATCGGCTACCTTATTAGCTATAACTCTACCAATATCTATAGGATCTGGATCCCACATAAAGGTATTATTATCTCTACTAGGGATGTCATCTTTAATAAGAAGATGTTCTTTAACAGAAAGCAAACAGACATCTTAAAGGATCTACACGCCGAATTAGATACGCTGATTAAGAAGATTTAACTCCCTAATACCCTAACTAAGAACGAGGTTCTCCTAGAAGATAATAACAAAGTGTTTAAACCGTCAATTTAAGAGGAAGATGTTAATAATAAGCCAGTTCAAGCCTTTAATAAGTCAGCAGATCTTAACCTTGCAAAAGCTCTCGAAGATGCGTATTATACGCCACCTCTAACAGAAGAAGACGAAGAATCTCTATATGCCTTTTACGTCGAGTATCCTATAAAGTTAGATGTATAAGGTACTAATCAGGACATCGTCAGCCAAGTAGGAGACGGGTTTTATACTTAGGGGGTGTTTAACAACTTAGTTAAAGACTCGTTTAAGGAAGCCTATAATAATAGGTTTGAAGACTTTGTTACCAAAAGGATTATATTAGCCTATTAAGGCGCCTTCTTAGCAGGAAGGAAGTTTAACCTTAATAGTTAACTTAACAATAGTAAGCTAAAATTAGGTAGAACACATGATGTCAGATTATATAGGAAGAACTTACCTCCGCTACTTTAGTCAATCCGCGACCTCAATACGCATCCTCTTTAAGATTAGTTCCAAGAAGCTTAATAAGCCCACCTCCAATCCTATTATTAAATAAGGTCGTTTTAAGAAATAGACAAGAAGTATACAAAGGGACAGTAGGTCCTTAGCTTAATATAGGTATTCGTCTACAAGATAGATAAGCATGGATTTCTCCAGAAATGCAAGGCATGCTTAGTAGTATGCGGAAATTAATAGGCCCCAGGAGACCTACCTACAAGAGCTACTATATTAGCTAGTACGACCTTCCGAACCCTTATAGCAATCACCGTAAAATTTGACCTAGAGACAACACAGATAAATATAGTTAATGCGTTTATCTATTGCGATCTTAACAAGGTTGTCTATATAAAGCTACCGCCAGGGTTCAACAAAGGAAAGATAGATAAAGTACTGCGCTTAAGAAAAGCCTTATATGGACTATAACGATTACCACTATTATGGCAGAAGAATCTCATAAGCTCATTAAACGAATTGGGCTTTAAAGAGGTACCTTAGGAGCCATATATTATACTAAAAGGTGGAATAGTCATCTTCTTCTACGTTGACAATATTGTCTTCTGCTACTAAAAGACAGATAAGAAGAAAGCTTAAGAAGCAATTAAGGAGCTATATAAGGAATACTAGATAAGTATCCTTAACGAGCTAAAATAGTTCCTAGGAATCCACGTGCTATATAATTATAGCTAGAGGCTCCTATGGCTATCCTAGGAAGCCTATATTAAGAAGATAGCTAATTAGTATAAGATAGATCTTATAGGGCGTCTTCTAGACACTCCCATGGCAGAATCTGAACTCCTCCCTACTAATCACCAATTAATCCGTCTAATGTTTTTATCCCCCAATATAGACCTACTAGTCCGTCCTATGTCCCTACCAAAAGAAGCAGCTTCTACAATGCTATATCAGAGAAAAATGGGTTTAATACTTTATGTAGCCACTATAACGCGTCCGGATATTGCTTTTGCAGTATTATAGCTAGTAAGGTTTAATCAAAACCCAAGCTAAGAGCACCATTAAGTAGTAGATAGAGTAATCCAGTACCTATATAGCACGAGGAGCAGAGCAATCTACTATAGAGGAGATAAGGAAGGAACAAACGGTAGAGGGAAAGACAAAGGAATACGCAATAAAGGACGAGACAATAGAAGAGACAGTAGAGGTAAAGCGCAATCATTTATCTATGCCAGCAATGCATTATTTACGGACAACTCCGTTAACAGAAAGAGCTTATAAGAATACATTATAAAGCTATTTAGGGGGCCGATCACCTAGAGAGCAAACAAGTAGGGTATAGTAACAACGTTAAGCACAGAAGCTGAGTTATTAGCCCTATTACAAATAGTAAAGGAAGCTATCTTTATTAGCAGGCTGTTTAAAGTAATAATGTTACGCCTAAACGAGCCCTTAATTATTAAATATAACAATATATAGACGCTCCAACTAATTACGGAAGACATGGCAAAGCTAATCACAAAGCTCTAACATATTAACATCTATTAACACTGGCTACGTCAGGAATACGTAATAAGACGAGTACGATTTCAATAGACAGCAACAAAGGAGATAATCGCTAATAGACTTATAAAGGCCCTGCCCAAGCAGAGGTTTCAAAGCTTTATTAATATAATCGGGATGGTGGATATTAAGGAGTAGCTGGATAAAGAGAAGCAACTAGAGGACCTAAGGGACAGTATTAGAGCAAGACGGAAGGATTTAGATAAGATTACGGTTCAATTAACTCATTAACGGACACGAGAAGGTGGCTAGCTTTGACCTCAAAGAGCTTAAAGCTAAGGGGGTGTGTTAGATAATCTATATTCTCTAAAGGCGTGGGTTACGTGCACGAGTCACGTGCACAAAGACATGTTACTGAAGACACATTAGATCAAGGTCAAAAAGACACAATACAAGATCATCAATCAATCAACCCATTTTATCAATGAACTCATCTATTTGAACTTCGTGACATTAAGACCTACTTAATATATTCTCCATATTTCTGCTTATTCGCTAAGTAGATATTATTATTATTAAGGTGTTCTCCTAACACACTATTAATTTATTTTTTAAAACGTTACTAGTGTATTTATAAGCCCAAACTATATAGCTAATAGTTTATATAGTCCTTCCTTTAACCTAAAGGCTGCCTTCTACTTATCTCCTTCCTTAATTCTAATCTAATAGTACGCCCACCTTAGATCTATCTTTATAAAAATTTACACGTTACCTATCCTATCTTAGATTTTGCTAATTAAGGGTAAAAAATACCTATCTGTAATAGGCTCGTATAAATACTTCTAAACCAAAGCTTGTAGATTGCTACTATACAAGAATACTAAGCTAAGGAGAAGAAGGAGAATATTAGAGACTGGCAAAATATAAAGGGGTCGCTGAGGCGCTAGTAGTAAGCGAGCCAATAGAGATTTTCCATGCCGGGCATAGAAAATCTTAATTAGTTAGCTCTATGAGTAGTGCTTGCAGAATATAGTAGATTGCGGCAAATTGCGGCAAATTGCCCTAGGAACGGCAATGTAGTAGGTAACGCGCTCTAGCACCATTACATTACCTCCCCCCCCCTCCCAAAAAAGCCTACCCTTAGGCTTTGTCTAAGTTCTTTATTATTATCTAGATTATTATAGTTATCTAATCCTTTCTCCTAGCATTTAATCCAGCTATCTAGTCTACGTGGTGGCCTAGGGAGGTCTAGGTAGACTAGGTAAAAATCTTGTAGTTTATAGGGAGAGTACTTAAAATTAGATGCGGGGTACCATTCTAGATCTTTATTATGACCTACCTAGCTTACACAGTATTTTAAGGTACTACGGTCCTTCTTAACTGCTAAGATCTCTTTATCTTTCTATTCCTTATCCTCTGCAATCTAAATTGGCAGTAGGGGGTCATTATACTATCCAGGTAATAGGTTATCTGTGGCTTTCCGCAGTCGGTCTAAAGAAAAGATAGGGTGGATCTTTATTAACTTTAGTAGCTTAGTCCTAAAAGAGTGCCCTTCCTTTTTAAGGATTTTATAGAGGCCAGCTATTTAGTGGTTTAGTTTATGGCTCGGCCTTTAGGTCTTCTAGTTTTTTATTAACACCTATACCTTATCTCCTGCTTAGAAGTCTACTTCGCGGTAATATTAGTTTACGTCAGTCTCTTTCTTCTTTTATACCTTTTTTATAATTGCTTAGGCAGTCTCCTAGGCTCTATATATTCCCTTAGCGAATATCTAGGCCTCCTTATAGCTAAGGCGTTTGCGGGCTGTTATAGGTCCTATAGGTCTATCCCAATCAAAGGATGTTCATGGTTTGTATCTATAGAGTAATTTAAATGGTAACATTCCTATACTATTATAAGGGAGCGTAAGCTGCGCGTAGTCCATTATAGGTAGTAGTTCCAACTAGTTGTCCTGGTAGTAATTAACAAAGGGGCGAAGTTGCTAGTTAAGGTGCTGGTTTATAATCTTAGTTTGGCCGTTGGTCTAAGGGTAAAATATAGTAAAGAGTTTAATCTTAATCCTAAGGATATAGTAGAATTTGTTCCAGAAGTCTAATATAAATTAGGGTCTACTGTTAGAGATAATTAACTTAGGAGCGCTATGGATCTGGTAAATATTGTTAATATATATGCGGGCCATATCTTTTACGGTTGTGGTCTTAAAGCAAGGGAGGGAAACGGCTTACTTATTTAGTTGGTTAACTACTATAAAGGCCATATTATAGCCATATTTGTCCTTTAGGAATAATTTAAAGTCCATTATAATATGCTGCTAAGGGCGTTTAGGAACTAGCAATAGTTATAATTATCTAGGGGTTTAATCCCTAGGGGTGTCTGCCTATTTATAAGCATAACAATTTCTAATAAATCGTTCTATATCGGACAGGAGTCCTTACTAGTAGTAGCAAGGCGCTAGCAGTTGGTGGGTTTTGTCTTAACTAGGGTGCGCCGTAGAGACTTAGTAGTAGGCTTTATAGATTAGCTCTATCTATAGGTTATTAACGTCTAGGACTATAAGCCGTTCTTAGTATAAGAGTAGTCCGTCTTCTATTTCTAAATTAGGGTTGCCTTCTATAGCTTAGTTATAGAGGGCCTTTAGGATTCAGCTATGTGGGTCTATCCTAATTTGGTAGAAAGCTTGGCGAACATTAAGCTTTATAAAGATTTTAGCTTAGCTTAGATATGCAAAGGTCTCGTTCATTAGGGGGAGAGGGTAACGATCTTTCTAAGTAATGGCGTTTAGTTTTTAATAGTTGATGCAGAAGCGAAGGCCCTTATTAGGTTTCTTTATAAATAGAATAGGGGAAGCAAAAGGGGCCTAGCTTAGCTTAATGAACTCCTTATAGAGGTTATTAATTAAGTACTACTTGGTTGCTTTTAGTTCCTCTATAGTTTGCTAGTAAAGGGGGCTATAGCCTAGAAAGTTGTTAGCTTCTAGTTAAATCTTATAATTATAGGTTTGGTGAAGGGACAGTATATCTAAAGCTACTTTTAAGAACGCGTCTCTATAGTCTAAGAGGTATATAGGGAGGAGGCGCTTAATTAGCTCCTTATTAGTTCCCTCTACTAGCCCTTTTTCCTTTTTATTAATAATCTAGTTAATCTTATATAAGCTAGTTATAAAGACCTCATTTTCCTTTTAATATATATTAAAGTAGAACCCTATGGCGCTAATTACCGCAATGTCTACTATAGGGGGGTTATATAATAGTAGGGGTGTCTATGGCCTTAAGGGCCTTTAGCGTATTAGCGTTGTCTTTACTCCTTTTAGCTGTTATTGTATCTTCTAAAGGTTATTCTCTATGTCCTATTAGTACATCCTCTTCCCCATTAACCGGATCTCTATAATTTGGAAGTTATCTAAATTACTGTCCCTTCCGCTTCCGTAAGTAGAGTCCTCCTTAACTGCGGTTCTTTAGGAGAGTATCCTTATTAGTACGGAGTTCCTACCAGCCTTATAGCGGGCATCTTCTTAGGCAAAGGCTAGGTTGCGGTCCCTAATATCCTACTAGTAGATAGGGTCGGCCTTTACAGCTAATGTCTTGCGGTTAGTACGGATTTCTCTAATAAAAAAAAGTAACTTTAGTCTATTCTCTGGCCAGACAAACTGTCTTTATTAAACGTTTAGCTAAATATTAAAGTAGGACATCTATTTTTGGCTAAGGATTATGTTATAGGATCCTAGGTCTAGGATACAAAAGGGAATACTAAATTGGCGTCGTCCATTAATAGCAATATATAGCTTTAAGATATAGGTAGCCAGCCTACTAGCTTGGCTATTATAGCCTTTTACTTAAATAGGCTTCTCTAGTTAGGTAGTATTTATATTTAAGAACTTAGCAACGTTATTTATATAAGTAGTGTTTATAAAGGTAAAGGTAAAGCCATTTACTCTAGTATTAATAAGAGCAGTTATATTAACTCTATATCCATTTTAAGATACTATATATAGAACCGTAAAGTGTTTTCCACCCATTAGCTGACTTAGATTAATCTCTTTAAGATTAATAGAATACCCTAGGGGAGAGTCTTTCCCTAGGGTTCTTCTTTTCCTAACTTATTAGACGTTTCTTCTTCCTCTATTTCCTTAATATTACTATATCTTTGTCACGGGACTCACTCGTTCTCACGTCTCTGCGCGTCTTTGACGTTCTTGACCCGTGCTCACGTTCGTCCCGAGACACCTACGCACGTTCCCCTACAACCCCTATTTATACCTTGTACCTGGCAC
>Ga0307507_10003300_pt1 | contig 31656 bp, 10 predicted proteins | sample 7_EM_MG_FD_207223 | JGI IMG/M metagenome (GOLD analysis project Ga0307507, IMG submission 207223) | Populus trichocarpa ectomycorrhiza microbial communities from riparian zone in the Pacific Northwest, United States - 7_EM | ecosystem: Host-associated > Plants > Roots > Unclassified | place... | reverse complement strand
ATATTTCCTATAACTGCAATATTTATAATATTTCCTATAACGTTAACTGCAATATTTATAAAATAATTAAAATTTAAAATATTAAATTAATAGTTAAAAGGGTATATATAGTAGAAGGGGTAAGCATCACGCAGAGGCTCTAAAATCGTCAATTGGCTGGTCCAGATAATCCGCCGCCCGTGTATTGATTTCCTAACTAGGCCTAGTGCCTACCTGCCTGCCTGCGTACCTATATGCCTACGTGCCTACGTGCCTGTATACCTACCTACGTACCTGCCTGCGTACCTACCAGAATACCTGCCTGCGTACCTACCAGAATACCTGCCTGCGTACCTGCCTGCGTCCCTGCCTACCTACCTGCCTGCGTACCTGCCTGCGTACCTGCCTACCTGCCTGCCTACCTACCTGCCTGCCTACCTGCCTGCCTACCTGCCTGCCTACCTGCCTGCCTACCTGCCTGCCTACCTGCCTGCCTACCTACCTGCCTACCTGCCTGCCTACGTACGTACCTGCCTGCCTGCCTGCCTGCCTGTGTCTGTTATAGGAGCTCTGCGTCTTTTTAGGGAGAATACCGCTTAGGCTTCGAGCGATTGATTAAGAAGGGGGACACCTCACGCAGAGGCTCCAGGTCGTCGATTGGCGGTGTTCCCGATAATCTGCTGGTCGTGTACTGATTTCCTAACTAGGCCTAGTGCCTGCCTGCCTCTGTGTCAGTATCTGATTTAATTTAGGGGAGGGGTCAGCCCGATGAGGCCTTGATCCGATTCGACTCGGTGACGGGCTGATATCGAGGCTCTAGTTCGATTCGATCGATCGATTGAATCGTTCGTGGTGTTCGCTGGCTGGTCGTTCGAATGGTTGTCGTCTCGGTCTACGGTCGTCTAGTTCTGGCGACGGTCGTCTGGTTCTGGCGACGATCGTCTAGCTCTGGTGACGGTCGTCTGGTTCTGGCAACGGTCGTCTGGTTCTGGCGACGTCCTCTCCTACCTGCCTACCTGCCTACCTGTCTGCCTACCTACTTGTTATCAACAACTAGCGCGTGTACGTGATGATCATGTGATCGTAAGCAGTTAAAGGGTAAACCTCGAGTTGAGTGATCCTTCTTGATTTCTATAAGCTGTCTTGCTGATATTTATATACAAGATAGGGTTAATCACCTAATAAGTCCTCTCTCGTTATGCAGAGGAGGTATCAAATCAGGTAGAGGTCTTGATTAAGGGGAAGCACCAAATTACTTATCTTAATACTTAGGTGCAGTATGCCTTACCACATAATTTTCCGTTAATATACCCCCTTAGATTGCCAGGTGTTAGGCAATCTAGTTAAAGATTCCAACGTTGTAATTAGATCCTATAAGGTTTAGAAACAGATTTTTCTAATAGGCGCAGCAGATTATTATATAATTAGATATCATATATCCCTTAAGCCCAGCATATCAATAAACGCCTGATGGAGTTATTTGGTTAGTGGTTTAGTTAGTCTATTAGCCAGCATCTTGCTTAACGGGATCCATTAAACCACAAACTTTCCATCTTACACCTCTTAACATAGCTAGAATTGGTAGATATCAACATATCTTAGTTTAGTAGATATAGTAGGGAGTTAGTTGCTTACTATATGTACTATCTACTAGTTATCGCATTCTATCTAGAGCTCCTACTTAGGATCGAATTGAATAGCTTTAAAGATTTAAGCTATATATTATACCTCCTTACCCACATACGATAGGGACAGAAGCTCTGCCTTAGTTATTAAGGTGCTTACGGTCTTCTACTTAGAGGATTGCTATATAATAGGCCTATTAAACAGCTTAATTAGATAGCCTTATAAACTCTATCTGGTTAACATATTATCCGCAAAACTAGCATTAGCTACTATCTTTAGAACCTAGGTTTGGGTTTGGTCGGTCTTATAAGGGTTAATATTTAAGTATTTAATTGCGAGGTATCGAGTTGCACCAAAATATACAATGACTTGATGTACCTCTGTAAGATAAGCTTGAGATGGGTTTTGTATAAATTCTGCAAGCTTTATAGCTGCATAGGCTATATCTACCCTAAGAGTTATTGCCGGATAGATAATAGATCCTATCCGAACCTAATAGGCGTTAATTTCCCCTAGTGTTACTTCACCTTTAAATAGCTTAAGGTCTTGTCCAGAGAGTGGTATAAAGGGTAACTTTGCGTATTTCTAATTAAATTAGGTAACGAGTTTATTGATATACTAATCTTGTAAGAGATATAGGCGTTGATTTGGTCTATCTCTAATAATATAGATATTAAGAAATTGGTTGAATTCTTTTATCCTTTAGATTTTGTAAGTACTTGCGAGGTTTATTGCTAATTCTTCTAGATTAGTAAGATAGGGTTTTATTGCCATAAGAAGGATATCGTTAACATAAAAGAATATCATAATAGGTCTAGTTAGATGGATAAAGAGGTATAGTTTGTTAGGTACAGGTATTAGACCTAGGCGGCGTAGAGTGGCTAAGATCTTAATAAACCATAGCTTCGGAGATTTATGAAGTCTGTAGAGGGCTTTCCGGAGTTTAAGAACTATATCTTTCCTTCCTTCCCTATAGCCCTTAGGTATTGTAATATAGACTTCCTTATTAATGTTAGCATTAATAAAGGCGTTGACCGCATCTAGGTGGATAACCTTATGGTTAAATGCAGCGACTAAGGCTATAAGTAATCTGAATATCTTAAAGGTGGTAGTGATAGCGTAGATATCTCGTTTATATACGCCTAGTTGGAGATTACCTTAAACACATAGTCTAGCTTTAAATTTTGTGATATAGCCATCTATATCCTCCTTATAGGTAAATACCTATTTTGTTAAGATTGCCCTTGCTCTTAGAGGTAGGATAACTTTATTCCATATTTACTTTATAATAAGGGCTCACATCTCGCAGTATACTGCTGCTCGGAAGTATTGGGCTATAGGATAGTTTATCATCTCTTTCTAAGACTTTAGTAGTGGTGGCATCTCGTCACAATAGCCATGGCTTTGTGCTGTTGTAATAACAAAGGCCCTATATGCCTGCTTATATATAGGGTTATTATCGGGTCCTTGTGGGTTGTTGTTAAAAGAGAAGAATGCCTTTTAACATAGATCTTAATTTAGCATTTCTATTGCCTTTTATGTTTAGGTTTTCTAACGTTTAGATTAACACTTAGGTCCTTTACCCCCTAATAATAAAGTAGTCCGTTTACTTAATTCTAGAGATAGGTTTGTAGGTGGTTAGTCTTATTGGATATTAGGTTAGAATATAGTTGGATATTAGTCGGATATTAATGGTTCTAGGTTAGATATAGACGGATATTAATTAGATATTAATAGTCTTGTGTCTAATATAGACGGATATTAGTTGGATATTAATGGTTCTTGGTTAGATATAGACAGACCCTATTTAGGAGTAGAAGGAGGTAGAGTAATAAGTAGGTTCATTTCGTCTTCCTTTAGGGGTTCTGGAAGGAGAGAGAGAGGTAGGTTTGAAAGTGTAGGTGGCTGTATATTAGCTAGTACCTCTGTATCTTTAATCTAGTTAACCTCGTTCTCTAGGAAGATATCTATGATATCTTAAATTCTTCTAATTTCTTCCATCTTTTAAACTGAGACATTTCTTGGTTTTGTATTAGGCTAATAGCGTTAAGTTTTATTAACCTTAATATCTTATGTTCGAATTACTTGGTTAGTAATTAGTAACCATACTTAATAGATATTTAAGGCTTTAAAGCCTACCAAGTAACCCTTTAAGGCTTATAGATTGAATTTGCTGAGTTAGTTATATTTCTTACCAATAATTAAGATGTAGGTAAGGGAGCCTAGAATCCGAATACCGTAGAGGTTAGGTTTCTTTCTATATAAGTGCTTATATAGAGTTCTCCAGCCTAGAAAGCGGATAGGTGTTTAGTTAAGGAGATAGATACCTACTATAACAATCTCAGGCCACAGAAATTCGGGTAGGTTTGCCTTATATATTAATACCCTTCCTCTTTCGGAAATTGACCTTCCTGATCTCTCTGCTGGACCATTCTGGTTAGGGTTATAGGGGGTAGATACCTCCTATTTAATCCCATTATCTCTTAGGTAGTTTTTGATAGTGTCTCTAATGCCTTGCTTATTATTAGATCGAAACCATTTTATACCTCCTATTATAAACTTCTTTACGAAGGCAACTGTTGCTTTAAAAATAGGTAGTAAGGTATGCTGTTAATAATTCAGTAAGGGCTAGGTATGGTAGTATTTAGTCTTCTCGCACTAGAAGTAGGCGATATATATTACTCCGCCATAACCTCTTCCCATTATAACGATATTAAAATGGATGCGTTTAAAGGGAGTTCTTACTCGCAACATTAATAGGCGGCGTAATATCTACCTTTAAAGCTTTGCCATAACGCATGGCTCGCATAGAGGTTGTCCGAATTTGGAAGTCTATTTTGGTGCTTCAACTATTAACACCCCCTTAGCAGCGAGTGGTAGGTTAGATATGGATTCCATATCGCAATGTCCTATTTGTTAATACCAAACTTTCTTTATTACTTGCTGCTTAAATAGTTCCTTTAAGTTAATAGCAAAGACAGATAGATTGTTAACTTCCTAAGGTTGCCCTTTTAGGAAGTATAGTCTACCATATTTAGTTAAATTTAAGAATAGCTGCTCTGTGTGGCGATAGACCAGTTAATTCTTTTCTTAATCGATCCTTATGCCTGTATTAAAGAGAGCATTATCGTAGACAATATTAGTGTGGAAGCCTAGGCAGTAGGCAACCTTTCTTAAGATAAGGAGCCTTTTCTTTTCCCGTGTTTAAGTGTAAGTCTAGCTTCTCCATATCCGAGGATTGTTAAGGAGTTGTCTCCTATATTAATGGTTATAGGCTCGACTTCCTCATAGTTATAGAGGTAGTTAATATTATTAGTAATATAAAGCTCTGCTCCTAAGTTATAGAGAAAGAGGTTTTTAATATTAAGATTAGCCCCAGATAGTAATACCATGGCGATAGTTAGTGGCGGTAATTAGGTATATTAAGGTTCTCCTCTCTAATTTCTCCTACGTGAAGGTGGTTATGGTTTTAATAGTGGTAATTTAGTAAAGGTCCTTTTCTATTCTACATACATTGTCTTACCTTCTTCGGTTTTAAGATATGCTTAACATTAACGCTTATAGCGCTTATTAACCACCCATCCATCCAGTCTTAATTCTTTAAAGAGGTTCCAGTATTGCTCTACAATATATTCTCCACTATATACTAGGCAGTGTTCTCGATCTTATAAAGGATGTTTAGGGTTAGTAGGTTCACCTAACAAGGTAGGGAATGCTACTACTACTCTACATTTTAGTGGTTAATAAAAAACATTGAATTTCTTAATAAGATCTTTAAGGGTAATATTAAGGGTATTCTCCTCAGCTCGCAAGCTATAGGCGCTAAAGATACTTGGATTAATATCCTGGCATACCCTAATAAAGTAACGAATAAGGTATTTTCTTGTTGCTTTCTTAGGGGGGTTATTAATCTTTTCTGCTTTCTTAGTAATGGTAAAGTAGAGTTAAAGCCAGGCCTCTAGACCTAGGCGCTTAGGACCTTACTATAGTCAGTTAAGTTCGTTATCCAGGGTTCGACAAAGTTGAGTATTAAATAGTTTTACTACGTTAACTAACAGCTTTAGCATGGCGTAAGGGTTTGTTATATTATTAATAAAACCCTAATAGTTTGGACCTGCTGTAGTATGTATAAGAGTATTAAGGGCGGTAAGGCCCTTATCCATTCAGATATACTCCTTATAAGCTATCTTATAGGCATTCCACCTGCCTGTTATATTTGTCTTAGCAAGGAATTTTTCTAGAGAGTCACTTGGGGTTGCTAGAGTAATAGGTATATTAGATAAGGTTTAAGAGGATGTTTATAAGGGTTCTGATTTGGGAACTAGTTAATCTTATCCCTCTTAATTTATATTTAATGTAGAAAGGGTTCATTTCTTTATATAGTACTCCAAATCCGGTGGGGCATTAACCGGTAGGCTAGTTTCTTCTGGGTCAACATACCTCCAGATACATTATGCTTTTACTTCAGATTTAATATAATTGTACTATATAATCTAGTCTTCCTATATAAGAAGCCTAATAACCGATGTATTTAATAATATAGTGACGATATTAATAATATTAACGAAGGTATTATAAGATAGTTTAAAGGAGTTAAGGTTATTGCCAAATACGGTATAGCTTAATAAGTCAGCGAGACTAAGACTCTTAATTATTAATAACTAGCGCGTGTACGTGATAATCATGTGATTACAAGTAGTTAAAGGGTAAACCTCAAGTTAAGTAATCCTTCTTGATTTCTATAAGCTGTCTTGCTGATATTTATATATAAGATAGGGTTAATTACCTAATAAGTCCTCTCTCATTATGCAGAGGAGGTATTAAATCAGGTGGAGGTCTTAATTAAGGGGAAGCACCAAATTACTCATCTTGATACTTAGGTGCAGTATACCTTACCACGTGATTTTCTATTAATACTTGTCTACCTACCTACCCACCTACCTACCTGCCTGCCTGCCTGCCTGCCTGCCTGCCTGCCTGCCTGCCTGCCTATGTCAGTATCTAATTCAATTCGGGGGAGGGATCGGCCCGATTAAAGGCTCTAATTGATTCAGATCGTTCTCTATGGCCGTTCGCTAGCTGTACATTCCAACGGTAGTCGTCTAAGGTGCCTCCTTAGGAGGCCTTGATTCGATTCGGTAATGGGCCAATGTCGAATTCAATTAATCAATTGAATCGTTCGTGGTATTCGCTGGCTGGTTGCTCGAAAGATCGCCGTCTAGTTCTGGTAACGGTTGTCTGGCTCTAGGACGGTCATCTAGTTCTGGCGACGGTCCTCTGCTGGCTGCCGTTCCAGTGCCTCCTAAGTTAGGGAGGATGTAAGGAAAGGTAAAAAATAAGGTGGCTGCAAATTGATGAAATGGGTTAATTGATTGTCTGAGCCCCTAAGGGCTTTGAGCTACGAAGAGATTCTACAGTGTATATAACCTGTGCACGTGACCTGTGCCTTATAGAGAATACAGATTATCTGACAGATGCAGAGCTTCGTGTAGAGCCTCCGTACGCAGAGCTTCGCGCAGAGCCTCGTGCAAAGCCTCTGTACGTAGAGCTTCGTGTAGAGCTTATAGAGTGGATTTTTATTAACTCTGGTAGCTTAGCCTTAAAAGAGTGCCTTACCTTCTTAGGGATCTTATAGGGGCTAGCTATTTAGTAGTTTAGCTTATGGCTTGGCCTCTAGGTCTTTTAGTTCTTTATTAATACCTATACCTTATCTCCTATATAGAAGTCTACCTCGCAATAATATTAGTTTATGTTAGCCTTTTTTTTCTCTTATACCTTTTTTATAATTGCTTAGGCGGTCTCTTAGGCTCTATATATTCTTTTAGTAAATGCCTAGGCCTCTTTATAGTTAAGGCGTTTGTGGGCTATTATAGGTCCTATAGGTCTATCCCAATTAAAGAATATTTATAGTTTATATCTATAGAGTAACTTAAATAGCGATATTACTATACTATTATAAGGGAGTGTAAGCTATGCATAGTCTATTATAGGTAGTAGTTCTAACTAGTTATCCTAGTAATAGCTAATAAAGGGGCGGAGTTACTGGTTAAGGTACTAGTTTATAATCTTAGTTTGGCCGTTAGTTTAAGGGTAAAATATAGTAGAGAGCTTAATTTAAATTCTAAAAATGCGGCAAAATTTATCCTAGGAGTCCAATATAAATTAGGGTCTATAGTTAGAGACAATTAACTTAGGAGTGCTATAGATTTGGTAGATGTTATTAACGTATATATAGGCTATGTTCTTTATGGTTATAGTCTTAAAATAAGGAAGGGAAATAGCTTGCTTATTAAGTTAGTTAACTACTATAAAGGCCATATTATAGCCGTGTTTGTTCTTTAGGAATAATTTAAAGTCTATTATAATATATTGCTAAGGGCATTTAGGGACTGGCAGTAGTTATAGCTATTTAGGAGTTTAGTTTCTAGGGGTATTTACGCATTTATAAGTATAACAATTTCTAATAAATCGTTCTATATTAGACAGGAGTCCTTGCTAATAGTAATAAGGTAATAGTAGTTAATAGGTCTTATCTTAACTAGGATATGCCGTAAAGACTTAATAGTGGGCTTTATAGATTAGCTCTATTTATAGATTGTTAATATCTAGAACTATAAGCCGTTCTTAGTATAGGAGCAGTCCGTCTTCTATTTCTAAATTAGGGTTACCTCTTATAGCTTAATTATAGAGGGCTTTTAGGGACTTAGCTATGCGGTTCGCGGTTAAAATATAGTTAATTAGTCCTATTAGTTTATCTAGCATCTCTCCTTCTATAGACGCTAGCTTATTCTATTTAGGGCTTAGTTCCTTAAGAATATATAGGTTAAGCTGTTTAGGGCAAAGGAGGGCATGTATCCGGTGCTAAGCCTTTAGCTTATCCTATGGTCCTATATCCTATTCTCTCTAGGTAAGAGTATTAGCTTTAAATTTTTACCTTCTAGGGCGGTATATAATCGTAAAGAAGAATTAGGAGAGTATTTTAGCCTACTTAGCCTATTAACCGGTAAGCTGCTTTGTTATTATAAAATACTTAAGGGCTTTATAATTAGTATAGACCTTAATCTAAGAGTCTATACTTTTAAGCTCTACACACCACTAGGATAATAATTATATAATAGCTAATAATTCTTTATTATGCACCTTATAGTTATACTTAGCTAGGGCTATTATTTTTAAGAAGAGTGTAATAGGGTATTATTTGTATTACGGACAGCTTAAGTACGATGTTATGACTACTAAGAGAGGAGTTGGCGGAAGCTAGTTGGTTAATATAGGCACGGTCCAGGATGGATCCGGTAGAACCATGTGATAAAGAATGGTAGCCGAGGTCACGTGGTGTAATCTATATAATCTGTATAATCTGTGTGATCTGTGGGACAGAGTATATAGAGTACACATACCTTACGGAGCGAAGGGATTTCTTAGGCATACGGTTATGTATTTAAAGGACCACAGTCCCTACCCAGATAGTTCTCTCTTTATAGTGAATCTTAGAATACAATTAGAGTTAATCTGTTAGGCAACCACTCCACTAGTTATTATTACGTTGTTGACTGTTGTTTATACCTATATACCCAGCCTATTAACAAGTCCACTGTAGTACCTACTATAAGGCTCCGTTACATATTTACTACTAAGGTTATAGTATTAAAACACGAGGAGTTAAACAACATGCCACTAAAAGCGCTAGTCACAACCACGGCAGCAACGACCTTAGGGTTAGGAGACACTAGTATAGTAGATACTAATTCGCAGATAGTTATACAAGGACAGTTACAAGAGATAGTTAATTAATTATTAGACAATAATAGGATACTTAAAGAACGTATTAACGGCATTAGAGCAGCAAAGGTTAAGTTACCATTAATTAAACAGTTCTTAGGGGAAAGGTTAAAACTTAAAGGATTCCTTATATAAATGCACTTTAAGGTAATGCAGGAAGGGGCAAAGCTGGCAATACCTATAGACCAAGTAGCGTATATAGGGTTGTTCTTAATAGGAAGAGCACTTAAGTGGTTTAAATCTTACCTTACTAAAATACAAGTAAACAGAATAACAACTACTAACCAGAACGTATAGTATATGTTTACTAGTTAAAATAGGTTTGCGGAAAGGTTAATATAGATATTTAGTAACCTAGAGGTATTAACTATAGCAGAACGCAAACTTCAGAACCTAGTACAATAAACTTCAGTAATTAAGTACATAACACAGTTTTAGACACTTATAATATAGGTTAAGTAGAATAATAAGGCGCTTATAGCACAATATAAACAGGGACTTAAGGCTAAAGTCTAGGACGTAATTATTCTAATAGAAGATGCAGATACTCTAAGAGATTTAATAGATTAAGCAATAAAGATTAATAATAGGATCTATTAAAGGGAACAAGCCAAGAAAGGGCAAGACAGAGTTCCACAGTTATATAAGGTATAGAGTACGTGTCACGGGACTTACTCGTTCTCACGTCTCTGCGCGTCTTTGACGTTCTTGACCCGTGCTCACGTTCGTCCCGAGACACCTGCGCACGTTCCCCTACAACCCCTATTTATACCCGTACCTGGCACACGAAGACTCTTCTTCTTCATCCAATGTCTTTGTATCAACCACGCATAGTTACGTGTACGTAGCCTTCTCAATTACTACTTTGTTTAGTACATTGTATCCCGGTTCGTGCCTACTCCGTGACAGTACGCAATAACAAACGCAGAGTTAAAAACTATGGAATAGCGCAGAGCTAATAGACCTAAGTGGTACTAAAGAGTTCAAGAGATAGATAAAGAAACTATAGAAACCTAGAAGTTAAGGATTAAGTAATTATAGGACCCTAGAGCAGAGGCCAAACTAGGGATCTCATTAGTAGAAGATATTTAGGCGGACTCTATAACAAAAAAATGGTTTAAAAATGGAGCTTGTATAAATTGCGGAAAGAAAGGTTATTTTACTAAAGACTATAGAGGTAGTTAGAGTAACCACACCATAAAGGGCATAAGGTTGTTAGAGTATAATAACGTAAGTATAGGAGCATTGCGCGGGACCAAGGAGTGTTCGGTTAAATACTTTACGTTTTATTACAATAACACATGCCAAATTTATAAGGACGCTAAGTATGGCGCAAGCTATTAGCTATAAGAGCTAGAGTTAAGAGAACTTAAAGGAACTAGAGAGTTAGATAAAAAATAAGATTAACTCTATAAGCTAGATTAAGATATTACAGCAATATACAGATAAAGATCAGTAATAATAACAATAGAGTTAGAGTACTTATTAATTAACAGCAATAAGAAAGAAAAAAAGGCTAACTAGGAGCGCTTAAACCTTAATAATGTAATAGAAGTAGAGACTAAGACCTCTATAGAACAAGGATCAATAACGGACATTATAACACCATTAGATACAGCATCTATCGCTTTATAAGACGGAAGAAGTAATACCTAAAAACGGTTAAGCAAGCAGAGAACTACTAGCGCTAGCTCACCACTTATAAAAGGCAAAAGGCTATAGGCTTAAGATTCTCACAATAAGATAAGAGACGCTTAAGATTCTTAGGACAAGATAAGACATACCTAAAATTCATAAGGAGTAATAAGGAAGGCTTAAGCACCTACAATAGATAAAAACCAATGGGAAAGAGCAAAGGCTTAGTTTAAAGATAAACGAATAAGTATAGGATGTAAGTTTAAGAACTACGAGTTCGGGGAACAAGTAAGAACGTCTATCCTAGGTAAATATAGTGTTTAGCCTAAAGATCAAAAAGTCGATATAGAGATTAAGAAGCAAGAGAACTTTAAGGATCTAGCTATAAGACGCAGAAAATAAGAAACTATGGATAAGTTTAGAGCAAGAATTATTATATAGCGAGAACAAAAGCTAAATAAAAGGTTTATAGTAGGACGTACAAGGGACAGAGTACCTATATAAAGGGTCACTAACAGGCCTAAGGTAGGGACGCCTAGAGCAAAATGGTTAAATAAATTAGAATAAGAAGAGGATCTAGGGATTCCAACCAGGTTTAAAGAAAGATATACTAAAGGTTGTTATAACGCAGTAATAATAAGGTACTTTCTAATAGACAGACTATATACACTAAACTAGTTGTATAGAAAGTGGTATAGGCAATAATACAACAATAAATAGGAAGATTTCTATATATAGCTAAACAAAAAAGTTGTCCAAGACCAACCCATTATAGAGAAACGCATGAATTATATCAAAGGAGCGTTAATTATAACGTTAAGGAACCTAGAAGAGGAATCTAGGGACTGGAGGAGTAAGTAATAAATCTTAGTACCCGCAACAGAGATACTAGAAGTCAGGTCAACACGGTATAGGTTTAAACTTAAGGACGGAGATAAGCCAAGAGTTAACCTAAAGCACTTAGCGCATTATACACTATCGTAGATAGCTTATATAGATAATATATATAATATACATAGAGCACCAAAAGACAAGAACTGGAAGTACCTAGTAAGAATACATTAGGCGCTAGATAAAAAGAAATACAGAGATGCTAGGTATATATATAGGTAGCACCTAGTAGAAGTACAGAGTTAAAGGGACCTAACACTTTAACTAGGAAGATTCCTTATAGAAGAATGCCTAAACGGAAGACAGTAGTGGAGTTATCTAGAAAATACTTATCTATAGTACGTAGAGGAAAAGAAACAAACTAAGTATTAGCCTAAGAAGGACTAAGTATAAATAGAATCTAGTAGTTAATAGTTAGGAAAAGAGGAGGCCTATAGGACTAGAGGGAACCAGTAGTAGAGCCTTAGACCCTTAAGGGAATTTAAGGTTAACACCTAAGTTTACAAGCCCAGTGGCAAGGTCAGCAGTTTAAAGCATTAACAGATAGTAGAGTAATAAGAAACCATATATTACTAATAGCAGTAGAAAGGATAGGGTTACTATACAGACAAAAGGAACACCTATATTCACTTATAACAATTTTAGGAGATTAGATAGCCTATAGAGGAGGTATTATTAATCTCAAAACAGGACCTATTTAGTTAACTATTAAAGAAAGACAAGTTAAGATGTCTTTTAATATCCTACCATTAGGGAAGGATAAGGCAATACTAGGAATGCCTTAGTTATAAGAGTATAATCCAAGAATTAATTAGGTCATAGAATAGGTTAATATTAGAGATACTTAACAATATAAGATGCAACAATAAACTAAGTTGGTATAGTACCAGGTCGGAGTAACGTGTAAAGAAACTAAGCAAAGCTTAAGTTATGTACTAAAGAGATACCATAAGTATAGCAAAGAGCTATAGTTACTAGAAAGTAAAAGACTATTAGAGTATGCAGTATAGGACTATAAGATAGAGTTAGAACTAGGAATAAGTCTAAGGTTCTTTCTAACCTATAAGCTTACTAAAACTAAGTTAGTAGCGCTTAAGGAGTTTATCTAGGAGAACTTATAAAAGGGATATATTAGACTGTTATAGTCGTCAGTAGGGTATCTAGTACTATTTATTCCAAAAAAAAAGGAAAACTTAGGATGTATATAGACTACAGACAGTTAAACAGCATTACTAGGAAGGATAGGTATTCTTTACCCTTAATTAGCGAAATCTAAGATAGGATAGGCAATGCGCAAATCTTTATAAAGATAGATCTAAGGTGGGCGTACCATTAGATTAGAATTAAGAAAGGCGATAAGTAAAAAGCAGCCTTTAGGTTAAAGGAAGGACTGTATAAACCGTTAGTTATATAGTTTAGGCTTATAAACGCACTAGTAACGTTCTAGAAGCGAATTAACAGTATATTAGGAGAATACCTCGACGAGTTTATTATAGCATATTTTAACAACATTATTATCTACTTCATAAGTAAGAGAGAACGTAGAGAATATATTAAGTGGGTCTTAAAGAGACTACGAGAAGAATAAATGCTAGTAGTAATTAAGAAATGCAAGTTCTTTACAAGGAAGACTGATTTTATAGGATTTATTATTAAACTAGGAAAAATTAGCGTGGACCTAAAGAAGGTAGAGGCTATAGTAAGTTGGCGAGAACTAGAAAACGTTACGCAGTTAAGATTATTTCTAGGGTTTTGCAACTATTACAGGAGGTTTATTACACAGTGGTTAAAGAACATTAAGCTATTTATAAGGCTAATAAAGAAGAAGGAACTATAGGTTTAGGTAAAAGAGCAAAGAAAACAGTTTAAAGAACTAAAGGAGTTGTTTACCTAGGAACCAACCCTTAAAATCTACCAACTAAAGTTAGAGACGGTTGTTGAGATAAATGCATTAGACTTCGCACTAGGAGCATATTTGCTACAGAAGCATTTAGATATATGGCATCCAGTAGCGTACTATAGTCGAAAGATAACACTACTAGAGTTAAACTATAACATCTACAATAAAGAGTTGTTAGGTATAGTTATAGCACTTAAGAAATAGAGAGCATTTTTGCAAGGCATAGAAGAACCATTATAGTTAAAACGGACTATAAGAATCTTATAGGATTCCTAATAATAAAAGAGTTAAATAGAAGACAAGTTAGATAGGCGGAAATGCTTACAGAATACCATTTCAAAATTCAGCATACTAAGGGTATAGATAATATATAAGCAGACGCTCTAAGCAAAAAGGCTAAGTTATAAAGTAAGGATAAGCTGTTAGGGGCTTTATTACAAAAAGACATAGACAGACTAATTAGGTATAATTACCTAAAAATAGCAGCAACTAGAGAGAGTTAGATCTATAAGTTACCTAAAGGCAATTAGACACAGAGGATCTAAGATATATAGGCAGAGGATCTAAGATATATAGGCAGAGGATCTAGACTTAGAGCAATATAAAAATAGGGAAGCCACTTATGTTCTAAGAACAGTTATAGAGGAGTTTATAAAGGAGTTTTACAAGGGAATAATATAGGGACATAACGGGTCTATAGGACTAGTGTTAAGACTTTAAGAGGAATATATTATTTAAGGAATCTGGGGACTAGCCAAACAAGTTATAAAGGAGTGTTTAGATTGCTAGAGAAATAAACCAATAAGGCATAAGCCGTATAGAGAGCTACAACCTGTTAAAATACCAGAAAGACCATAGGAGGTTATATTATAGGACTTTATTATTAAGTTACCAAAGTTAAAAGATCCTATTAGTAGACAAGATTATAACGTAATCTTAGTAATAGTGGATAAGCTTATAAAGTAGGGATACTTTATAGCTTATACAGAAGAGATATCAGCAGAAGATGTCGCTAAAATCTATATTAAGGAGGTATTTATAAGACATGGAGTACTAATAAAGATTATATTAGATAGGGATTTAAGGTTTATAGCAGTATTTTAGAAAGTGTTTCTGGCAGAATAAGGGGTTCGCGCAGTAACGTTAATAGCGTATTATCTGCAGACGGATAGATAAACAGAAAGGTTAAACTAGACACTAGAATAGTATCTAAGGTATTATATTAATTACACATAGAATAATTAGGTATTGTTATTACCAGTTATATAGTTTATATATAATGCAACATCATAAAAAGGAATGGGGATATTACTATTTAAGGCAAACTATGGATACGAACTAAGAACATTATTATTACTACGTTAAGCAAAGAAAACAAGTAGCACAGCTAAAGAAAGAATGAAGATATTAATAAATCTTTATGCAGAACTTAAAGAAATAGCTAAAATGGTATAAGAAAGAATGAAAAGGTACTATAATACTAAGAGATCTAAGGGACCAGATCTTAAGAAGGGAGATAAAGTGTGGCTACTACATAAAAATTTTAAAAGTTAATGACTAAGCAAGAAGTTGGACTATATCAGACTAGGACCTTTTTAAAGTCGCGAAAAGAAATTTATTAGTCACGTATAAGTTAAACCTACTAGCTAAAATAAAAATCTACTCTATATAGTATGTTGCAATGCTAGAACTAGCACATAGGAATATTAAACTATTAGTCTATAAGGTAGACACGTATAGAGGACAGGAAGAAGACAAATAGCAAGTTTTAAAGATTATTAGACATAAGGACGTTAATAATGAAACGTGGTATAAAGTAAAGTAGATAGGCTATAGTAAGACTACATAAAAACTACTAAGTAACCTAGAGAACGCTATAGGAAAGGTATGGGAGTATTAGAAGAAAGCAGGTTAGGGAGCATTAAAAAAGGATTGCCAAAGGACAAGTCATCTAAGGGGGACCTAGGAAGAGCAACTGCTATATTACTTAGAGTTGTTTCCTTCTCTAGAGACGCTACTCTCTTATTACCTAGCTTAGACAAACCCTATTAAATAAGTTTCTACTTCTTAAAACGGACCTTCTTACGCACTTTCTTAAGACAAAGCAGTTAAGCGTAAGCATGGTCCTTATCTTAAAGATAACAAATCTTACCTAAGGCACTTAATAGTTTATTATTAAGCTTTACAGCAGTAGATTAAATATAAAACCCTATAATAAGTTACTTAAGGAACTAGAAGACTGTTAAGAGTTATAGAACATATATACTTAGCATTAGAGATAGAGCGAACATTACAGGATAACCATATATTCGCTTTAGTGCACTCTAAGTAAGAGGAAGGTTGCCAAGATAAGGGACTTGCCAGCGCAATATAAACCAACCCCTCTTTCGTATAACAAGAATATAGAGATGGCATAATCTTACCAAGAGATAGTATTACAGCGATGATGCGAGACCAATAAGCTATAGAAGGTTTAGAGACCTTAGAAGGCATAATAAGTAAAAATGTCAACCAAATTAATTAAATGGACATCACATCTCTAGTGGACAACTTGGAGATGGTAAGGATCTTTAAGGACAAAGATAAAGAGGAGGGAGATAGTGTTACGGACAGCTTAAGTATAATATTATAACTACTAAGAGAGGAGTTAGCGGAAGCTAGTTGGTTAATATAGACATGGTCTAGGATGGATCTGGTAGAACTATATAACAAAGAATAGTAGCTAAGGTTATGTGGTGTAATCTATATAATTTGTATAGTCTATATAATCTATAGGATAGAGCATATAGAGCACACATACCTCACGGAGCAAAGGGATTTCTTAGGCGTATAGTTGTGTATTTAAAGGACCACAGTCCCTACCCAGATAGTTCTCTCTTTATAGTAAATCTTAGAATATAATTAGAGTTAATCTATTAGGCAACCACTCTACCAGTTATTATTATGTTGTTAACTGTTGTTTATACCTATATACCCAGCCCATTAACGAGTCCACCGTAGTACCTACTACAAGGCTCCGTTATAATTTGCTGTCTAGGTATAGTTATAAAAGGACCCCCGCTACTACCCTATTAGAGGTATCTATTTCTAGTATTAATTTAAGGTCTAGGTTGTAGTAATAAAGAATTAGGGAGGAGATAAGTTAGTTCTTTAACCCCTTAAAGGCTTTTATATAGTTATTATTAAAGATAAAAGACATATTGTTCTTAGTTAGTTATATAAGAGGCTTAGCTATAACTCCATAGTTATAGATAAACTAATAGTAGAAATTATAAAAGCTAAGAAAGGACTAGATGCCTTTTATAGTATAAGGGGGTTTCTAGTTATAGATTACCTTAACCTTCTCTAGGTTAACTTTAATCCCTTTTATACTAATAATAAACCTAAGGTACTTTATACGTTTTACTCCAAATATATATTTTTTAATATTAACTTATAGGCCTATATTTTATAGTTTCTCTAGGACCTTCTTAACATAAACTTAGTACTCTAGTTTATTGTTTAAGTATATAAGAATATTATCCAGGTATGCTATATAGAATTTATTAAGGTAATTAAAAAGAATATTATTTATGTATTATTAATAAGTGGCTAGCCTATTTATTAGTCTAAAAGGAAGGACTTTATATTTATAAGAACCATAGCAGGTATAGAATATTATTAAATCCTTTAATATAGGGTCCATTCTAATTTGGTAGAAAGCTTAGCGGATATTAAGCTTAGTAAAGATTTTAGCTTGGCTTAGATATATAAGGGTCTCGTTAATTAGGGGGAGGAGGTAGTAGTTTTTTTAAGTAATAGCGTTTAGTTCCTAATAGTTAATGTAGAAATAAAGGCCCTTATTAGGTTTCCTTATAAATAGAATAGGGGAAGTAAAAGGGGCTTAACTTGGTTTAATAAACCCCTTATAGAGGTTATTAATTAAGTACTACTTAGTTACCTTTAGTTCCTCTATAGTTTGCTAGTAAAAGAGGCTATAGCCTAAAGAGTTGTCGGCCTTTAGTTAAATCTTATAGTTATAGGTTTAGTAGGGGGGTAGTATATCCAAGGCTGCTTTTAAGAACGCGTCTCTATAGTCTAAGAGGTATATAGGGAGAAGGCATTTAACTAGCTCCTTGTTAGCTTCCTTTACTAGCTCTTCTTCCTTCTTATTAATAATCTAGTTAATTTTATATAAGCTAGTTATAAAAACCTTATTATCCTTCTAATATATATTAAAGTGGAAACCTATAGCGCTAATTGCCGCGATATCTACTATAGGGGGGTTATATAATAGTAGGGGTGTCCATAGCCTAAGGGGCCTTTAGCCTATTAGTATAGTCTTTATTCCTTTTAGCTCTTATTATATCTTCTAAAGGTTATCCTCTACGTCCTATTAGTATATCCTCTTCCCTATTAGCTGGATCTTTATAATTTAGAAGTCATCTACATTACTATTTATTCTACTTCTATAAGTAGAGTCTTTCTTAACTATAGTCCTTTAGGGGAGTATCCTTATTAGTACGGAGTTCCTACTGGTCTTATGGTAGGCGTCTTCTTAAGTAAAGGCTAGGTTATAGTCCCTAACATCCTACTAGTAGATAGGGTTGGCCTTTGCGGTTAATATTTTATAGTTAGTATAGGTTTCTCTAATAAAGGAGGGTAACTTTAGTCTATTTTCTAGCTAGATAAACTGTTTTTATTAAACGTTTAGCCAAATATTAAAGTAGGACATCTATTTTTGGCTAAGGATTATATTATAGGACCCTAGATCTAGGATATAGAAAGGGATACCAAACTAGTATTATCCATTAATAGTAACATATAGCTTTAAGATATAGGTAACTAGCTTACTGGCTTAGCTATTATAGCCTTTTACTTAAATAGGCTTCTCTAGTTAGGTAGCATTTATATAAGCAGTATTTATAAAGGCAAAGCTATTTGCTCTAGTGTTAATAAGGGTAGTTATATTAACTCTATATTTATTTTAAAATACCATATATAGAACCGTAAAGTATTTTCTATCTATTAGCTAACTTAGATTAATCTCTTTAAGATTAATAGGATACCCTAGGGGGGAGTCTTTCCCTAGAGTTCTTCTTTCCCTAACTTATTAGACATTTCTTCTTCCTCTATCTCCTTAATATTACCCATATCCTTTAGCTCTAGGTAGGATATAGTAAAATAACTATTTTTTCTACAATTAAAGCACGTAACCATAGTAGGGTTAATTAGGGTGTTATAATAAGTATTATGTCACAGTACTGACCTAACGCATACTGTTTCCTACTGTTGGCTAGCCCACCACTAGCGCCTTGGCGGCTGGCCCTACTCTTTATACACAATACCCCCTTTTACCCTTCTTCTCTTCTTTATAGCATAACATAGTTATTTAGTCTACTTCATTGCAGCACTGTAACAGTTTGTGCTATCATTAATTACGCCCTATCGCGATCACTAATTCCCCATATCCCAGTTATCTCTGTCCTAGAGTAATCACGACCTACGCGCGACACGTCCACACGCTATAACCCACTACAGTCCTAGAATAATCCTTAGTTTTTTTCCAGCGCTAAAGATTACCTAAATAGGCGATATTAATAACGCCGAAATGGCCAAAACCTAGAACCCCTGTGAAGTTTTTATAGACTTCTTTATATAGATACACCCTAACATTATATAGACAATCCGCCGCTCCCTACTATACCCTAAAACCTTTAAAGCTAACAAAGTTTACTATACTCTTGTTAACCATACTAATAAGTTCCTTAATAATATTAAAGCAGGACTATAGTTTATATATAATATAAACACCGCCAATAAGAAAGCTAATAAAAGCCTTAATGCCCTTATTACCCCCCAAACAGAAACTATCACTACTCTTAAATAATTAACCCCTATAATAACGGTAGTAACCTAGCAGAAAAAATAGATATCTAAAGACCCGCTAATATTTAGTAGAAAAGGTACCCTACTAGAATAATAAGCTAACTTTAAGACCTAGTATATTAAAATTAAAGGAGTCTTTAACCATAACCAGGACTACTTTAATATAGTCTAATCCTAGATCCTTTACATCTTGGATATACTAAAGGGCAAGGCCTATAAGTTTATTAAGTAGGGCCTAGAGCTTATATATAAGAACCTAAATAACATGTCTATATAGAAATAGCCCACTAAAGAAGATATACTTAAAGAGCTTACTGCCCACTATAAGGTCCTTAATATAACCTAGGTTATAAAAAATAAGCTTAACCATTTTCCCCAGAGCGAGTATAATTACTAGTCCTAGAAGGGAGAGCTTAATAAGTTAATAGTCCGCGCTAGGAAGATAGATAAATAGAAGATAGATCTACTCTAGAAGTTTATCTCTCTAAAGATGGAAGAGCTAGTACTTAGACTTGCCCATAAAATTAATAACAGTAACTATATAGGTTAGAGCAAGCAGATAGATATATTCGCTAAGAACCTCGCAAACTATATATACTAAGCCAACCTTAAGAATACTAACCACTGCTTACCTACTTAAGCTCCTACCCCTATATTAACCCTAACTCTAACCCTAGCAGTAACTAAAGAACCTATAAACCTTAATAAAATCTTAGATATAGAGCGCAAGCGCCGCTTTAATAATAGACTATACCTTGCCTATAGCCTACCTAGCCATTAAAAGGGCACCTATAACCCTACTATAATAGTAAACCCAGTCCTAATGCTAGCCTATTAAATAACGCAAACTAATAACCGCGGACATAGCAACCGCGGAGTCCATTATAGCCGTGGTAGATAACTCCCCCCCTTTAACCCTACGGCTTAGTCACTTTAAATAATACCCTATATAGAAGCCTAACCCATTAATAATGCCTAGAATTAGTGACTCTGTGCTAGCAAATATAAACACAGCTATATTATTAGCAAGGTGCCGTCTTTCTATACCCTAACTAAGACTAACACTGCCAGCCAGATAGATACTAGATCGCCCTACTAAGATAGCCCTATACCCTAGTTATTAAAAGGTAGACCCTTAAACTAAGTCGCGTCTAAGGGTCTAAACTATATAAGGAGGAAGATAAGAAGATTAGGTCCCTATTACTAGACTAATTAGTCCTTTCTATTAGTAAACTGCTACTTAATCTTAAATTAGTAAATAGTAATAAGAAATTAATCCTTATTTAAACCTAACTCTCTTTATTACGCAACCTATGCCCCTAAGTTTTTATCAACACAGTAAGCCTAGTGGACTTAGGTAGTACTATAATAGCATTTACCAACATAGAGTCTATTATAAGAAAATATAATATTATAACTAAAAAACTGTTGGCACCTAGGCTACTACGCCTTATAGACAGTATCCTAACTTTACTTATTACGGACTACTTTACCGCCCAAATGTTAATTAGTATCTATACTAAAGCTATACTCTTTCTCATTACTAAACTCTCACTCAGTACCCTAATTATTTTAGGTATACCTTGGCTCTAGAAGCATAAGCCCTACCCCAGCTTTAGAGAGCTTAAGATCCGCTTTAACTTAGACTACTACTCTAGAAACTGCCTCCTATAGGGGACAGCCGATAGTAGCAGGAATGCCCTATATAAATACTTAGTACTACTAAGCCTAGTGCCTAGGACCATATATAAAGCCCTAATAATAGAAGATATTCCTAATAAAGGGGAACCTATATAGCTGCAAAGCAATAAGACAGCAGAAAACTGGACTATTCTAGCACTTAAGACTAAAACAATAGGCTAGCCAGCCTTGCTAAGACCAAGAAAGAAGATCTACTTTGCGCTACTACCACTAAGAATCTAATGCTAACCCAGACACCCTTTAAACCCCAGCTACCTAGCTTAACACCCAGAACTAAGCCATATACTATATACGCATACTATAGCCCACGTTATAGCAAGGACTAGCTAGGGAATTACTAAGACCCAGATAATAAAAACCGCGCCACTATAACACCTAACCTTGTACCTACTCCCTATATACCTTATATAAGGCTACTGCCTAGGAACCGCTCCTAAGAGCCAACTAAGACAAGCTAGCCCCGCTATAATATTAGGAGAAGACCAAATACACCCTAATCTAAACAATATTATAAACATACACGCCGTAAATTTCGCCTAGTTTTATAAACAAAAAGGCATAAAAATAATAAGGATCTATATAGCAAAGCTGGTAGAATTAGTAGAATAAGAAGAATAAAAATAATTAATAGATAAACTCCCTACTAGACTAGTTAAAATACTAGACCTAATAGAGGAATCCTTCCGCTGCTTAGTTAATGGTAACTATATAATAGAAGAAGCCTATAAGGTCTTCCCTAGTTATTTTTACTATTTCCTTAAGGAAAACCTCTAGACTATAAATACTAAGTTCCTCTACCGCAAAGTTATAGATATAAATATTAAGAAGTTTATAAAAGGCAAACCCGCTCTAATTAGGGATAATATTATATAACGCCTCCCAAGGGAACACAGGTACTATATTAAGGGGTTTCTCTTAAAGAATGCTAATAAGCTCCTACTATATCGCCTATAGGACTATAAAATTAAAATTATACTAGGAAAGCAGCCCCTATACTATAAGAACCGCCTACTCTCCCCTGCTAAGCTCCAATACATTAAGAAATGGATTAATAAGATTCTTAATAAAGGCTTTATCTAAGAATTAACATCCCCTGCCACAGCCCTACTCCTACTTACTACTAAGCTAAAAGGAGGGGTAAGGATCTACTAAAACTATAGAGGACTTAATAACGTCACTATTAAGAACTAATACTTACTCCTACTTATCTGTAAGACACTTAATGCCCTATATAGCGCCAAATTCTATACTAAGCTTAATATTATTGCTGTGTTTAATAGGATCTATATTATTAAGGGCCATAAATAGCTTACAGTATTTATTACCCGCTTTAGGCTCTATAAGATACTAGTAACCCCATTTAGCCTTTATAATGCCCCAGCTATATTCTAGAACTATATTAACTACATTCTTTATAACGCACTAGATAACTATTGCATAGTATACCTTAATAACATCCTTATATTTTCTAAAACTTAAGCTAACCATACTAGGCACATTAAAGAGGTAATTCGCCGCCTTAGAGCTGCCGGCCTCCAAATTAATATTAGTAAGTTAGAGTTCTATATAACAAAGACAAAGTACCTTGGCTTAATTATCTTAATAAAAGGAATAAGCATGGACCCTAAAAAGGTCTAAGCCTTATAAACATAGAAGAACCCAACCTCAGTTAAGGAATTACAGCAGTTTCTTAAATTTGCAAACTTTTACTATAGGTTTATCCAAAGTTATTCTACTATTACTACACCTATAATAAAACTCCTAAGAAAGGATGTTGGATGGCTATAGGGATTAGAACAAGCTAAGTCGTTTAAGGCCCTTAAGAGAGCCTTTACTTCAGCACCAGTACTAGTATACTATAACTATATAAAGAAAACAGTGGTAGAGACAGATGTATTAAATTAGGCTTCTAGCGGAGTTCTTTCTTAGTATAATGATAATGGTAAACTAAAACTAGTTACATTCTTCTCCGCAAAGCACTCTGCGCTAAAGTATAACTATAAGATCTACAATAAAGAACTCTTAGCTATTATTAAGGCTTTAGAGGAATAGTATCCTAAGCTATAAGGGACCAAGGAGCCATTTAAAATTATCACTAACTATAAAAACCTATAGATATTTATAACTACTAAGCAGCTAAACTAACGCCAAGTCTAGTAGGCAGAGTTCCTTTTATAGTTTAACTTTATAATTATATATAGACCTAGCAGCAAAGCTACGCTCCCTAACGCTCTAAGCTGACTACTTGTGACGGCTCGAACCATTGAACAAATGTCTTAACGAAGACTTGAACAAATGCTTCCAAGATGAAGCGAACGAATGCTGTATTACGAAGATATTAAGCTGAGGAGCAAGAGAAGGTGGTGAGGCCACGTCCATATACACATGCCAAGTCCTAAGCGAACCCCTGACTAGGTGACGCGCCCCAGCGCCGTCACACTACTAGAAATAAAACCTAAGAACGCTAATAATGAACGCCTCTGCCATTAAGCCTAAGTTATTATACTACCCCAGAAAGTTAACCCTATAATCTTAGAAGAATTACTATATAAATTTTATAACTCTAATAACATAGAGTTTGTAGCCGCTCTAGACCCTAAAATAGCTAAAAAGTCACTAGATAAGCTAATCCGGTTAGGATACTAGGAGAACAAATTCGCAAGAGATATAATAGCGGCTCTATATAATTAGAAAGCTCGCTATTAGCTAAAGAAGATTAGGAAATTACTCTATTGCAATAAGTTAGAATATAGTATTATTAATAGACAGATCTACTTCTACTAACGCCTCTTTGTCCCTAATACCCTAGACCTCCACCTAAAAGTTATCTATTACTCTTATAGCAGCGGCCCCACTAGTTACCCTAGCTGGGTTAAAACTCTTAACCTCTTAAACCAAACATACTAGTGGCTAGAAATCTCCTAGTTTACGGCTACCTTTATTAAAGACTGTGCCCTATACTTTCGCACTAAGACCCCTTATTCTGCCCCGCCCAGTTTCCTAAAGCTACTAAAACTACCCGCTCGCCTATAGACCAATATTTTAATTAACTATATTATAACGCTACTAGTATGCCAACGCCACAGTAAGGCATATAAACATATTCTTGTTATTATAGACCGCCTAACTAAAATACAACACCTTATTTTAGTAATAGGACTCTTAATAGAGGAGCTAGTTAATGGCTTTGTTAATAATATATATAAGCTCTATAGTATACCAAGCACGATTATCTCTAATTACGGCATATAATTTGTTAGCGACTTCTAGCGACAACTAAGTAAACGCCTTAAGACAACCTTATGACTAAGCTTAGCCTAGCACCTAGAAATAGACGGCCAAACCAAAATTATTAACACTGCTATAAATAAGTACCTCTATGCTTTTATTAGCTTTATATAGGATAACTAGGTTAACTACCTGCTACTTACTAAATTTGCTATAAATAACCAAGTTAACAAAAGCATAGACATCTCCCTATTTTTTGCAAACTATAGCTTTAACCCTCACCTTAGAATTAAGCCTGCTAGCCCCCACCCACTAACACTATTAGTATAAGCAAAGAAGGAGTTCTTCCGCGTAGACTCTATAGCCAACCGCTTTAAGCAGATATTAACACAGCTTAAGGCCCTAGCCTAGATTTTACAGTAATGCTATAAAGATAATACCAATACCCATAGGGACGAGAGTGCGTTATTCTATAAAGGCAACATAGTTATAGTTAACTTAAAAAATATAAAGATAAATAGACCTAAGAAGAAATAGGACAATAAATGGGATGGCCTATACCCCGTACTTACAGTATACTAAGGGGCAGTTATAGTAGACCTCTTAGACCATATCTAAGTAAACAAATCCTTCCATATATCTAAGGTCCGCCTCTAGGCTACTAAAGAGATCCCTAGCCAAGCAAATATTAATACTATAGAGCGCCATAATATACAAGGACGAGTAACAGAGAGAGATAATGACGGCAATATAGAAGATAAATAGGAGTTTAAGAAAATCCTTAATATACATAACAAAGACCCCTAAGGCCTAACTTATAAGATTAAATGGAAATATTACAAGGATATAACCTGGCAGCTAGAAGAGAATCTAAAGGGTTATAAACAAGCTATACAGCGCTTCTATAAGCAACACCCTAAGAAGCTAGGACCCCCAGATTGGGTACAAGATAAGGAAAAGCCATGCTAAGGTTGTAGCCGACCACTATATTAAAAATCTGTAGTGGTTAAGATGTTATGGAACTTCAACCGGCGGTTAAAGTTATCTAATTAGTTAGAATTCTCGCCAAGAGCACCATATGCCAACTTTATTTAATAAGCCGACTAATTAGGATTTTTTAATATTTCTGCAGCGAAAATAGGTGGTCCCGCGTACTACCTGTTTAAAGTTAATTATTCGGTTTGGGAACCAAACCTTCTAGAGAGGAGAGTACTGTCACAGCACTAACCTGACGCATACTATTTCCTACTATTAGCTGGCCCACCACTAGCGCCTTGGCGGCTAGCCCTACTCTTTATACACAATACCCCCTTTTACCCTTCTTCTCTTCTTCATAGCACAACGTAGTTATTCAGTCTACTTCATTGCAGCACTGTGATATATTGGCTAAAGGTATAGTACATAGCAATTCGGATAAGGCTTATAGGTAGGTAGTTATAACCGCTTTTAGTATAAGGGCGGTTGTAGTTTATCTTCCGACGCTAGCTCCTATTAGTATAGTAAATAGGTTCCAGTTATTATAGGATCTCTTTAGTTAATTAAAACAAGTATTAATTTATTTTAGTTCTAAATCTAGTAACAAATATTAGGTTGCGAGTCTTTAGTAAGTTAGTAGGTTGTCTAAGGCTATTATAATCTTCTTTTATAGTTAGACCGTTAGCTTATTATATAGGTCTAAATAGTAGTTTTTAAGGGGAACCTAGCCTTTGCCTATTAGGTATAAGAATTAGGTCTAGAACTTAGTAAAGAATTAGTTTAATTTTATTATTAAGCGGTTATAGTTATAATAGGCACCCTATACTTTATTTAGATTAATATAGATAGTAGCTAGATACTATATTATCTTGTTAATAGATATAAAGCAAATAGGTAACCTGTCCTTAAACTTGGCCTAGAGGTATTACTAGGCATTTCTAATAGTTCAACCAAAGAGGTAGAGCATTTTAGATTCTTTAGAGGGGAAATAATTGTAGTTAATATAAAGCTTTCCTTATACTTAGATCCTTTAATTCTTAAAGGTAGGGTCATTCCATTAGATAGTAGTTAAGGGTTAAGGAGCTTAACGGACTTTAATTATTTTGTTATTATATCTATACTCTCTAGTATATTATATTTAGTTAAGTAAATAGGTTAACTAAGGCTTTATAAAGGGGAGGCTGGGCTATTTTATAAGATAGTAAGGCTTTCCAGAATTTCCTTTAGAGTCTCTTATATACTTTAGGCTTAAAGACAATTAACCTTTTAATTAGCTATAAGGGCATAAATCTGCTTATATATATCTGTAACGTTATTATTATCTTTAATTTCTAATCCTAATTAGATCTTATATTCCTCTTAGGTAGAGATAGGTCTTTTAGATAAGCTCGCTTTAGGAGCTATTATTAGCTTTCTAGGGTTTATTAGAATTATATAATTTAGTTTTAATTCTGGGGTTCTTTTGGGGGTTAGGTTAAGTACAGTCTGGCCTATAAAGTAGGATATTATTAGGGCCTTTCTAGGCGTAGTAGTATAAATTTTTTAATATCTAAGTATAATGTATTAACGCGTTATTACAGACAAAGGTTTTTTTTTAGGGTAGGATATTATTAAGGCCTTCCTAGGTAATATAGGGAGAGCTTAGTATAATATAATAGGCTTGTATAAATGCTTCTAAACTAAAGCTTGTAGATTACTACTATATAAGAATACTAAGCTAAGGAAAAGAAGGAGAAGAAGACTATTAGAGGCTAATAAGATATAAGGGGTCGCTAAGGCGCTAGTAGTAGACAAGCTAATAGTAGGCGAGCTAATAGTAAGAAATAGTAAGAAATAGTACTAGATAGTATGCGATAATATAATAGGTGGCAGAATATGGCAGAACTTAGTAGAATTTAGCAGGTAACGCGCCCTAGCACCATTACAATTAAATCTAGGGGGCCAAATTATACTACTACACTATAACCTTTATAAAAGAGTATAAAGGAAAGCTAATATATAGGTAGTAAATACCAAAAATATAAACTTAATTACTATAGGAGATACTTTTAAAAAGGGAACTTTTATATAATTACTAAATAATTATTATTATTATTATTATTTGTTCTATTTATTGCCCGATTTAGTCCCTTTTCTAGGTCTATGCAGGCTTATACCTTCTATTTACAGGAAAAATCCCTAGTAGGGGAAAACCTTAGTTTAACCTTTTAGCTAGTCTTACGTGCTCCGCCTTCGCCTAGCCTATTTACCTTTATTATCTGTCTGCCTTTTATACTATACTTCTAAGGTATCTTAGAAGGTCTAGGGGGTAGTAGGAGGGTCTAGTGGTTTATCTACACGCCTTCTTTATCCTAGCGGGGGAGTCTAGTCCCTAAGGGGCTGGAAAGGGGCGTATCCTCCCATGTCCTCCTGTTGGATCTTATACGCTATCTAAAACTACTGGAGGACTCCTTAACCTATAAGCCATTTTGCTGCTGCGTGTAGGCCCCTACTTATAGAGAGCATTTGGGTAATATTATGTGTACCCGCCCTAGTAAATAGCTGGTCTTGTTTTATATGGTAGTTGTAGAAGAGTAATACGTGGCGTACTAACTACGTAGGCCACCTGCAAGTGCAGTGTGGTGTAGTATTTGGGACGTGGATGCTTGCTAGCTATGCGTTTAGTCCTAGGACCTCTGTCCATAGTAGGAAAGCGGCCGTAGATTCCGCCTTCGTCTGTCCTTTATATAGGGGGAGAGTTGGCTTTGACCATAGGGTGCCCCACATAGTTGCACTCTGTGCTTTTGCAGCCTTCTTCTAGCGCCGTTTCTACTCAATATCTGCCTATCTGGCGATGTATATAGTAGATCTCCACTTATGCTAGTGGCCCCCTATCCTCTATTGCCGTTGTGGCGCTCTACTGGCGCGGCGCTAGTTCTCTGCTTAGTGTTATAGTAGCTCCTATATTTCCTGTTCCCTCTCTTTAGCCCGTAGGCGTAGGGTCTCTTGGCTTATAAGCTTAGGCGCAGTACCCCTTTAGGGGGCCTTTACTCCTTAAATGCGTTCTAGTGTCTAGCGTATCTCCTTCTCTACTAGGTGGTCTTGTACTGTAGATGCTCTCTGCATTGCGGTTGCTTCTATATATATGTCTATTAGTGGTACTACTGCTTCGCGTTCCAGTGCGGCGCGTGGTGTCCTTTTATAGGCCCCTATAATTCTGCGTAGATATTGGTTTTATAGCTTTTCTAATAGCGCTAGGGAGCTTTTTGCTATTAGTTTGCCGTTTAGTCCTATGCCCCAGATTTAGGCGCCATAGAGCATTGTCGGCTTTACTACTGCTGTGTATAGTAGTTGTATGCGTCTAAAGGAGGGTCCCTAGGTTAAGGCTACTATTTATAATACCGCTATAAAAGCTGCTGCTCCCCTATAGGTCGCCTATATAATATGCGCGTTCTAGTTTAGCTTAGTGTTTACCTAGACCCCTAGGACCTTAAGAGTTATTTCTAGTTTTGCTTTGCAGCCCTAGATACTTACCGTTAATACTAGGTTGTTATTTGCCCTTTTTTTCCTTATAAAGTGGATAAGCTAGTATTTATCTAGTGCGAATTTGACTCTATATCGTTTTGCCTATATAATACACCTATTATGCACTTAGTTTAGCCTAGTGCAGTTTTCTACCGCCGTGTCTCCCTATATAATTAGGTTTATATTGTTTATAAATTCTAAGGCTACTGCTTTTTAGTTGCTGTTAAGTATCTCTAGTAGCTCAGATATAAAGAAAAGGAATAGGATTAGTAAGAGGGGTGATCCTTATAGGATGCCTATAGGTGTTGGTATTATTTCGCTTTCATAGCCCTTAAATACTATTTTAGTAGTGCGCCCTGTTAGAAAGGCTTGAGTGAATATAATTATCTAGTTTAGTAGGCCCTTCTTTCTTAGGATCTATAGGAGCCTCTTATATAATATATAGTTAAAGGCTCCGCTTATATCTAGGCTTAGTATAGATACTATACAGCCTAGGCGGGCTTGCCACGCCGCCTAAACGCTAAAGGTAATTAGGGAGAGAGCTAAAAGGGTTAATCGCTTCTTTTTTATGCCTATTTATGTCTATGGTAGGAGCCCTTGCTCCTCTACGGCCTCTTATATGCGTTCTACTACTATCTTTTCTAGTATCTTTCCTAGCGTGTTTTTGAGGGCGACTGGTCAGTAGCTTTCTGGTAGGGAGTAGTTCTTTTTATTTGCTTTTTATAGGACGATTGTAATTATTTCTTTATAGTATTCTAGTAGCTTGCCTTTAAGGAGGTAGGTAGTTGTGGTATTAGCTAGTAGTATAGCTATAGCCTCTAACGCAGCTTTAATCGCCTTATTTAGGATCCTATCTGGCCCGGCCGCTTTGCTAGTAGGAAGTTTCTATATAGCATCTTTTATATCCTTTAGCGAGACTATCTGGCTTATCTCTAGAGGTAGGGGGAGGTTTTAATTACTAATATCCTATAGGTCCACTTAGCACGCGCCTAGGAAGAATCTCTTTATAAGTATTTTTATTTTTTCCCTATTGTTATTTATGTACTAGTCTTGCTCTATCTGGCGGAGTGTAGGTAGGTAGGGGTTGCCTAGTATTTCCCCTACGGCTCCCCTACTCCACTTTAATAGGCGCTATAGGCCTTGGTTATATAGTTTAGTAGGGTCTAAGGTGGTTTTCTCTAGGAATTAATGCTAGCTATTTTTATTCTCCTTTTATATTATCTTCTTAAGCCTATTTTTTAAGGCCTTATAGCTTTAATGGTGGTGGGCCTCGCCTATTATACTATATTAACGCTTTACCCTCTTTATGCCTATAAGTAGCTGAGCCGCCTCTAGCAACCATTCCCGCTAGGCGTGTTTACCAGGTTGCGCTTTTAGGTAGTACTCTTCTAAGTAGTTACTTATAGTTCTCTAGATATCCCCTAGCATTGCCTTTAGTATTAATACTAGTCTGTTTATAATTTCTTGGGAGTATTTTTCCTAGTTAAGTTTTTATGTGGCGTATCTCTGGCGGGTTTATTGCGCTAGGGTATTAATATTAAGAGTAATCCATATGGGTATATAGTCTGCAGTTATTGCCTATATATTTTCTATTTTATAGAACACTAGCCGGTCTATAAGTACTTCTTATATAAATATTAGGTTGATTGTGCTCTCTTAAATCCCTCTTTTCTAGGTAGGTTTGCTAGTTAGGGTAGTTAAAACAAGGCCTTGCGTTTCTAGTTCGTAGAGTAGGTAAGTTAACTATACTTCTACTATAGTCTACTGACCTCCCTATACTATATAGTGCGTATTAAAGTCCCCTAGGACTATTATCTTGCCTTCTGCTGTATTAATAGTGTATTATAATAGACCCTATATAGTTATCTAGGGCCTATTATCGCTTAGATTATAGACGTTAATTATACTAATCTAGCCCCTATCTATAGCTATTTGTACTTTAGCTATATTAGGGCTGATAGTCTAATAGCTCTACGCCTATATGCTAATATATTAGCTAATTAGGAAGTACGCGTGGGTAGCTGGGTCTGGTTTATATAAGAGGTAATATCCTTTTAGTTTATATATTTTTTGGGTTTACTTATTATATACTAGTTCTTATAAAGCTATTATCTAGTATTCTTCTAGGTTAAAGCTATTAAATAGAGGGTATATTGCTCTATAGTTTAAATGTCCGTAGTTATATTATACTATTATTAACCCTTTTATGACTTATCTGGTAACTTATAGGCGTCTTCCCTTTGTGTCTAAGGCGTCTCAGCCGGGGCTATTACGGTTAGGATTTTTTACTAGGATAAGTCTCTAGCCGCGTTAGTGTTTCCTTATAGGCGTCCTACGCTCCGTTTTGCTGCTAGTTGGGTTAATAGTGCTTCTACTAGGGTAGGAACCCTAGATCTCTTCTACTAGGCAACTATCTACCCGCTTTGTAAGGGCGCGAAGAGGCTTCGGGGAAGATTTAAAGGGACAATATAAATTCTATCTAAATCTAAGGGTATATAGCTCTTGAAGAGAACAAGACGTTGCGTAAAGAAGAGAAAGGAATAACCAGAGAATCTTGTAATTAAATA
>Ga0307507_10003299_pt1 | contig 31663 bp, 5 predicted proteins | sample 7_EM_MG_FD_207223 | JGI IMG/M metagenome (GOLD analysis project Ga0307507, IMG submission 207223) | Populus trichocarpa ectomycorrhiza microbial communities from riparian zone in the Pacific Northwest, United States - 7_EM | ecosystem: Host-associated > Plants > Roots > Unclassified | place... | reverse complement strand
CTTTTAGATAGGCAAAGGCCTTCTTATATTCCTTATTAAAGATAAAGGTTTTATCTTTTTAGGTTAGAGCTATAAGGGGTAAGACTAAGGCGGAGAAGTTATTAATAAACTATTAGTAGAAGTTAGCAAATCCTATAAAGGCTCTTACGTCCTTAACATTCTTAGGTTCTTACCAGTTTATAATTACTTTAATTTTCTTTAGGTCCATTTATATGCTATTTATAAAAATAATAAGTCCAAGGTATAAAACTTCCATTTTGTGAAATTTGTATTTATCTATATCTAATTATAGGCCAGCTCTATGTAAGGCTTTTAAGGTAAGGTTAACGTATTTCTTATATTTAGTTAGGTTATTGCTATATACTAGGATGTTATTAATATAAGCGGTATAAAAAATGTCTAGGTAAGGTTATAGGGTATTATTTATAAAGTATTGGAATAAACTTAGGGCATTTACAAGGCTAAATAGCGTTATTAAGTATTTAAATAGTCTATACCTAGTACGGAATACAGTAAGCTATTTATCTCCTTTTATAATATAGAGACGGTTAAATGCATAGATAAGGTTGAGTTTTATATAGTAGCAAGCCTTACTTAATTGGTTTAGTATTTCTTAAATTAATAGGAGCGGGTACTGATTCTTAATAGTAATAGCGTTAAGAGCTTAGTAGTTTACATAGAAGCGTAGACTACTGCTAGGTTTCTTAACAAAGATTATAGATATAGCTATAGGTAAAGAGCTTGCTCTAATAAATCCTTTACTTAGGTATTTATCTAAGTACTTCCGCAGTACTTAGAGTTTATTTTAGGACATCCTATATAGGGGTCTAAATCCTAGCTGTTTTCCTTCTTTAAGTATGATCTTATAGTTATATAGTCAGTGCTTTACTAACTTATTAGCTTCCTTTTATAAAAATACTTTCAGATGCTTATAATGGCATACTGGTACTTTTATAGCAGGGTTAGTGTACTTCTTTAGTGCTAGGGCCTTTTTAATATTAGCCATTATAACGGTAAAGATTATATATTTAGGTTTCCTAGCAAGTTATATTAATAGGGTAGCTCTAATTATATAGATATCTATAAAAGGGGGGGTAAGTTACTAGCTAGCAACTTCCTTTTAATTATCTACTATTTCTTATTTAACTTTAGGTTCAGTATTAGGTATAGAGTTAGTATTAGATTTAGGTTTAGGTTCTTTACGTATTCTTTTTATAGTAAAATACTAGTTCTTTTAGTACTTTTATATATTAAGCTTAAGTTTAGGCTTCTGCTTGGTTTGGGGTAGTATAGTAGTTAGGGTTAATTTATGTAGTTTAGTACAATTTTTAGGTTCTTAATAGAATTAGGTAGACTTTTTAGGTATAAGATAAATATTAGTAGAAATTTTAGACTAATGGATCCTAGTGGATTTTTTAGATTTTGGTTTAGGGTCTAAGTAGTAAGTTATAAGGCACTTCTACTTATAATAGGAGGCGGTAAATAGAAGCTTAAGATTGTCCTAATTAATAGTTACTTTATATAGCTTTATCTAAGGTTATTTAAGTATTACTAAGTAACCTAAGGTGGTAATAAAAAGCCTAATTAGTTCTTTATAGTTTAGGTATTAAAGTCTTAGGAATACTATATAGGTAATATAGCCTAAGATAGTGCGTTTGCTATTAAATCCAAATATATTAATATGCTGGTTAAGGGGGGTTAGGGTAAAACTATTATCTTACGTAAAGATCTTATTAATAAATCTTATACTACTGGCTCCTATGTTAATTAGGACTTAAGCATTAGCCTATTAATTATTCTGCTAAATATAATAGTTAATAATTATACTATAATCCTAAGAGTTAGAATTTATAACATCTAGAGTATTTAATAAGATCCTAAGGCAGCGCCGTTTTAGAGAGTAACTTAGCTCTAAAACCTTCCTTTTAGAGGCAACTAGGGTAGGGTTTCTATAGAACATTAGCTGTAACTTTGTCCTTATAAGTGGTGCTTACTAGATATAGGGCTAAAGCTATATAAAGATTAGGGATAGTAACTAGAGGATTAGTGCGATAAACAGTTGCTAATGTTAGCTATTTATAAATTATGTTAGGGCATAAGGACAGAGCAGTATCTTAAGATATAAGCCTTGCTTCCGCATTTAAAGCAAAGGCCTAGCTTAATGCGTTGTTCTTATTTAGGGGACCCTAGTAGGGCATACTCTAGGGTTTTAGAGTTAATGTCTATGGCGTTAAGGTGCTTAGGCTAAGATAATAACTTAGTAGTTATTTATAGAGCTATCATATTATATTAAGGAGTGGACTTTAGTATTAGGCGTAGTATATCATTATATTATTTATTAATAATATTTATATAGGCGTTAAGGGCTCCTAGTAGGTCTATACCTATTAAGGAGGTTTTTAGTTTAGGACTTAGGGATTTAATAAGGCTATTAACCAGTGCGGAGTTGTTTTAGCCTATTTCCTTTATATAATAGTTAAATTTAGAGAAGTATACTAGAAAGCTTTTTATTCCTTAAGTTATATAGTTTATTTTTCTCTAAGTAGTGGCTTAGCAGTTTAGGTTACTATATATAGCTTTAAGAAGTATAACTAGACTTTATACTAAATTTAGTTAAAGGGGTTTAATAAGGTTAGTTATATCTCTTTCTAGTTAACTTAGGGCGTAACAGAGTTGGTTAGCTTTAGTTAGGTAGTAGTTAATATTACCAGTTAGCTTATTTTTAAGCTAGCTTAAAAATAATTAGAGTTCTTATTATTTACTAGTGAATATTAAAGGGTTTGGTAGTTGTTTAGATTATTATAGTGCAATAGTTGGTTTAGGGTAAATAGCTACTATAGGTTTGGGACTCTTGTCCCACATATTTGTCTCTAGAAAAGGCATTTAGTTTTAGGGCCCTAGTATAGACATTTTAAGGGTGCGGACTTCTTTTTAAAGGTCCTTAATTATTTATAGGTATTGTGCTTCTTATTTAGCTTATTATTAAGTTAAAGTGGCTTAGTTTTATATAAGGGCGTCTATAAAGGACTTCTATATCTCTATTAATTGTTTTTAGAGTGCGGATATAATGCTAGCGGCTATTATAGGGGCTTTAGGGTTGTTCTGTATTTTAGAGGGTGGTATATAAGGTTAACATAATATAGTATTACGGAGCAAGTATAAGCGGTAATAATATATAGCGAAGTAGATATTATTAAGCTATATATATAAACTGCGTAATAAAGTTAAGATATTATATAAGAAAAAGAAAGTAGGAAATAGGGGAAAAAGGGTATATAATATTTGCTTAGTTGCTAGGTTAACGGATACTATGCTACACACGGGCAGGGTAGAGCTTAGGTGGCGGTTCTGGTAGAACTTAGCAGAATTTGGTAGTTAGAGGTCCTTAAAGTTGCCAATTGGCAACTCCGACAGTAGAGACGGCAGATTGCGGCGGAATACGGCAGATTGCTGTCAGATTGCCGTCTCGTGGTCGGTCTCCGGTTGTTTAGTTAGTGGAAAGAGGTGGACGTGTATAAGGTGTTATGGGGGTGTCCCGTGACAATAGTGGTTGTTAACTATCTTATAAAAATGCGACATATAATTCCCATAGACTTAATTAATGCAATATTAGTAGCTAAATGTTTTATTAAGCACGTCTTTAAACTATATAGACTTCCTAACTTAATAATATCCAACTATAGAAGCTAGTTTATTTTAGATTTCTAGCAAGCCCTATATAAACAATTAAGTATTTAAATATAACTCTTAACTGCATTCTATTTAGAGATAGATGGTTAAACTAAAATTATAAACGCGATTATAGAATAATACCTATAAATATACTGCTCCTACCTATAAGACCACTGGGAAAAATGGCTGCCCTTAGCTAAGTTTACCGCGAATAATACAATAAATATATTAATAGGCGTAACGCCGTTCTACGCAACCTATAAATAGGACCCTTAACTTAGATTTAAACTATAACCTAAAATTAATATAATAGGACCTATAACTAAATGGATTTAGTTAATTAATATATATAACTTCGCTAATTAAATAAAGCAGTTAACGGAACTATTATAAAGTAAATTAATATACGCTTAAATAGTATAGGAATGGTATGTAAATAAAGGACAAGCTCCTGTATAGGACTTTAAAGAAGGTAATATAGTTTACCTAAATACATAAAACCTATGGACTTAACGGCCCTTAAAGAAACTTAATTAGAAGTTTGCGGGCCTATATTAAATTAAGAAGAAACTAAGCCTATACGCCTATAAGCTTAAACTGCCAACTAAGATAAAAATACACCTAATATTTTATATAAGCTTATTGCAACCTTTAAAAGACAATCCTATAACTCGCGAAGTGCCGCCGCTACTACCTTCTATAATTATTAATAACAGTAATAGTTCTTACTTTATTAACTTAATTGATAATATATAATAGAAAACATAATCTAAATAATTTAAACTTTTTGTTAAGTAGGAGGGATATAAAATATAAACCTAGAAAACCTATAATTAGATTAAAACTAATACGCCTTCCTTAGTAAAAGAATTCTATAAGGACTATCCTTTATAGCCTGCTCTGGCTAAATAGACACGATATAAAGGTAAATAACTACTACCTAATATAAATATACGAAACATAATAGTAGGAAACTCAAAATTAAAATGAACTTAAACTATATTATAACGCTTATAAAGCAATAAGTTATAAATTCTTAACTAAATTAAATTGTTTTAGATCTTTAGCTAAAGGGGGGGGGGTACTATAATGGGACTAGCCCAGTTATAGTAGGAATGTCTTAGTGAAATACTTAACAGATAAATTCTACCGCTTTAATTAAATTCTGCCAAATTCTACTAAGTTAATTAAATTCTACTAAATTCTGCTAACTTGATTAAATTCCACCAAATTCTACTAATATAATGGAATTTGGTTAAAACCTGTTAAAATCCGCGTGGGCTTATACCCATGCGTCTGCTACCAAGACCCTAAATATTTAGTTATAAGTTTCCTATATTCCTTTCTCTTCTTTACACAATATCTTGTTTTCTACAAGAGCTATATACCTATAGATTTAGATAGAATTTATATTATTCCTTTAAATCTTCCTTAAAGCCTCTTTGTGCCCTTATAGGGTTCTAGTTAGGTCCCTAGTTAGACATATTAGTATATTTCTCTGGCATTTCTAGCTTAGGGAAAGATCTTAGAGCTACCTCTAGCGCTTAGTCTTTTAATTGGCCTAGGTAGGGCTAAAGGGGTTCTAGTTACTTTCTAGTAGTATTATATCTATTATAGAGGGTGTATCACGGAGTAGGTATAAGCGATAATAATATATAGTAAAGTAGATATTATTAAGCTATATATATAAACTGTGTAATAAAGTTAAGATATTGCGTAAAGAAAGAAGGTAAGGAAAACGGAAAGAAAGGGTATATATTGTTAGTTTGGTTGCTTGGTTAATATATATATAGAGTAAAATTGTTACGGACGCTTTAAGTACGATGTTACGACTACTTGGAGAAGAGTTGGAGGAAGCTAGTTGGTTAATACAGGCACGGTCCAGAATGGATCCGGTGGAACCATATAACGAGGAATAGTAACCGAGGTTATATAGTTAGGTCTATAATCTATGGGATTAAAAGAATATAGGATCTACAAGCAGATTAACGGAGCAATAGATTAACGGATTAATAGAGCAAAGGGATTTCTTAGGCGTATGGTTATGTATTTAAAGGACCATAGTCCCGACCCAGATAGTTCTCTCTTTGTAGTAAATCTTAGAATATAATTAGAGTTAATCTGTTAGGTAACCACTCTACTAGTTATTATTATGTTGTTAAATTGTTCTTACCTATATACCTAGCCCAATAATAGGACCCACCGTAGTTACTACTACAAGGTTCTGTTACATATTTACTACCAAGGTTACGGTATTAAATAAGGTTGAACAATATGCCACCTAAAGCACCAGTTACAACGACATCGACGGCAGCCATAACCTTAGGGTTAGGAGATACTAGTATAGCAGATACGGATTCTTAGTTAATTACGCAAGGTCAGTTATAAGAAATAGTTAATCGCTTATAAGATAATAGTAGGCTACTTAAAGAACGTATTAGTGGAATTAAAGCAGCAAAGGTTAAGTTACCTTTAATTAAACGGTTCTTAGGAGAGAAGTTAAAGCTTAAAGGGTTTCTTACGCAAATGCACTTTAAGGTTATATAGGAAGGAGCGAAGTTAGCAACACCTATAGATTAGGTAGTATACGCAGGACTATTCTTAATAGAAAGAGCTTTAGAGTGGTTTAAGCCTTACCTTACAGAGATACAAGCAAACGGTATAATAACTACTAACCTAGACGTATGGTATATGTTTGCCAGTTAGAACAGGTTTACAGAATGGTTAACGCAGATATTTAAAGACCTGGAGGCAATAACTACAGTAGAACAAAAACTTTAGAACTTAGTATAATGTACTTTAGCAATTAAGTATACAACACAGTTTTAAACACTAGCTATATAGGTTGAATGGAATAACAGGGCGCTTATAGTATAGTATAAACAAGGACTTAAGGCTAAAGTCCAGAACGCAATTATCTTAATAGAAGATGCGGATACCCTAAGGGAGTTAATAGATTAGTTAATAAAGATTAATAACAGGATCTACTAAAGGGAACAGGCTAAGAAATGTTAGGACAGAGTTCCATAGTTATATAAGGCGCAGAGTACGCAATAACCAACATAGAGTTAAAAACTATAGAATGGCGCAGAGTTAATAGACCTAAGTGGTACCAAAGAAACCTAAAGATAGGAAAAGAAACTATAGAAACCCAGAGGTTAAAGATCTAGTAATTAAAGAACTAAGGAGCAGAGGCTAAACTAGGGATCTTAATAGTAGAAGACGTTTAGGCGGACTCTACAGCAAAATTAGTGGTTTAGAGATAGAGCTTATATAAATTGCGGAAAACAGGGTTATTTCGCTAAAGACTATAGAAGTAGTTAGAGTAACTACACGGTAAAGGAAACCAGACCAGTAGGAGACACATATATATAAAGGGATAATAGTGCACTATAAGGAACAAAAGAGTGTTTAATTAATAGTTTTATGTATTATTATAACAACGCATACCAAATTTATAAGAACGCTAAGTATAGCGTAAGCTATTGGCTATAGGAGCTATTATTATCTAAGTTTAGAGGAACCAATAAACCAGCTTATAGATTGGACATTAAAGATAATGAATTTAACATAGGCAAAGTATTTACTAATAATAAGGTAACAAAGGCAGCTTACTAAAAACATGCAGACCTTAGAGAAGTTAAAATAGAAGCAGAAACTAAGACCATTATAGAATAAGGTTCAGTAACGGGTATTATAATACTATTAGATACGATTTCCATTACTTTATAAGATAAAAGGAGTAATATTAGTAAAAGACTAAGCAAGCAGATAACTGCTAGTGCTAGCTTATTACTTAATAAAGGCAAAAAGCCATAGGTCCAAGATTCTCACAATAGGATAAAGAAGGCTCTAGACTTATAAGATATAATAAGAACAGCTTAGGAACCTACAACAGACGAAAACTAATAGAAAAGGGCAGTAACTTAGTTTACAGACAAACAAATAAGTATAGGACGCAAGTTTAAAAACTACGAGTTTGGGGAACAAATAAAAACGTCAGCAATCCTAGGTAAATACAGTATTTAGCCTAAGGATTAAAAAGTTAATACCAGGATTAAAAAGTAAGATAACTATAAAAATCTAGCTACAAAACGCAGAAAACAAGAAACTATAGATAAGTTTAGGACAAGAATTATTACATAGCAAGAATAGAAACTAGATTAGAGATCTAGCGTATTAAACCATAGAAGGGATAGAGCACCTATATAAAGAATTACTAATAGGCTAAGTGCAGGGACACCTAGGGCAAAGTGGTTAGATAAACTAGAATAAGAAGAGGATCTAGACATCCTAACTAGGTTTAAAGAAAGACATACTAAAGGATATTACAATGCAGCGATAATAAGGTACTTTTTTATAGATAGACTATACATACTAAACCAGTTATACGGAAAGTGGTATAGGCAACAACATAATGATAAATAGGAAGACTTTTATATATAGCTAGATAAAAAAGTTATCTAAGACCAACCTATTACAGAAAAACATATAAGTTATATTAAAGGAGTATTAATTATAATATTAAGGAACCTAGAAGAAGGATCTAGGGACTAGAAAAGTAAAAGATAAGTCTTAATACCTATAAATGAAAAACTAATAGCAAGATTAGCAAACTAGAGGTTTAAACTTAAGGATAAAGATGAACTAAGAGTTAACCTAAGTCACTTAGCGTATTATACACTATTGTAGATAGCTTGTATGGATAACATATGTAACATACATAGAGCACCAAAGGATAAGAACTGGAAATATATAATAAGGATATATTAGGCACCAGAAGAAAGACAGTTTAGGAATACTAAGTATATATATAGATGGCACCCAGTAGAAGTATAAGGTTAAGGAGACTTAATACTTTAACCAGGAAGATTCCTTATAGAAGAATGCCTAAATAGACAATAGTAGTGGGAGTACCCAGAAAACACTTATCTATAGCATATAAAGGAAAAGAAATAAACTAAATATTAGCCTAAGTTAGACCAAGTATAAACAGGATCTAGTAGCCAATAGTTAGGAAAAGGGGAGGCGTATAGGACTAGAGGGAACTAGTATTAGAGCCTTAAACCCTTAAAGAAATTTAAGGACAACACCTAAACTTATAAGTTAAGTAGCAAGATTAGCAGTTTAAAGCATTAGTAGACAGTAAAGTAATAAGGAACCACATATTACTAAAGGCAGTGGAAAGGATAGGGTTACTATATAGACAAAAGGAACACCTATATCCACTTACAACAATTTTAGGAGATTAGATAGCCTATAAAGAAGGTATTATTAATCTTAAAACAGGACCTATTTAGTTAACTATTAAAGGGAGACTAGTAAAGATGTCTTTCAATATCCTACTATTAGGATAGGATAAGGCGATACTAGGAATACCTTAGTTATAGGAATATAATCTAAAGATCGATTGGGTTATAGGTTAGGTTAATATTAAGAATACTTAATAGCGCAGAATGCGATAGCAAACCAAGTTAGTATAGTACTAAGTTAAAGCGATATACAAAGAAACTAAGCGAGGCTTAAGTTATATACCAAAGAAATACCACAAGTATGGTAAAAAGTTATAGTTACTAGAAAGTAAAAAGCTGTTAGAACATGCAGCATAGGTCTATAAAATAGAATTAAAAAAAGGAATAAGTCTAAGGTTCTTTCTAATCTATAAGCTTACTAAAACAGAGTTGGTAGCGCTTAAAGAGTTTATCCAGGAGAACTTACAAAAGGGATATATTAGACCGTTATAATTGTTAATAGGATATCTAGTATTATTCAGTCTAAAGAAAAACAGAAAACTTAGGATGTGTATAGACTACAGACAGTTAAACAGCATTACTAGAAAGAATAGGTATTCTTTACCCTTAATTAGCAAAATCTAAGACAGAATAGGCAACGCATAAGTCTTTATAAAGATAGATCTAAGGTAGGCGTACTATCAGATTAGAATTAAGGAAGGCAATAAATAGAAAGCAGCTTTTAGGTTAAAGGAAGGACTATATAAACCATTAGTTATATAGTTTAGGCTTATAAACGCACTAGCAACATTCCAAAAGCAAATTAATAGTGTGTTAGAAGAACACCTTAATAAATTTATTATAGCATATCTTAACAATATTATCATCTACTTAATAAGTAAGGGAGAACATGGAGAATACATTAAATAGGTCTTAAAGAGACTATAAGAAGAACAGATGCTAGTAGCAATTAAGAAATGCGAGTTCTTTATAAGAAAGACCGATTTTGTAGGATTTATTATTAAACTAGGAAAGATTAGCATAGACCTAAAGAAAGTTAAAGCTATAGTAAGTTGGCAAGAACTAGAGAACGTTACGCAGTTAAAATCGTTTCTAGGGTTTTGTAACTACTATAGGAGGTTTATTATATAGTGGTTAAAGAATATCGAGCCATTTACTTAATTAATAAAGAAAGAGGAACTATAGGTTTGGGGTAGTAAGTAGAAGAAGCTATTCTAGGAACTTAAAGAGTTGTTTACCTAAGAACTAATCCTCAAGATCTATTAACCAAAGTTAAACACGGTTGTTAAAATAGATGCATTAGACTTTACACTAGGAGTATATTTACTATAGAAGCACTAGGACGCATAGCATCCAGTAGTATACTATAGTTAGAAGATAACACCATTAGAACTAAACTATAATATCTATAATAAGGAGTTGCTAGGTATAGTTACAGCACTTAAGGAATAGAGAGCATTCTTATAAGGCACAGAGAAACCGTTTATGGTTAAAACGGACTATAAAAACCTTATAGGATTCCTAATAACAAAGAAACTTAACCAAAGACAGGTTAAATAGGCGGAAATGCTTATAGAATACCATTTTAAAATTTAGCATACTAAAGGTACAGACAATACACAAGCAGACGCTCTAAGTAGAAAAGCTAAACTATAAAATGACAAAAAGCCATTAGGAGCTTTATTACGAAAGGATTAAGATAGATTAATTAGGTATAATTATCCAAAGATTATAGTAACTAAGGAAAGACAGATCCACAAATTACTAAAGAGTAATTGGATATAGAAGATCTAAAAAGTATAGGCAGAGGATCCAGACTTAGAGCAATATAAAAACAGAGAAGTAACGTATATACCTAAGTCTATCATAGAAGAATTTATTAAGGAATTCCATAAGGAAATAACACAAGGATATAATAGGTCTATAAGACTAGTATTAAGACTTTAAAAGGAGTACATTATTTAAGAAATCTAGGGACTAGCAAAATAAGTTATAAAAAAAATATCTAAATTACCAAAGGAACAAACCGACAAGGCATAAGCTATATAGAGGGCTATAACCTATTAAAATACCAGAAAGACTATAGGAGGTTATATTATAGGACTTTATTATTAAGTTACCAAAGTCAAAAGATTCTATTATGGGATAAGATTATAACGTAATTTTAGTAATAGTGGACAAGCTAATAAAGTAGGGATACTTTATAGCATATACAGAAGAGATATTAGCAGAAGATGTCGCTAGAATCTATATAAAAGAAGTATTTGCAAGACATAGAGCACCAGATAAGATTATATTAGATAGAGATTTAAGGTTCATAGTAGTATTTTAGGAAGTGTTTTTAGCAAAACAAGGAGTTCGCGTAATAACCTCTATAGTATATTATCCGCAGACAGACGGATAAATGGAAAGACTAAACTAGATACTAGAACAGTATCTAAGGCATTATATTAATCACGCATAGAATAATTGGGTATTGTTATTACTAGTTACATAATTTATATACAATGCAACACCATAAGAAGGAACGGGGATATCACCGTTTAAGGCAAATTACGGGTACAAGCCAAGAACATCATTATCGCCATATTAAGTAAAGAAGACGAGTAGCACAGCTAAACAAAGAATAGAGACGTTAATAAATCTTTATACAAACCTTATGGAAACAGCTAAACTAGTATAAGAACGAATAAAAAGGTACTATAATACTAAAAGATCTAAGGGACCAGATCTTAAGGAGGGAGATAAAGTATAGCTACTATATAAAATTTTTAAGAGTCGATGACTAAGCAAGAAATTGGACTATGTTAGACTAGGACCTTTTAAAATTACGTAAAAGATTTTATTAGTTATATATAAGTTAAACCTACTAGCCAAAATAAAGATCTACCCTATATAATACATTGCAATGCTAGAACCAGCATACGGAAACGTTAAACTACTAGTATACAAAGTAGACATATATAGAGGACAGGAAGAGGATAAATAGCAAGTTTTAAAGATTATTAGTTATAAGGATGTAGATAATAAAACATAGTATAAAGTAAAGTGGATAAGCTATAGTAAGACTACCTAGAAACCACTAAGCAACCTAGAGAACACTATAGGAAAGGTAAAGAAGTACTAAAGGAAAGTAGGTCAGGCAGTATTAACAAAGAAGGATTGCCAAAGAATAAGTTACCTAAGGGGGACCTAAGAGGAGTACCTACTAAGCTATTTAGAGTTGTTTCCCCTGCTAGCAAATATAAGTCCGCCTTAGCCTCCTCCGCTTTCAGCTTACAGAGACCCTGCTTAACTAGGCGAAACTCCTTAGAGTGCACCTTCTTACAAACCTTTTTAAGATGGGTTAACCGAGCGAAGGTAGTCTAATAGAGTTTAAATGTGCAAGCAGACGCTTCTAACGCACGACATTAAGCCTCTAGTAATAGGGCTGGTTCCTTAGCAAAACAACAGAGTTTATTATAAGCAGCTATAAGCGAGCTCTTAAGCTTTTCGGCCTTAGATTAAACATAAGACCCTATAACAAATTACTTAGGGAACTAAGAGACTATTAAGAGTTATAAAACACGCATACTTAGCATTAGAGACCAATCTAACATTACAGGAAGACCGCATATTTAATTTGGTACATTTAACGCAAGAGGATGGTTGGCAACTAGAGGGAGCCGTGATTATAACACACACTAACTTCTTATCTGCGCAACAAGAATAGGAAGGTATGGCCTTACCCAGAGAAAGAATCTTAAGTACTACACAATTGCGACAATTAGTAGATAAAAAAGAAGATGCTTTAGGCATAATAAGTAAAGATATTAACCAAATTAATTAAACAGACATCACACCTCTAGTAAACGACTTGGAGATATTAGAAATCTTTAAGGACAAAGATAAAGAGGAGGGAGATGGTATTACGGACGCTTTAAGTATAATGTTACGACTACTTAGAGAAGAGTTAGAGGAAGCTAGTTAGTTAATATAGGCATGGTCTAGGATGGATCTGGTGGAACTATGTAACAAGAAATAGTAACCAAGGTCATATAGTTAGGTCTATAATCTGTAGGATTAGGAGAATATGGGATCTATAAGCAGATTAACAGAGTAACAGATTAACGGATTAACAGAGCAAAGGGATTTCTTAGGCGTACAGTTATGTATTTAAAGGACTACAGTCCCTACCTAGATAGTTCTCTCTTCGTAGTGAATCTTAGAATATAATTAGAGTTAATCTGTTGGGCAACCACTCCACCAGTTATTATTATATTGTTAAATTGTTCTTACCTACATACCTAGCCCAATAATAGGACCCACCGTAGTTACTGCTACAAGGTTCCGTTACAAAAATAGGATTTAAGGAGTAGTTATAGCAGAACTTAGCAGGATTTAGTAGACTTGGTAGAATATAGCAGAATGCAGTAAATTGCCATTAGATTGCCGTAGATTGCCGGCAGATTGCCATTAGATTATTGTCTTACGGTTAGTTTCTTTTTGCTATATTAGTAAAAACAGGTAGATAGTAGAAATAGGTAGATAGTAGAAACAGGTAAACGTATATAAGGTGTTATAGAGGTGTCCCATAATAATACCCCCCCTTTAAACTTAAGCTTCTGCGAGGTAAGGCTATAGTAGTTCTGGGTAGAGTTTATAAAAGTCTTTTGCGGCTTATATAAGTCCTATAGAGTTAATGGGTTCCCAAGAGGGCTTAGTAAAGCCTCTCTATTTTATAAGGTACATATATTTGCGTTTTTATTTATTATACTTAATATTATTAACTCTTTTAACAAGGTACTTATCCTTACCATCCACTTTAACTAGTAGGGGAGGGTCTTAGATCTATTTAGGTAGGGCGTCTAATATAGGGGCGGTAGGGTAGAGGACTAACGTATAGAATATAGGGTGGATTTTAACTATATTAGGGAGCTTTAGTTAGTAGGTATAAAGAGAGATAACTTTTTCAACCTTATAAGGGCCGGCATTCTTCTAATTAAGTTTCTTAGTAGGTTATTTTATATTTAGATTTCTTATATCTAGCCAGATAAAGTTACTAATTTAGTAGACTGGTGCTAGGGTTTAGTTCTTATTTACTACAGCTTTATAGACAGATTGGGCCTATATTATTTTATTAGTAAGGAACTCTTATAATTCTTCCATCTTCTTTATAAATTTATTTGCTTTTATAACTTATAAGGCCTAATAAGCTAGGCGAGGAACATTACTAAACGGTTTAAAACCTATTTATAGGTGTTGGCCGTAATTAGCTAGGAATGGCGAGACCTTTATAGTTTCTAAAATGGAGTTATTTATAGTAAACTTGGCAAATATAAGCCAATTTATCTAGTCGTCCTATAAATATGACGTGTATATCTAAATATACTGTTCTATTATAGCATTTACACGTTCTATTTAACTATCCATTTTTGGGTAATATACTATAGACAATAGTGCTTTAATACGGAGCTGGGTAGTTAGTTCTTTTTAAAACGCTAAGATAAACTGGCTACCTTTATTAGAAATAATTATTTTAGGGAGTCTATAAAGTTTCTATATATAATCTAGAAATAGTTGGGTAATAGTAGGTATTAACATATTAGGACAGGCGATTAAGTGTCTTATCTTAGATAGTTGGTCTATAACTACCATTATTTATACAGCCTTTACTTATGGGGAGATTAATAATAAAGTTAATTAAGATATTTTTCCATCTTTAGTCTGGAACAGGTAGTGGCTTTAAAAATCCATTATATGTCTTATGTAAAGCTTTAGCTTATTGGCAGATATAGTAGCTAGAGACGTACCTTTATATTATATTATACATATTTGGCCAGTAATACTCCTATTAGAGTAGTTTTAGGGTTTTTCCACGGCCTAGGTAACTGGCTACTAGTAGGTTATATACGTATTCAAGAAGCTTAAGCTTAAGCTTATTATAATTAGGTATAACTAGGTAGTTCTAGTAGTACAAGCGGTCTCTATAAGCTTTATATTTACTTAGAGAGATCTTTTTAAAGTGTCTAACGCTATTTTAAATTAGCTTAAGTGTCTTTTAGATTAACTTATTATTTAGGTATTTATTAATCATAATTTATTTAATTAATTAATTAGTTATTTTAAGGATGTATACTATAAGGTCTTTAATTAGGGAATTAAATAATTTAAGGCGAAGAAGGGTTTAACTATGGTAGGCACGCGCTTTTTTCTATGCTGATATGTCTTATAAACATTAGGTTAGGGTATTAGGCTTCTAGCCTAGAACACCTAGGTAGTATATAATTAAGAATTGGAAATAAAATAGGTATTTTAACTAGTGGGCCAATAGTAGCTTGGCTGCTTTATAGTTATAAAGTACTATAGGTTCTTATAGTTACTAAGGACCTTAATTAGAAATCTAGCGCCTTCTAGTTTAGGTTGCCATTGTTTAAAACATCTAATAATAGCTAATAATTCTTTATTATAGATTTTATAGTTATATTTAGCTAGACTTAGTTATTTTAAGAAGTATGCTATAAGGTGCAGTACTCCTTCTTTATTATATTAAGACAAAATGCCTCTAGTAACATAGTTAGATAAATTAGCTTCTATAATACTCTTTTAGTTTAGGTTAAAGTGTTAGAGTATAGGTGCGGTAGTAAATATAACTTTTAAATAAGTAAAGCCCTTTTTATATTCCTTATTAAAGATAAAGGCTTTATCCTTTTAGGTTAGAGCTATAAGGGGTAAAACTAAAGCGGAGAAGTTGTTAATAAACTATTAGTAAAAGTTGGCAAATCCTATAAAGGCCCTTATATCCTTAACATTCTTAGGTTTTTACCAGTTTATAATTACTTTAATCTTCTTTAGGTCCATTTATATACTATTTATAGAGATAATAAGTCTAAAATATAGGATTTCCGTTTTATAGAATTTGTATTTATCTATATTTAACTATAGGCTAGCTCCATACAGGGCTTTTAGGATAAGGTTAATATATTTCCTATATTTGGTTAGGTTATTACTATATACCAAAATATTATTAATATAAGTAGTATAGAAAACGTCTAGGTAAGGTTATAGGGTATTATTTATAAAGTGCTAGAATAAACTTAGGGCATTTATAAGGCTAAATAGCATCACTAAGTATTTAAATAGTTTATATCTAATGCGGAATGCGGTAAGCTATTTATCCCCTTTTGCAATATAGAGGCGGTTAAATGCGTAAATAAGGTTAAGTTTCGTGTAGTAGCAAGTCTTACTTAATATGTTTAGTATCTTTTAAATTAATGGGAGCGGGTACTAATTCTTAATAGTAATAGCGTTAAGAGCTTAGTAGTCTATATAGAAGCGCAGACTGCTACTAGGTTTCTTAATAAAGATTATAGGTACAACTATAGGTAAAGAGCTTGCTTTAATAAATCCCTTACTTAGGTGCTCGTCTAAGTACTTTTGCAGTACTTTAAGTTTGTTCTGGGATATTCTATATAGGGGTCTAAATCCTAGCTGTTTTCCTTCTTTAAGTACAATCTTGTGGTTATATAGTTAGTATTTTACTAACTTGTTAGTTTCCTTTATAAGAATACCTCTAAGTGTTTATAGTGGCATAGTAGTACTTTTATAGCAGTGTTAGTGTGCTTTTTTAGTGCTAGGGCCTTTTTAATATTAGCCATTGTAACGGCGAAGATTATATATTTAGGTTTCTTAGCGAGTTGTGCTAATAAGATAGCTCTAATTATATAAATATCTAAGGTATTAAGCGAGCTTAGATCATCCTTAGTTTCTTATATAGTTTTTTATTTAACTTTAGGTTTAGTATTAGATACAAAGTTAGTATTAAATTTAGGTTTGGGTTCTTTAAGTATCCTTTTTATAATAGAATACTAGTTCTTCTAGTACTTTTATATATTAAGCTTAAGCTTCTACTTAGTTTAAGGCAGTATAATAGTTAGGGTTGGTTTATATAGTTTGGTATAACTTCTAGATTCTTAGTAGACGTTAGTGGAAATCTTATGTTAGTAAAATTTGGTAGAAATCTTAGGTTAGTGGAATTAGGTGGACTTTTTAGGTATAGGGTAGATATTAGTGGAAATTTTAGACTAGTAGATCTTGGTAGATTTTTTAGATTTTAGTTTAGGTTCTAAGCAGCGAGTTATAAGGCACTTCTGCTTATAGCAGGAAGCGGTAAATAGAAGCTTAAGGTTGTCCTAATTAATAGTTACCTTATATAGCTTTATTTAGGGTTATTTAAGGATTACTAGGTAACCTAGGGTAGTTATAAAGAGCTTAATTAATTCTTTATAGTTTAGGTATTAGAGTCTTAGGGCTGCTATATAAGTAATACAGCCCAAGACAGTGTGTTTACTATTAAATCTAAATACATTAATATGCCAGTTAAGGGGTATTAGGGTAAACCTATTATCTTACGCGAAGATCTTATTAATAAATCCTATACCGCTAGCTCCTGTATTAATTAAGACTTAAGTATTAGCCTATTAGCCTTTCTACTAAAGACGGCAGTTAATGGTTATACTATAATCCTAAGAGTTAAGGTTTGCTATATCTAATGTATTTAATAAGATTCTATAATATAGCTGTCCTAAAAAGCGACTTAACTCTAAAATATGCCTTTTAGTGGCAAGCGAGAAGGGGTTCCTTTAGAATATTAGTTATAGCTTTATCCTTATAAGTGGTGCTTACTAAATATAGGGCTGAAGCTAGGTAAAGATTAGGGATAGTAACTGGAGTATTAGTATAGTAAACGGCTACTAGTATTAGCCGTTTATAAATTCTTTTAAAAATGGACGGAGTAGTAGCTAGAGATATAAATGTCACTTCCACACTTAAAACAGAGACTATATTTAATGCATTACTCTTATTTAGCAGATCCTTTTAGGGCATAGGAAAGGGTCCTAGTGTTAATATCTATAGCGTCTAAGTCCTTATAGGTCTTAGGCGGTTAGGGAGCAGAGTATTAAGGTATATATTTTAGGGTAAGGCGTAGTAAGTCGTTATATAGGCCATTAATAATATTAGCGTAGGCAGTAACGGTACCTAGTAGTTTAACTCCTATAAGAGATGCTTTTAATTTAGGGTTTAGAGATTCTACTAGGCGATTAATTAAGGCGGGTTTATTCTATCCAGCCTCCTTAGTATAGTAGTAGAATTTAGTAAAGTATAATAGGAAGTTCTTAGAACCCTATATTATCTTATTTAGTTTCCTTTATAATATGGCAACTTAGTTAGGGTCGCTATAAAATGCTTCTAGTATAGTAATTAGTTCCTCTACTATACTTAGTTAGAATAGGTATACAGTGTCCATAGTATCTCCTTTTAGGCGGCTTATAATATAACAAAGTTAACTATTAGGGGTAGGGTAGTAATTAATATTGCCGCTTAGCTTGTTCTAAAGTTAGTTAAGGAAAAAGCGTAGCTTACTTCTCTTACTAAAATAAACGGGAGGATTAGGGAGGCGTTTAGACAACTTTTTTTAGGGGTACTAACTAGTAAATTTAGGATTAAGGAGTTAGTTTTAGATATATTCTTCTTATCTGGTGTTTATAGGTTAATACTAGTAAGGATAGGTAGGGGCGACGGTATAGCAGACGGTGGGTTATAACAAATCTCTTTAACTTCCTTTCTTAGGGATTGGATTATCTTATAATACTAAGCTTCTTATTAGGCAAGAGTATCTATAAAAGCCTCTTAGAGACTTTTTATTTATTTAGTAAATAGGGCGTAGAGGTTATTTATAGACAAGGGGGTTTCTAGGTTATTTTATATATTAGTTAGGGCAGGATAGAGTATATAGTTTAACATAATATAGTATTACAAAGTAAGTATAAGCAATAATAATATATAGCAAAGTAGATATTATTAAGCTATGTATATAAACTGTATAATAAAGTTAAGACATTATATAAGGAGAGAAGGTAAGGAAAACGGGAAGAAAGGGTATATATTGTTAGTTTAGTTGCTTGGTTAACACGTATATAGAGTAGAATAGGATTTAAGGAGCGGTCGTGGCAGAACTTGGCAGAATATGGCAGAATGCAGCAGATTGCCGGCAGATTACCATTAGATTGTCATCTCGCGGTCGGTTTCTTCTTGCTGCGTCAGTGGAAACAGGTAGACGGTGGAAATAGGTGGACGGTGGAAACAGGTGGATATGTATAAGGTGTTATGGAGGTGTCCCATAACAGGGTGTCTGCGTTTTCCTTAGCGGTAACTATAGGTATATAAGAGTCTTTAAGCTCCTGGTATATTTAGGTATTAGGGCTTATTTAGCCGTCTTGCCTAGAGGTTTATATTGTTATAATCTCTTGCTATTAGAGGGACCTTCCTGCCTTAATATAACGGCTTTCTATAAGGTGTCTATAGAGTTTCTATTTAGGTTATTGCGAGATTTTAAGGGAGAATGGTGGATATAAATAAAAGATATAAATAAATAATCTCGTCCTTAAAGCCAGCTGCCCTTCTAAAATAGAGTAGGAAAGATTTAAATATAAGGGGACTTTGTAGATAGGGGGCTATAAGGGGACTTTGTAGACAGGGGGCTATAAGGGGACTTTGTAGACAGGGGGCTATAAGGTATAATTATAGAATAGAATAGATTAGTAAGAGAGACAAATCCTTAAGGAGGTAAGGCCTCTGGGATTGTAGAGACTATATACTACGGGTACGTGCCTCTGGTACGTGACTGGCGACTAGCCGAGGGGCGTCTGGAGGTTGTCTTGAGGGCAACCCGAGGTGTCCGCAATAATATCCCTTATAATTAACCTTTCTGCTAAAGACAGCTGTTAACGGTTATACTATAATTCTAAGAGTTAGGGTTTGCAATATCTAATATATTTAATAAGATCCTATAATATAGCTATTTTAAAGAGCGACTTAGCTCTAAAATATACCTTTTAGTAGTAAGCGGAAAGGGGTTTCTATAAAACGTTGGTTATAGTTTTATCCTTATAAGTAGTGCTTACTAAATATAGGGCTAGAACTAGGCAAAGATTAGGAATAGTAACTGGAGGGTTAATATGGTAAACGGCTGCTGGTATTAGCTGTTTATAAATTACATTAGGGCATAGGGACGGAGCAGTAGTTAGAGAAGTAGAAGCTACTTATTGGTAATATAGGGTAACTCCCTTACCAGTACTACTCGAGTAGATATAGTGATGTTATTGATAATGCTTGATTCTATGGAATTAAGGAAGGGCGAAGAGCTTAAGGCTCCTCGCCACACTAGTGCCGCGACGACACGTAACGACCGCTTGCCTTATTCCCGACACTAGCAACTCTTCTTTTATAGTTGCCATCTATATACACTTATAGATTACTGCTACACAAAGATACTAAGTAAAGAAGAAGAAGAAGAAGAAGAACGTTGGGGGTTAATGCGAAGACAAGGGGGGGTGCCAAGGCGCTAGTAGTAAGCAAGCTAATAGCGATTTTCCATGCCGGGCATGGAAAATCCTGATTGGCTGGTTGGAATTAGGGTCTGCAGAATATTATGCTCTTACTCCCTTTTAACTCAACCTTTAACCTATATACGTAGAGTATTTATATTAATAAACGTTTCTAGAGCCTTATTTGGGTTTGCCTTTATTATTACATCTGCTAGGTTGTCTTGGCCATTAATCCATTAAATCTTAAAGAGTTCTTACTATTTGTAGGATTACTAAAGTGCTATAATGTCAATTATAAGGCGCTTCTTCTTTATGGTACTAAGCTTGACTAAACACTTATAGAGGGAATATAAGTTGGTATATACAATTATAGGGATAATAGGAAGTTTAAGTCGATCTATAATTATCTTTAGGGTAGTTCTAATTGTAATTGCTATATTAACTCTGCCAACTATTCCATATATCTCTAACGCTAGAACGCTTTAAGTAACACACTTACTCTTAGTTAAGCTCCAATAGATAAGGTTACCATAGATTATAAAGTTATTCTCTCTAGTAGATTTATTTATAATAATAATCTTATATTCTAGCTAGGAGCTAAAATCTTTATTATTTGTAAATGATCTATTAATAAATACAAAGAGCTTAGTAGTGGGAAGATTAATAGGCACGTAGAATAGTCCCTAATTAAGATGGTTTACTTACTAGAAAAGGCGCTTATTTAGGGCAAGGGCGTCCTCCTTAGTTAGTTTTTAGTATTAAGCAGCAATAGAGAGATTAAAGAAAGCCTTAGGTTAATAGATAGAAGCAATATAAGCTCCATAAGCGCGTTGCTCTATATATCCTTGCTTTAGAGAATTAATATTAATAATATTAATCTTCTTACCTTAACCCTTCTAGCGTAGAGTAATTAAATCCTTATTTAGGGAGAGGATATATCTATTAAAGAGTAATAGTATTATTAAGTTAAGTTTTTCCTTTAGCTTTGCTATAAAATTTGCCTTTACTAGCTTATCTTCTTTAAGAGCTAAGAATTAACCATCTCCTAAGATAATTATATTATTAGTTTATATACCAATAATTCTAAATAGGGTTCCTATAGTTATAATAAGGAAGTAGGGATTAAATATAGAGGTAGTTATTAAAAGCTTCTTTTTATGGTACTTACTATAGGTAGCCCACTAATAAGTTCCCACCTCTGTAATTCCATATAATGGCTTAAGTATAACTATAATTATATCTTTGGGATATTGGTAGCAAATTTGCTCTAGAAGGTATGCTAGTATTAAGCGCTAAAGGCGCGTCTTTAATTGGGTATATGCCTAAGTAATATCTTATAAATAGACCGCTATTCTATTCTTTATTAAGGAGGAAGCTAGTATAATAATAACTTACTAACTAGCTTGTTAAATTATAGGAGATTATATAAGAATTACTTCCTTACCATTATTATTATAACCTTAAATAACTAGTCTTAACTTCTTAAATAGGGTATTAGTAGCTTTGCCTTTAATCTTATTAACTATTCTTAACTTAAAAATGCGAACTCTATTAAACTTAGTAGGGTTATACTTCTTAAATTTAAAGACTCCTCTTGTAATAAGACCGTTAATCTCCTACTTATTAGATGCTTAGAAAGGGGCTCCTAGAGTTATAATACGGCCTTTCTTTTAGAGTTATTTTACAAGCTTAAAGTCTGCCTTCTCTTTAGCTATTAATAACTTAACTCTACTCTTAATAGCGGCAATAAATTGCTCTTTAAAATTAATAAGATATTAGCAATTTTGTAATTCTTTTAGGCGACCTCTACCGCGTTATAGTTGCGGTATATCTACTATAATTATATTAGAATTATAGTTGCCTTTTAGAGCACGTTAATTATAATTTTTCTCTAGGGTATCCTCTAGGGCATCCTATAAAGGCTTAAAACTATTATCCCTATAGTAGGGCTTAATAATAGTTAAGCGGAATTAAGTGGGTCTATGGGGCATCTAGAGAGTATAAGTTTAACCCTTAATAGCGATAAGTGTATATAGGCCTAACTAGCCCCCTTTCTTACGCCATACCTATACTTTAGATTAGAGTGGTAGATCTATTATTATTAAGGTGTTTAGACCATTTCTTATTCTTAGTATGTTATTAACCTAGTGCGTAGCGTAGATACAGCGCACCTTCTTTATTGCCTTATAGATAGCCTTAGCTTATTATATAACGGATAAAGATAGTGGAGAATTGTTAGTTATTTAAGGGTAGGCGCTAAAGACTAGTAATATAGGTATAAGCCTATCTGGGCTAGCGGAATTGTTAATAGCCTTAACAGCCATCTATAAGATAAGCTCTTTGCTAGCGCCCTCTAGTTCTAAAGAAATAATCTTATATACTTGGTATAATAGCGTGTAATATTATTCTACTTTTTTAATACTATTATATGCCTTAATAGGGACTTCCTTAACCTTAATTTCTATTACCTTTACCTATTATTAAAAATCTATAGATAAGAAGTTCTTTCCTATATTATAAACGATTTAATTAGGGGGTCCTAGGTAGATATTAATTTAGTATAATTAAAGAGTATCCTATATATTCCTAGCTAATATATTCTTTAAAAAATATACAGCTTAGAAGGAAATTAAGAAGTTAACAACTTAGAGTACTAGCTTACCGCTAAGATATATAACGTTAATAATAATATAGAAGTTAAAGTTATAGTTATCTTTAAGGGTGAACTTAAATCGGCCTAGGGACTTCTAATTTATTTAGCAGTGATAGCAGTACTTTATAAGATACTTAATTGCCTTAACCTTAACTTTATAACCTACTTACTAAAGAACCCTATGTAATTAGTAAATGGATAGGTAGCTAAAACAATAGTATAGTTGGCGTAGTTCTAATTTAGTTAAGTAGCTCTAAGTAACACTCTTTTTTAGTTAATAAAGGAGCAACTAGGGGTAACCCCACTTGCGTATAATGGGCACCTAATTATCTCCCTAGACAAGTATATTCTTAAGGTTATTAAGCTTAATGCCTAATTTATTTATATCTTTAATATAAAATAGAAATGGGGTGTTTACAGGAATAATATAGAAAGTAATATACCCTAAGGGGGTTTGGACCCTAATTATACTAAGAGAGATCGCAATACCCTTACTAAAACAAATTGTATATTAGCCTGCCGTTAATTAGTTAATCTAAACAGAGTTATTAAGCTGCTAAAGAGCTTAAACTTAAGGTTCTCTTGCTGTAGATACTCCTACGGCTTTAGTATCTGGTATAATACTATAGAAGATATTTGCTGAGTATTTATTGTTAAAAGAGAACGTAGAACTCTCCTTTAGCTTATTAAAGATATTTAACTTTATAACAGAATAAAGCGTAGATTAGTTATTAAGGACAGCGACGGTTTATGTGCTATTTACCTTACTATACTTAGTAAAGTATTAGTTAGAAGAGTAGTCCTTAATTTCTATATCTATAAGGAGCTATTTGGCCTTATTAACCTTACCCTTAAGATCTTCTTTGCCTTTATATTAAACCAAAAAGCTTTAGAAGTAGGCTGTAGTAACCTCTTAGTTTTCAATATTTTATACGCTCTAGCGAAACTTATTATATACCTCCTTTTATCTATTAAGGGGGTGCCTAGTTAACTAGTAATTTAGCTTCTTATAAATGTAGCACTTCTTTTAATAATTACTCCGAAATAAACCTCTATAATTACCTTGTGGTTGACGTTAATTATACCCTTTACTATATCCCCTACCGCGGCCTCTATATATTTAGTTGGTCTAGTTATAATTGTGTTAGTTGGCTAGGTTAATTAGAGTAGGTTAGGGTTAAGTGTTAAATTGCTATACTTCTTAAGAGCGTAGGGCGGTGCTAATAGAGGATCTTAATTAAGTATATACTCCTTTATAAGTATTTACAGGATTAAAGAGAGTAAGGTTATATTCTTTAACACCTTAGCATATACTAATAATTTAATTGCGTAGGCTAAAGTTCTCTTAATATAATTTGGATAAACCACACTAAATTATCTAAAGTTAATTAAAAAGCTTTTAGAGATAATTAAGTTAAGAGGCATCTAGGTTTGTTGTAATAATCCTTAGGAAGGTAGTCTCTCTCCACTCCAATATATACTACTACTTATTCTCCTCTGTTTTAAAGTAGTATCTTGTCTTATATATTATTTAGTTAAAGTTATATCCTTTTCCTACTAAACAATTATAATAGAAGGTACTAGTGCGGCCCTTAAGTATAATAAAATAGGCGTTATAATATTAGTTAGGTTCTAGTCTAACCTTCTAGTAATAGTTATAGAAGATACGCAGCTTTAAATTAAGGATATTATATAGTTTCCTACTAACCCTTTTTTCCTAGTCTAAATAGAGCTTTATAAGCTCTGTAAGCATTTTTAAGGTGCCTTTAAGCGGTGTTAGGCCATATTAAAATTATATTGGAGATTAAGGTAGGGATTGTTTTATAGGCTGTAGTAGAGATATAGATCTTAATAGAATACAGTATAGTACCTAATCTTGCTATAATAGAGTTTAAAAGTTATTAAATTATAAAGCAAGGGGATCTTGCGCTTGCTCTTATTTAGTAGTTAAAGTTATAGGTTAAATTAGTGGATTCTAGGGAGCTAAAGATAATAGAAGCGATAGATATAAAACGTAGGAACTTGTGCCTAGAGTAATAGAATTTAAACATGTCTTTATTAGTGTATTATTTAGATTCTATTATAAGTTAAGCTTCTTTATAGTGCATAGTTAGTGCTTAATCTCTTATAGAGTCTACTCATGCTCTTCTTTTACATTAATAACTTACTTCTAAATATTATCTCTAATAGCGCTTCTGTCTATAGGGATAAATACTCTATTCTCCTAAAGGAAGTTACAGAAGTTTTATATAATAAGCTTATTCGCAAGAGCCTATGTTTCCTTTATCCATCTAATAAAGTCCTCCTTTATATAATACCATAGCATAGTATTATTGTATTTGCTGTCTGTGTAGTGTACTATATAGTATAATAAGAATCCGTTTAGGTCCTTTTACTTGGCGTTTATAGGGTTAATGTCTTTATTTTATATCTTTAGGTTAATGTCTTTCTTATACTTCTTTAGGTAGGTTAACGCTATAATAGGTTAAAAGTAGGTAGGATTTTTAGTTTTATAGAATCTTATAAGTTTGCTATTAAGAGGTAGGCAATTTAAGATATTATTTAACGCGTTTTGGACGTTAACTTAGAACCCTAGGTTTAATAACACTTATAACCTAAAGTACTTAACCAAATCTTTATAAACATAGTTATTCTACATAATAGACACAACTTGGTATCTCCTAGTACTCAGTAACACTTCTATTACTAGTTTTCCGCAAGTTTAAGGTAGCACAGTATTGCTAGGATCCATTCTATATAAGCGTATATAGCACCCCTGCACGAGACTGTCTCTTCTATTAATAACCTTACTATTCTGTGGTTGACTATGTGTTTAACCACTAATTAGTGTTAGTAACACAGTATTACGGCGCTGGTGGAAAACGGTGGATTATGGCAGTGGATTGTAGCGGACAATCGCAGACAGTTTCAGACAATCTCGGACAGTATTACGGTACTGGCAAATTGCCGCAGATTGCGGTTATGTGACGCGAAGATCGCATAAAACATCAAGCGGCGCTACTCTTCTTCTCCTTTCCTCTCTCTAGCTTTGGATCCTCGTTTATAGACAATCCAATTATATAGGCTTGCGCGACCCTCTTGCCGTACTCGTGCCTTAATTGACTGAGTTGCTAATATTATCCAAAGCTTATTATTACTCTTTCTTCCTAAGAAGGAACTTAAAAATATCTATCTATAAAACTATAAATAGAATAAGGACATAGAATAGGACCCTAAGGATATTACTAGGACTATAAGGATAGGATAGACCTAAGAACTAAAAAAACATAAATAGAATATAAAACCTAAGAATAGAACACGCACGGACTAGAACCCCTAGAAAATAAACAAACACTAGAAATTACCTAAAACCCCTACCACCATGCTAAGAAATACAGCAGCTGGCAAAGCTGCTGTAGGACCCGCAAATACCTCTAATAGTAAAACAGTCGCCATTTTAACCCCCTAGGAAGAGCTCGCAGCAGCTAATACTAAAATTAAATGGCTTTAAGAGCTACTTAAAACTAGAGACACCCCTATACCTAATAAGGAGTTATTAGACATCTAGAGACTTGCTATAGTCCTTAAGGCCCTAGCCCAACGTACAGTATTAGTATTATTACGGTCCGCAAAGGTTGTAAACCCCCTATTACTTATAAACGGAACTAACCCTATATTTAATAACTAGAAGCTTTAATTATAGAATAAGCTCAAAGTTAATACGGACTACTTCCCCACTACCTAAGCTAAGATGGCCTACGTCTTCGGCCGTACTGGTAAAGACGCATAGACGCACCTACGTCCGCGATACGCCTAGGACTTGGTAGATCCCTTCCTCTCTAGAGACAAGATAATTAACTACTTGTCTTCTATCTATAAGGACCCCTTTAAGGTACAGAACGCCCGCCTTAATTATAAAGCTCTTAATATAAAGACGACGGAGACCTTTTTAGCCTTCTAGACCCGCTTTCTGCACCTAGCCGGCCAAGCCTAAATTCCCTATAAAGACCTAATACCGGACCTCTTTAATAAGCTTACCCTAGACCTACAGCACGCTGTACTGCTAGTTTTTACTACTATATAGACGCTAAAGGTACTTACGGACTACTGCCTATCTATTAACTAAGGCCTTTATTAAATTAAGGTATAAGCTAAGCGGTATAAAGCTAGAAACTCTCTAAACTAGACCGCAAGTACTATATAAACAGCCTATAATATTCCGGCACGATCTATAACTCCTACGGCACTAGCCGTACAGCCCGCTGTTAATTTAGTAGCTAGCCGTATAGCTAGTCCTACTACGGGTCTAGCGTATACTTAGCCCATATATAACAACCCCCATAAACAGGCCCTTAGTAATTAAGGAGCTTACTTCTTATATAGCCAGAAAGACCATTTTATAAAGAATTGCCAGATAAAGGCAAAAACGGGCAAGGTTTTATTAATTTAGGAGGATAGTGCGGAGTTAGAAAAAGAGGAACCCTAAAGAAAGACTCCTCTTTAGGGTTAAAAGGAATTAACATATTATATATTAATCTAGGTTGGCTAGTTGGTAGAGGAAGCTGCACTATCCCTTATACTTTATTTTGTAATAAATATTAAGTTTTAACCTCCGCTTTAGCTAACTCTAGAGCAAATACCTTTGCCTTAATAGACGCCTAGTACGCCGTAAAGCTAGCTAAATTTTTAAATGCGCCTCTTAAGGAACTGCCTAAACCAGTTCCTATTTGCGGGTATAACGGATAAATAGGACCACCTATTATAACTATCTTATAGATCTACCTCCATATTAATGGACAAAGGTAGTATAACGTCCCCTTTCTTATTACAGACCTAGGAAGCCACAATATAATCTTAAAAAGAAAATGGCTAGCCTATTTAGGCTTACAGCTTAATATATAGAGTAGATAGCTTATCTGGCCTAAATCCCTACCCCTAACCCCTTCCTTTATAAAAGAAATTGGTATTATAATAGAAAACCTTATATAGCCCTAGATTAATACTATTTACCAGGCCAATGCTATGCGTAGGGACCAGGCCTTTAAGAAAGATATATAGCTTAATCTACAACGGATTTATATACTATACCGCCCCTAGACTACCTATATTACGCTACCCGCACCAGAGATCTAGGAAATTAGTAATAACCTAGTTAAATCCCCTACGGAGAACTTAGGCCCTACGCAGCTATAAAGGAAGGCTAGGAATACCGGACGCTATACTAAACTAATAGACTGGAAGGACAACTTATGGAAAATAGAACATAAGCTAAGGAAGACTATAAACCCTATACTATAAAATACGGCCCAACAAAAGTCTATAAAGAAACCTACGGACCTTCCCCCAGTTAATATCTACTGCATTGGCGCTATAGAATTCTACTAGAACTTAATCTAACCTAATACCGTTACCTTTACCACCAGCTTATATAAAATTAATTAAATAATTAAGGAAAAGGAAAGTAAGCTTAGCGGATAGGAAAGTAAGCTTATGGATAAGGAGCTAGTAGAACAAAAACTACCCCATTAACACTAGAAATTCAAGGACGTATTCTCTAAGGCAGCGTCTAATATACTCCTACCTTACCAACCTTACAACCACAAGATTAAGATTAAGCCAGATAAGAAAGACACCCTTAGTTATAGCCCCCTTTATTAGCAGAGTACTGCCAAATTATAGGCTATAAAGCAGTACCTTATTAATAACCTAAATAAGGGCTTTATTAAGCCTAGTTAAGCCCCTTTTAACTCACCTATTCTCTTTACTAAGAAGCTAAATGGAGGACTTCATTTCTATATTAACTACCGTAAACTTAATAATATAACCCGCAAGGACCGCTACCCCCTGCCCTTACTTAATAAGACTCTAGCCTAAATAAGTAGAGCTAAAATCTTTACTAAGCTTAATATCCGTTAGGCTTTTTACCAGATTAAGATAAACCCTAGACTAAAAGACCTTACTATATTTTAGACCCGTTACGGAATATATAAATACAAAGTACTTCCCTTTAGACTAACTAACGGACTAGCTATGTACCAGTAATATATAAACAATATACTCTTTAACTATCTTAACAACTTCTATACGGCCTACTTAGATAATATTATAATTTACTCTAAGAATAAGTTGGAACACAAGGAGCATGTCTATAAAGTCCTATAACAGCTCCAAGAGGCTGTCCTCCAGGCTAATATTAGGAAATTAGAATTTAGTATTAAGCGCATAAAGTACCTAGGGTTTATTATTAGTATAAATAAAATTAAGGTAGACCCAAAAAAGATGGCTATAATTAACTAATAGATACCCCTAAGGACCGTAAAGGGGGTATAGTTATTCTTAGGGTTCTATAACTTCTACTAACACTTTATTAAGAACTACAGTAGAATTACCTAGCCCCTAAGCCAACTTACTTATAAGGACCGGCCCTTTTACTTTAATACTATATATAGGCAGGCCTTTAATAAGCTTAAGAAATAACTAGTCTCTACTCCCTTACTCACCCACTTTAACCTAGAACGGCCCTTAATGCTAGAAACTAATACCTCAGATAGCATTATAGCTGGCGTTTACTCCCAGAAGCAGACGGATAGAAAATAGCACCCTATTACTTACTATTTAAAGACTATAATAGATACTAAGCTAAACTACCTAATTTACAATAAAAAAATGCTGGCCATTATCTCTAGCTTTTAGTACTGGCGAATATAGTTAAAAGGAGCCCCTAAGCCTATTTAAGTAGTTTCGGACCATAAAGCCCTAGAATATTTTATAATAATAAAGGCCCTTATAGCCCGGCAGGCATACTAGGCGGAGGTCCTATCCTAGTTTAACTTCCTAATTATATACAAGCCAGGTACTACCAACCGTGCGGATACTCTTATAAGGCGTAAACAGGACCTAAATAACTAGGCAGCTGCAAAGATCTTATTATAGACTTAGACGCTACTACAACCAAAATGCCTTAACCCCTAAATATAGGCAGAACTAAATACGGACCCTTTAAGCGCTAAGATATATCCTATTAATTCTATAGAACTTAACCTTATTAATAAACTACTATAGGCAAACTGTACGGCCCCTTCTCTATAGGAGTACTATAAAAAGGCAAAGGATTTTACCGGCCTATAGTCCCTAGAAAACAGACTGCTTAAGTACTAGAAACGGCTAGTAGTAGTACAGTCGTTTACGAAATATCGGTAAAAATTCGCCAAGCGAAAAAATTTGCATCGCACCTCACCAAAATTTTGCGGAGGGAGTATGATTTTAATTTTACTACCATAATTGTTAAAATTATGGGCCACCGCCTTCCAGATAAAGTTATTTATAGAATTAGGCTTTATATTAAAGCCAATAAAAGTATAGCAGCTATTATAGAGGCAGTAAAGGTGTCTAAGAAGACAATTTATAAGCTATGGTTAAACCTTAACATTTGGGGCAAGCCGTACGCACCACCTATAGTTACTCTTAGCCGATATAGATCTCTGCTGCCTTACCAAGAAGTAGTAATATATAATATTATAGTGTTAAGTCTTCTGCTAACTTATTATACAGAAGCTTTTTAAGTTTCTTAAAAACCAACTAACCGCGTATTTAGATAAGATGCAGACCTTCCTATTTAATAAATTTGATGCCCTGCTCTCTCTTATAAGTATATACCGCGCTCTTAAGAGAGCTCGCTAGTTACAGAAGGTAGTTAAGGCTTAGGCGGCTAAGAGGAGCACTACCCTCTGTAACACCTAGATTGGTATTTAAAAGAGCTAGATAGCAGATTAGCTAGTATTTCTTAACAAGTTAGCGGCGAATAAGAGGACTGGCAATAGAAAGTACGGCTAGTCACCTAAAGGGACTAACTACGGAGTAGCACGCCCACTTAAGAGATTAGAGAGGTGGAGCCTTTTACCAGCGCTATTAGTAGATGGATATTTAAGCTATATTATCTTCCAAGGCTTTATTACCTCTGCGATATTTAAATCCTTTATAGAGAAGCAAGTGCTCCCTTATTGTTTACTATACCTAGGGCCGCGCTTAGTCCTTATTCTCAATAACGTGTTAATCTATAAGTTAGCACAACTCCGCGAGCTCTATAAGTAGTATAGTATTAAGCTAAGATTTCTGCCGCTATATTTACCAGATTATAATCCAATTAAGGCAACATTTAATAATATTAAGGCTTAGATTAGAAGGAACTAGCGGCTAGTTAAGGAGTTTAAGAGCTTTAACACCTTCCTACATTTTGCTGTTAGTTAAGTATATAGGATATATACAGGGCAACACTTCCGAGAGGTAGGATATATTATAGATTAATAGATAGCTACTATCTAGATTGCTTAAAGGCCGAGATCTTACTCCTAATTTAAGCCAGCGTACTAACCTTAAAGTTATAGCGCTCCTATAAATTTAACGTTATGCCTTTACCTAGCTTCTTTAAATTTAGTATATTAATATTCCACTTTTCCTTTACCAACTTGTCTTTAATTGGCTTTAAAATTACCCTTTGCTGCTTACTATAAAAGCCTACGTCAGGAAAAAATTTACCAGCATTTAATTTTTCGTTTCTGCCATTTCAGCATTTTCCAGCATTTTCCAGCATTTTCCAGCATTTCCCAGCATTTAGCGGCATTTATAATTAAGTATTAGCATTTAGCCGCCAAATGCGGCATTTATAACTAAGTACTAGCATTTAGCTGCTAAATGCGGCATTTATAATTAAGTCTTAGCAT
>Ga0307507_10003298_pt1 | contig 31666 bp, 21 predicted proteins | sample 7_EM_MG_FD_207223 | JGI IMG/M metagenome (GOLD analysis project Ga0307507, IMG submission 207223) | Populus trichocarpa ectomycorrhiza microbial communities from riparian zone in the Pacific Northwest, United States - 7_EM | ecosystem: Host-associated > Plants > Roots > Unclassified | place... | reverse complement strand
TCAGACATCAGTATTAGCCTAATATCGTCTTGTTACACCACCCTCTAGGGACCCCTGTAGGGGGTCAATTCTCTTATGTATATTAGGGCTCTTAAAGCCACCTTAAATAAAACAGATCACTCATTCAATTCTGTGTCTCTACCTACCAGTCAGCTAACGTCATTTGTCTTGATACCTGCCTGGCTGAAATAAGGAATGGAACTGGAGCGCCAGGAGCCTCCATAAGCCCTAATCCAGTCCAGTCCACCAATAAAATCAAGCAATCCAGCTCCAGAAGTTTGGGCGATCCATATGGCGCTCCAGGTTGGCTCCAGTCCAAGTAGATCACTGGAAAGGATATTTACGTCTTAAGATACATAACAGATCAATAAGCACCACCAGTCTTGCCACTTAGATTGTCTCAATCAACTAGTCGAAGAAGAAAGGCAACATGAATTAAATGGAACTGGATAACTAATTAATATTATGAGCCTAAACACTAGCTTAAACATGCAATACCAATAACCTAAAACGCTACTCGTGCCTAAGCTATAAAATGCAATGCGGAATTTCCGAAAATGCCGCTATCCGTCTAAAATACACATCGGTAGCTCTTCACCTGATCTTATAGGGTTCCCGAACTAATAAACCCTAAAGTAAGGTCCCTCGCCCTTGCCATCCCAGTTGATCTCATCAACATCACCAACACCCACCAACTCTCCACCGAGTGTCATGCCCGCCGGGCATGGGAAACCCTGGCCAACGACCGGGAACCCAGCCACGTATGAAGCCACACCAGGCTTGATAGCCTGTAGACGGCCGATATACTGGTCCCTCATGTTTCCATTTGGCCAGGTAGTGGTGCTGTGGTCGGCCGGGGCGAGGGAAGTGTAGACGTCAATTTGAGCTGTGCCATACGGATAGCCCGGGTTGCAATGTAGGCAGTTGTTGAGTGCGAAGTTAAACTCGCAGGTCTTGCCCGCAGTGTTGTTTGGGAAAGTGAAGGTAACGAGGGTCGTGATGTGGCTGTCAACGCCGTTCTTGTGGATACGACCTGTTGGGACGTTGTAGGCAATTGCACCGGTGGAAACGGTATATTGCGAGAGTGTGTCTGGACGAATCATTGGGTCCGGAGTTGGGGTGGCAGAAGTGAGGGTGAGAAGGGCCGCAAGGGAGGCAATAGTGAACTTCATTTTGAAGATGTTTTCGAGATTGGAAGGCGATTGAGTGGTGACGTTACTAGTTCTTAGGGTAAAATTGATAAGAAGATAAATCACTTAAACAAGTATTTAAAATGGATGTGAATAAGAGGAAGTGAATGTAGTGCTGATGATGGGCTTCTCTTACTATCTATCCCTTTTATATACCTCTTTGAATTCAGCTTTAGAGCCTCTGCATCACAAGCCCACCGCAGGTCTCAAGAACCACTGCGGTGTCTCAAAATTTCCAAGTGCGCAGCATACAGCGCGATGTTACATAGCAAACCACTGCGGCCATGAGCTGAGGCATTACAGATACTAGAAAATAAGGTCAACATGACCAGGTCAAACTAGCAGTATTCGTATACGCAGTAGGGCTGAATAAAAACTTGTCTTGGCAACTGGGGCTGAAATGCCACAATCCGGGAGCGTGCACGGAATTTCTGTTGATTGGTTCGGTGATAAATGCCAATGTAACGCATTTAGACGCAGTGGAGGCCGTGCCACTCGGAGAAAGGGTTTCACGGAGGCGCAGTGTTACCCTGGATATTGCCGTCTTGGATTTCTTGGCGTGACTGGTTTGGCTATATTAATTGAGTGTACCTGAAATATATCGCTGTAAATAAACTAATATCAATTCGTAGAGCTAGTATTCAGCCCTCGAAGAGTGGCTGGCTACCTCCTGCTTGGAGCTGCTAGAGAAGCACTCATAAACGTGGCGCTCGTCTTCTTGTCTTGGGTTTTCAGCCTCTGCTTGGCAGTTATACCAGTCCGGTCGGTGACTGGAGTGGTTTGAATAATGTTGTCGAATTCATCATCAAGTCCGTGATCTGACTCAGACTCATCCTCGGGGTCCACCGTGACTTGTACTGACTTGGTCTGTATTATCTTCTCAGGTGGTTTCTTGTCACTAGAGCCTAACGGCGTAGGATTAGCGAAAGGCTTAGAGAGAAGAACACGCCTTCGTAGTTCTGCCATTTCTTCTTCGTCGTCAGAAGACTCTGGTAAGGCATACGGATCACGCTCTTCATACTCTGCGCCTTCGTTCTCGACGTCTTCTTCGTTTTCGTTGCCCTGGTCTTTGCCTTTGCCATGGCCTTCTCCTCCATCTTCACCTTCACCTTCACCTTCATCTTCGGAGTCATCGATTGGCCGTCTATTCATATTGCCACCCTTCCATGCATCTTCCTCGGTGCCTGCATCACGGTCTGCCCTGCTTTCGGAGTATTCCCGTTCAATTTTCTCCAACCAAACTTCTTCAGTCTTTTTAATTTCCTCTCCCGAACTGCAGGCAGCATAGCGCTTTAGAAGGGCTCCGTTGATTTCCAGAAATGCATCCCCATACGAGAAGGATGATAGTACTTGCTCAGCCCACTCAGTATGTCCACATATATAAAAACAGGCAGCCAGCGCTTCCACACAATTTAGTCGCCAGGGTCGTCCGTAATTTGTAGGGTTTGCGGCGATAAGGTAGGGCACTGATATAAAATTAGAAACTATCGTGAGCACTGGAAAGTAGTGGAACATACACAATCTTTCACACTTCCCACCAATCCTCTTGAATGGTACTTCATCAACCCGATTCCATGAACATTCAACCACTGCAGCACCATACTGCTCTAGTAGTTCTTTATCTGCCCCTGACAGGATATTTTTAGCCTTCGGGCTGTATAGATATAAGTAATCTGCAGTTGGAAGGATCAGATCCTTCTTACGAAATAACCACACCAGCAAACTTCTGTCCAACATGAAGCTCTCGCATCAAACCCAATCTCATTAACTTCTTGCCTGAGCATCGTCTCGCATCACAGTGACCTAGATCCCAGCAGGCGGCTTTGAAAGCAGGTTTGGAGTTGGTGGCACCTTCGCCGGTGTCATCGCAGGGTGGTCCTCGGGGACGCGGTGCGTTAGAGTACTTCCTGCCACGGGAGGAGAAATTGTCTTTCTTATGTCGAACCATATCGCAGTGATGGTTTTTGTGCACGTGGATCGTATATATTGATTTCAGGTACCTTTTGTGCTGACAACTGATTGTAGTAAAGTCTTGAGAAGTTCATTGCCAAGCACAAACTTATCTAATCACCACATGATTGTCTTTAGCTTACCTCAGCGAGCTCAGACGTGATTTTTTTGGCTAGCGTCGGAATAACGGTAGGGCCGTCTTCCTTCTCGCTCAATCACGTCTGAGGCTGTTTAGCGAGCTTTGTTAAAAGCACAAGCAAAAATCTTAGTTTTGGCGATTTTATAAGGGGATTTCCTCCACGACATAATAAAATAAAGTCTTTAGAAGTTCATAGATGAATCTTAGCAGGCTATTTTATATATTAAATTCCTTAGAATTACATTGTCCCCTTCCGAATCTGAGATTAATTTCGTTAAAGTTGAAATTCCCATTGTTAAAAGCACAAGCACCCTTTGCATAGGCCTATATGGGCCCATATAACGGTATAAAAAGCCTAAAATCTCATAATTTATAGAACTAGATCTCCTAAGTAATTTAATATAATTTTTGCCTTAAAAGACGCTGTAGGAATGTTGATCAATTTTGTTGGGGTTTGTGAGTTTTCCTTACTAAAAAAGCTTGTGCTTCCATAGGATATAAATCTCGCCAAAGTGCCTCAGACCAAGAAATCGATCAAATATCCGAAGGAGATTAGCGCGCTAGCGCAATCGATTTCTTGGTCTGAGCTTCTGAGGTAAGGGGTCGTTCGGTTGCAAGTTCAGATCAGAATGAGGGCTTCAGAATGGAGTTGATCTGGAGCTCCAATCTGATTCTGAGGTGACTGTTCGGTTGAATTCCAGTTTAACTTGACTTCAGCTATAAATTTTTGATGTTCCTCTGACCGCCCAAAAAACACGCTAAAAGTTACTAAAAAGTTGGCAACTTTACCACATACAGAATCTGAACTGAGGTCTTGGCGTTAGTTCAAATAAGGAGCTTCGAGCTCCTCAGTTGAATCTGAAGGCTTCAGATTGCACACGTCCGTGCAACCCGTAGAGCCACAGACGCGTGTCATATCGGGAAGGAACGCGTTCGTTCTGCCGGACTTTCAGTTCAGATTCAATCTGACGCTTTTGCAACCGAACGACCCCTAAGTCTTTAGCCGCTTCACCAAGTTTAATTAACTTTATAACGTAATTATTGACGGAGACTTTTCAGCTAATAAAATTGCTGCCAAATATTAGAAAAACGCTGGAGCATATGGCAATTCCAACTTGTGGTGTTGAAGGATGCGTGCTCTCGCGGAAATATTACTGGGATTTGGCCATTGTTCAACGAAGGGTCTGATTTATGAGATAACATGTAACATTGTTACGAGGTGTGAGGAGAACAAAGTAAGTCCATTTCCCATAATAGTATATATGGACTCACGTGTTTGAGCGATTTCAGATAACAGTCGCATATTTGCGGCGAGTTTCGTGGTCTTTCATATCCCTTAACTCGTGCATGAACACCAGTATCAGATGTACAGTTCTCATCACAAAGGTTCGAATAAGGGCCTCCTATTGGCTAATCCTTATCGATATCGTTACGTCAGAATCTACGGGTTAAGGGATACTACTTTACCGAGATGCGGCTGAGAGTTCTGATGCGAAACATTCCAAGAGGATAGGTTGAATGCCGCTCCTGTCAATTAGTGCTGAGATGGCACAATTGAGACGGGATTCGCAAAGCAGTGTCCACTCAATGTCAAAAGCCTTAGGTGGGTGGAAACCAGTCCCAAAACCGGTGACGAATCTGACAGATGGAGATTCAAAGATTGAGTAAGTCAAGCAAATCACACTTTCAGAAGCTGCGCGGAGAATTATAGAAGGTAACATGGCTCAGTATCATCGCTGTGCCCGCTATTGCAGCTTCTGCGGAGATAACATGGCGATTCCCAGATGACCACGGTGGCCAGCCTTGGAGGAGCTTGTATCATTCTGTTATCGGGGCACGGGTTTATCTATACTCCCATCCAGCTCACGACCTGCGGCGGCAGTATGGCGTTGAATATTATGCACAGTGTCTCCTGCAGTATCTGGAAAATCTGCCTGATTTAGGCCAGCGGCCATTGCATTTTGCGGCTCATAGTACTGGCGGAATTGTTTTGAAGAAGGCTCTTACGGACGCAATGAGCGGAGCTACATTAGATGAAGTATCAGATCGTGTGGTGCGATGCTGTTTCAGCGTTGCCTTTTGGGGTGTTCCCCGTGAGTGAAAAAGGTTTAGCTGCATTTCTAATGGCCCAAAGACTGACTGAGGATAGACTATGGCAGCACTGTTCTGTCCGAACCGGAACATAAGGAAAGTGTCATGCACATTCTAGGGCTATCCCGCCCAATGACTGAACTCCTTCGACTGGAATTCAGTTCTCTCAACCTCGACCAGTTGGAGCGGTTCAGTGAAGAGTTTGCAACTCTTGCAATAGGTTTAAAGAAAATCTGGACCTTTGTGGAGGCTCGAGAGACTTCCTTGGCCGTTGTAGCTAGTGGACAGGAGACTAGACTGGAGATGGCTGTAAGTGGACAATATATTTCTGTGTCACCTGCTGACTACAAAGGTTGTCGATCGCCGGTCTGCCACTCTCAGTACATCTAACTTAGAGTTTGGCAGTGAAGAAGTCACGGAGGTTTCTTCCAATCATGCCGAACTTCCACGTTTCGGAAATGGGTCTAATGCTTTAACTTTCTTAAAGTATCTAGATGATCTCAGATCTCTAATTGACGGACTATTTAGTCAAGAGCAGAAGGATATTGCATTGATAGAGCGACAGGTGCTTGCGGATGTTCACCTCTTCTACGACTCTAGCACCAAGGAGGAGAAATCAAGCATCAAGGTGTGGTCCGAAACGCCAGAGTTGCAAAAGCTTTTGGATAAGGGTCCAGCAGCTTGCTTGAAGCGAAGACTGCCGAGCGTTCGAGATCGTCGCGAGCCCAAAGAGGAGATGGGGAGGGATGGGAGGTTGGTGGAGGAGGAAATCAGCGCTCCAGTCCCAACCATTGTGATCACCTCTGAAGATGAAGATCAAGAAAATGAAGCAGAGACTCGAGAGCAGAACATAAGTGAAATAAGCAGGAAGCGTACGGTAGAACTCAGTGACCGTAATTCGACGTCAATCCAAGAGAACGACATGCTATTGCACGACACTTCTAACATGAGTGAGAGTTTTAGCCACTCTCATAAATCAATCGATATACACCCAGACCACCGAGAGGAGAAACAAGTCCGATCGCTCCAAAGGAATGCTGTAGCACATTCTGTACATTCTACCTTGGATAGCGAACAGGATGTTTACGACGATTTTCAATTACGTTACGGAGAAGGCCCAACGTCAATGGCCGACTTTTTCGCCCCAGCGATACTTCGCTATACTACCAACAACAACCCGAGCTCTGAGTCCATTACAATAGTGCAAAAAGATGGCCAACGGTCTAAACTCATTGGTTTTAACGATACTGAGAAAGAGCGATTCGCTCGTGGTGAGCAAGGTACATTCAAACTTCCGGACTTATCTCGCTCCCTCTTCCGATGGATACACCTTCCAGCAAACAATATGCTGTGGATTCCTTCATTGTTTCAAGTAATCGCAAAAGAGCAAAGGCAGCCATCACTTTACAAAGCTTTACTACATAAACGAGTATGGAATTCGAAAAAGAATGTCGCACGGCATGGAGCCCCCCACGGCCGATTTATGCAGCCTGGTTGTCAGGCATTCTTCGAGCAGGTGATGGAGTTATCTGGGCTTGACGCCACGGCAAACATCACGAGCCCCGTTAATGATGTTCAAATTTATGTCTATGTGAGTGCATCCACTTCAACCTGGCCAGGAAATGTTGAGGCAGTTTAGTACACCAAAACTACCTGACCCCGTTTGTCAAAGCCTTTTCTAGGCATACGCCTCTCTATACGGCTCTTGGCAATCTCAATACACGAGATTCCGGGTCGTTTAATTGCTGCCAGCCAGTTTCATAGCCATGCCCTTGTGGATGACTTTAAGCTATTTAGCAAAGCTTACCAAACATCGCAGTGGAGCCTTAGGGAACCCTCTGCTTAAATAAAGTCATAGGAACTCTCCTGTATATCCAACTTGAACTCCCCAGTACCTTAGGTTGAACAAGTATGCTGTGGCAACAGCTAAACATATGGCACCTACACCATCCCTATTTGTTCCAACTTCACTGTGTTCTTTTTGTTTCGCTCTTAGGCCTAACATCCAACTGATCCTGTACAAGTAGTTCCCCTACCTTCACTGGGACACCTTCGGTAGTCTTATGGCCCGAAGCCGCCTCATCGCGAAACGCCTCAGCCAGAAAAGCTCGTATCCAGTTGATCCAAGTATTGAGAATGACTCCCTTGAGCACAAGCTTCTTTGGTTCTATCTCAACAATTCCGCAGACCTTCCCCTCCACCATCGGCGATCATTGGATCAATACGGTTATCCTCACCTAGTAAATACACGAGCACGCGACGAAGATCAGGTCTTATACAAGCGTAGCAAATTTACAGGCACTACCTGGATGAACGACAAAGCAACGACCAAGGCCTGGAAGAAAAGTCATCTGGCAGAGCTAATGGAACGAGAAAGATTGCGAGTACACGGCTTTAAATCGAAACAAAAACGTCCTATCGGAGCTCTTGCAGATCTTTGGAGCAACAATAATGATAGCAAGGTGCTTATGGTCGATCAACTCTGGTGCTGGGTTGTTGATCACGGTATGCAAAATTCTTAGCCTACCACTTCTTCGCTATTCCCCGCGGAATCCAAGTGCAAGTTTAGTGTAAATATAGCTGATGCATTTGGGCTTGATCCTAGATACTGTGATTACGTGTTTTCCACCACAGAATTCTGAAGTCCGTGATGGCCGATCTACTCAGGGAGACCTTCGGAATACTATATATAATGATGTTAATGGTCAGTCGAACCATTATATCACGGAATGTTCTTCCTTTAATAGCTTTCAGGCGACCCAAGATTTGCAACGCGGTGTAGAGACTCTTTGGACTTGGCCGCTCTTGCCGTATTTCATGCTGTCACAGTCTTGCTGGAGAAGTGCACATATAAGGACTTGCAAGTATTCGATGTTTTCTCTGAGTACATCAGCCTGCTTGTGGGTCTACCGGAGCTCTCCGTAGTGATGCCTGAGATACTAAGTGCTATCAGACTGAGCACCAAACGAGATCATTTAAAGTTTTCAGAGATAGTCAACTACGGCAAGACACAGGCGAAGATCAGGAATCTATTCGTGAGACTCTTCGGAATCTTCACAATAGAGATGATCTTACTGCTCTACTAGAGCTTCGCGATATAGAAGATGAACTGAAGACTCTGGACAAAGTCTTTTCGGAGCAGGTCACCGTCATTGACCAGATGCTTTCAGCTTACAAAAAGATTGACCAATACAATGAGCAAAAGTTATCCTCTCGGGTAAGTCCGGAAGAATACAGAAGGCAGAGGGACTCAGTACTTCATCTCAATAGCATCTCCTGGCTCCATAATGCTAGGGCGCGGGTTGAGAAATACCAATCCCAAACCGAGAATATGCGAAACAGCTGCATTTCAGTGCAGGAATCTGTAGGTTCATGATTTACACTCGGGCCACGTCTGCGCTTATAAATTGCAAGTATAAACTCCTCCTTGACATGAAGCAGAAGCAGGCAAACGTCGCCGAAGCCAGCTTATCTCGCTTGTCCGCAGAGGTTGCGTCGGAACAGAACCGTGCTATCATGATCTTCACCATCTTCACCATCATTTTTGTAAGTTAATCATTTTCTTTGTATTGACCGTGTCTAATAATAATCAAAGTTACCACTTTCATTCTTTACCTCCTTCTTCGGCATGAATGTCAGCGACTGGAGCGGGCATGAGACATACCTAAGCCTGCACACCATTATGCTAATTGCTGGTCTCATTTCCGCCGCTGTCATTGTCATCGCTTTACTCTTAGCGTTCAGTAGGTCCCTTCGTAACAAGGTGATGATAGCACTGAGACAAGGGTTGAAGCGATGGCCGACAAAGATCTTGAGGTTCCTTTTCAAGCCTATAGCGCGATGTATCCCCCAAACCACTGATGTAACTTCCATTACTACCTATCGAGACTTGGAACACGGGATCGGGCCGCGCTCTAGCCGACTGTCAGAGGAGTGGAGATCTCCTGTGGCTGGCGTGGAGGTCCATCAGTTTGGTTCGGATGGTAGGCCGAAGTCTAATCTGGACTAAAAAGATGCTGTAAATAGCCTTGACTTAATTATGGTAAATTCTTCAAGAAGCCTTTGCTTCTCTAGGAAAACCATTCAGCATAGGTCCTCTGAAACTGTTTAATCGCACCCCAAAATCTCACATACGTAGTAATAATTGAATAAATCCGAGGACGATATGTGTCTAAGCATGCTATTCAATACCATAATCTCAACTAATTAAGTTGGCCTCATGACAGCGGGTATTCTAAGTGAGACTGCTCGAAGGGAGTTTAGGATTTAACGGATCCTAATGTCATAAGCGAAATATGTACGCTCCGGATTTGGCTAGCTTCGCTTTGCCCAGCCTTTCATCTAGCAAGGAGCTTATTTCGGGGCGGTCAGGTTTTGCTACAAGTATCCTTTGTTTAATTCAGTCCTGCAGCATCAGCATGTCTTCTACAACATGACCCCTTTACCAAGCCTTAATCACCTATAACAATTCCTTCGACTCTTAGAGGGAACGCCATCAATTCCTTCGCAATGGAAGCTCATGAGTGGACTGTCTGAAGTATCGAAACGGGTAGAATCATTCCATGAGCGACAACAACCTTTCAGAGTATACCATGGAGCTACTAACTCTACCAGAGTCGTGAGCTTTGATCCTAAGACTATCGTCGATACAAGCAGTCTCTCGAATATATTCTCAATCGATAAAGAAAATAGCTGCGCTATCGTAGAGCCAAATGTTGCAATGGATCAACTTGTGGAAGAGACTCTCAACTGGATTAGTCCCACCAGTGATCCCGGAATTTCCAGGAATTACTGTCGGGGGTGCATTTTCGGGAACAGCTGCTGCGAGCAGTTCGTTCAAGTACGGATATTTTGACCGGGCTGTTAATTGGGTTGAAATTGTACTCGCGGATGGTGAGAGAGTGAAAGCATCTAATACCGAACTTTTGGATCTTTTCTCCGGCATTGTTGGGGGATTTGGGACCTTGGGGGTTACAACACTTTTCGAAATCAAACTCGTACCGGCTACAATTTCTACAATCCGAAAATGCGCAGACGACGTAAAATATGATTTCGTGGACGGTATTATTTTTGGGCCGAAACATTCCATGCTGGGCATATGACTAATACAAGAGCCTTCAAGGGGCGTCGATTCAATCGGGCAAAAGACCCATGGTTTTACCTCCATGCTCTCCGATCTGGGTGGTGCACCGAGTCTATACCCATTGTAGATTACCTTTTCCGGTACGACCGTAGAGCATTCTGGATGGGACGATTTTCGTTTGGTTAGACCTTCTCATACGCACGCGAAAGATGTATGAAGCCATGCATGCCATGGGACGTTCCCAACATTTCATCATTCAAGATCTGGTAATTCCAGCCGAAACGGTTGAGCAGCTAATTGATTATCTTGAAAAAAATATCAGCATATATCTCTCTGGCTCTGTCCTATTCGGGCAAATGCAGACGCGTTCATGCAACAACACCCTCGCCCAGCTAATTTGCTCATCAATGCTAGGGTATGAGGATATACACGCGACACTCTTATGGACTTTGAAGAATTCAAGAAGAAAAATCGTGGTATTGAGAAGACCGTCAAAGAACTAGGAGGGTTGAAGTGGCTTATGCGCATAGGTATTATACTGAGGAGTTCTGGAACATCTATGATCGACCAAAGTATGACACATTAGGGACAAAATATCATGCGGAAACACTTCCAAGCGTCTGTCAGAAAGTCAGGTCTAAAGATGAATTCCAGAAAAATAACGCTACGAAGGGATTTTTCAGTGCCATCATTGGAAAGACTTCGCTATTATCAACCAAGTCATAAATATGTAATCGTTAGAACTTTGGGACTATGCTTAGGCAAAACTTGAGCATCAGTAATTTTGAACACGCTGTGTTCTTGCAGTTATATGTCAGAATTCTTAAAAGTCATCTTGCTCAAGGAATTAGAAATTGTGATTCGCCAACGAAAACGTTGCCTAGCAAGACGCGGGCCCTGCAGCCTTGAACCTAGAGACCCCCACTATCACCTTCGCAACTCATAACTGTATACCACCTTTCACTTCACGCCGAAATTCTAGTAGACCGATTACTTCCGGCCTTAATCTTTATCATAATCCCAATTTTATTTCGGCGCCCAACCGCCCACCCTGGAGGCAGCATCTGCGCGAATGGCCACCAGAGACCGCTTTAGCGGTTTCGGTGAGCCACCTACAACTCCCCTGCAGCGCTACATATGTATGTCGATCCATACGTTTGCAGGCCTTGATATATCCTTGGATAATACTTATTCTGATCTAACTGTATAGTAAACGCGTGTGACCCCCAAAATTTCGAGCCAAACCTTGCGTTGAACCTGGAGATATCGGACCTAATCAACGCTAAAAAAGGAAACGCGTAAGGCCCTCCTTGCACATATACAACAGAGCTTTTGGATTCTAATATAACTGCCAGTCCTCGAGAAGCTGCAGTTGCGATTGTGCACTATATCAACCACCGAAACCCAAACGTATCCCTCTTAGCGCTTAATGTGAGGCTGCGTAATTTCGAGACTCTCGACTGTCGCTTACACTCTACCAGCTCCTCGACATTTGTGTTAAGAACTGCGGCTATCCATTCCACCTTCAAATAAGTACCAAAGAATTCCTCAATGAACTTGTTCGACGATTTCCGGAACGGCCGCCAGTCAACCCAACCCGAGTACAGAATAAGATCCTCGAATTAATAGAAGAATGGCGGCAAACAATATGTCAGACTTCACGGCACAAGGAGGACCTAGGATTCATCAGGGATATGCACAGGTTACTAAGCTTTAAGGGCTATGTATTTCCGGAGATCCGAAGGGAAGACGCAGCTGTCCTTAACCCAAGTGACGTATGTGAGATTATTTTGGGTGATCTATGGCAAAGCGCTAGCTGACTATATACCAGAACCTGAGGTCTGCGGAGGAAATGGAGGAAGAAGAGCGAGCCGCACAATCAGCAAAATTACAGGAACTCATTCGGCGTGGCGGGCCCCAGGACCTTCAGGAAGCCAACAAGCTGATGAAAGTAATGGCAGGTTATGACACAAGGAATAAGACTGACTATCGGGCAAAGGCTGCTGAGGAGGTGAGCAAAATACAGCAAAAGGCTAAGATATTAGAAGAAATGCTGCAGGGATATAAACAAGGTGACAAAATAAAAGAGGGCGATGTCTTCGAGGTAAGTCAACCTCTTATGAAATCAACGAAGTGAAACAAAATCCCCGCTGACTGCATGGGCAGGAACTTGCAAATGCGCTCGCGAGCGCACAACCTAAGATACAGAAGATGTGTGAAGAAGAATCAGATGACCACGAAGCTGTCGCAAAGTTATTTGAAATCAACGATAGTATACATCGAACAATAGAGAGGTACAAACTGATTAAAAAAGGAGACATCGAAGGTGCATCTAAGATTCCGAAGGGGACATTGGGGACTAGCGGCGCAGGAGTGTCAAAAGGACCCGACAATGAACTGTCATTGATCGACTTTGGAGGACCCGAGGATTCAGAAACGCCGGGCCAAAGTAACCCACCCGAGGCACCGCAGGATGCTCCCAAAGGTAACGCTTTAGAAGATGACCTTCTAGGGCTATCTTTAGGGGGCGAAACTTACGGACAGACTGGTGGTATATCACTAGGGATGTCGAACGGCGCCAGTGAGCTTTCTAGATTAATATTTGAATTCCAAAAACTAATGTATATTAATATAGATTTCCCTGGCCCTTCGTCCGGCATGTCAAGTCCTCCACCTCAAAATCCGCAATCTACTGTCCCCAAACCAAACTATGACCCCTTCGGATCCATTAGTAGCTCACAACCTCCTTTGCAGCAATCCGTGGCACCTCCATCCTCTTTCTTCCCCCAAACTCAGCCACAGCAGACTCAACAGCCATTACGCTCACCCGCACACCCATTTGCGGTGCTCTCTTCACCTGCGCCACGACAAGCGTCGCCTTTCCAATTTCAACAGTCCGTCAAACCAGCTACTCCCCCTCCCTCTAACGCACTGCTTAGCCTCGGCAGCTCTTCAAACCTTGGGCAATCGTCTACTCATTCACGACAAATTAGCAATACAGCCGCTTCTAATGACGACGATGAGTGGACATTTGCCTCGGCCGTTCCAGACCAGTCTAAGGACATTACAGTCAGCAACACTAGTGTAAATGTCACTTTCAATGTATCCCGCGAGTCCGACGATGTCATCCTAATCAAATCGCGCATCTCCAACAATACCTCTCAGCCAGTGACAGATCTGACTTTCCAAGTGGCTGTGTCTAAGGTGAGCTTCTTTATAAAAAGTCCTCAATGTGGTAGTATTTTTCTCGTCTAGGTATGGACTCTAACTATGTCAGGGCTATTCTCTCCGCCTCGAACCCCAATCTAGTGTTTCCCTCGCTCCGAATCAAGCAAATGGTATCACGCAAGTCATCCGGTTGCATAGTGTACAACGTGGGTACGGCAGCTCTGTCAAGATGCGCTGGAAGGCAGCGTACTTAGTTGGTGGGGCGAGGAAAGAGGAGCATGGAGAAATTCTATCACTAGGGATTGCTTAGGGTTCGGTTAGGAGTGGGTTACTTGGGTATGATTTATTAAAGGAAAACGGACTTTTTTCTTTTTTTGATTGCAGCATTTGAAGCATGGCGGGTAGTTGAGCTTGCTATAAGCAAATTTGGAAGGAGATGAGGTTTATTGTGGCCTGGTTAGATGGCTTATACTATTTCGTAAGAATGAGGAGCTGACAACCTCTTGCGGTGCTGAGGAAAATATATGTCAAATGTCTTTACCTATAATGCCCGCACCGTACATTTCGACCAAAACTGTGAATGTCCGTCCATGAACTGCCACAAATACTGCAAAGGTTTAGTCGACGGTTGTATTACCCAGCCAGGTAGAGATACAACGAGAGCCAATAAATAAAGGACATTACGTGCCAACACGACTGACCTTTATATTTGGTACAGTGAGGGAGCTCAAGATACATATTATATTTTAGTAACTTTGTATTTGTTCGGTCTAGATAGGCTAGACCTGTTACAGCCAATACTACCTCTACTCTCCACTCTAAGAGACCTTTTACACAGTCTACACGGTATGCAGCTACAGCAAGGGTACACATACGGCGTAAACGCCCTCCATGCTAGCATGCCTGCAGAATAACATAACCCGGGCATTTTGATGAACTGGATCTGAGGATAAAGAATGAATAAATCTATGGAATCTATCTACGACGTATATAGGCCCCCTTATATAGGCCTATACCCACGGAGTCATAGGTGGTTGCTTACGGACGTCGTCCAAAAAGGAACCAAAGGGAATCTGCTTATGTAAGCAGGCAACAAACGTGGAGGACTCTTCCAGAACCATTGTCACACCCCCCAGTACTCCACCAAAACAGAAGCAGATCCTTCCCAAATTAGTATTAAACTTGTTAATATATAAAAGAAACACCTTGTAACCCTCTAAGTGTATTATAGGTCCTACTTAACCTCTCCCTAAGCTATAATTAATTGCCCGTCATAAGCTCTACATTGTTCTTATCCCCCATTTAAAAGTTGTCAGCATAGGTTAGAGTTGTTAAATGGCATACCCTCCAAGGTTTTGCCAACCTGTGTACAATTTCCTACTTGGGTTTAGTGTCTATATCGCATTAAACAAGGCCCAGCTGCTTAATAAAGTTCCTAAACTAAGCCATCATCAGTGGCTTTATAAGACCATCTGCCACTATACTGCTTGTAGGAACGTGCTATAGGTGGATTACGCCACTTTAAACCTTATCACAAATATAGTGCTAGTATAGCTCAAAGTGCTTAGTGCGCGCGTAGTAGTCGTCACTTTTTACAAGGCTAATAGCTGGTTAATTATCGCCATATAAATATATCAGTAGTAGATCCTTTCCGGTGTAGCCCAAGTCAGTAAGCAATTAACAAAGCCATAAGGCTTCCTTAGCCGTATGCGTCATTGCTACATACTCAGCCTCTATAGTAGAGGTTATAAGAATTAACTACTTACTTAACTTATATAAAACTAGGCCACCCGCTAACTTATAGATATAGCCAGAAGTTAACCTCCTGTTAACCACATCTGCGAACGCTGCATCGCTATAGCCGTGTAGCTATAGGTCAGGTATATCACCTAGTAGGCTTCCGCTATATTCCCTATTACAATTAGGGGTAGTATGGTCCGTAGCTAACGCCTCGGCGAAGGCCTCCGGAGGTGGCTACTGCCCTTAGGGTAAGCCAAACTCTATACCTAAGTCAATCGTTCCTATATAGTAGGCGAGTATCTGCATCGCGGCTTCCATATATAGTTTGGCAGGGTTATATAGAAACTAATAGAGTTTTCCTACAGCCCAGGCCACATCGGGCCAAGTCCAATTATATAGATAAAGTAGAGAGCCTATTAGCGATTAATACCGTTTTATTAGCTCCAGCGGAGCTTAATCCTCGCGTAGCCTAAAGTCTACCGCAGAGGGGTAAATTAGTGTAGAGGCCGGTGCGCAGTCCTCTATATAGAATATATACAGGATTTTCCTAATATAGGCGTCCTATACTAATTGAATTAAGCGCGCCTAGCGGTTCCTTATAATTCAAATACCTAGGTAGTACGCAATTGGGCCTAAGTCTTTTACTTTATACTTATTCCTAAGTGCCTCTTTAAGGAGTTCGATCGTCCGTATATCTCATCCAATTAAGATAAGGTCATTAACGTAGACAATAATAATTTGGCCACTTTACTAGCTGACAAAGACGCATGGGTCAGCTGGAATTAGCATATATTTAAGGGTAATAAGGAAGCTCTTAAGCTCCTTATACTATAAACGTGGCGCCTATTTAAGACCGTAAAGAGCCTTAAGCAATAGGCCTATAAGAGCAACGCCGTCCTTTTAATACTGGCGGTATCCTTCTAAAAGTTAAATATAGATATTCTTGCAGTTAAGCTTCCCATTAAGGAAGGCCGTAATTACGTCCAAGTACTTACATTCTAAATCGTATGCGGCAACTAGGGCCATTAGTAGTTTAAATATACTAAGTTAAACAACGCCTGCAAACGTATCGCCATAGTCAATCCCTAGGCGCTACTTATCACCACATAATACAAGTCGTGCTTTCCATCTAAATAGGACGTTGTTCTCATTAAATTTGTATATAAAGACCCACTTAACAGGTAGAGCCTTAGCTCCAGGTAGAAGTTCAACAGTCTTAAATAAGTTATTAACTATTTAAGACTCATATTTCTTATCCGCCGCAGCCTTCTATTCCTTCTCAAATATTGAATTTATGGCTTCCTTCCAGTTCCGTAGCTCCGGAGGTAGTCCCTTAGTTGTCCTTATCCACTAAGGCTATAATAGAGCACTTACAAACGTATAGGCAAAGGACGGGGTAAGGTAGGTGGCCCTTATAGCCAGCTCCTTCCTTCCGGTTCTATAGAGTACGCTATAGTCAAGCCAAGGCTTTAACCGTATATAAGTGTTCGCTATAGGTTTATTATCCTCTTCTAAGTACTTAGTTAGAATCTATTCCAGATCCTCCTAGTAGACGTCCCCTAGGGGAGTCCCTTCCTAATAGAGGTGTCCTCCTAGATTAGGAAGCTCTTGCTAGTCAAGACCTACCTATTTATCGTTAGTAAGAGGAGGTCGATTAAGCTGTAGTATGATATTATAATCGCCAGAGGCACCCCCTAACTAAGAGTCACCCCCCGACTGCGAGGCTTAAGAGACCTTATCTACCTCCTATAGTAACCAAGAGACTTTACTTCCTTCCTATGGTGACCAAGAGACCTTATCTACCTCCTATGGTAACCGAGAGACCTCTGGTGCAGTATCTTCGGTAGGAAGTTCCTTAAGTAGTATCTAGCAGATATTGTCGTCGCCACCTTCTTCTTTACTAATTAGTATAGTGAGAAAGGTTCCTAATTCGTTAAAGGTAACGCTGCTTAATTAAACAACCCTATTCTTATAAGGTAGATAGACGTAATATATATATAAGCCTTTATAGCCAACCAATTGTCCCTTCTAAGCCCTTGCAACAAACTTATTACCCTATTACCGCTAAGGGTCTTTTTCATTAATATAGACGTAGGCAGGACAGCTATAGATCTTCTAGTTGGCATATATAATTATAGAGTCGGTGTTACCTAGGGTGTAAGCTATTGCTTAAGCGGGCAGAGCTTTGTCCTTATTAACTAATATAGGTAATATATTAAGCCCATATACGGCTACCTTAGCGACTTTAGGCTAGAGCTTTAGTAGTAATTAAGTCTTAATTAACATTACCCTAACCCTTTCTTTAACTAGGTAGTTGGCCTTCTCTACTATTCTATTCTAGTGTGTGGTATATAGGGTAGAGACCTTAGTAAGTATACCTTTATCCTTAAAGAAATCAGTTAAGTCCTTACTAAACCACTTAGCAGCTCCATCTAATCTAAAGCAACCAATTATTATCCCTGTTTAAGTCTTAATCATACAGACGAACTGCTTTAAGGTAGAGGCCGCGGAGCCTCTATTTGATATACAGTAGATCCATCTAAAGCGTGTTCAGTTATTAGTAAATAGTACCCAGTACTTCTTACTGTAAAGGCCTTTATATTTTAATAGCCCAACCACGTTGACGTGCACCTTTTTAAATATGCGATTGCTACGTCGTTAAGGGCGTCTTAATATTTGCTTTTTGGCCTTTCCGAGGTAATAGTCCTCGCAGTAAAATGGCTTATCCTCAGTAACTATAATCCCCTTTATACTTCTAGCGAGGAGACGTATCTAGTTAGGAGGAAGGTGTTATAGTCTCTTATACTAAGTCTCTATAGTAGCTTTAGCAAGCACGCCTTTCTTATAGAGACGCAATCGTGCGGTAGCTAGAGCTATTACGAAAGGAACCTCCGCGGGGTTGTTTACCAGTATAAACATATTAAGTCCATTAATACATGGGGTGTAGGCTATTTCTGCCCAATCTTTAACAAAGTTAATTGTACTATGGAGACTATTAAAAAAGGCTCCCTTCCCTTATAGAATACTAAGTAAGATAACATTTATAAAGAAGTTAGGACAGTAATATACTTTAGTAAATATAATTATATAGGCCGAGTGGTTAGTTTGGGCAACTATAAGCTTAACTAATCCAACGCTAATAGCCTTTATTAGGCCTCCTCCTGTCTAAATTTAGAGAGGTTTAATTTCCTTATACTATACAAACCTCCTAATATTACTATATATGTAAATATTTAAGCAACTGTCAGCTATCCAGAAGTCCTTAATATTTATTCCTAAAGCTATAGCTACTGGCCCAATAACCTATATAGCAAAGATCAATCTGGTAGCCAAATTAGTAGCTTAAGATGGGCGATTAGATGTCCCCTTAGAGGCCTCATTTATATTTAAGGCTGTTCCATTACCTAAGCGCAGAGGTCGTCTCTCTCCAGGTCTCCACCATTTAGGCCTTAGGTAGGCGTGCTTTATCTAGCAGCCTTTTTTGCCACCTAGATAACCTTACTTGCACTATCTACACCTGTTTAAAGCATCCTTAGCAGGACCTTAATTGCCTAATAAGGCACTATAACTGGTTCCTCCGCCGCCTCTGCTGCGGCTATTGCCACGACCATATCCGTTACCGCGTCCTTAACCGGACTGCTCACATAAGTCACCTAGTGGCTTATTAACCGAGGCAAAGCTTTTAAGTGAGTCCTTCCACCAAGCCTCGTTAGTAAGGTCAGCAATTAATTAGAGTAGTAAAATTATATAGCCATTACGAATCTTATCACGTTAGATTTAAGCCCATATAGGGAAGTGTTTATTAACGGCGTTAATAAATTAATAGTTAATAATCTTGTTATCTAGGGCAAGCTTTACCTACTTAACTCCTTAGACCGCTTCTTGGTAACGGCTTAAGAAAGTAGTAATTACTTAGTCCGATTAATAGCGGAGCTTAATAAAAGTCTCCTATATATTAGCCTTATGGATTAAGCCACGGGCCTCAAACGTCTGCTTAAGGTAATTAATATAGTCCTTTGCCGTCTACTTGTGCTTTAAGGCAGTAATAATCTCATTATTAATTGTACCAAGGATGACTAAACAGACTTTGCCGTCTTTCTTACTATACTGTTTAAACTCCTTGTCGTATTCGTCGGAGAGTGCCTTATTAGTTAAGCGAATTAAGTTATTAGTATCTGTAATAATTTAAAACCTCTTAAGGATCTCATCTTACTCCTCCTTACTGGCGTCCTTTGGTACTCAATTAATAGATATTATAGGCTTTTCTTTCTAGAGCTTTGGGTAGAGTAGGGCCGCATCTTTTTAAATAATATGCAGAAGGCCCTTACCATATAGATACGTGCTAAGCTGCGTCTAATATTGGTGCTAATTTGAACCGTCTTTCTTAAGGCGTTAAATGCCTGGATAGTCTTTACCCATAGTGACGCGTAGATAAATAAATTTAACGCATAAACAAAAGGATTTTTAACGTATAAACAAACGATTTTTAACGCGTAATTTTAATAATAAGTATAACGGAACCTTGTAGCAGGAACTACGGTAGGTCCTATTATTAGGCTAGGTATATAGGTAAGAACAAATCAACAACGTAATAATAACTAGTGGAGTAGTTGCCCAACAAATTAACTCTAATTATATTCTAAAATTTACTATAAGGAGAGAACTATCTACAGTAGGGACTAAGGTCCTTTAAATACATAACCGTACTTCTAAGAAATCCTCTCTTGTATATAAGGTATATGTTATATATATTATATATAGGCATACACCTTATATACTTCGTATACTGTATATAATATTATATAACTCGCTTACTATTCCTTATTACATGGTTCCACTAGATCTATTCTGGACTATACCTATATTAACCAACTAGCTTCCTGCGACTCTTCTCTAAGTAGTTATAACATTGTACTTAAAGCGTCTGTAATACTATCTCCCTTCTCTTTATCTTCGTCCTTAAAGATTCCTAATATCTCTAAGTTGTCCACTAGAGGTGTAATATCCGTTTAATTAGTCTGGTTAATATCCTTACTTATTATACCTAAAGCTTCTTCTTCTTTATAAGCGCAACGCTATGCTCATACTGTAGCTGCCATACTATTACTTAGTGAGATAATGTCGTCTCCGTATTCTTATTGTGCGAAAGCGGGGTTAGTGTGTATTATAATAGCAAGTCCTTTATCTTAACAACCCTTGTCTTACTTAGAGTGCACTAAAGTAAATATTTAATCGTCTTATGACGTTCGCTTTATCTTTAACACTAAATATATGCGTCCTATAACTTTTAATAGTCTTCTAGTTTCCTAAGTAACTTATTATAGGGTCTTGTATTTAATCTACCACTATAAAACTTAATGGTAAGCTCTTAAGCGCCTTAGATAAACTTTATTGTTTATAGAAAGTAGAGCAGAAAGCTATAGCTACTTAATACCATGCCCTTAAAGCCCGTCTATTGGCCTCTACCCGTCTTCTTCGTCTTAAGAGAGTGCGTAAGAAGGTCTATTCTAAGGAGTAGAAGCTGGTTTAACAGGGTCTTAATAAGTTAGGTAATAAAAGAACTAGCTCTCCTCCTATAAGGAAAATAACTCCAAGTAGCTTAGCAATTGCTCCTCTTGGGTCCCCCTTAGGTGACTTATTTTTTAGTAATCCTTCCTTATTAATATTGCCTGACCTACTTTCTTTTAATACTCCTATACCTTTCCTATAGCGTTTTTTAGGTTGCTTAGTGGTTTCTAGGTAGTCTTACTATAGCCTATCTACTTTACTTTATACTATGTTTTGTTATCTACGTCCTTATAACTAATAATTTTTAAAACTTACTATTTGTCTTCCTCTTATCCTCTATACGTGTCTGCCTTATAGACTAGTGGCTTAATATCTCCATATACTAGTTCTAGCATTATAATATATTATTTAGGGTAGATCCTCATTTTGGCTAGTAAGTTTAACTTATATATAACCATTAAAATTCTTTATATAACTTTAAAAGGTCTTAGTCTAACATAGTCTAACTTCTTGCTTAGTTGTCAACTCTTGAAATTTTTATATAGTAGCTATACTTTATCTCCCTTCTTAAGATCTAGTCCCTTAAGATCTTTTAGTATTATAGTACCTTTTTATTTATTCTTATACTAGTTTAGCTGTTTCTATGAGGTTTATATAAAGATTTATTAATATCTCTATTCTTTGCTTAGCTGTGCTACTCGTCTTTTTTACTTAATGTGGTGATAACGATGTTCTTAGTTTGTATCCATAATTTGCCTTAAATAGTAATGTCCCTATTTCTTCTTATAGTGTTGCATTATATACAAACTGTGTAACTGGTAATAACGATACCCAATTATTCTATATATAATTAATATAATGCCTTAGATACTATTCTAGTGTCTAGTTTAGTTTTTCCGTTTATCCATCCGTCTGCGGATAATATACTATAGATATTACTGCGCAAACTCCTTGTTCTGCTAAAAATACTTCCTAAAATACTATTATAAATCTTAGATCTCTATCTGATATAATCTTGTCTAGTACTCCGTGTCTTACGAATACTTCTTTTATATAGATTCTTGCGATATCTTCTACTAATACCTCTTTAGTGTATGCTATAAAGTATCCCTACTTTATTAGCTTGTCCACTATTACTAAAATCGCATTATAATCTTGCCCTATAATAGGATCTCTTGACTTTGGTAACTTAATAATAAAGTCCTATAATATAACTTCCTATGGTCTTCCTAGTATTTCAACTGGTTATAGCTCTCTATACGGTTTATGCCTTATTAGTTTATTCCTTTGGCAATCTAGATATTTCTTTATAACTTGTCTTGCTAGTCCCCAGATTCCTTAAATAATGTATTCCTTTTAAAGCCTTAACACTAGTCTTGTAAACCTATTATGTCCTTATATTATTCCCTTATAGAATTCCTTAACAAATTCTTCTATAATAGACTTAGGTATATACATTACCTCTCTATTTTTATATTGCTCTAAGTTTAGATCCTTTGCCTATATTTTTTAAATCTTTTATATCTAATTACTCTCTAGTAACTTATAGATCTGACTTTCTTTAGTTGCTATAATCTTTAGATAATTATACCTAATTAATCTATTTTAATTCTTTCGTAATAAAGCTCCTAATAGCTTTTTATTACTTTATAATTCGGCTTTTCTGCTTAGAGCGTCTGCTTATATGTTGTCTGTACCCTTGGTATACTAAATTTCAAAATAGTATTCTATAAGCATTTCCGCCCATTTAACCTGTCTTTGGTTGAGTTTCTTTATTATTAGGAATCCTATAAGGTTTTTATAATCTATCTTAACTATAAATGGCTTCTCTGTACCTTGTAAGAATGCTCTCTATTTTTTAAGTACTATAACTATACCTAATAACTCCTTGTTATAGATGTTATAGTTTAACTCTAGTGGTGTTATCTTTTAACTATAGTACGCTACTGGATGCTATGCGTTCTAATGCTTCTATAGTAAATATACTCCTAGTGCAAAGTCTAATATGTCTGTCTTAACAACCGTTTCTAACTTTGGTTAATAGATCTTAAGGATTGGCTCTTAGGTAAACAACTCTTTAAGTTCTTAGAATAGCTTCTTTTGCTTACTACCCTAAACCTACAGTTCCTCTTTCTTCGTTAGTTTTGTAAATGGCTTGATACTTTTTAACCACTATGCTATAAACCTCCTATAGTAGTTATAAAACCCTAGAAACAATTTTAACTATATAATATTCTCTGGTTCTTGCTAACTTACTATAGCTTTAACTTTCTTTGGGTCTATGCTAATTTTTCCTAGTTTAATAATAAATCCTATAAAATTGGTTTTTTTTATAAAAAACTCGCATTTCTTAATTGCTACTAGCATCTGTTCTTTCTATAGTCTTTTTAAGACCCACTTAATATGTTCCCTATATTCTTCCTTACTCTCTAAGTAAATAATAATATTGTTAAGGTATACTATAATAAACTTATCTAGGTGTTCTCCTAATATACTATTAATTTGCTTCTGGAACGTTGCTAGTGTATTTATAAGCCTGAATTGTATAACTAATAGTTTATATAGTCCTTCCTTTGACCTAAAGGCTGCCTTTTATTTGTTGCCTTTCTTGATTCTAATCTAATAGTACGCCTATCTTAGATCTATCTTTGTGAAGATCTTTATATTGCCTATCCTATCCTAGATTTCGCTAATTAAGGGTAAAGGATACTTATCCTTCCTAGTAATGCTATTTAACTGTCTATAGTCTATACACATTCTAAGTTTTCCGTTTTTCTTTAAAATAAATAGTACTGGATATTCTACTAATAACTATAATAGTCTAATATATCCCTTGCGTAAGTTCTCTTAGATAAACTCCTTAAGCACTACTAACTCTGTTTTAGTAAGCTTATAGATTAGAAAGAACTTTAGACTTATTCCCTCTTTTAACTCTATCTTATAGTCCTATGCTGTATGTTCTAACAGCTTTTTACTTTTTGGTGACTATAACTTTTTACCATACTTATGGTATCTCTTTGGTATATAACTTAAGCCTTACTTAGTCTCTTCGTATATTGCTCTAACTTGGTACTATACTAACTTAGTTTACTGTTATACTTTGTGTTATTAAGTATCTTTAATATTAACCTAACCTGTAACCTAATTAATCTTTAAATTATACTTCTATAATTAAGGTATTCCTAGTATCGCCTTATCCTGTCCTAATAGTAGGATATTAAAAGACATTCTTACTAGTCTTCCTTTAATAGTTAACTAAATAGGTTCTATTTTAAGATTAATAATACCTCCTCTATAGGCTATCTGATCTCCTAAAATTGTTATAAGTAAATATAGGTGTTCTTTCTGTCTATATAGTAACCCTATTCTTTCTACTACCTTTAGTAATATGTGGTTCCTAGTTACTCTACTATCTACTAACACTTTAAATTGCTAATCTTGCTACTTAGCTTTTAAATTTAGGTATTATCCTTAAATTCCTTTAAGGGTCTAAGGCTCTAATACTAGTTCCCTCTAGTTTTATACGCCTCCCCTTTTCCTAACTATTGGCTGCTAGATCCTACTTATACTTAGTCTATCCTTAGCTAATACTTAGTTTATTTCTTTTTCTCTATATACCATAGACAAGTGTTCTTTAGGTACTTTTACTACTATTATCCATCTAGGTATTCTTCCGTAAGGAATCTTCCTAGTTAAAATATTAAGTCTCCCTAACCTTGTACTTCTACTGGGTGCCATCTATATATATACTTAGTATTTCTAAACCGCTTTTCCTTTGGTGCCTAATATATCCTTATTAGGTACTTCCAGTTCTTGTCTTTTGGTACTCTATATATATTATATATTATTATTTATTGCTTAACGTCCGATTCGGATCCCTGTTAGGCCCACGCGGACTACTCCTTATATATATATGGGGAGAAAACTCTATTTAAGAAAACCCCGTGATCCGTCTCCCCGCCTTTTAGGGCTCGCTTACAAGTCACCTGCAAGTCACCAGTGGTGCTCTACTACTTTACTTTTTAACCTCCTTAGGAACTACTACTACCGTAACAAACCTACGGACGCGCTAGTATTACACACTGTACTCTACTCCTGTAGAGTTATTAGGGGGCGCCTATTACTCGCCCTTTTGCCTTCTATTACTATTTCCTTTGCAACCCAGAACTGGTCTAGTATATTTTAGCTAATAAGCCACCGGGTAGCCGCCTTAAGGCCTTTCTATATTAAGAGCAGTGTATTATAGTTTTCTATGCTAGCTGCTAAGAGCATTGCTTCTCGGCCAGTGCGTAAGGGGCATAACAGTATTACGTGTTTTGGTGTCTATCTTGGCCAGCCACATTCATACCTTAGGCTACCCACTGGGACACCCACCCAGTAAAGCCAATCTTTTAGTCCTATTATTCCTGTCCTTAAAAGTGTTGCCATTGTATTTTCTGCCTTTGTTAGGCCCTCTTAGAGCCCTTAGGTATTTACCTCCTATAGCATTACCTATACTACGGCTTGGGTTCCCCTTGCCTAAGCCTACCTCTATACCTTTAACTCCCATTCGTCTCTCCAGCGTCGGTCCAACCAGTATTGTGTTGCGGTAGATGGTTTTCCAGTACTCTTTTATGCTCTACTTTGGCTCCTTTCTCTCCCTTACTATTATCTTTGCTGGCCTCTTACACGTCTCCCTTCCTCCTCTATATAGGCCTGGGCCCTAGCGCTATACTATTCTTCTTCTGCTTTCTCTACCTGTTTTCCTAATATATCTTCCCTACTTTGGGGTTGTTGGTTCCTTCTCCTACAGGGCACCCTAGGGTCCCTCCATAGTTTGTTTAGGCGTGTCTTGATATACTTTATAACATTAGAGTTACGTTCCTTTTACACCCTTTGCATTGCATCGGCTTCAATATATAGTTATAGGGGGGGAATATTAGCTTCCTTCTCAAGCAGTGCTATAGCCGTTCGCTTATACCCGCCTATTATACTCCTAAGGCAGGCTGTTTAGACCTTTTAGAGTAGTTTAAGGAGTGATTTAAGGGGGCCTTTCTCAGTTTCTCCAGTGGCCCAAATGCTAGATCCATACGTTATAGTTAGCCGGACAACTGCTATATATAGTAGGCGTAACCTCTAGAAGCATAGACCCCATATAGAATTAACAATCCTGGACATAGCAATATACTATACTTAGCCCTTATAGGCCGCTTACGCCGCATGTGCGCTCCACTAGAGCTTACTATCTACCCATACTCCCAATACCCTTAGGCCTTGAACCGGTTGACCCCCAAAGCCTTAGATATAGATTATATGCTAAAGATCTACAGATTGGTTACATTTTCTTATAAAATAGATTAGCTGGTATTTCTCTAGTAAGAATTGGACTCTATATCATCTTGCCTATTCTATATAGGTATCGTGGGCTTTCTCTAGTGTCCTACAGTTCTCTGCGGCTGTTGGCCCATATATAATTAGGTTTATATCATCAACAAAGCCTATCCCCTAGGTCGCCCCTTCCTTAAAGGTATTAAGCAGGTTGCTTATAAAGAAGAGGAAGAGTATAGGCAATAAAGGTAATCCTTATAGTATTCCTGTTACAACTGCAATAGGGGGGCTCTAGTATCCACTAAAGACCAGTAATATTTCTTTCTGGCCTATAAATCCTTAAACAAATTAAATGATCCATTCTAGGAAGCCCTTTGCCCTAAGGATATATAGGAGACGCTTATGGGGTACATTATTATAGGCGCCGCTAATATCTAGGCTAAGTATTAATACTACAAAGTCCTTTCGCATAGCCCATACAGTTTTAATGGTAGTAGCGAGTAGTGTAAGTGCTAATAGCGTTAAGCGATTCTTTCTTGCCCCTATTTAGCTTTATGGTAGTAGGGCGTGTTCCTCTACCATATCTACTATATAGTCCGCTATAACCTTTTCTAAGATCTTGCTTAGGGTGTTTTCTAAGGCAATAGGGCGGTAGCTTCCTGGGATTAAGTAGTCTACTTTACCTTCTTTTTATAAAACGACCGTCGTTATAGATCTTCTAAGTCACAGGTAGTAGCCTATTACAAAGCATACTCTGGCTACGTCTGCAAGCCAAGGTGCTATAAGTAGTCCACAGGTCTTTAGGGCTTCATTTAGGATCCCATCTAGTCCTAGTACTATATTATTTAAAAGGCAGCTAATAGTTCTAGCCATTTCTTTAGTTATCATATCGCTGTCAACCCTCAGGCGAGTCACCGGTATTTCACTGGTAATATTGCTAAGGTCTACTAGAGCCAGTTAAGGGAAAAATCTTTCTATAAGGATCTTTACCTTCTTATTATTGTTGCTTGTGGCCTATAGTTCGCCTGCTCTTCATAGGGGTAATAGGTATAGATCTTCTACTAAGCATCCTGCCTTTTTCTTTACCCATTTCGCTATAGTCCAAAGGCCCTTGTTATAGGGGAGACTCAGGTTAGTAGTGTATTTATTTATAAACCGTCTCCAGTTATTCCTTACTTCTTTTCTTAGAGTATTCTTTAGCTGGTTTCTTATGTCTTTATATTATCTCTCATCCTTAGAATTATGGCTGCTTATATATTTCCTCCTTGCTCGTCGTTGGCCGGCTATAAGGGCCGCGCACTATGCGGACCATACATGTTGCGTATAGGGGCCTGGTTTTAAAACTGGGCAGTGCTCTTTTAGCCTACTTTTAATTGCTGCCTAGATCCTTTCTAGTCTTTAATTAATTTCCTTAGGGGTAGCCAATAAGCCTTGCTTATTTGGTATTAGGTGGATTTCTTCTAAGTCTTAGAGTTATTATTTAATTATATTAAGGAAGCTATCTACGTTAAACTTCCTTATTATTACGGACGCTTTAAGTACAATATTATAACTACTTAGAGAGGAGTTAGTGGAAGCTAGTTAGTTGGTATAAGCACAATCCAGGATAGATCTAGTGGAACCATGTAACAAGGAATAGTAACTGAGGTCACGTAGTATTAAACGTATTAACTATATTAAATGGAAGGGACGTTACGTTTAATACAGATAACACGCACCTTATATATAAGAGAGGGTTTCTTAGGAGTATAGTTATATATTTAAAGGACCTTAGTCCCTACCGTAGATAGTTCTCTCCTTGTAGTAAATCTTAGAATACAATTGGAGTTAATCTGTTAGGTAACTACTCCACCAGTTATTATTACGTTGTTGACTTATTGTACCTATATACCCAGCCTATTAACAGAACCCACCGTAGTTCCTACTATAAGGTTCCGTTACACATTTACTACTAAGGTTATAGTATTGGAACAAAGTTAAACAATATACCACTAAGAGTAGTACTAGTTATAACGGCGTTAATAGGAGCTACAACCTTAGGGCTAGGTGATACTAGTATAGATAATAGGGATTCTTAAGTGGTTACGCAAGGTTAGTTATAGGAAATAGTTAATTACTTATAAGATAATAATAGGATACTTAAAGAACGCATTAATGGAATTAGAGTAGTAAAGATTAAGTTACCTTTAATTAAACGATTCTTGGGAGAGAAGTTAAAGCTTAAAGGATTTCTTACGCAAATACACTTTAAGGTAGTATAGGAAGGAGCGAAGTTAGCAATATTGTTAGATTAAGTAGCCTATACAGGATTGTTTCTAACGGGGAGGGTACTTAAATGGTTTAAGCCGTATCTTACGGAAATATAGGCTAATGGCATGATAACTACTAACTAAGATGTACGGTATATATTTGCCAGTTGGAACAGGTTCGCAGAGCGACTAATGCAGATATTTAGAGACCTGGAGGCTATAACTATAGTAAAATAAAAGCTTTAGAACTTAGTACAACGCACTTTAATAATTAAGTATATAACACAGTTTTAAACACTAGCTATATAGGTTAAGTGGAACGATAAGGCGCTTATAGTATAGTATAAATAGGGACTTAAGGCTAAAGTTTAGGACGTAATTATCCTAATAGAAGATGCGGATACTCTAAAAGAGTTAATAGATTAGTTAATAAAGATTAATAATAGAATCTACCAAAGGGAACAAGCTAAAAGAGGGCAAGATAGAGTTCTATAGTTATATAAGGCGCAAAGTACACAATAATAGATATAGAGTTAAAAACTATAGAATGGCGCAGAGCTAATGGACCTAAGTGGTACTAAAGAAACCTAAAGATGGGAAAAGAAACCATAGAAACCTAGAGGTTAAGGATTAAGTAATTAAAGAACTAAGGAGTAGAGGCTAAACTAGGGATCTTAGCAGTAGAAGATGTTTAGGCAGACTCTATAGCAAGAAAGATGGTTTAAAGATAGAGCTTATATAAATTGCGGAAAATAGGGTTATTTCGCCAGAGACTATAGAGGTGGTTAGAGTAACTATATAGTAAAGGGAACTAGACTAGCAGATGGCACGTATATACAGAGGGATAATAGTGCACTATAAGGAATAAAAGAGTGTTTAATTAATAGTTTTGCGTATTGTTATAATAACGCATACCAAATTTATGAGGACGCTAAGTATAGCGCAAGCTATTAGCTATAAGAGCTAGAGTTAAAAGGACTCTAAGGAACCAGAGAGTTAGATAAAGAATAGGATTAACTCTATAAGCTAGATTAAGATATTATAGCAATATATAGACAAAGATTAGTAATAATAATAATAGAGTTAGAGTACTTATTAATTAATAGCGATAAGGATAAAAAGGAGGCTAACTAGGAGTATTTAAACCTTAATAACGTAATAGAAGTAAAGACTGAGATTACTATTAAGCGAGGTTTAGTAATGGGTATAGCGACACTATTAGATACGATTTCCATCGCTTTATAAGATGATAGGAGTAATGTTTAGAAGAAACTAAGTAAGTAGATAACTGCTAGTGCTAGCTTATTACTTAATAAAGGCAAAAGGCTATAGGCTTAAGATTCTTAAGAAGAGATAAGAGAAGCTTAAGATTTTTAAGATAAGATAAGACACACCTAAGAACCTATAACGGACAAAAACCGATGGGAAAGGGCAGCTACTTAGTTTAGTAATAAATGAATAAGTATAGGATGCAAGTTTAAAAACTACAAGTTTGGGGAATAAATAAAAACGTCAGCAATTCTAGGTAAATGTAGTGTTTAGCCTAAAGATTAAAAAGTTAATACTAGGATTAAAAAGTAAGATAACTATAAAGATTTAGCTACAAGACGCAGAAAATAAGAAACTATGGATAAGTTTAGAATAAGAATTATTATATAGCAAGAGCAGAAGCTAGATAAGAGGTTAGCTATACTAGGTTGTATAAGGAATAGAGTACCCCTATAAAGAGTTACTAATAGGCTGAGTGTAGGGACACCTAGGGTAAAGTGGTTAGATAAACTAGAACAAGAAGAGGATCTAGATATTCTAACTAGGTTTAAAGAGAGATATACTAAAGGATGTTATAATATAGTGATAACAAGGTATTTTCTAATAGATAGACTATATATACTAAACCAGTTGTACGGAAAGTGGTATAGGCAACGATATAATGATGAATAGGAAGACTTTTATATATAGCTAGATAAAAAAGTTGTTTAAGACTAACCTATTACGGAAAAACGCATAAGTCACATTAAAGGAGCATTAATTATAATGTTAAGGAACCTAGAAAAGGGATCTAGGGACTGGAAAAGTAAGCGGTAAATCTTAGTACCTATAGCAGAGATACTAGTGGTTAGGTTAACTAGGTATAGGTTTAAACTTAAGGTTAAAGATAAACTAAGAGTTAACCTAAAATATATAGCGCATTATACCCTATTGTGGATAGCTTATGTGGATAATATATATAATATGCATAAAGCACCAAAAGATAAGAACCGGAAATACCTAGTAAGAATATATTAGGCACTAGAGGAAAAAAGGTTTAGAAATGCTAAGTATATATATAGTTGGCACCCAGTAGAAGTATAAGGTTAAGGGGACTTAACACTTTAACTAGAAAGATTCCTTACGGAAAAATACCTAGATAGATAATAGTGGTGGGAGTGCTTAGAGAACACTTATCTATAGTATATAGAGGAAAAGAAACAAACTAAGTATTAGCTAAAGTTAGACTAAGTATAGGTAGGATCTAGCAGCTAATAGTTAGGAAAAGGAGAGGCGTATAAAACCAGAGGGAACTAGTGTTAGAGCCTTAAACTCTTAAAGGAATTTAAGGATAATACCTAAATTTAAGAGCTAAGTGGCAAGATTAGCAGTTTAAAGCGTTAGTAGATAGTGGAGCAATAAGGAACCATATATTACCAAAGGCAGTAGAAAGAATAGGGTTACTATATAGATAGAAGGAACACCCGTATCTATTTATAACAATTTTAGGAGATTAGATAGCCTATAGAGGAGGCATTATTAATCTTAAAACAGGACCTATTTAGATAACTATTAAAGGGAGACTAGTTAGAATGTCTTTTGATATCCTACTATTAGAATAAGATGAGGCGATACTAGGAATGCCTTAGTTATAGGAGTATAATCTAAAGATTGATTGGGTTATAGGTTAAGTCGATATTAAGAATATACGATAATATAAAGTGCGACAGTAAACCAAGTTGGTATGGTACCAAGTTAGAGCGACATATAAAGAGACTAAGTAAGGCTTAAGTTATATACCAAAGAGATACCACAAGTATAGTAAAAAGTTATGGTTACTAGAAAGTGAGAAGCTGTTAGAGTATACAGCTTAGGACTATAAGATAGAATTAGAAGAGGGAATAAGTCTAAAGTTCTTTCCAATCTATAAGCTTACTGAAATAGAGTTAGTAGCGCTTAAGGAGTTTATCCAGGAGAACTTATAAAAGGGATA
>Ga0307507_10003297_pt1 | contig 31670 bp, 28 predicted proteins | sample 7_EM_MG_FD_207223 | JGI IMG/M metagenome (GOLD analysis project Ga0307507, IMG submission 207223) | Populus trichocarpa ectomycorrhiza microbial communities from riparian zone in the Pacific Northwest, United States - 7_EM | ecosystem: Host-associated > Plants > Roots > Unclassified | place... | reverse complement strand
AAGGGAAGGGTGGACCAGGGTTCGCTGGGACGAGGGAAGTGTGGACCAGATATCGCTGGGACGAGGGAAGTGTGGACCAGGACCGCGGACCCAGGGTCCAAGTAAAACGGCGGGACCTCGGTGCTGGGTGGTGGACCAAGGGGTTCAAGGGGACCAAGGGTAGCCAGGTGACTTCAGGACCAGTGAAAACATTTTGCTGATGCTGTTCTTCCCTCCGCACCGCCCGAACCCTTTGCGTATTGTCCCGGATCCGGCAGACGCAATCAGGGCAAAACGGGGTATCATGGGAAGAAGGGTGGTGGACAGGGGTGTGTGGGAGAGGGTTGGGAGTAGATAAGTCCCGGCTACGAGGCACCTGCGAAGAGGAGCCTGCGGACATGGGCATTCAGGGCTAGGGGAGGAAGAGGTTATGCCCTAGGGGCAGGGTTGCTAGGGAGAACTGCGCCAGGCCCCGTCCTGTGCCTCCGGACACAAAGGGGCCATGTCTAGACCAAGCGAGCCTGGGCGTTTGCATCAAGAACTGGAGTTTACTTTATAAGCGCCTCGAGCTTCCGGCGTACAGGGCAAATAGGACGCTCCAGGACGCAAGGTAATATTATGGCTGATGCAGTCCAACTCTACCTACGATTGCACAATGTATCCCTGAACGCCGCAGGAGTGGGCAACTCCTGGATTCTCCATACAGAAGGACGAGCCCAAGAAGCGGCATTTCAACCAGCAGAACTATTTGGAGAACACCTCATGAGGCATCTACTAGTAATCTACCTCAGGGCACGATTCCAATCATTCAAGCATGAGGGCGATACCTATCAGAGGTTCCATAGCATCAGGCAATCCTGGAATGGACAAGTCCAGAAGATATCTATCATACCTACAGATCTACTCATGCATCGATCACGGCTACCAGAAGACACTATAAGTGATGTTACAATCCTCTCCTCTCCGGGTGATACTTGCAGCAGGTAACCGATAGTCTTCTAACGATCACTCCTCTTGGCCCAATAGCTGTTGCGATAGCTAAGTCCGTTGACTCCTATCTAGCAACGTCGATCGCTAGGCTCCTATAAGACAGTCGTGTCTTGATTCCCGAAAGCGTGATAGATAAAGATCTTTGTATTGAAAGTAAATAGTATGAAAGAACTTAGATGGTTGCGTGAAGAACCCAAATCCTATGTCCCGAGGGTGCCCTTCTATAGGGGTTCTTCCCTCAACCCTAACCCTGCGTGGCTCATACCTTCGCGTCACGCGACTCATGACTCATAGTGAGTCATAGTGTGAAATCCCTCAGCTGACCCGTCCGCGTCAGCTGTGCCGTATCTCGCAACCAATCAAAACTCATAAAACAAGTCATGTGTCCTAACGGGATCACATGCGTGGAACCCATGACTCATAATTATGAGTCATGTGCGAAATACATAAACCACATGACCACAATCGTGCGTCATATCAAAACTCAACCAATAACAATAAACCAATGACACGCTAGTGCGTCGTCATGTGAAACCTATGAGTCAACTGATCTCGTAGTGTGAAAGATAACAAACTGATGACTAATAACTATTAGTCATGTGAGATTCTGCCTTGCTTAGTCACCGTTTGTGACAGCCATGATCAATTCTTTCTGGATAATACTAGGCAGGTGCGAGGGGTACTGTAAGGACACGCTAGGCAACGAGGAATAGTAGTAGAGCAGATTGGTAGGAATTCTGGTTCTTATTATTCTAAGTTAGGTGGGGGTAGCAACCATATTTATAAGAAAGTGCGCTCCCATAGTACATGCAAGAGAAATATAGGGAAAACATTGTAAGAAACATAAGTGCGAATATGTTTGACCCTGAGATCCTTCCAAGTAAATCTCAAATAATGTATGTGAAACTATAAGCGTGTGATGAGAATATTAGAAATATCATAACCAACAATGGTGCATAAAAGATGCATAAAATCCTGAACACCGGATAGGAGAGCACATGTTAAATCTTAAAATAACGATAAAACACTATAAAATATATCTTAGTTGTAGTAATGTAAGCAGTGTACAGGTGGAGCTGAAACACAAACTGAGTAAATGAATACACAGTAGTGTCATGAAATATACTAGGAAATATAACGAAATTTCAACAGGCTAAGTTACCCTCAGCTGTAACATCCTCCTTTATTATCATTATTATCATTATCCTCTTCCTGGTCACTCTGCAAACTGCTGGTGGATATCTGTGAACCTTCGGGATAGCAAATGTTATCAATATTGTTCCATGTCAGATTTTTGTTGCTAAGAGCTTTGGACTGCCTCTGTAGCTCCTTGTTCCCAGGCCTCAGGATGGGGTTTTTAATTGAACCCCCATGCACAGCTTTTTGGTGTGTTTTGATCTGAGTCTGGGAGGGATAGCCCCCATAAATCCTACATTCCTTGAATAGGCCCTGCAGGAATAAAAAAATGCTTTCTTCATAAATGTTTTCTATGTAGGTCTGAGTGTGTTAGTTACTGAAAACTAGTATTGAAGATATAAATACACTACTGGGTAGGAAACATACTTTAATCTGTTCTAATTCAGCTTTGAGTTGACATCTAACCCCCCCTCATACTACTCTGGCTCTCTTACCCAGAAAGGGCCAAAAACACTGTCTTTGAGACCAGTGGGGCAGAGGCTTACCACCAACTGATGTCTTACTTGTTCCTCATCCTTTTTTCCTATAATACTTTTTCAATTCTCATTATCCTCATTTCTAGACTTTCTTCTATCTGCAAGTTGAGCAGATGATAATGCAGAGATGGAGACCATAATCAATTGTCTTAGAGCTTGTTTTGCATGGCACAATTATGTTATAAAAGTGGTTTTTATAGTATAAATTTCTCCATCTAAATTTTTAATATTGAGAGGGTATCCAGCATGGCTAAAAAATATACCTCTTTTTTTTTGGTTCTCCATATTCTTTTTATTGCATATTTTTCAACTTGAATACTGCCAAGTAGAGTTAAGGCAAGAGATCTAAGAAAGGAGAGGCCACAAATATCTATATAAGTTTTGTATTGAATTTGTATGTATAAGCTGGAGATAATCCTAACTGGAAAGGATGTGGTATAAATATAATCGTGCTGTAAGCAGGATTAATCAAACAGACTAGGTTACTTCTATTTTGCCCATATAGCATTTATTATATTCTGGTCATACTGAACACTAATATTTTTCAAAATATGATCATTTTTTCTTTCAACATATAATATTATGTTATTTGTATCTTTTATGATCATAAAAAATATGATAGACATACCGAACAGGCACTTAAGTTGATAAAAGGAAAAACTTAAGAGAAGAATTGGAGGGGGAGAGGAAGGTTGAGGGGGGGAAGGAAAGACAGGGAGCGAGGGAGGGAAGGATTGGGGAGATGAAAAGGTTGAGAAGGGAAAGGTAGGGAGGGGGGAGGGGGGAGGGTAAGGTTAAGAGGGGAAAGGCAGGAAGGAAGGAAAGAGAAACAAGGGCGTGAAAACTTTTTCATATGATAACTTGCGCGTCCTTTGACTAGTGCGTACGCGTACCAGTACGGCCTTGAAGAGCGGGCACATCCCGCATCAAGTGCGGCCATTACACTGCTACGGCATTTCCAACATCCTGCTCAATCTATTCGGCGAGTGATCTGCTATGATGAGAGTACTTTTTACTAATTCTACAAGTATCACAGCCTGGTGATGTCTCCTTGGGGATATTTCTCCGCCTTCTTTATTCAGCTTGTCAAATAGAGACGTCAATCCTTAGATGTATTCTATCTCATCAATACTTTTGGATCCCGGGGTAGCGCGAGGCTTGTCATACTTGAATTCGGCGAGCTATTCGTCGTTTACGCTGGGTTCAAGAACTCCCAATCCGAGAGGCCCGCTAACGACTTTTGCTCCTTTTTCTTTCTAAAATGCCGTTTTCTCTTTCCATGTTATCATAGTAGGGTAGATTACAGTACAAGAGGTTTTGGAAGTTGGGAGTGGAAACGCCCCCAAAATGTTTGTTGAGCGGAGAGATGGAAACTTTAAAACTACTTTTAACCCGTTAGGAACCTCCCCCAGTAAGCACCAGCAGTCAATTAAAGTTTGTTGTAAGGGTGTTTATCTGCTCACTCTCTGCAGATTCTTGCAGCATACGATAGTTGGCACCGTGGTTGTACTCGGGTACTCGGGTAAGTCGGGCGCGGTGCCACAAAAAGTCTTGGTTTATTTCCTATTCTGGGTGTCGCCCGACTTTTTTCCTCCTGCAAAAAAAAGCCACAAAACCGGGTTTGTATGGGCAAAACACTAATTACTTTATATGGGTGTCGCCCGACTTATGGTACCCCCCGAGTACAAGGCAGTTCGATGGGTGTTACCGACCCTAGCTAGACCTACCAGTTGTAGCGGTACTACCGCCGCAACAAGTACTGTCGGCCAAATTTCCAACAAATTCGTGGGCTTTATAACTCGAGCGACCAAGAGTGTCCATAAATCGCTTATCACACAAATCTAACATCATGAAGGGGTCAATTGTAGCAAGTCTACTACAAGCAAGTTAAGTACTCAGTTGAGAAGGGTCATCTAAACACACGATGGACCACTGGCAATCGATACAAATGGAAACACGAAAAACGCTCAAATCCATCGAATGAAACCCCCCCAATTCAGAATTTAGCCAATCTACAGTGCTGAAAAGACAAACAACTAGGATAAGCTGTCAGTGGTATGCCCAAACACAAAATGGTTGATAGGATTAGGGCTTACATTATTTGTTGCTGCGATAGCAATCGAATCTTCAAACGGGTGCCAACTCATATGCAAGATCTTTTTATTAAAATCAATTTGATCCGCATCCGTTTCCTTCCTCATCCGACCTCCTGGACCAGACCCAGCAGCAGGACTCCCAGCCCTTGAACCGCCCTTCTTTCCACCGTTGATAGGAGTAGGTACGCCAACCTTCTTTGCTTTGAAGGCACTCTTGTCTGCCTGCAAGACAACCTCAACTTCCTTCTCAGGGTCGCTAGGGTAAATCATGAAGTTGTTGTTGTACGATCCAGTCATTACATTATTTCCATCGCCTGAAAATACAACCTCGAACTTGTCGAAGATCGAATCATTCTCATAAGTGTCGCAGAGCCTAGGCCGCAGATGCTCATGAATTGGAATAGTTTTGACAGGCCTGTTCTCCATATTAATATCCCATATCTTGACTGTCAGATAGTCACGCGAGAGAATATAACGACCGTCGGAGGAGAATCGAACGTCCGAGATCGACGAGATAATCTCCGAAAAGAATGAACGCGATGTTGGGTCTTCTTCCTGTTCGAACACTGTATAATAAACCGAATTAGATATCGACCATCAGATGTGTTACTGGGGGGGGGGGGGTCAGGGAATAGCAAAGAGGATTGTCACGTTTCACATGTTGGTCGCAAAGAGCGCTTTCCCTCATATCTGCTAATTTTATGGTCCCCTTGCTACTGGCGTACATGAACCAGTTACAATACTGTGGATGAAACTCTGCAGCGGTAACAACTTCCGTCAGTTCCTCCATATTGGCCGGCTTGATATCCACAATGTTGAAGCTCTGATCTTGGATATTGAGATTCCAAAGATTAATGCGGAGATCATCACTAGAAATGAAAGTTTCTCCATCCGAATTCACCGAAATACTATTGATATGGTAAGCGTGGGCATTTGCGTAAGTCCTCCTGGGTACTGCTGCCACCACAGTATCGTGGTGCGTCAGTCGCGGAAGCCGAAGCGCAGACGAGTTGTTGAAAGTTGGGGGTGGTTGTGCAAGGTGGTGTCGTACACCTCCGGCAGAAGGAGAAGCGCCATCATGAGACAAGTTGTTTTCCGCCACCACCTTGAGAGACTTTTCGAAGACTTTCCATAACTTGATGGTCTTGTCGTTTGTAGAGAGCAAAAAATGAGAAGCGTTTTGACGTCTACACCATTTGATCTTGTTTATCTTTTCCTCAATCTCCAAAGATTTTAAGTAGTCGAACTCCGGCTCGTGTGACTGGAACTCGGTATGAAATTTGTATTCGCACGTTTTTTTCTATTGAGGGCGAGAGAGTTTTAATCAGCTGGGGCTTTTGAATCTAGCACAACCAGTGTCTGAGGGCAATTCCAGGGAGGAGCTTACTGTCTCGTTTCTCTCAAACAGCACTACACGCCCACCCTTATCTCCCGTAGCTAAATAGTTGCCAGTATGATCGAACTCAACAGTCGATATTATGTCGGCTAAGGAGCGGGTGGCCCGGTGTCAGTAATGAACCTGAGAGGTGAAATCTCTCGTGTGGAAACTCACCCTCAGTAATATCTTCTACGTCCCCTTTGTCTCCGAAACACCTTGTTGTCGATATACCCCGGTCAGTTTTCCCTCTCTTCACCACGATAAGATGGCACTCCATCTATGGTATCAGCGGGGAAGTGGGGTTTGATTGATCCATCTGCCCCGCACCAAAAATAGACACTACGCGGAACAACCAATGGAACGAACTCACTGTGTGAACTTCCACGTCGGCGACGCTATCTCGCCGTCGACCATTGCTGCGCCGGAATAGATAATTCAACAAGGGATAAGAGGAGGAGCTGAGCGGTTGATAGCTAATTCCGGATAGATTCGATGGCCCGAGGATGGAGAGGATTGTTATCGCAGAGGGGCTATGAATAGCGCCGAAATGAAGTAGGTATGACGGACAGGGAAAGCTGAGTATAGATTCGGTAAAGATAAATGCTTAGGACTGGTTGGAATGCGAAGGCTAATACTTGAGGATATAGTGATGTTAGAAAGGCGAAAGCACAGCACGAGGCGAGGGGTTAATGACCTGGTCTCTTTGTTCCACGGAAGCGAGCAAGCGAAGGTAACCTCACACTTCGGTTATCAAACCTTCGGCGGGGGATTTTCTGCCAAAGAAGGCGTATGAGAAACTGGTGATGAATATGATAACAGTAACTGCGTGGTGGTGGTGGAGGTAGTGGTAGTGGTGGTGTTGGTGTTGGTGGGGTGGTGGAGGGGGGAATGAAGCGGGCAGAGCGGTGTCCAAGTTAGTATTTGGGGTCGGCTGGCAAGATGTGGGGCGGGGGGATTGGGGTTCGGTTGCCTCCTCTGGATTTTTTTTAGGTTATGGTACGGTAAGTCTAGCTCAACGGGACAACAATGGTATCGTATCGTATCCATACCATACCGGTATTATGATACCATCCATGTAGTGCCAGTGTGCCACTCTTGTTGATAGCCTTAAAGCCACCCAAGAAGAATATACTCGAGTAGTTGTTTACCCTATATCCGCTTCTTTTACACTTCTATGGATATGCTTCGAAAGTAGAACTCACATTTGTCTCGAACACAATACCATTTTATTTCCAGGCCACGTACAGTACTGGTAGGCGTCCTTCTCAGAGAAATGCTATTGGTCTAGAGCAAGGAGAGCCCTTCCCAAACAAAGTGATGTCCCTACAGTTTCCTGGCTGACTCATCGTAGGCCTAGAAATCATCGCGGTACAGTGCTATGCTCGAATACCGTACCGGTATCAATACCATTATCCCACCATATCCCAATGCAAAAAAAACCGCCCTTTTAGATGCTCTACTTTTATTGTATAATAGCATAATCACATCTTCGAGTCTCCCGAAAATTATTGTCTCCATGGTGTCTGTCACCACTCAATCGGTGACGCGATTGAAGAATTTCTACCATCTCGGCTACTCCCTAGATATGTCCCGAGTGTCTTGCAAGGTCTGCCCGGTCATCTTGGTGCTTTGGAAGGGTTTATCTCCCGACCTCGGTCCCTCGGTTCGCGTTTTTAATGAAAATTAATAGTTAAATAAAGCCTTATCCATCCCATCTGCCACTACCGAGCTCAAAGGCTCGAGAGTTCTCCACAGCTTCCTAAGCCGTCACCACAATGGCCCCTCCTTCCCCTCCTCCTCCTCTTCTCCTTCCTACGCAGGACTCTATTAATACGAGATCAGCGGCCGCGGATGTGAGTCGAGTTTCTCCAGAACCAAGCCAGGCCCCCTCATCCTCCTCCTCCTCCTCCACTTCTAAGGTCATTTCGAACATAACCACCTCGGCCTCATCTCTTCTTAGCTCCCTTGTGCATCAAGATTCAACCTCTGTCAACGCGACCCTTACTTCCTTCTCTGGATCATCTGGAAAAGTTCAATCTCCTCCAACCACTCCATCTAACAGCTCATCACTATTTGCCGATCCTTCTCATCCTGCTCTGTCTAATGCTTCGTCTGCGGCAACATCTGCGGCCTTTAAATCCCAGCCACTCAGCGGCCCATCTTCGGAAATCGAGTTCACATTATTCTCAACCGATTTCGCAGTTCCAACGTGTCAAAATTGCAATCATCCGCAGTCCCAGCATTCGGTAACGAATGACGGTCAGGCGGTCATTGACCTACTTTCACAGCCCTTGTGCGCCCTCGCTCTCCCCCTTTCGGATCTCTCCCAGATAGATGCATCGCATCCAGTGGTCGCTGAGTTTGTTGCGTGCGATGATCCCGTAGACTTTCTACTCACCACGTCGGAGTACAGTGAGGATGTATGGGGAGATTTAGTGGGATTATTTCGTCAAGCAAAAGAAGAGGTCAAAGGGAAAATGAAAGAGTCGCGGCCACCAACAACGATAAACCGACTAAGGGGAGTTTGGAGTCATCTCAGAACCTCGAAGCTCTAGCTATATCCAGGTTGCAGGTGCTGGGCGCGAGACTCACATTTCCGGGTTAGCACTTGAATAACTCTGGAAGAATTTCAACTTTAGCGTTTTTCTTTTGTGTCATCATGCGCGTTTAGCGATTAGAGTCGCTATCATTATCCTACCTAGGCTCGTCTCAATGTTTAATCACTATCATCTTTGGGTACCGTAGGGTATCACCCTCCGTTTTTCCCCGGTATGATATATCTCCCCGAGTAATATTATCATAATACATAAAAGACGGACTTTCATTAATTCCCACGACCTATCAAAAGCTGAAGTTTTCCGAACGGTAATGCTCTTCCAGTGCCCCGGCCCATCTACTAGTAATGAACTGACGTTTGTGAACACACCTACTATTGCATATGGGCAAAAAGTAGGGTAGAGCCTCAGGGTTTTGGTGGATGCAATAGCAGCCGTGTTCACAAACCTCAGTTCGTTACGAATTCAACGTACATAGCCTATGCAACCAGCACAAATTCTCAGGATATTATTCCAAACACCCATCCACACACTCGCTTGGAAAACATGAGCACGATCACATTTTTAACACACGACGATAGTCTTTCACAGCAATATCTCCAGAGCACCACAACATACCACCCTAGATAACTCTCGCTTCCAACTCTTCCCATACGGTGCGCATTGGTCAACTCCTCTCCCTTTAACTTTCGCAAAAGCAGGCAGGCCGAGGTCGGATCACCGCCCTCCAAGCAGGACATCTAAACCGACTGGGGCGACAACTTGTGGTGGGTCGCGAAACCATCCGCCGCCCTTGGGGCGCTTCTACTACAGCCTCTGCTAGCAACGATCCTAGAACGCCGGTGCTAGTACTGCCCTCCAGTTCTCAGATAGACCATCCCGGTAACCCTACCCATACGTTCTAGGATCAACGCAATATTATACTCTGTAGCAGCGATATGATACTCCAAATTTCGGCCAGATAACCTTATCTTGAAGTCAAACCTCTCGGACAGGGATCAACAAGTTCCCCCGTCTGATAGGGCGGCCTTCAAATAACCCCCTCGGATCATCTGGGAGAAAGGTTTCCTATTGCCCTAAACTTTCATCAGTTTGGAAGAAGCGGCCAACCATTCGGAAGTCCCCGGCTAGTTCGACGAATTATCCGGAGAGTAGCCCAGTGGCAATACTCACGGCACAGTGGTTAATGCACGGATATGCTCCTTTCTCATATGCATAGTTTTGCACCGTGAATCTAGGCCATCCAATAACCAAGTATAAAAAGCACCCGGCCAGCCACAATTTCACCCTCATCCTTAGGACTCCGGGGTTGTGATCGCATAGTATATGACAGTGCCGTATTCTGGTTCGGTAGAATCCTGACTTTAAAGACTTGGGCCAGTATCACAATGGCACTCTTCGTACTGTATAGGTATGGTATGGAATTAGACAGATCAATCCTCCACCTCTATCAGATTCTCAAGGGGCGCTAGTGCAGATAGTGCCGGTAGGGCGTGGGGATGGGGGGGGGGGGGGCGGCTAATGCGGATGGCAGCGTTAGGCCTCTCATTTGATAGAGAGGATCCGCAGGTTGATGCTTTCCGCAGATCATTTAGGCCCAAACCAAAATTTACATGCAATGCAGGTGTATTTTAACTTAGGCCGAGCTTTCTAATAAACTTGACTCTTTACACTAACCTCCTGCACCACACCTACTTTGCGTCGTGCTACACTGTTCAGCACTCACACGGCACGACACCACGGCCTCTTCTTCCACCGCCCGAGTAGGCTACTGTTAGACCACCGGTATCGCGTTCTACCTTGGTCTCCCTTCGCCCTTTAATCGCAGTCACTCTCCGAACTATAGCTTGACACTTGCTAGAGCTCAGCATTCCCTCCCCATCCACAGCTGTAAAATGAGGCACAGTATCGCGAGCAGTGGCTAGAAGAGGGGGTCAAGATTACCGGATTCGACAGATGCAGTTAAATTGACAATACGACCCCCGCGAACCAACAGAATAAATTGGATTCCGCTTTCCCACTTCTATAATAAACAATCGGGCTGAGATGGTGAAGCGATGAACCGTGAGGTGCCACGTCGCGCCTATAGGCGTACTTTCCAAATCCGCCCTGCATATCCTATGCTTCTCGTGCAAACGGATTTTTGTCTTCAATTAAATTTTGATAGCAAACCACTTGAGCGGGGACTGTTAATTGGGAGGGTGGCAAGGTGTGGATCTCTATCCGTGTGGAGCCCTGTTTGCACTTCAACTTTTTGCCCGTGCAGCAGCAGCGTGTCATCATCTCTTCACCTCCATCCCTTTATCTTCGCTGCTGTTTGTTTGTGAGGTTTAGCCCCTTGGGATATATCTGCTTGCTACATTATACATACTTGTAGCGTTATTGGAGTGCCGTAGACTACAGCACTGAAGTCTAACCACTTAACATGGTTACACAACTACCGTTAAGCAAGACTTGAGGGAAAGACCTTAGTTACCTTTAATCTGTCGCCTGCCTGCTCCACACTCATCATCTCACCGTCTCTCTCCTTTCCATCCATGTCTTCCCCTCAACTCCGCCCTACACCTATCCAATTCCAAACCCCCCCCCCCCCAACTTGATTTCTCCCGTCAAGTTTTCAATATGGTGGCTTGTTCGTCAAATCAAACGGTTTGTATCTCTCTCTCCCCCACCCCGCCAAAATATCTTATAAGCCTGCGCTCCTCAATTGCACTCGCCAGTCAATCAGTAGCATCTTTCCGGTTGTAAGTCCTTGTAGAAACGCTGATCTCCTTTCGGGTTATTGCAGGCGCTTTGTTTGCCCGGTTTTGAAAAGGTTAGTTAGCTGCTGGAAGCCGTTCAATTTGATATTTACACTTAGTTTTTTTTTTATCCCTACAGTCTCTTTAGTTGCGCCCCCCCGCCAAACCACTTAGGCATTCTATTCCTCGCTGCCCCTCATCTGTTATCTGAAGCTGACATCAATCAATTACTTGTGTAGGGAAATTATAGTTTTTTCCTTTGCATTTGCACGAAGGAGGTCTTTGGGAACGAGATATCTATCCCTCGTGTGCTGTATGTGCTCAATCGGCCTTCTGGCTTTTTTCCCTGCCCCTTCTTTCCCGCTCCTACACCAAAATCCTCGTGGGTTTGCGTCATATATCGGCCTTCGACACACTTTAGTCCCCCTGCTCTGCCTAATCCGCGGGCTAATCATAGCATATAATGACTGTAGCTCTCTCCATCCCCCAGCTTCAAACCCTCCGTTCAGCTTAGCTCAATAACCCCTCCCCCTCCATTTATACTTTATTCTTCCTAACCTACGCTTTTGGGACTTGCAAACGAGAAAAAGGAGATACTCAATGGCTTCCGCTAGCCCACTCCCGTTGAGAAACACCTCTCCAGCTGATACCCCTTTGCCTGAATCTCCACTCCCGCGCACCGCTGCTCTTGTCGACACAAACACAGGGGCATCCGGAACAATCCTGGAAAAGGTTCCGTCAACTGACAGGGTGACTACCCTGGGTGACCCTCCCACAAGACTTGCAAGAGTCAAACCTCGATCTCCCACCTACTCTGATTCTCCTTCTATGGGGCCACGTCAACCTCACCCGTATCATTTCCCCCCCTCCCCCCTACAGACTCCTCCCAGCACGGCAATCCACCCTGCTTACTACCAGCAAACACCCCAAGGTCCCGCCCACTACCTACCTCCTAGACCTTTACATAATTACACCTCTCCCAGAAGCGAATATGGTAGTCAATACGCACCTTCAACAAATGGTCACCCACAGCCGCGCCGCTCATCCTTTGCCCAACGATATCAAGCCGGTGGAGGCGTCATGAACACACCAGAGCACTCACATCCACTCCGCCGATTTAGCTCACAAGGGTACCCCCCTACTTACCCTATGTCTAGCGCAGGCTCAATGTATGGGTATGAGGATCCTATGGACGACAACCCCATCTACCCCGGTCAAAGTACCTCCGGCACACTCTCCCCTTCCGCAGCGTATGACGCAGATCCTCACAGTAATATTGAGGGCCTCATCCAGAGGGCCCAAGGCGCCTTGCAGTCACTCACTATGCCGATTCATAGTCTACAACAACTGTGCGATCGGTATAGGGCTGTCAATGATGAATTGGAGAGGTTTCAGCAAATCGCTGACGAGCAAGAAAAAGATATGCGGGAACTGCAGGAGAAAAGGGCCGAATTGGAGGCTGTGAAAATTGATTTGGAACAAAACCTGGATATGAGTGCCGCAGACCTTGATCATTTGAAGGGGCAGCTTTCCAATCTAGAAGCCGAGGTCCAAAGGTTATCGGAGATAATAAAGAAGAAGGATGAAGAGAAATCACATTTAGAGCAACGAGTAACTTTTGAGAAAGAAGCGTTGACGGTGGAATTCCAGAATTGGAAGCGGGATACATTCGAAGCTCATGAAACAGACAGGCGTTCTATCATCACAGCTCACGATGCCGAGAAGAGAACCATGGAGGCCAAATTCCTCTCAAAACAACGCTCCATCGAAGCAACTCATTCCGCCGAGAAAATCCAGATAGCAGAGATACATTTTGCTAGCTCCAAGGAACTTGAGGAAGCCCATGCGAACGAAATTCAGCGACTAAAGGATAGTCACAAGGACGAATTGGGGATGGCTCAGAAAACTCATAAATCGATTGTTAGCGGTCTAGAAAAATCTCTCCGCGACAGCCTCGAACAGTTGCGGACTGACTTCTCCACCGAGAGGAGCGGTATGCAGGCAGTCTTTGATTCGGAAAAGGTAAAGTTGGAAGAAGGCTTTGCCCAACAGAAGGCTTCACTTCAAAGCTCCTTCTCTGCTGAAAAGAATTCAATGGACGCGGAATTCGCTTTGCAAAAAGAAAAAATCGAGGAAAGGTTTTCTTCACAGAAACGCGCCGCAGAACTCCAATTTAATATGGAGGTTGAGGACCTTCGTCAAACATGCGAAGCCGAAAAGTTGGAAATGCAAGAGTTCCTTGAAGCGGCAAAGACGAAATGGCAGAAGGAAAAAGAGAAAATCACCGCAAAATTTGACGATGAGAAAGCCAAACTGGACCAAATAATTAACACTCTGGAGGATGAAAAGCGCATTGCTGAAAATACTAACCTATCGCTGAGTGCCGATAAATCTACACTCCTCGGTCAGAAAGCTACCCTCGAGGATACTGTGGCAACCCTAGAAGTTGACATGGCGTCACTGGTATCTGAAGCAGAACGTCAGAAGTCGGAGTGGGAGGCACAAAAACAGAAGCTGGAGGTTGAAGTAAAGGATCTGAAGGATATGCGTGACAGCTTAAAAAAGGAAGTTAGAGGGCTCAAGGAGGTGATTCAACGTACTGCGGAGGAAGAAGAGGGGGAAGAAAGGAAGAGTCGGGGTGACGGGTATTAGTAAGTTTCCTGTCCTCCGCGATGTATACCGAAGCCTTGACTAACTTTAATCAGTATCGATGCTTTCACCAAGCTGTCTAAGGACATTATCGATATCTCGAAGGAATTTTCGGACCTGCCCGTAGCTCCTAGTGGAGTACGTACTTTTTCCCTCGTGTGAATCACCTTTAATCACTCGACGCAATTTACTAACACTACTTCCTCCCTTTAGCGAGTTCTTGCGGAACTTCCGCCTGGGCTACCATGCATGCTTGTAAACACTGACGCCTCTCGCCTCATCCGTATGGCATATGTTCAGCACATCATCTCCAAATACCTCTGTCACAGGATTTTCCAGCCATTCTTGTTCTATCTAGGGAAACGATATGATAAAGCCGACAGCTTCTTCCAGGCCATGTCAAAGCAGCTTCGGGAGAAGTCTACCCGAAAGGAAGCAATCTGGCGTTACTATACTCTTCTCGCTGGGTACACGGGATCGAACGCAAAGAGGACAGCCAGCGTGACCGCGGCTAATGTAATCGAGGAGATTGCTGGACACGTCAGGCCTTTCGCGGATCAGAACAGAATGGATGTCATCACGTCTGGTATTTCGAGGATTGTGAAGTTTGCGGTTGAGACCTGGCGGCACGCTCGCGTTGAGCGCGAAATCTTTACCGCCTCGATATCTTTAGATGGAACGGATGAGAGTTTGTGGCTTGGACACCTCTACGAGCATGAAAAGCCATACGCAGACAATCCAGCTCTCGTCGCCCAGCTCAAATCCCTTAGGGGCCGACACGAGATTATCCTTCCATTACTCCCGATCTTTTCCCGTGAGGGAACATTGCCCTCATTGCATCGCCCAGGAGCCTCTCTAGATAGCGGCGTAGTTTTCTCCAAAGGTATTGCTCTCTATATGGATTGTCTACCAGCCCTCCAGCGAAGTATCGAGACAAGTCCTTTGGGCTCTGTACCCGCGCTTCCTATTGATGTGGAACTCGTCACTACACAGGAAAAGAAGAGACTCTCGCAAGTGTCGGAAGGGGAAGATGAATATAAGGCTATGGCTGCTGACAAGGAGGTGGAGGAGAAGTTGTTAAAAGAACAGGCGGATATCCATGAAAGAGAGGAAGCTGAAAGGCAGGTGAAAGAGGAGGCGGAGGCCATGGTGAAGAGAGAAGAGGAAAGGGTTATTAGGGAAGAAGCTGAACGACTGGCGGCCGAAGACGCTGAGCGAGAGGCTAGGGAGGTAGCCGATAGGGCAGCCGCCGAAGAAACCGAGCGCATTGCTACCGAGCTCGCAGAAAAGGAGGCTGCAGATAAACTTTTAAGAGAGGAGGAGGCGGCGGATCTCATCTTGCTCGAGCAGGAATTAGCTCGACTCGCCCTAGAAGCTGATGAAGAGCGTCAAGGGTGCCAAGTGCTTGGGAACTCCGATTGTAAACATCAAGCCGACCCCGAAACCACCGCACCTAATGACAAGACACCTACTGAGGCCGCTCTTGCAGATAACGAGGCATGGGGGGGGGATGAGGAGATTGAGATTGAGAGGGCGATTCAACAAGCCCTAGTGAATACCCAAACGGCAGAAGACGAGTCACTTAGCATGATCGACCCAAACTCTGTCGATAGATTCGTGGCGTCCCCACAGCTAGACACCGTCTCCCCAGATCAAGGCATTGCCGCTCCCTCAATTGCTAGTGAAACCGAGCAAACCGACGACACAGTTGAGACAGCGCTTGAACAACAACCCGAGGATATTGCCGCACCCGGTCACCTAACCCACTCCGCAAGCCTTCCTCAGACACCTTCGGCTTCTGAAAGCCGTAAACCCGCAACCCAAGGTGAGACACGCAAATTTAGAAGATTAGCATTTTCCTGGTTATAATGCAACCCAGTTGTATTTGCGAAGCTAATAAGAGCAGATAATACCGAAGGAGCCAATGAAAAGTCAACGGAAGAAGGCGAAATTACTACCATCGATGATGAAATTCAAACTACCGCACAGGAGGGTTCAACTGAGGATCTCCAAAGCGCTACGGAAAGTGGGGGCGTCGCCCTTCCGGCGGTAGAACTGGGGCTAGTCCCACTAGTTGCCCAACCAAAAGGCGAGAGCCTTCTCAATACCATTACTGCTGAGACTCCCCAGGAAGTATCAACTGATGTCTCTATCCCTGAACTCCCTCCAACCCAAAAACACGAAATCAATGATAAAGAAGAAAATCCCGCCGAGGCTATTGATGAGAATCTTCAGCAGCGATCTAGCGAGACACTCGTAGAGAGCCTAAAGATCCCACCCACCAACACCGCGCTTGAGGCGGACACCAACAATCCGATTTCTTCTCCAGAGGCCTCGGATGCCGCCCTCATATCTGTCACAGATATGGTGGGGGCCACAGATACCTCCGCGTCGGTCGTTATGGGGCTAGTGGCCAATGGCGTACTTAGCGGCTCCACTTCTGAATTCCCAAATCCTGAGGAGGCCCCAATTGAACATCCCGCCCTCCGTGATATCACAGCCAGTGAATCCGAGGCGAGTGCTACCTCCGAGCCCATAGCTCAAGACCTAGCAGTTGAGATGGAAACCCTGGCGTCAGCGACGGAAGCGCCAAAGGTTGAAAATCCAATGATCGAGGAGCTCTCTGCTGTGGCCACTGAAGTAAAGGAATTGCTCCTCGATGACCTGGAGGCTGCCGAGGATATCAAACCGGATCCAAAGCTCACCGAACCGGATCCTCAGATTATAGAATCGAAGGGAAAATTGCTAGGCAGTGGGGTTAAAGATTCTGAGACCGAGCAAACTGCTGCGGCCGCAGAGCCCAGGGCCGAGGAGCCAATCTTCGAGGAGCCAAACGCCGAAGAGCCAGCCGTCAAGGAGCCAGTACCTGAGACTGAAGAGCTAAAGGCTGCAGTCCAAGAATCAGAAATCGCCCTCGTGGGCCCGAAACTTGAAGCCATAGAACTAAACGACAAGTCTGATCAGCCAGAGACCATGGAGCCATCACCTGAGGCCGAAGAACGGAAGTTTCAGAGCGATGACCTGATGCCCAACACGGGTGATCTCAAGCCCGAGGTTGACGAAACAAGACCAAAGCCCACCTCCGCTATCATCGGGATGGCAAGGGTAGGCTTCAATAAATCGTCGCTATCTGATGGCAAAACTAGTAGACCGTCTCCTAGAGGGATTCTTTTTAACAACCTTCGCCACTCTGCTAGCATGAGCGAGAAGCACGACTCCTCATCGATTACCGCTGACGAAGCCGAAGTTGAGGAAGAGCTCGCCGAAGACTCCAAACTTGATACCCCAGAGTCAATACCCTCCACCCCGACCAGCCCATCCCCCGGGCCGGAAGGACTAACCCTGCCCAATGAGCCCGGTACTCACAAGACCGCCGGCAAACAGAAAAAGAAGAAGGGCAGGGGGGGTAGATCGCGGAATAAGTAGCGCTCTCGTATCCCTAATTATTTAATCCCTCTCTCTTTCTTCTGTTTTCGATTCTACTCTTATTTATTTTTGCTTTCATTTGTTGGTTGACTTTTTGGCACAAAAAAATGGTCCCTATTTGTTATTGCTGGCTCGCTGTTCTTCCTTCGTTCTCCCAAGTGTGTTTTGAGTTCTCGGTCTATTTCTATCTTTTTCTGTAGTCTTATAGTTCGGGTTTTCAGGTTTCCGGCTACGGCACTTATTTGGTAGCAAGCGGTATTCATTCACAACCTTTCTGTTTGTTTTTGTTAGGGCTCACGCATGTAATGTTTCGTTATTTTCTACTTGGGGCATTAGCAATTCACACTACTCATTATTGAACGAATGTTTGCCTTCGAAAGTATTGCTACAAGTGTGGTATAATACTGTATTGGATCAGACACCACACAGGCCAGCCACCCTCTGCAGGAACTAGCGTACCACGAGCACTACACTGTAAGCAGTTTGCCATATTATACCGTAATATCTTTGCAAAAAAATCACACCATCCTACCGTACCCTACGCCGTTGCGATAGCCTCACTCAACAACCCCAATCCAAAACACCCTTCCGACACGGCGAACAGCAAAACCCTTCCGAGTGACATCTCATGACCACCGTTATATACAACCCCAAACATGGCAATGATAAAATACAAAAAAAAAGCCACCAGCGCCCATCCCATGCTATTAGAATAAAGCAAAACAAGCAAAACAGAGAAGCCCCACCTTCCTTTTTCCCTTTGCCCAAGAACGACTCAAACCCAACTCTACAATACAGTACATTCAAGAAACAAATGCCCAGCAAGATCAACCAATCAATCAATTCAAACGGAAAAAACAGGGTTGTTTTTTTTTTTTCCTACCAATCATCTTCTATATCATCGTCGCTGAGGACTAGCCTTTCCACATGTGCGGCAGTGTCTGGTTCTTCGGGTCTGCTCTTGTAATTCCGCGCGGTATTATACCTTCGCGAGGGTAGTTTGGCGCGCTCTTCCGCTGCTTCCAGCTCGTCTAGTGGTGCGCTCTGTGTCGCCTTATCGTCATCGCCGTGGCTGGGGACGTCCTCGCTGCGAGGAGGGATTACCCCCCTAAGGCCTGTAACCTTCTCCAGCTCCTTAAGCGTGCCTATTCCAGCTAATTTGCCAGACATTTCAAAGGCCATCCTGTTGAAGGGCCTATTGCTAGCTTTCCGCTGCTGGCGAGCTTTGAGTATGATCTTGGAGTAAGGTATCCGTTCCATGGTTAACCCCGTCCGGCCGGTTCCCATGGCACCGTCGCCACCAAAGTTGCCGTAATCGCCGACGGTGTGGAAGCGCTTCCCGAAGAGGTCTATTAGGCCTTCGATTTCCTCCTGGTCGCGCCAGAGGCGGAGAGCGGTGGGGTAGTACATTTTCGTATCCCGGCTTTCGCGCTTCACGGGCGTTGGCAGGCCGAGGAGGGATCCCCGCACGGCTGTCTGGAAAGATATTTCGTCCTGGCGGATTCCAGCTGACCCCATTGCCGCGTCGCCGCCTTCGTATCCGCCGAGTCGGCCGAGGATTCGGTGATAGGGCTTCGGGGAGGCTAAGAGATCGCTGTCGCTGAGGGTTTCGATACAGTCGATTACGCAGCTGAGGACATCTTCCATGGAATAGTCGCCACGAGAAAGGCCACCGAGGAGATTGCAGGAGCTAAGATAGTTTTCGTGGAGCCCCGAGATGAAAGTCTGGGGGTCGGTTCCCGCCTCATCCATCAGACCGTCAAGGTCCACTCGCGAAGCTCTGGCCCTATACGGAAAATGGGATAAAGGAGGCTTCGGGGGAGGAGGCATATATGGATCGCCGGCATCATCTCCATACCCTATACAAAAATTAAGCCAACTTTCACACACCAATCACACCATAAGATTAAACTCACGTTTATTATATACCACCCTCCCAACCGCATGGAAGAACCCCAGACTTGATTCCCGTTGGGTCACTGCATTCAAGGTCTCTCGCTCAATCTCATTCAGGTCACTATCTCCCGACTTTTTCTTCCTCTTCGCCTGCTCATCGGAATCCATTTTCTCCGAGAACGCACCAAGCTCCCCATTTACCGCCAAGAACTCCAATCCCATTATCGCGCTCCTGATGTCTCCGCTGCTAGATAAAGCCTGCAGCATTGGATTACTAGGACCAAATCTACGCCCGGATTCGCGTGACTCTTGAACGATTATTGCCGACAGGGCCTTGACCATGAACGTAGGAGCAATCTTGTTGAAAGTAATTGACGTTGCTAAAGGATGGTGTAAAATTTCCGGAGAAAGTAGACGATGGGCAGTGAAAGCGCTTGAGCCAGATATGTTGGCGCTCTCAGAAATTATTAACACCAAGGGAGGGGCCGGAGGCGAAAAGCGGGGGGGTGCAGGAACGGCAAGGAAGGATTTGATAGTGTGTCGAAAAGACGCCAGAGGAGCTGGTGAGGATGTGAAAAGCGCATTAGGGAAATCTTCAATCAATATCACCTTCTTTTTACTTTTATCAGTTTTTGGCAATGATTTGCCGTTCGTAGATCTCTTCCCTTCAGCGTTATTTCTAGGAGATGGTGTAGTAGAAACCATATTCAAACAACCGAACCTGCCAGCGCGCCCCACGAACTCCTCAAACACACCCGTTAGGCCGGCACTGAATGCATCTTCCTCACCAGGCCCCTCCGTCGGGATGACACCGCCAGGGTTTTTCCACTCCAGCACTTCAAAACCAATCTCTTTCGACAGAACCTCAAGCACAGCCGTTTTACCTGAACCAGCAGAACCCTTCAGTACCAGTAGTCTTTGTTTCGAAAATCCGTCCAAGACATGTTTCAGCCAGGACCGTACCTCGGAGACTTTTTTCGGGTTTACCGCTAGCGAGTTGGACGACTGCGGAGCGAATCTCTCGGGCCAAGGTCGGGGATCTACGGGTTTCTAGGGTTAGTTCACTTTTTAAAAAGAGAAAGGGAGAGGATCAGGGAGCAAGTACCAACTATCTGGACTTTAGACGCCGCCTTCACAATGTTCGAGCCCTTGCTCTCCATCCGAGCCTTCCCTATAGCCCCACCACCACCCCCGACCTTAAACCTCCCAGCCCGGCTCAGAGAACTAGTACGAGTCTGTGTTCCCACCTGTACAGCACTACTCCCCTCAAACCCGCCATCGGAAAAGGCATCCTCAATCAGATCGTCAAAGTCCTCATTCTGCGATGCCGGGGGAACACTGGTCCTCGCATTTTGTGAAGAGCTCGAGGATGGCCGCTGCGTTGCGGTAAAGAACGAAGAAATAGGCTTATTCGTTGCAGGCGCTTTCTTCTGTAAAGGGGCGGTAGACTTCCTAGTTGTGCCCCTCGGCTTTGCAGGTGTATTGTTGCTCGCCTTTGGCTTTAGCGGTGCTGGACATGAAGTCTTCCTGATAGCCTTGGTTTGTGAGAGGGAGGGTTTTAGCGTGACCGCGTCATTTGCAACCGGTGGGGTGGAGCCAGCGGCTGCTCGTCGGGTGGAAGCTCTGGTCTTCCTCTGTGGTGCGGAGGACAAAGGCGCGATTGATAGCTCCTCTTCAAAATGGTCGTCATCCGATATCTCGACAACGACTCTTCGCTTCTTGGGAGCTGGTGCAGGCATTTGTGGTGTGATGATTAGGGGTTGATGAAGTAAGGTATCATAGGTGGGAGGGAAGGATTACGGTAATCGCCCGCCTGCTAGCGTGAAGAACAGTTCAACCCAGGAGAACTTGAGGGAACGCGTCGATAATCGCAATGCCAGGGTTTCAGAAGTGCGCCTGCAGGTTACCCGGCTAATCTTCATTCCAAGACATTCTCGCGTACCGGTAGCCTAAGTTAATAGAGCTTACGGTATGAGGCTTGACCAACCATCTAATCTTATCTTGAGCCCACATGCATGCCCTCAGCACACCAGCGCATTTGGATTACTTAATCGTGATAGGAAAAACTCCACGCTTGAGAAGTAGTGTAGACTAAGGAAAAAAGACTAGCTTCTAAGCAAGAAAGCATGCGGTAATCATGGGAGATCGTGAGAGATTGAAATGTTTATTAAATTTTAAAAATGATCGAAATTTGGGTGTATTTATTGATATTTTATTTTATTTTATTGAAAGTATTGGAGACATGTTAGGTATCATAGAGAAAATGCAATTTATATGGAAAAGTGATTTCTAGTGGTGCGAAATAAGGTATCATAATAAGCATGGTCTTAATGTAGCTTGGTAGGGTGTGCCTACCTGGGCATTTTCGTAAAAAAAGGTTGAATTTTATGCTTAAGCACCATAAGTTACTAGCACCATTTTCTTGAATAATAAATTATGAGTGAAACACAATGCTTAGATAATCTTAAAAGTGGGAAGAAAAAGAAAAAACATTACGGTAGACTACTTGTATTCCATAAGAAGGGCCCTGGATTACTGTACGAGGTAGTCTATCTTCTCATTTAACATATCATACGGTATTTCTCTCGTGCTCGCGCGGAAATCTCTCACGCGACATCAGCAACCTTTCAGCTGATCGACGTGATTCTCAGCTACCGTAGTATCATACCCCCAATATAGATAGACCAAAACGGAAGGGGTTCAATCTATCATACGGTACTCTTACTCAGTTCAACGCAGTATTACATAAACTAAACGGCCGGGCGTAACCCACCAATACCACGCCATAAACCAATGCGGTGACTAACATGAGGTTTCGTCAGAAAAGAAAGCTGCCCCACCCGACCACACCCGACCGCACCCCACTCACCATCCGAAAAGTCTCCGTGATCATAAGGGGGAAAAGGGATGGAAATGTGGTTACAGTATGATACGGTACTGGAGTAAGTTACCGGTACATGTAAAAAGTACCGTATGATACATCTCATAGGGTACCGTACCGAATCCAAAAGCGAATCCTACGGTATGACAAAAGAACCCTCCCTCCAAGCCCACTGTAAAAATAACAAGCGTACCAAGTCGAGCGCTATTTTACCTCAACTACTCGAGTACTATGGACATCCTTGCTCTTTCCATCTCCCCGCGTCTACTCGAGTGCAGCAAACGAGTCAGTCAGTCAGTCAATCGGCTACTGTACTAGTACTCGGGTGAGGCGGGACAACGCAACGTTCTCATCGACAAGTTGACTCACGCGGTATGACTGGGTCTCCCACTTTGTCCTCTCTTCGAGCATCGTGCACTAACTCCCTGATTGGAGCGCTGAACCCCCCACACTGAGCCGCAATTTGTGCACTTTCGTTGGGTCAATGGAGGAGGGGTGGTGGGGTTCTCTCAACCCCCCGTATCGGAACCGTAACCACTGGAATATCGGTAATTGAACCTCACATTAATTGCCTGACCTAGCGAATAATATGCCAGTGTTTTTATTACCTGTCCTCCTGCTTGTTTACTAGTAAGCTATGGCGCTGACCAACCAAAAAACAACGCCAACATTCGGGGCTCGTTTCATCGTGGCTTAGTTTGCGCCTAAGGAGCAAGGCTTATTGTATTAAAATTTTACCTTTATTTGCCTCGGTGGGCGGGGCACCTTCTCCTGTAGCACCGCCAGGGATGCCAAGGTGGCTGAGGCGGTTGTCATGGCAACCGAGGATAAAAGTGATTTAGTGCACTATGAGAGAAGCCGTCGGTTCGTAATCAGGCGGGCAGGCTAGATAGATGGCTACTGCTATGAGCTCAAACAATTAGGAGTTAGTGGTACTGCAGGAGATCTTTGTTTGTGCTGGACACAAGCCGTTGCCTCCCTCCAATTGGTGTGGCATTGAGGAGGTCCGCTTGACCATGCACGTGGTGCAGGCACTTGAACCATCCAAGGATGAGCCTGTTGTGGCTAGTGACTACCAACTCCACAACACAAAAAACGACTCTGAAGATACTGAAAAAGTTGACAAAACAGTTCCCAGTAGTAGTGGTGGAGGCCCAAATAAACTCAGTAGAAGGGTTTTGTAGTTTTTATTCTGGTGTTTGGTCTGTTGTTGCCAGTCGCCGGCTCTCAACCAAGCAGGAGGGACATGAGGCCGGTACGGCGGGTTATAGCAAGGAGCTTAATCAGCAGGAAACAGTGGTCTCGGGTCAATTGTCAGCGAAAATCTACTTTAACCTAATTGTGGTCTGGAACGAGACTTACGGAAGGATAAGGGAGTCCCTCAACGAGGACTGGGATGTCCGGATACCCGATGCTGGGATACCGTTGGTAGCTGCTCCCATGGAGGGCCTTTCATGTACTCGAATAATGTGTTTGCAACTCTCCCACTCCGAAGCGCTACCTTGTATTAGCATAGACGTCTCCCGACTTGACGTGACATGATCAATCTGGCCCGTCTCCCGCTTTTTCTTCATCTTCGCTCGACCAGCCCTCTATCTGGAACATCGCAACAACCTACAGACATCGAATGGCTTTGTTCGAGGGGACTTTTCAGGTTCATAACACTTGCATTCCAATTCATAACGAGAAAAAGATAGGTTTCAATAGGAAAATCGTCAACTCAGATCAACATAGCTCTTGAACATGAAAAGACGTGAACCAGTAACTCGGAAAATCGGTCGTTAAAAACAAAAGACACTGTAGGAGAGAGGATTGAAGGAGAATATTAAAGAAAAATGAGGAAAAGAGCTACCAAAATAACTGAAAATGGAAATCCCAGTTGATAAGAATGAGGCCCCAAACCACCCACACACACCAGCGCACCACCACTACAAGAACGAAATAAGCACCCCCTGGTGACTACCTCCTACATATATGGAAATATGCAACCCGTACACAACATCAGCAGAAAAACAACGAGGCTCCCGCTACGGAGCCTACGCTCTTCCGGAGTCACTCGTTATTTTTCTGTTGTATACTTACTTTCCCGCCTTTAAGGGAAAGGACCCGTTCCTCCACTCGTACCTCCAATTACGGAAAACCCTATCGAGACCAAAGTGTTTATAGTCCGCCAAGAGCATCCGGACTGCCCGTCTTTTTTTTTTTTTTGTAGATTTTTTGATTTTGGGGAGATGTTTTGGTTGTCTTAGGAGGACGAAGATGGCAGTGATTGGACCTCCGCGTGATATCACGGCTTGGCCATGGCGCGAAGGCCGATATATCTGCCGTTCAAATATGCAACCAAACTATGGGCGCTATCAGTCCGCGGTGTCATCATCACCCACACCTTCATCGTATGAGGCGCTGGACTGCCCAAAGTAATAGTCCCCCAGAAAGCCAGGATCCTGTGACGTGTACCCCCATGAATTCTCTATCATGGGGTGGCTGGCTTCGTACGCATTCATAGGAGGGTTGTAGACTATTGGGGCAGCGGCGGGGCTAAGCTCAAAACCCGTTGCAGGAGACCCACCGGGGTACGGCATCCCGGGGTCCATGGGTCGGTAATCATTTACTTCGTGCATAGCGTGTGGTTGAGGGTAGCTGGGGTACGAATCAAACTCAGTTGATACGGCGACATTGGAATCTTGCCTTGGCAAAGCGGTGAGTTCAGATGCCTCAGGCCGAGATGATCGTGGCGCATTGGTTGCCTTGGGAACTGTGGACCTGGAAGTCGCAACTGACGCCTTTCTAATGGCGCCACGCTTTTTCTTATCCGAAGTTACAGGCTTCATCGGCTGCTCTGGTCGTTTTCGGGGATTCCTCTTCATCCGCTTGTAAGTGTAACCGTGTGCTTTTTCCATGTGCTGCTTGCAATTGCTCTCGCGCTTGCTTTTGTAGGTGCACGGTGGATATGTGCATTTCCATTCCTTCGAATTTGCAGCATGTATGTCGTTTTGGTGCCGCTCACGCTCTTTATTGGTGGGAAAACCTTCAGCATGGTACTTGCAACTCTCGTCATCGCATTTAAATGGACGCTCGTGGGTTTTCTTATGTTTTCTATTTTCCACGTTCTTTTAGAATCCTCTAGGTTAAAGGGGTTAAGGGGAGCTCACGTCAAGTCGCAAGGCCTAGGAAATTCCCTAGAGCATTGATCGCAGGAGTAAATTGGGGTATCTTCTTCATCAGGCTTACCAGCTTGTACTGGAGCCTTTCTCTTTGAGGTCCCGCGGCTATTGCTATTGGGCCCTTCAAGGGATGGTGCTGGAGCTGCTGGCGATCCAGAGTAGTTGGTATCAGCTGGGGTTGGGGCTTGGGGGTATCCAGTGGAGTGCCTAGCCATAACTCTATGGTCTCCTGAGACATCTGAAGGGAAGGGAGCTGTCGTAGTTGTTATCGACTCAGATGATGGATGAGTGTACTCATTGAACTGCCCTGACTCGACAGTTGTCAATAGCCTTGGGCCGAAATCAAAGCCAGGATTTAGGGTGTATCCGATATTTTCGGGTTGAAGAGGGCTTGAAGATAATGCATCGTGGTAATCGTCATAATATCCCAGCGGGACCGTGGTCTGAATAGCCAATCTTGGGTGTGCAGACCCAATTGCCTTGTTTGAAGTCAATGCTCTTTTCACTTGAGACTCATCTTGGTTGATATCAATAGGCATTTTCCTTTTGCGACACCCCAAAGACATCATGTCGGGAAGTGGCACGGAATCTTTAAGTTTACTGCGTTCATTGGATTTTAGCAAGAAGAAAAAAATAGAAATGTATCATGCAGTTTATAAATACCTTTTGTTGTTTCTAGAAGTGTCAAGCTCTTCGCTCATTGATTGACTGTTGTGGTTAGGCTTGCGCATTACTTTATTTTTCTGGGCTGTCCAAGCATCTGCTGACTCCTTTGCACGATGAAGGGCATCGATGAAATAAGCTGGAGAATAGACTGGGTCATAAGACCGCTGCTGGTCTAGTTCCCGAATGTAGGGAAGAGCTCTTTGACAATTGTCTAAAAAGGCTCCACAGAATGCTTTGTATGAACTCAATGAACGGACAGCCTATGCCAACCGTTAGCACGGGCCGAGGTAATATTGAAGGGAATGGAAACTCAACTGGAATACCATCAAACAGGAACTTCTCCAAATCGCGTAACCAGCATATTTTCCCTTGAAGAAGTCTACGCTTCGCCTGTTCACACAAGTCCCAGAAGTCCCCAAAAGTTCCATCACGTAGAATGGGTTCAAGAATGTAATGGATCATAGCTTCAACACTCTCGGAAGACAACTGTTTTGTTTTCGGGAAATCACGGGCTTCGAAGAGGGAATAGGTAGACGGCGAACGGATAGCCGAGCTAGGGGGCGTCGGCTCTCCGTAATGAAAAATAGTAGAATCATAGGGTGCACTAACGTCATCGAATTGCGGTGAGGATTGGTGGTGGTCACTGTAATCGGCAACAGTTTCTGAAACTCGAGCCACTGTTTCAGTCTTCACGTTATAAACTTCCACCGGGTTGTCAGTAGCACATGAAGGTAGTTCCCCGAAGAACAGTTGGCCACTGCCCTCATAATCTAAACCTTTGTATTCTTTGAATAAAAATGCGTTCCCGGGCGAGCCTTGTGTTGACCCTATACCAGAGTCGCTCTTTGGATGTTTGTGATATTGCGCAGCGGCTAAGTTCTCCCCATGATTGGTTCGAGCGCGTGACTGGACGTTGCCCTCTGGATCTTCATGCACTTTGTGGCTTGTGGGATGGAACTGTGGCTTATGCAGGGGTGAGACAGGGTCTTTTGGCGTCTCCACAGCCAACATGGGCGCATTCCCAGGCTTCAAAAATGTATCTCTGCCTGACCCTTCGATGCCTTCCACGGAATCAGAAGGGTTTGGAAGACAATCATCAAATGCTTTGTCAAGGTCATCGATTGAAGTTATAACTTCCGGGTCATTGTCCGAAATTCCTCCTCTGGCTATCCACGAATCGCTGGCGGCGGAAGAGCTGTTCATGGTGGTATCACAAAATATTCCTGGAAGGGGATCGACTTCCATTTGGTCCTCATTTAAAGGATGGCTCCGGGATTCTAGGGCCTCGATAGTTTCAAGTATCGAGCTCATTTTAGAGCTTACCCTTTCCATATGTCGCTTTGTGACTTCCGGGCAACCGGTGGGAGAGGTATTGGACCTTCTAAGTATCGAGGAAGAGGAGGCGGTTTGACTCTTTGGTGACGAGTCGGGGGTGGGGTATGTATTTCTTTTAGCCATAATTTGACTGGTCTGAGGTAAAGGTTCTTGAGCGACTGTTGATGGACCCAAAGGTAGTTTTCTTAAGCTAGAAGTTGATGATGAGGATGATGACGGAAGGCCCGAAGAAGCACAATTGGGAGCGTTGGTTATCTGTTCCAGGTGAGAGAGTTTTGAGGGTCGTCTGGATTCCCTATTGTTAAGGGAATTTTCGGTCCATGTTAGTCAAGATATATAACCTTCTAGTAAAGGTGATGAAATGAGACAATGAGAACCAGGAAGCGAGGATGACGGGGGTATTTAGAAGGACAGGCAGGAAATTATTAGAAAAATAATAATAAGGGAGACGTACACCGGCGGTGCTACCAACAAGCTTGTGGACTTGCTTAGAGATCTGGTTTGGACCTTATTACGCTCCCGGCGAGACGAAGCGGTTGCTGTCTCAAGACCACTAGAAAACCACTCGTATCAGTCGTTCGCATAGGTACAAATGTATTTCGTACACGCCGAGAGAAAATTACAGAGAGGGTATGAATGAAGGAGCAAGGTGAAGCCCAGACAGAGGGAAAAGAGAGAAGTACGGAGGAAGTGGGGTTAGAAAATGGCGGGGTGTGTGCGCAAAGTGTAGTAGACCAGAGGTTACGTGTGCGCGTAATGAAATGTCTGAGGACTTGCGTAGATGCGTGCGCAACACACTCCCCACAAAGAGCAGTGTATGGAATGAAGACACAGGGCAGAGACGGAAAGGTAATTCAAAAATAAAAGTGATTCATGCTAGAGGAAATGGCGGTTATGAGGACTCACCCTTCACTTTTTTGACTATCCTTCCCGGCTCGTTTTCTTTGGACACAAGTGTTACGTGAAGATGGCTCCATTATAGTGATTGAATGGGGTTTGTTCACCACAGAGTACCGAAAGGTGAGTGAGTACAATATTGTTTCTAATGGTGAGGAGGGTACCGAAATGAGATGGACGGATGTATTATATGAGTGGAGTGGGCCTCGAGGGTACCGGTGCTTAAACGAGTACCAAAGCTCAAGTGAAGAAAGCTCTAATTGTTAGTCGGAAAGTAACGGTGCAACGGGGCTAGTAACACCACTATAAGTTCCAGTTGATGAGCTTGGAGCTCCAAAAAATGGATTGCCAGAAAGCAAGAGTCGAGCTCGCCAAACGCGTTCGCTTCGTGGCCTTTGCTTTTGCTCCTCTTACCAAGGGCGGATCACCCAGCAAAAAGGGAAGAACAAGAGGAAAATTCGAAGGAAACGAAAAATAATAAAATAATAAAACAAAATATTTTAAAAAATCAACAGGAAAGTCGTAAGAAGCTCTTGGGAGGAGTCAGAAACTAGGCTGCAGCATATAATACGGCGGACCTTGGCGGCTTAAAAAAAAAAAAAAAAAAAAGATGTGCGAGGTGTGAGCAGTGGTGGTGCGCACTTCCAGTCACTCGACCGAACCGACTTGATCTTGGAAGAGCCGAGCTGATATATGATATGGTTATCTCTCTTTCTATCTCTCTCTCGTCGAAAGAGTGCGGTAGGCCGAATGATATGTGAAGGGAGCTTAGCTTTTCCCTCTGGGCCGGAGGAGGCGAAGCGAGAGTTAAGAGGTACGATAATGGAAGAACCCTTGGTCAAGAGAATCGCGAATGCCATCATGAGTACCAGCCATATTTCGGACCTTGCAGGTACAGTACCAGTTTGTAGCTCCGCGAAACCAACAGGAAAGAGCGGTAGATTAGGGAAATGGCAATCTCTGATTCGCCAATATGAGGCTCTTTTTCTGCAGTCCACTCAATTGGGTTCTGACAGTGCCTTGTGTTGAGGCTGTTCAAGTTCCAATGGGCTCTCGAGGTAGATAGGCAACCTTGTAGGCTCACAGCGAGGCAAGGCAACCGCCAAGCCTTGGAAGAAGCAATGGATCTGCACTGTAACCCCTGTCACTCGCTCCGCTTGGAGGCTGAAAGGGCGGAGTTAACTTAGCAAAGGATCGTCACGGATTGCATGATATACCCACAGCGTGCTCTGTGCATTCTACTGGACAGTATTATACTCGTACATGCTTTGAGAACTCCCCAACATCATCTACCGGTAGCCACTGTGAAGCCCTCCATAACTCATACCCTATGTACGGTACTATGCATTTTTGTGTCATCACAACGGTCATGGCCCCTCCACTTTCATCCTCTCTCCCTTTGTTTTCTCACTCCGACATTTCATGGTACGGTACTCCCGTGCCATTATTTGCCCCCTTTTTTCTATCGAGTTCCGGGGCTGTATCATCAGCACTCTCCGGTTCCTGGATCGTGCGTGGTCATCAGTCGGAACCGCAAGTTGTCATTGTTTTTGACCAGATATCAGAAAATCTCTATTGTTAGCATCCACACTGGCTATAATAAGCTGCGACGGACCTGAGTCTCTCTAAAACGTTAACACTGCAACATATTACTGATCGCCATTAGAGCGAAAAAATGAAAAAGAAAAACGAAAAGAAAGGAAAAGAACCTGAATGAAAGATGGCAATAAAAAAGCAAGTACCGGATAATGGAGTGTAGAAAGCATTGAAGCCCATTTGGACTGTTTTACGGGGGATCAGCAATCTCTCAGGCTTAAGTTTAACCGAAGCCTCGGCCCTAATCGCCGGTTGGCCTTGAAAGTGACCTTCGTGAAGCTTGAGGTTGACACTCGCCGAGATAATTCTGGTACAGTGCACCAGAGGTGCAGGTGTTTTTTCTTATTTTATACTTCATTTATGTTGAAACAGTGTACTGTACTGCACTGTACTGTACCTCCTCGCACTTTCACTTGACCGCGCTCTCATTTAGAGTTCATCACTCCAATTCCTGCCTATTCCCCGCGCTAGAGACGTAGGGAGTCGCCTAAACTAGCAATTCTTAGGGTAAATACCGGTAGTAGACGCATAGACGCGAGTAATGATAGGGGAAAAAAACATTTTATTATCCGTTTCAGTCAGTCCAACAGCAGCCCTGTAATTGGCACTGATAGACAACCGCGGCTCACTCCCCAAGCGCCAATGCCCTCTCGTTACAGGTGAATTATTATTGGAGCGAAAATAACATATTAGGAGGTTACACACTCTGTGGTCCCAAAATCCAGCAAACTCGTTACTGTAGATACCCCTCTCGAGCAGGTAACAACCGCTTCGGCTACCAATCAAAGAGATTACTTTCCCTACTAGCGGAGCACCGGTCGAGCTCCTTACAGACTGTCCAAGCGATTGAGGTTAGCCAGTGAGGTGGAAACCGCTGGCGTGTATAGCCGCTTCCACATTGGAAGAAATAGAGGGAAAGAAAAGGAAAGAATGAAATGAAAAAAAAAAAGTCAAAGATTTGAAAAAAGGTCGCATGAATTTCGATGACCAGGGTATATGGGAGGGGGGGGTACAATGCATCATTCCAGCTGCAATGGAATCAACTGCGGCTGGACCTCCTTGGGGTACAGGATGGGACTCGCGGGTAACCCGTTGTCTCGGGAGGAAGGACATCACAAGTGATCGTGGCTGATGCGCGATGCGAGGGACACAGACCACCACCCCGCGCCTGGTACGGTTGAAAGACTGTGGGGGGTAGAATGGGGAGGAGGGGAAAAAAATAAAGACAAAGATTGGCAAGAGACTTTGGAGGTGGCAGGGAATAGAGCAGGCTGAGCCAAGAAAACGGCGAGAGACATCCGAAAATCGGAGGTCGCGACCTTCGCCTCCCCCAGACACCCCTCGAAATCGAAGAAACATATTTGACTAAAGTCTACCCTTCCAAACTTGAAGGAGAGGCTGGCTGCAGGGGGAAAAAATAAAATAAAATAAAACGAATTTGGCTAAAGGGTAACGACATGAAAAAAAATAAAAAAAATACGAACCCATATCAGCTTCGATCCCTTCCTGTCCCATGTATCGCTTTCCGGCGAATGCAGGAAAAATCTTTGTCCCACCCATCTCTTTCTCTTTTCGAAAATGTGACTGTAGCATTGAAAGCAGTTGAGCTTGTTTAATCTCTTTTTTGTTTTTTTGGGTAGACGTTAGCTGAGACCCGGACTCTTGCTATGGAGCATGATTGGTGGTTTAAATCGCATAATACAAGCAAGTATGTTCTGCAATGGGAAAGCCTTGCCTCTGAATGGAAA
>Ga0307507_10003296_pt1 | contig 31689 bp, 7 predicted proteins | sample 7_EM_MG_FD_207223 | JGI IMG/M metagenome (GOLD analysis project Ga0307507, IMG submission 207223) | Populus trichocarpa ectomycorrhiza microbial communities from riparian zone in the Pacific Northwest, United States - 7_EM | ecosystem: Host-associated > Plants > Roots > Unclassified | place... | reverse complement strand
ATCTGGACATTAAGGCGCAACTAAATAGCAAAAGATACGCAATAAGGAAGCTTAATATAGATAGCTTCCTTAATATAATTAAATAACAACTCTAAGACCTAGAAGAAATCCACCTAATACTAAATAAATAAGGCTTATTGGCTACCCCTAAGGAAATTAATTAAAGACTAGAAAGGATTTAGGTAGCAATTAAAAGCGGGCTAGAAGAGTACTGCCCGGTTTTAAAACTGGGCCCCTATACGCGACATATATGGTCCGCATAGTGCGCGGCCCTTATAGCCGGCCAATAATGAGCAAGGAGGAAATATATAAGCAGCCACAATTCTAAGGACGAGAGATAATATGAAGACATAAGAAACCAGCTAAAGAATACCCTAAAAAAAGAAGCAAGGAATAACTAGAGATGGTTTATAAATGAATATACTACTAACCTGAGTCTCCCCTATAATAAGGGCCTTTAGACCATAGCGAAATGGGTAAAGAAAAAGGCGGGACGCCTAGTAGAAGATCTATACCTACTACCCCTATAAAGAGTAGGCGAACTATAGGCTATAAGCAACAATAATAAAAAGGTAAAGATCCTTATAGAAAGATTTTTCCCTTAACTAGCTCTAGTAGACCTTAGTAATATTACTAGTAAAACACTAGTGACTTACCTAAGGGTTAACAGCGACATAATAACTAAAGAAATGGCTAGAACTATTAGCCGCCTTTTAAATAATATAGTACTAGGACCAGATAGGATTCTAAACAAAGCCCTAAAGACCTGTGGACCACTTATAGCACCTTGGCTTGTAGATATAGCTAGAGCATGCTTTGCAATAGGCTACTACCCACGACTTAGAAGATCCATAACGACGGTTGTCTTATAAAAAGAAGGTAAAGTAGACTACTTAATCCTAGGAAGCTACTGCCCTATTGCCTTAGAAAACACCCTAAGCAAGATTTTAGAAAAGGTTATAGCGGACCATATAGCAGATACGGTAGAGGAACACGCCCTACTACTACAAAGCTAAATAGGGGTAAGAAAGAATCGCTTAACGCTATTAATACTTACACTACTTGCTACTACCATTAAAACTGCATAGGCTATGCGAAAGGACTTTGTAGTATTAATACTTAGCCTAGATATTAGCGGCGCCTATAATAATGTACCCCATAAGCGTCTCCTATACATCCTTAGGGCAAAGGGCTTCCTAGAATGGATTATTTAATTTATTTAAGGATTTATAGGCCAGAAAGAAATATTACTAGTCTTTAGCGGATACCAGAGCCCCCCTATTATAGTTATAATAGGAATACCACAAGAATTACCTCTGTTGCCTATACTCTTCCTCTTCTTTGTAAGCAACCTGCTTAATACCTTTAAGGAAGGGGCGACCTAGGGGATAGGCTTTGTTAATAATATAAACCTAATTATATATAGGCCAATAGCCGCAGAGAACTGTAGGACACTAGAGAAAGCCTATAACACCTATATAGAATGGGCAAGACAATATAGAGTTTAATTCTTACTAGAGAAATACTAGCTAATCTATTTTATAAGAAAACGTAACTAATCTGCAGATCTTTAGCATATAATCCATATCTAAGGCTTTAGGGGTTAACTGGTTTAAGGCCTAAGGGTATTAGGAATATGGGTAGACAGTAAGCTTTAGTAGAGTATACATACGGCATAAGCGGCCCGTAAGGGCCAAGCACAGTATATCGCCATATTCAGGATTGTTAATTCTATATAGGGTCTATGCTTCCAGAGGTTACGCCTACTATATATAGTAGTTGTCTGGCTAACTATGACGTATAGATCTAGCATTTGGGCCACTAGAGAAACTAAGAAAGGCCCCCCTAAATTACTCCTTAAACTACTCTAAAAGGTTTAAATAGCCTGCCTTAGGAGTATAACAGGTGGGTATAAGCGAATAGCTATAGCACTGCTTAAGAAGGAAGCTAATATTCCCCCCCTATAACTATATATTGAAGCCAATGCAATGTAAAGGGTATAAAAGGAACGCAACTCTAACGTTATAAAGTATATTAAGACACGCCTAAATAAACTATGGAGGGACCCTAGGGTGCCCTATAGGAGAAGGAACCAATAACCCTAAAGTAGGGAAGATATATTAGGAAAACAGGTAGAGAAAGTAGAAGAAGAATAGTGCGGCGCTAGGGCCCAGGCCTATATAGAGGAGAAAGGGAGACGTATAAAAGGCCAGTAAAGATAATAGTAAGGGAGAAAAAGGAGCCAAAGTAGAGTATAAAAGAGTACTGGAAAACTATCTACTGCAATATAATACTAGTTAGACTAATGCTGGAGAGATAAATAGGAGTTAAAGGTATAGAGGTAGACTTAGGTAAGGGGAACCTAAGCCGTAGTATGGGTAATACTATAGGGGGTAAATACCTAAGGGCTCTAAAAGGGCCTAATAAAGGCAGAAAATATAATAGCAATACTCTTAAGAATAGGAATAATAGGACTAAAAGATTGGCTTTACTGGGTGGGTATCCCAGTAGGTAGCCTAAGGTGTAAATGTGGCTGGCCAAGACAGACACCAAAACACGTAATACTGTTATGCCCCTTACGCACTAGCTAAGAAGCAATGCTCTTAGCAGCTGGCATAGAAAACTATAATATACTGCTCTTAATATAGAAAGGCCTTAAGGCGGCTACCTGGTGGCTTATTAGCTAAAATGTGCTAGACCAGTTCTGGGTTGTAAAGGAAATAGTAATAGAAGGTAAAGGGGTGAGTAATAGGCGCCCCCTAATAACTCTATAGGAGTAGAGTACAGTGTGTAATACTAGCGCGTCCGTAGGTTTGTTACGGCAGTAGTAGTTCCTAAGGAGGTTAAAAAGTAAGGTAGTAGAGCACTACTGGTAACTTGTAGGCAACTTGTAAGTGAGCCCTAAAAGGCGGGGAGACGGATCACGGGGTTTTCTTAAATAGAGTTTTCTCCCTATATGTATATAAGGAGTAGTCTGCGTAGGCCCAACAGGGATCCAAATCGGACGTTAAGCAATGAATAATAATAATATAACCTTCTATAGTCTCTCTGGTATTTTAATAGGTTATAGCCTTTTATACGGCTTATACCTTGTTAGTTTATTTCTTTAGCAATTTAGACACTTTCTTATAACTTGTCTTACTAGTTCCCAGATTTCTTAAATAATATACTCCTCTTAAAGTCTTAACACTAAGCCTATAGCTCCGTTGTGTCCTTAAGTTAGTCCCTTGTGGAATAATTTAATAAACTCTTTTATAATGGACCTTAGAAGATAGGTTGCTTCTCTATTCTTATACTATTTTATATCTAGATCCTCTGCCTATGCTTTTTAGATCTTCTGTGTCTAATTACTCTCTAGTAATTTATGGATCTGACCTTCTCTAGTTGCTGTAATCTTTAGGTAATTATACCTAATTAATCCGTCTTAATCTTTTTACAGTAAAGCCCCTGATAGCTTCTTATTATTTTATAGTTTAGCCTTTCTACTTAGAGCATCTGCTTGTGTATTGTCTGTACCCTTAGTATACTAAATTTCAAAATAGTATTCCGCAAGCATTTCCGCCTATCTAACCTATCTTTGGTTAAGTTCCTTTATTATTAGGAATCCTATAAGGTTCTTATAGTCCGTTCTAACTATAAATGGTTTCTCTATGCCTTATAAGAATGCTCTCTATTCCTTAAGTGCTATAACTATACCTAATAACTCCTTATTGTAGATATTATAGTTTAACTCTAGTAGTGTTATCTTCCAACTATAGTATACTACTGGATGCTATGCGTTCTAATGCTTCTATAGTAAATATGCTTTTAGTATGAAGTCTAATATATCTATCTTAACAACTGTCTCTAACTTTGGTTAATAGATCTTAAGGATTGGTTCCTAGGTAAACAACTCTTTAAGTTCCTTAAATAACTTCCTTTACTTAGTTCCCTATACCTATAGTTCCTCCTTCTTTATTAATTATGTAAATAGCTTAATGCTTTTTAACTACTGTGCTATAAACCTCCTATAGTAGTTGCAAAACCCTAGGAATAATCTTAACTATATAATGTTCTCTAGTTCTTGCTAACTAACTATAGCTTCTATTTTCTTTAGGTTTATGCTAATTTTTCCTAGTTTAATAATAAATCTAACAAAATTGGTCTTTCTTGTAAAGAACTTGCATTTCTTAATTACTACTAGCATCTGTTCTTCTTATAGTCTCTTTAAGACCTATTTAATATATTCTTTATATTCTTTCTCACTCTCTAAGTAGATAATAATATTATTAAGATATACTATAATAAACTTATTAAGGTGTTTTTTTAACACACTGTTAATTTGCTTCTGGGATGTTGCTAATACATTTATAAGCCCAAACTGTATAACTAATAGCTTGTATAGTCCTTCCTTTGACCTAAAGGCTGCCTTCTATTTATTGCCTTCCTTAATCCTGATCTAATGGTATGCCTATCTTAGATCTATCTTTATAAAGATCTTTATGTTGCCTATTCTATCTTAGATTTTGCTAATTAAGGGTAAAGAATATCTATCCTTTTTAGTAATGCTGTTTAACTGTCTGTAGTTAATGTATATCCTAAGTTTTCTGTTTTTCTTTGGGATGAATAGTACTAAATATCCTGCTGATAACTATAATAGTCTAATATATCCCTTCTATAAGTTCTTTTGGACAAACTCTTTAAGTGCTACTAACTCTGTTTTAGTGAGCTTATAGATTAGAAAGAACCTTAGACTTGTTCCTAGTTTTAATTCTATTTTATAGTCCTATGCTATATGCTCTAATAGTTTTTTACTTTTTAGTAACTATAACTTTTTACTATACTTATGGTATTTCTTTAGTATATAACTTAAGCCTTACTTAGTCTCTTTATATGTTGCTCTGGCTTGGTACTATACTAACTTAGTTTACTATTATATTTTACGCTATTAAGTATCTCTAATATTAACCTAACCTATAACCTAATTAATCTTTAGATTGTATTCCTATAACTAAGGTATTTCTAGTATTGCCTTATCTTTTCCTAATGGTAAGATATTAAAAGACATTCTAACTGGTCTCCCTTTAATAGTTAACTAAATAGGTCCTATTTTAAGATTAATAATGCCTTCTTTATAGGCTATCTAATCTCCTGAAATTATTATAAGTGGATATAAGTGTTTTTTTTTTCTATATGGTAACCCTATCCTCTTTACTGCTACTGGTAATATGTGGTTTCTTATTACTTCACTGTCTATAAGTGCTTTAAACTGTTAATCTTGCTACTTAACTTATAAATTTAAGTATTATTCTTAAATTCCTTTAAGGGTCTAAGGCTCTAATACTGGTTCCCTCTAGTCCTATACGCCTCTCTTTTTCCTAACTACTAGCTGCTAGATCTTGCTTATACTTGGTCTAACTTAGGCTAATACTTAGTTTATTTCTTTTCTTCTATATGCTATAGACAAGTGTTCTTTACGCACTCCTACTACTATTATTTGTCTAGGTATTCTTCCATAAGGAATCTTCTGGGTTAAAGTATTAGGTCCCCTTAACTCTATACTTCTACTGGGTGCCATTTATATATATACTTAGTGTCCCTAAACTGCTTTTCCTCTAGTGCCTAATATATCCTTACTAGGTATTTCCGGTTCTTGTTTTTTAGTGCCCTATGTATATTATATATATTATCCATATAAGCTATCTATGATAACGTATAATGCGCTAGGTAACTTAGGTTAACTCTTAGCTCGTCTTTATTCTTAAGTTTAAACCTATACCTAATTAACTTGACTACTGGTATTTCCACTATAGGTATTAAGATTTATTATTTACTTCTCTAGTCCCTAGATCCCTTTTTTAGGTTTCTTAACATTATAATTAACGCTTCTTTAATATAACTTATATGTTTTTCCGTAATAGGTTAGTTTTGGATAACTTTTTTTATTTAGCCATATATAAAAGTCTTTTTATTTATTATTATGTTGTTGCCTATACTACTTTCCGTATAACTGGTTTAGTGTATATAGTCTATCTATAAGAAAGTACCTTGTTATTGCTGCGTTATAATATCCTTTAGTATGTCTCTCTTTAAACCTAACTAGAATGTTTAGATTCTCTTCTTATTTTAATTTATCTAACTATTTTACTCTAGGCGTCCCTATATTAGGCCTATTAGTGACTCTTTATATAGGTGCTCTGTCCCTTATATAACCTAGTATAGCTGACCTTTTGTCTAGCTTTTGCTCTTACTATATGATAATTCTCTATTTAAACTTATCTATAGTTTCCTGTTTTCTGTATCTTGTAGCTAGATCCTTAAAGTTGTCTTACTTCTTAATTTTAGTATTAACTTTTTAATCTTTAAGCTAAATACTGTATTTACCTAGAATTGCTATAGTCCTTATTTATTTCTTAAAATCTTGGCTTTCTATTAATGTTCTTACTCGTTCCCTAAACTTATGGTTTGTAAACTTGCGTCTTATACTTATTTATTTATTACTAAACTAAGTTGCTACTCTTTCCTATTGGTTTTTGTCTATTATAGGCTCTTAAGCTATTCTTATTGCGTTTTATAAGTCTAGAGCTTTTCTTATCTCTTTATAAGAATCTTAGACCTATGGCCTTTTACCTTTTATAAGTGGTAAGCTAGTACTAGCAGCTATCTGCTTACTTAATTGTCTCTAAATATTGCTCCTTCTGTCTTATAAAGTAATAGATGCTGTATTTAATAGTGTTATAATACCTATTACTAATCCGCGTTTTATAGTGGTTTTAGTCTCTGCTTTTATTATATTACTAAGGTATAAGTGCTCCTAGTTAGCCTCCTTTTCTCCCTTATTACTGTTAATTAATAAGTACTTTAACTCTATTGTTATTATTACTAATCTTTATCCGTATATTGCTTTAATATCTTAATCTAGCTTATAGAGTTAATCCTATTCTTTATCTAACTCTTTGGTTCCTTTAAGTCCTCTTAATTCTAGCTCTTATGGCTAATAGCTTGCGCTATACTTAGCGTCTTTATAAATTTGGTATGCGTTGTTATAATAAAATGTAAAGTGTTTAATTAAATACTCCTTGGTCCTGCGTAATATCTCTATATCTGCGTTATTATACTCTAATAACCTGGTGCCTCTTACCGCGTAGTTACTCTAACTACCTTTATAGTCTCTAGTGAAATAACCTTGTTTTCTATAATTTATATAAGCTCTATCTTTAAACTACTTTTCTTGTTATAGAGTCTGCCTAAATATCTTCTGCTATTAAGATCCCTGGTTTAGCCTCTGCTCCTTAGTCCTATAATTACTTAATCCTTAACCTTTGGGTTTCTATAGTTTCTTTATCCATCTCTTAGATTCTTTGGTACTGCTTAGGTCTATTAGCTCTATACTATTCTATAGTTTTTAGCTCTATGTTTGCTAATGCGTGTTCTACGCCTTATATAACTATAGAACTCTGTTTTGCCCTTTCTTAGCTTGTTCCCTTTAATAGATTCTATTATTAATCTTTACTAACTAATCTATTAAGTTTTATAGACTTTCTGTATTTTCTATTAGGATAATTGTGTCCTAGACTTTAGCCTTAAGTCCCTATTTATACTGTACTATAAGCGCCTTATTATTCTACTTAACCTATGTTATAAGTGTCTAAAACTGTATTATATACTTAATTGCTAAAGAATGTTATACTAAGTTTTAAAGCTTCTGTTCTGCTATAGTTAATACTTTTAGGTTTTTAAATATCTATATTAGTTTCTCTGTGAACCCGTTCTAACTAATAAATATAAATTATATGTCTTAGTTAGTAGTTGTTATACTGCTAACTTATATTTCTGTAAGGCAAGGTTTAAACTATTCTAGTGCTCTTCCTATTAAGAACAATCCTGTGTACGCTACTTAATCTATAGGTGTTGCCAACTTTACTCCTTCTTATATAACCTTAAAGTGCATTTGTGTAAGGAATCCTTTAAGTTTTAACCTTTCTCCTAAAAATTGTTTAATTAATAGTAACTTAACCTTTACTATACTAATTCTATTAATGCATTCCTTAAATATCCTATTATTATCTAATAAGTAATTAACCATTTCCTGTAACTAACCTTTTATAACTACTTATAAGTTTATATCTGCTATACTAGTGTCTTCTAATCTTAAGGTAGTTGCTGCCGTTAATATTATCGCGACTAGTGCTTTAGGTGGCATATTATTTAACTTTATTAATACTATAACTAGGTAGTAAATATGTAACAGAACTTTATAGTAAGAACTATAGTGGGTCCTATTATTGGGCTAGGTATATAGGTAAATAAGAAGTTAACAACGGAATAATAACTAGTGGAGTAGTTACTTAATAGATTAACTCCAATTATATTCTAAGATTTACTATAAGGAGAGAACTATCTATAGTAGGGACTAAGGCCCTTTAAATACACAACTGTATGCCTAAGAAATCCTCTCTTGTACGTGAAGTACGTGTTGTCTATATTAAATATAACGTCCCTTCCGTTTAATACAGTTAATATGTCCAACGCCACGTGACCTTGGTTACCACTCTTTGTTATATAGTTCTACTAGTTCTATCCTAGACCGTGCCTATATTGTAAGGGATATTATTGCGGACACCTTAGGTTGCCTTTAGGACAACCTCTAGACGCCCCTTAGATAGTCGCCAGTTACGTGCCGGAGGTACGTGCCCGTAGTATATAGTCTCCACGATCCTAGAGGCCTTACCTCCTTAAGGATTTATCTCTCTTACCAATCTATCCTGTTCCACAATCGTGTCCTTATAGCCCCCTATCTACAAAGTCCCCTTATATTTAAATCCTTCCTACTCTATTTAGAAGGGCAGCTGGCTTTAAGGACCAGATTGTTTGTTTATATCTTTTGTTTACATCTACCATCCTCCCTTAAAATCTCGCGATAACCTAAATAGAAACTCTATAAATACCTTATGGACAGCCATCGCGCTAAGGTAGGAAGGTCCCTCTGATAGCAAGAGATTGTAATAATACAAACCTCTAAGCAAGATAGCTGAACAAGCCCTAATACCTAGATGCACTAAGAGCTTAAAGACTTTCGCATACCTATGGTTACTAGCAACACTAAGGAAAACGCAGACATCCTCTATAACGGTTATAACACTGCTAAAAAGCAGCCGGAACCCCTCTAGCCCTACTTAGGCTAATTGGAAGATTAAGCGCTAGATATAACCCTAAAATCTTCCTCTAAACTAGAAATACTAAGGAAATATACTAACGTGCCTAATTAGGGACCTAACCGGAACCCCCCTAAAAGACTACTGGCCTATAATTGGTATAGTGGTGGCGTATAAACTGCTTACAAGCTAAGCGGGCCTACCCCTTTAGGCAATCTAACCTAACTACTAACTTAAGACTTAAGCCTTGTAGGGAAACCTATATTAGCTACTAGTACTAACACTACCTCTATAGCTAGAGCTTCCCTAGGCCTAAGGTTAAAAAGGTAAAAGCCCCACACCGATTTTCTTTAAGGAGGATATTGGGAAGCTGCCGCAAGGCTCTTAGAAGCCATATGGGAAGGAGCTACTAATAAACATATTAGAAACCTCTAGGGGCAGGTCCAGATCTAGTAGAGCTTAATTTAAGCTAGATAAAATCTTTTATAACCTAGCTAAGGCTAAGGGCCTCCTAGGGGATACTTAGTACTTACCTAAAAAGGTATAGAAGACTTAGAGAGGTATCTACGCAGTAAATAAAAAAAGGATATAGACTAACTGGCTAAGGCCTCTAGTAGTCTAGAACTCTGCTAGAGACCTAACGCCTAACAGTTAGATAATTGGGTTTATAAAATAGATAACTTCTTTAAGATGCTAATGATATAAGATAATACCAAAGAGCGTACCTGTTGGATTATTAGTAAGATTAAAGATTAATCCCTAAACTAGATCGCACTAAATTAGCTTAATAAAGAGCAAATTACTATATAGCCGCAGCTGCAAACCTTCCTAAAGAAGTGGACTTAAGATCTATATGTTATATAATATAATTATGTAGAACTATTCTAGAATGGGATATAGCTTAACCGCCATAATTTCCGCCAGTTTATAAACTTTATAGAAACTTGTGCTTAACTAATAGATCTAAAGCCCTTTAAAAATAAGGATGGTAGCATCCGTAAAAAGGAGAAAATTAGATTTATCTAGGCTAGAATTAAGCTAGTAATTTGTAACGAAATAAAGCGCGTAGGAGCCCTATTGCGGATTACTATATATACGGATTTTAAACAAGCGGTTCTGAACGCTAAAGATATAGTAAGGAACTAGACCTCTTCCGGCAAGAAGCTGGGGGGTAACTAGAAACGTAGGCACTCTAGTAGTAATATAGGGCAGACCTAAACTTTAAAGAAGCCGTTCTTAAAGAGAAATCTAGAAGGGTTAAAGTTAGGGACCTTAAGCAATAGGAAAGACTCCTAGGGCCAACCTAATACCCATCTGGCACCCTTATAGGAACACTCTTAAAAGTTAAAAGAAAACTTCTCTAGAGGTAAACCCAATTAGAAAAACAAGCAGGGCAATAACCGCACTAATAATCTAAAAAAAAAAAAGCCCTAGTTGCGGACCTCTCCTAGCTGTAACTAGGGCAAGATACGGAAGGAGAGACTCTCTATATTGCTATTAAGCTAGAAATAGTACTCCCTATAGGCGAGGTATGTCAGTTTTAAGCACTATATAATAGCGGCGCCGAAATCAATCTTATATAATATAATTTGGTAAAAGAGTATAAGCTTATCCCGTTGCTAAAGTAGCGGAAACCTATTATAGGGTTCCTAGATAAGCATCGGATTAAATTATATAGTGCCTATAAGCTTATAGTGTTAGTGGCCGACATATATAACCGTACTAAGGTGGTCGGCCTACAACCCTTTTGGGTAGCTAACTTTGTAGGCTATAACCTTATTCTTGGATATCCTTAGCTTGCGGAAGTAGATCCTAAGATACGCTTTAAAATAGGAGCCTTTAAATAGTAGAACAATAAAGAATTGGAAGGGTGTATTTTACTAATAAGCTTAAAAGATATCCTAGAAGATATAGCTTTAGGAGAAATAGTATACACCCTATACCTAAAGGAGTATTGGATCCAACCCCTATTCTATAGCAAGATGGGTATAGGGCCTAGTATAGGCAATAACCCTTTTGTAACGGATACCCTATAGGGAACTACTAGATAGGTCGCGGAGACACTACAGGGAGGCGGCGATCTTAAAGATCCTATAAGATACTTCCACCACTATGGGTTACTCTGGCTTAAGTAGTACGCAGAGAGTATGCTATAATATCTTAAACGCTGTGTTAAAGAGTTCCCTACCCTCCACTGGCTACTGTATAAAACTGTCTAATATATAGTGGCAACTATATATAAACAGCTACTATAGCGAGCGACGCTGCCCGCGAGTGTCTTAAGGGACCTCTAGGACCTACCCGATAATAATATAGAGGATAAACGCGACCCCAATTTATTAAATATCCTAGTAGGCCTAAGGGACTTACTAAGGGTATTTTTAGGCAGGTAAGTAAAAGTCCTTTAGCGGAACTTAGAATACAATTATATAATTAATCTAGAAAAAGGTAAATAACTGCTAAACCTTCCTATCTACAACCTCTTTTATAAAGAGCTTAAGGTCCTATAGGAGTACCTTAACGGCTTACTAGAAAAGGGATAAATACAGCCCAGTAAGTCACCAGTAGGCGCGCTAATCCTCTTTATCCTAAAACCAGATGGGACTATAAGACTATACGTATACTATCGCGGTCTTAATAAGATTATAATTAAGAACTATTACCTACTACCACTAGTTAGTAAAATACTGGATTAACTATCTAGGGTAAAGATCTTTATAAAGCTGGACCTACAAGACGCCTATTATAGGCTCCATATTAAAGAAGGGGATAAGTAGAAGACCGCTTTTAAAACCTAATACGGCCACTTTAAGTATATAGTAATGCCTTTTAGGCTGGCTAATGCGCCTACAACATTTTAATTGTATATTTATAGAGCCTTAGGGGGACTAGTTAACCATATATATATTATCTACCTAGATAACATTCTAATCTACTTAAAAGATAAGGATTAGTATAAGCAACATATCCGCGAAGTGCTGGAACGCTTAGATAATTAGGGCCTCTACGCTAAGGCATTAAAGTATGTCTTTAATACTAAGTAGGTTAAGTTCCTAGGTTATATTGTAATACCTATAGGTATAGTTATGGACCTAGTATAAGTATAGATAATCCAAGAGTGGCCAGAGCTAGAGAGCTACTAGGATATTTAAGTATTCCTAGGCTTTGCCAATTTCTATAGGCGCTTTATCTATAACTACTTAGACGTCGCCCAATACCTATCTAACTATATTACTAAAGCTTTTTAAAACCTGGCCTAAGGAGTAAAAAGCTTAAAGGCGGGAAAAAAGAAAACTAAGAAGGGACTAACTAAATGGTATAAACTATAGATATGGCCCGGAAAGGTCTAGAAAGCCTTTTAGGAACTACATATAAAGTTTATAAAAGCTCCACTATTACGGCATTTTAACCCAGATTAGCCACTAATAATAGTTACTAATATATTGAATTTTGCCCTTACTAGTATCCTACTGTGGGAGGGTACGGGCTCTCGTAGATAGGAAGTCACGGTGCCTTCAGTAAGAAGCCGTCAATAAGCACGTAGTCTGTAGAGAGAGAAGAAAGGAGTATATTCAAAGAAAGAAACTATCTGTCTATTGGCCATATCTAAGTTGTTAAAGACTCTAAGGGCTCCAGACCAATCTATATAAAATATATAGAAGGCCTAGGCTCTCCTAAAGCTACGCCTAATCTAGATGTTAAATCCAGGGGGCCAAATTATACCACTATATACCTCCCCTACCCAAGTCGTTGTCCCCTAACGACTTCCAAAACTCTAAAACTCCTTATCTTTAAAATAAAGGCGCGGTAGGTAATTGCATACGTTCCTTACCTTTACCATAAACCTAAGATAGTAAATAAGGAGACTCCATTCTGGTTAAACGAGACCGTTCTTGTCCGCCTGGCTAAGCAGTACAAGATATATCAGACTGGCGGCTCTTAGATAACATAGCTCTTTTACATCCTTCCACTTACTTAGTTCTGTCCCACAATTCTTTAGGTAGCTCTATATAACTCTATCCTTCTATAACAATTGGGGGTACTCCACTTGGATCTACTATAACAGTTAAAGGCTTAATTCCATTGTTAACACAGTAGAAGTATAAGCGGCTGTTAAAGCGCTCTACTTTAGTTACACGTATAAGCTAAAACGCATCCTTATAGTTCTTAACGGCCTTTAGATAATAGAAATGTATCTATTTTATAACTTTATTCCTGTTACCAGTAAGAAGATTACAATCTTAAATCACTACTAGAGAATCCCATTATTATTTACCAAGAAGGGCGTCGGATAGAGCGCTGGAAGCTATAAGCTTAACTACTACAGGGAAGCAATATAGAATTACGCCGTAGAGATTAGCATGTCCAGACGGCATATAGGGCAGCGCTCTTAAGTCTTAGTACGCATCTACCAACTCTATCTAAGTACCTCCTTTAGTAACCTTAAGGTTATTATAATCGTCCTAAATACTAATAAACTATGGCAGCATTATTCGCTGGGTCCTAGTTGAAGGTCCTTTCACTCTATAAGAAAGGTAAGGTATAGTTATACGTATATCTCCCTTTTTATATAGCTAAGCTACCTAGTCGGTTGCATATTTCTCTACGTCCTTAGCGGTCCAGTTATGGTCTAAGATTTTGTGTATAAATCCATTACCCTTAGCTAATCCTCGCGCTTTAAGATCTGCCTACCATAATTCTAAGTAATAATATATGCCGGGAAGGATAATTGTGCAGTTATTCTTAGTCTTATTATCTAGAGAAACGCTCCCTTAGATTATATTAGCACCGCGTCTACTTTTAAGGAGTAAGGGAATATTAATATTAATATAGCAGAAAGCTGTAGAGTCTCCTTTAACCACGAATTTTGCATAATAAGGGTAGGAAATAAGTCGCCACTAGCTATTAGGCCTAAAAGCGTAATAGAAATAATAATACTAAGGGTCTTATCTTATTAGCTATTAGTAGAGACCATAGACCATTATTCTTAACTAGCTATAATTTAGTCGCCCATTAATTAGATAGTAATAATGGCGGTATATACACATTTCCTTATTAATTATTACTAAGATACTAGAATCCTACTACTACCCAAACATATTTAAAACTATAGATCCTTCTCACTACTATATATCTTAGTTATTTAGTGACAGCATCCAATTAAGTAAAGCCTCCCTGTTATAGGAAAACCTTAATGCTAAGTTATAAATAAACTTATACAGTCTTAAGGAGTTGGATAAAACTAGAGGCCTATAAGCTTTTTAGAACTAGGAGTATGTAGTAGGGTCTATCTTTATAGTGCCTAGGTAATTACAAGCGTGATATATTAAACGAAGTCTATAATATAGCGCGGTATAGTTTAGACCCTTTATTACTAAACCTATATGCCCTCCTATGGCTTATATATACATCTAGCAGACCTTATATATTTCCAGGTTTAAACTAGCCGCCCTATACTAACTACGCAAGAGCTTTATAACCTTAGTTAGTTTAATTTTAGTGGTTTAGTTTAGGGACGCCTTAAGATAAGCTAGCACGTTATCCTTATAGTTACATCCTTATTTCACGCGGAGTATTGCTACAGCATTTACGGCCTCCTTAATATATTCTTCATCATCTCCTAGCTTAATAATATTTTTATTAAATAGCGATTCCACTCCCAGCCCTCCTACTTCTAGATAAGCAACCGCAAGCCCTCTCCTTAGATTCCTCCTTAAGGAGGATACTAGCAGCCACAGGGGTAAACTAATAGGCATTCTAGCCGCAAGAATACTTTTATTTATAGATAATAAAGGTAAGTCCACTAACATAGGCGATCCTTACTAGGATAGGCTTAGCATAATACTAATACCTCCTCCTTAAATAGGTGTTAATGGCTAAAAAGCTAAGGGATTTATTATGTTAGAAGTATATTATAAATACGTTTACAGTATAAGAGCTAAGCTCTCTCCTACTTATCTAATTCCGATATTAGTAACCTCTAGTCCCACAGTAGTTAGTCTCCTACTTCTTAGCGGCAGGTTTTTATTTAGAACAAGAAAGCTAGTTAAGTGTCTCCCTAAACCATACTTATTCACCACCTAATCTAATATCGCTCTTCCTAACATTTTAGGCGCAAGCGCAAAGTCAGTTAGCTATAGTTAAATAGTATTCTTAATACCGCGTCCTAGATAATTAAGCCTCTTAACTAGGACCTTATTAACTCGCGCTATTACTTTATAAAGTAGGTGGATGGTAAGCCTTTAGGCAGTAGAAAGGAAGTAGTAGAAGACTATATATTTTAGCGGTCCGTTAAAAACATCCTATCCCTAGGCTTTTTAGATGGTTTCTTTAGCTTTATTACACTAATTCCTTTAATCTTTTGCCATTTTACTAATATTAGAGATGTCCTTAAAGATTATTAAAAACGCGTTCTTTTCTAGAGATGCTTATAACCTATTATTATAATTAATAAAATTAACTACTACACTAGCAGCATCTGCGTAGTTTTCCTAAGAAAGCAAAATTTCATTATAGATTTAGACGAGTACTATACAACGCTAATTAACTATAAAGCCTCTAACTTCTGTAAGGACGTTACTAATCTAGTACTTAGCTCCTTTATATAGTACCAGTAGTCTGCTAGACGAAGATATAATAAGTATACTATTATTAATTCTACTTGGTTTATGCCTTGGCTAATTACGGTTATCTTTAAGGTTTATTAAGGGCGAAAAAGTAAAGTTCTTAATAGGGTTTCCTAATATAAATAGTCCACCAAATCTAATAGTGGTGTGGAGTTCTACCAGCGCTAATTATTAAATAGACTAATTATAATTTTCCATCCCTAGGATGGAAAATCACTATTAGCTTAATAAAGGCGGTAAGCGGAACTAACATCTTTATAGTAAATAATACTAGATAGTTATATATAAACATTCTTCTATTCCTACCTTACTATTAACACGTATCAGATTCCTATAACTAAAAAAAGCAAATAAGAAAGCGTAATAGAAAGAGCTTTAGGAAATACAGCAAATAAATAAATAGATTACGCGGCTATTATCTATATCCTCTCCCCCACCTTAGAACTTAACTGTCCCTTAGTTAAACATTTTATACTTAGTTCTATTAAATAATCTTTCTAAAATACGCACTTCTTAAAATATACAGCATTGCAATACTGGTGGATTTTATATAACATCCTCCTTAGGCTCTAGCTCTGCTATTATTTCTTATAGTATAGTTCCACCTAACTAGTCAAGCCAGTCCTCCTAATAGACCTTAAATATCTATTATTAATAGAACCTCTTTAATCTATTCCCTAAAGTTTAATCGCGAAATAACATACCATTAAGATCCTTAATCAAGTACCATCCTTTATAAGGGTAACTCTTACATACACAGAACGGGCCCAGCCATTTTAGATCCAACTTATAACTACTAAAATAGTCTTACTTAAGCTGCGTGTTATAAAGCATAACTATATCTCCAACCTTAAATCCGTCCTGGCAAATGCGGTGGGTGTTATTAAAATACTCTTTATTTGCAACTCTTAGTCATTTTATATATGTAATAGCTTCTTGTACATCTACGTCTCTTTAGTTAAACTACTTTGCGCAAAGTGCTAGTAGCTCTACAGTGGTCCCGACTATTTCCTAAGGCAGTGTCTACTAGGTGGGTATGCAAAGTTCAATAAAAAGGACGTGCTTATATCCATATATAACCCTTACTAGTGTCATTCCTGTAGACCTCTTAATAGTCGTTCTATCTACCTATAAGCCTTCTATCTTTACCAAAGCGTCCACTATAGGCTTGTAACCTCGCTCTATAAAGCCTTATAACTATGGGTAATATACAAAAGCCATAACCCTCTTAATGTTATAGAGCTCCGCAAGCACAGCGGTAATATTAGCATTCTCTCCTCTACTATCTATAGAGAGCTGTCCAAACACTCCCCATTAGCAGATAACATCTTTATAGAGGAACTTTGCTATGCTTTTTATATCCTTATTCCAAAGGGCCCAAGCTTCCACCTATCTAGATACGTACTCTTAAGTAATAGCTAGGTATCAGAACCCAAAACAGTTTAGCAGCATAAATTTAATATCCACCATTACTTGTTACCACAAGGTAGACTCCTATATAGGGTACATTACTTCTTCTTCCTATCCCAGCTATTACTATTAGCACTATAAGCATAACTTAATATATTACAATATTTAATCCCACAGCCCTAGCTACTAGTATTAATTTAAGACCCTCTAATACATTCCCTCCTATCCGCAATATCCACTCTAATTATAAAGGCTCTTAATAATCTCCTGCTAAGTAGTCTTGTTATTAACTACCCTTCATATTAGTACATTCTTAGACTATTAGTAGAAGAGCTATTAATTACACACTAAGAACCTTAGTGTATGCCGCTTAAACTTTTTAAATTCCTTAGTATTTATCTCCTCTGGACGCTATAAGGTTACTAGCTATTTCGCAATCCTCTAAGATTTCTCTAAATATAAGTCTTCTAATAGCAGACCTACTTCCATTTTAAGAGGGCTAGCCGTATATTCCAAGGCACTTAGCTTATAGTTAATAAACTCTTTAATATCCTCAGTCGGCTTATTAGGTCATTCGCCATTAGGTAGCCATCGTAAAAGTCTATTAGCTAGGCTATTCTTCTTCCCTAGCATATATCTAATATTAAAGTCCTATAGCTAGATCTAAGCTAGCCATCTTATTATTAAGGCTCCAGGTAAATCAGTAGCAGTATAATTTAGCTACGTAACTAAGGTGTTTATATCCGTCTCCACTATAAATTAAACACCATATAGATATACGCGACACTTCTTTAGCGCATATAGTAACGCCCAACACTCAAGCTTTCCTAAGTTATATTTTTATTCCGCTTAAGACTAGATGCCGCTTTTATATTAACACGGGTAATAATAACCTTATATATCTAGTTATATAAGACCGCATCCCTATTTATTCTTGTATCTGTTAACAGTAAGAATAATCAGCTTAGCCCCTTTACTATAATCTAGCTAAACTAATACAGGCGCGGTGGTAAGTGTATACTTTAGAATCTTTATAGCGGCAATCTGCTCTATACCCCATATAAAAGGAACATCCATTTATAGTAGTTAGAAGATTGGCTCTGCCTTAATTATAAAGTCCTCTATCTATATCTAGTAATATACGCAAACCCCTAGGAACGCTTAGGCTAATATAATATCTTTATAGTCCTTCTAGTAAATAATCTTTGTGATCTTTAACTCCTTTAGATACTATCCTTTTCTATTATAGCGGTAACCAACCACTATAATCTTATCTTTGCAGAAATAAGACTTAGCGCCTAAAATTATATATTTAGCTCATTCCAAATTTACAATTACTCCGTCTAGCCACACAATATATTCCAGAATATATCTACATACGCCTAGAAGACTCTCCTCTCCATTATACACTATCTGTAGGCCCTTTACTGTAATGTCATCTAGAAACGGCAAGGCGTGGTATAGAATATAGCGCTCTAGGATTTTAGTAATTATCCTTACAAACTAAGCAACTAAATTCGTTCCTCCTATAGGTACCATTATTTATTATAGAAGTCCCAAAGGTGTTATAAAGGCTATTAGGTTCCTACTTTCTACATTAAGCTCTAACTAGTTATAGCCAGAAAAGAAGTCTACTAGAGATATAACCTTACACCTAGCAAACTCCTCAGAAAACTTATTAGCACATAGCGGCAAATTTGCGTCCCTAATAGTCACTTAGTTAATATTTATCGCCGCGTTAATTAGTTAGTACTTATTACGTTTCTTCTTACTTATAAGAAACTATAGATTTCTATATAGGCTTTCGTAATATTCTAGAGTCCCTTAAGCTAGTTATTCTTATAACATACTTATTACCTCTCCTCGTAGGGCCCTTGGTATAGGAAAGTTTGGTACTTGCTATACTTTATACAGCACGGTTTTAATCTTTAGTGGCGGAGTTACATCCCTACTAACTTAACCCATCTTAGAAAACTCCCATGCTAGCACCTCTTCTCAGTTAAACAATATAGCCTTAAGGATCTCTTGTTCTCTTGGCTAAATGTCTCCTATAATTATACGCTCTAATTGTTCTAGCTTTAGTCGTGCACTATAGGCCAGTTTAGTATATCGCGGCTTAAGGAAATAATTATATGGACTAAGAGGCAATCTACAAATGGACGCCTTCTATCAACATAAGGCTACCTCTTGCTATTCTATTATACCTCCTAGAATAGTTCCATCTGGTATTAACAAATTAACCAGGTAGACTTTATCTGCCTTTTATTTATACGCAGTTACTATACTTATAGCGTTTTATTGGGCCTTGCTTTAATAGCCTTCTATTTACATTATAAAAAGATCCATTGTCTGTAATATTTAATACATAAGGGACCCAGCTTTTGCTTTAAATACTAGCTTCTAATTCTTTTTTAAGTGTTTCCTTAGGACTTCCCCTAACGTTTTATTATTATGCTCCCTCTATTTAATATTATATTCTTCTTTCCACTAATAGCTTTGCCTAGCGGGTATCCAAAATAGTAAATATCTATATTGGAGCCGTACCTTATTTCCTCTTCCTTTATTCTTAACATCCTCCTTATCCTAATACGCCGGGTTATAAGTAACCCCAGATATAATCCCAGCGGTTATACCGGCTATACATTTCCCAAACCGTTGTCTATATTAATGCCTTTATCTAGTTTAAAGAACATTACATCCTTATAGGATGTTAAGAACCTTGTTTTAACTCTACTATCTTTTAATTAAATAATATAAGATACCTAACCTATTACTATTTGTTTTATTACTAGTCTAGCCCTTACCAACTATAGCTTACTAAGTATCACCTTATGTGACATCTCCCCTACAGTAATAAACATTGTGGATATTAAGACGTTACCTATTACTATAGGGACCGCATATACTAGCCCAATAAACTTAGACTAGGTTCCGTTTGCAGACATTAGACGCGCGCCTTATAGCTATAAAGGCAGACTTAATATTAGCAGGCTGTGCTATAGGGCTACGCTTTTCTTAATAAGGTTAAGCTTAGCTCCAGAGTTAATTAAGCACTTGGCCCTTCCATCTCCTATCTACGCTTTAACTTTTAGGCATTATCTTTAGAACCAGACAAATCCTACTTCTTATTTAATCTAGTCCACTTTAGCAGTCGTTAAGCCGGCTTAATTAGTATAGAACGTTAAGTGCGCTAATAACACTAATGCCTTAACGTCCTCTTGCTTCTGTTAGTAAGGTTCCATAAGGGGTGGTAGGAGAGGCTTAAAGAATAATCTTATAACTTTAGGTATGTATATAAGGCAGTTACTAATAGTAACTTTAATAGTTTTTAATAAGATCTTGTCTGCTATTATGGTTAGGCTCAGGATGTTTCCTTTTAGTATATCCATTATCCTAACTGGCTTCAGTTGTAGTGCCTTAGCTATTATTATTGCATCCACTATCTACTCCGTCTGTTTTAGCTATTTAGTGTAGTTTATTTTATTAACCTCGTCACTGCCTAACGGTGGTTAAGGAGCTTGCTGCTAGGGCCATAGTATAATTTAGACATGTCCTCCTAGTTATATATTTTAAACTGCTGCCAGTCGCTAACTAGATGGTTTTAAAGGCGGCTTTATCACCTTTACTTCCCCTTACGGTTTCCTAAGATTATATAACTGTGGCATAGGCTGTAACTGGGTTGCGGCTCTAACTAAATCTATATATATTAACTCTACTTGGTACATATCTTCCTAGGACTCGCCGAGTTCCTCCTTACTTTTAGCATCGCTACCTTCTATAAGCTCTACTAAAGCCGCCTTTAGTTGGACACCCGTTCCTAAGGCATTAAAATTAATATTCGCGTTCTACCTTAGCCAGTCTTTAAAAAACTAGATCTAATTATTGCTTAGCAAATACGGAATTATATTTCCTAGGCGCTTATATATTCCAGTACAGATTTGGTTATTCTTATTTATATATAGAAAGCCACGGCGAACTAATTCCTAGAGCTATGGACACTAGTTAATAAAATGGTAGGGGCCCCTATACCTATAGCACGTCTAAGCCTATGCCTGGTATGCGCCAAAGTTTCCTAGCCCTCTATACCTCCCTAGGCCCGGCTCGTATCGTTCTTATAGCGCTCCCTTATAGGACGGCTGTACTCCGTTGCTATTTAGTGCCTGTCGCGGACCTATCTATGTTTAATGCACTAATGCCCTATTTAAGAGCTGTATATACCGTATTGGATCTTAGCAAATCCTATCTAGGAACAGCATTAAAGACAAAACCCCTACTAACTTAACTGTCCCAAGATTAAGCTTCTGGAGTTAATTAGTAAGTTTCTCTAGTTCTAGGTCTATTTCCTAGGTCGTTTAACAGGTACTTACCAGCTCACCTAGCTAAGAGACTATGGGCAACCAAAGGGTAGTATCTCTTTAGTTAGCTATAGCTAGTTACTATTTACGGAACTATTTAACTAGCTAACAAAGACCTTGCTCCTTAGGATTTATTAATAACAAATAGTCTACGCCTTTATGCGAACTAAGCCTGTCTTCTATAGTTCTCCTTAGCAGATAGAAGTTAAAAGACTCTTGTCTATCTAGATTAGCCCCTATTTTAGTTATAGCATGTCTTTAATATTTAAATGGGAGTCCTCTTACAAACCAGTACCCTCGTTTATAGTTGTCTAAATTGTCAGCCTTAGTAACCTTTTAGGAGATTAGCGTAAACTGCCTATAATACTTGCGTATACTACTAGGTGGATTGTTCCTACATTACAGCATATAAGCTTCCAAGAATTCTACCATTTTAACTTATTAAAAGTAGTTACTTCCTTAGTAGTCTATTCTAAGTTTCCTTATAAGTTCCGTTTAATTACTAATTATAAACTTAGGCAGGCTTTGGATCCAGGTCCCTATCTAATAATTATAATACTCCGGGAGTCCTTAATACTTCTCATTATCCATAACATAGTGTTGGATACATAGTCGCTTATACTATTTAATAAATTGCAACATGTTTTATCCTATAAAGTAAGGAGTCCTAGGGGTTCCTAGAGTGGGTATAGGCTGGGCCATAATATATACCTTATCTCGCGCCATTAATGGTCTATTAGAAGGCAGCAAACTTATAGTTTCCCTATAACTAGGTAGGTGGACTTTATAGCCCTTATCCTCTATATATTGTAGGTCATCGGTCCCTAACATCGCAGGAGTTGGAGCTAATATCGCATCCCCTAGTTTAAGAAAGCTTTATAGTTTAATAGGCTGCTTACTTTTCTCTCCCTTTCCAGCGCCCTTACTATTATTATAGAATGGTCCTAACGTACCTAACAATCCCTTTGGTAGTACTATCGCCATTATTCCTATAAATTTAAAGGTTGCTCCTATAAATGTAAGAATAATTATATAGACCGTTGCAAATATAGTAAATAAAATATAAAAGATTTTTCTCTACCGTTCCTGGTGTACTATAGTCCCTCCTTTTATCCCCTGTCTTGCTATACTACGTACCCGCCTTCCTATCGCTGTTCGCCGCCTCCTGCTCCCGCATAGAGAACTCAGCAAGTGTCGTCGGTTCATTACTATGGCGGTAGCTGCGCACCGGTTACTGATATATCTATGCTTTCGCCTCCTTCTCCGCACGTCCTTCTGTCTGTCAGTTCCTTTGCAGTTCTAAATCATTCCTATACATCTCTTATATATAGAGTACCAGACTTCTAATCTAAAGAGCTTGCCGTCGTCCCTACATGGAATGCCATAAAATGTATAGGAGGGTACGGGCTCTTATAAATAGGAAGTCACGGTGCCTTTAGTAAAAAGCCGTCAATAAGCACGCAGTCTGTAGAGAGAGAAGAAAGGAGTGTATTTAAAAAAAAAAACTATCTGTCTATCGGCTATATCTAAGTTGTTAAAGACTCTAAGGGCTCCAGACCGATTTATATAAAATATGTAGAAGGCCTAGGCTCTCCCAAAGCTACGCCCAATCTAGATGTTAAATCTAGGGGGCCAAATTACACCACCATACTACTACAACCTAATAGGCATCTAGACGCTACCTAGCTCTACTAAAAACCGGTAGCATTCTATAGTAGAAAATTCTAGAGACCTAAAGTTAGGTATTATACCCACGACAAGGAACTACTTGCTATAGTTAACTGCTTTAAATAGTGGCAACACTACCTTAAGCACGCGAGCTATACCACTTATATACTCTTAGATTATTATAATCTATGCTACTTTATAACTATAAAGGAGCTTATATAATTTAACTTTAAGATTAAATATAAGCTAGGGGAAAATAACCCTGCTAATAGACCGTTATAATAGCTAGACTATACCAAAGGCTTTAAAACGGGAGAAGGAAAACAGATAATAGATATCTTACTCCCTATATTACAGAACAAGCTCTAGGTATAGGATGCTTAAGCACCTATAGCTCTATATACTAAGTCTTAGGCGGTACAAACCCTATTAGTCTCTACTAATATTCCGGCTGGTACCTAGTCTAGTGCCGATAAGGGTCTAAAAATATCTAAACAGGACGTCCCTAATATAAGTTTGGAACCTAGTAATATACTACCCTTAATTACTAAGCTATCCCCTTAAACTAAAAGCAAAGCTATAGAGCAATTAGAACCTAGAGCCCTATAATAACTAAAGGACTTTAACCTTATAGCGGCCTTCCTAACGTATACACACTAAGAAGTTGCAAGATCTATAGTACTATTTAGTCTTATACTTAGAGCAGTATAAGGCAAAACAGCTTTTACCTAGGAACTATCTAAAAGGTTAATAGATCTTATCTATAAGGTATAATAGAGGGACGCCTTCTATACTATCTTTAATGCAGAAGTAGACCGGAAACGTAACAGAAAAAAAGCTAAAAGGCACTAAAATTGGGAACTAGACCCAATGGGCCTACTACATAGAAATAGTAAGGTTTAGGTGCTATAAGAAGCAAATCTATAACAGAAGATCCTTATAAGGAATTACAATAATCCTTTAGGCGGCCACTATAGTTAAGTTAAGATAGTGGAATTACTTTAACGTAAATACTACTAGCTAAAGCTTAAGCAGGAAGCAAAGGAGTATATTAGCTACTATAAGAAGTGTTAAGTATATAAAATCTAAAGGTATAAGCTATAGGGTTTACTTAAATCAGTTCCCCCCGCCAGTAAGCTATAGCAACATTACGCTATAGACTTTATAACGGATCTCCCGCCTTTAAAAAATAGGTAAGGATAAATATACAATTTGGTTCTAGTACTTATTAATAGGTTTTTAAAGTACGTCTAATACCTTTCTATTAACAAGATAATTAATACATAAGCGCTTACAAACCTAATTAAGGAGAAATACTTTCTTAAAGTAGATTAACCACACTCTATTATTACTAATAGGGGCAGCGTCTTTATAAGCCAGTACTAGTTAGATCTATGCTTTTATTTAAAGATAGACCACTATTATAGTACGGCTTTCCATCTATAAATAGATGGGTAAATAGAATACTAGAACTAGGAACTGGAGTTATATCTATAAATATATTTAAACTACTAGTAAGATAATTAGTGCAAGCTACTTCCGTACGTGGAGTATGCTTATAACTTAAAACAATATACATTGTATTAGTTTGCACTAATCCAGATTGCCTATAGCGTCTAACTATTAGGATTTAATAGTATACCTAATAATTACTAGCTAAGGCCGCATGATTAATTATAGAATCCTACTAGGAAGTCTAAGGATATCTACTAGAGAGTATAAAAATACCTTAAGGAATAGGAGGAGTAATAAAAGTATGTAAAGTAGAGCCTATAAGATGCGCAAGAGTAGTAGAGACTTTAGTATAACTGTAAATACTAGGATAAGTATTTTGGTGTAGGTAATAAGGTTCTATTATATTTAATAAATATTAAAACCCATTAACTATTAAAGAAGCTTAATATAAGATACTTAGGTCCCTTCTAAATTAAGAAATAAATTAGCAAGCTAGCCTACTATCTCTAGCTACCCCTATCTATGGCCTATATACATCTAGTATTTTACGTAAATCTACTAGAGCTATAGTATAGACTACTACCAGAAAAGAACTTCCATTTAGGCCCAATTAAACACCCTAAAGTAGTGGGTGAGTGGTATAAGGTTAAAGCTATACTATGCTATAAGTCTGTTAAGAACAAGCTTTAATATAAAGTTAAATAGCTAGGCTAGCCCGCTAAGGACTCTATATAGGAACTAGAGGATTACCTTAATTATTATAAAGATATTCTAAAAGAATATTAGGACCAAGGTCCATAATCTATAAATTATAAAAAGCGCTCTAATACTATAGTGTTATTACAACCTATAAAGAAAGCTTATAGTAGGCTAAGAGAGGCCCTAAAGAGTAAATAGATTAAATTGGATATAGAATAAACAAGCTCCAGAAACTATAAGGATTAATTAGGGCTACGGCCTAAGGCAGAATAGGTCCTTGGCCTTTTTATATATATAATATAGAATTAATAGGGTATTTTACTAGAATTATATTCCTATTTATTAGTCTATATTAGGAATAGTGTTCCTATACCTTCCTAAATGCTTTATAAGGCCTTCCCAATTGCTACTATATATAAGAATTAATCCTAAATACCTAAATTAAAAGCTACTATGCCTTATCCCTAGGTATAGGATTAGTATCCATTGGCCTACTAAGTAATAGCTAATGGGAATAAGATCTAGATCTAGATCCCTTAATAGGAGTATAGGCAGGCATAAAAACAGGGGTAGGCTAATAAGGTATAGATAGAGCAGAGATCCTTAAACGCTTAATACTAATATTAGGCCTAAACCAGTACTAATAAAGTTCTTAAGGTGTAAGCTTATAGTTAATAAAGACATGCTTAAGCCTAGAATAAACAGAGATGTTAGCTGGCTAGTAAAAACCAGAACCACTAAGACCTTACTACAGCAATTATTAATTACCTATCTACTAGGTACCTAAAGGGTAACCTACCTAATACTGTATTATATTCTGCTCTTTTAAAACTTAATGCGTATATATAAACTCCTTCTTATAGTAAACAGTAACCTTCTTTTTATTACCCCCATCCTTTACCCTATCCTTAGTATACCAACCTTGCTCCCTTATTAGGCATTACTAGCTAGCTTACTAGGAATTATAGGCGGTATAGATAGCTATAGCATAGTCTTAAATTCAACCTAGATATTTAGCATTAGCGCTAGAATAAAAGAGAGCCCAGGTAATATAGTAGTTAAGGACATTAAAGAATCATTGCCACTTAGGCCTAGGCTATATTAAAGCCTAAAGTTAGCAATAGAAACCTATTAAGGATAGAAAAGCTTACCTTAATATAACTACCGCTTTTAGTACGCATGCATTAATTATAAAGACTAAAGGTGTTAGACCTTATATAGTAGGTCTTATTATAAGCATCTAGAATCTTCTTATTAGACTTCTGGTCTTTTAAGGACGTATATATAAAGTTATTTAGGTAGGACCAGTACTAGTTGTGGGTTAGTAGAGGTTAGGGTTCTATATATAGTGGTAGGGCTAGAATACACTGTGAAATTAGATTAGAAGAGCAGTTAGTAGAAGAATGAAGAGGCATATTAAATTAATAATAGAAAAAAAGAAAATCTTAATAATATATTAAAGATATGTCTAAATTTAGACAAAGGGCGATAATAGGAAGTAAGGTATTAAAGAAAAGGAGCAGCTTAATAAGTAAGGTATCTCTATACTTTACCTCCTAATACCCTTCTAGTAAATAGCCATAACCTTACCAATATAACTCCATTATAATAGCGTAATTTAGAAGGAAGGAAACACGCGTATAAGCCATTTAGTTATTACTTCCTTATAAAAACTAATTACGCGGCCAGGGAAGGCAATTAAGACGTTAATTACAGACGTATATAGGTAAAATTATACCTAAAACAATACTATGGTATTAAAGAATAACGTTATAGACATTCTTAATAAATTATATAATAGCTAAAGGCGCTATTGCGAAGTGTCCCTTCTATTTACTAGGTAGTAAAACTACACCAAATATATAGTATAGAACTAACAAGAAAGAATTATAGATTAATATCTTAAAGGTTAAAGACGATGGCAAGCTAAGGCTCTATATATTAAATCCCATATTAAAAGGTCTTATAGAACCATATTAGGAACACCAAATTGCCTATAATATTTATAATTAATTGCAGACTAGTATAAAGGCTTAGAAGTAGAGTTGTATAAAAATCCTTAGGTTAGCCTAGGTAGTCACTAGCATATTTCTGGTAGGCTTTTAAGGGGTCTTCTAGTAATCCTTATATCTTTTCTCCAGTTATGTTTTTTCCTTATTAAGGGTTTCAGGAGTTTAAAGCAGGGGTTAAATAGATAGATAATATACAGCGGCATACTAATATCTCCCTAATATCTCTCTAAACCCCTTTTAGGACGAGCCCTTATAATCTCCCTACTATAAGGTAATAGCGATTGGGGGCTAACCGTAAGAAGGGGGGGGGGCGATATAAGGGATATTATTGCGGATACCTTGGGTTGCCTTTAGGACAACCTCCGGACGCCCCTTAGATGGTCGCTGGTTACGTGCCGGAGGCACGTGCCTGTAGTATATAGTCTCCACGATCCCAGAGGCCTTACCTCCTTAAGGATTCGTCTCTCTTACCAATCTATCCTGTTCTATAATTGTGTCCTTATAGCCCCCTGTCTACAAAGTCCCCTTATATATATTAACTAACTAGCTTCTTTTAACTCTTCCCCAAGTAGTTATAACATTATACTTAAGCTGTCCGTAACAATTTCAGCCTTTCTATATACTTAATAGTACTATTTTTAATAAAAGTGTTACGGATCTATTGGCAATATTATCTTATAAATACTACAAGAGACACTTATATGGAAAACATCACTCCTATCCTATATATTAATTTTAGTATTAGTAAGCCGCTTAAAGCCACTATAAAATCTTTTTGTAAAATTTAATACTAATAATTGGACAGGGTTAAGAGAGATTTATTCTTTTGAGGTTTTAATATAGAAGCGAATAAAATCCTTAATAGTCGCTAGGTTAGGAGCTTACGCTTCTTTAGTAAGGCACTCCCCCTTATTATTACTATCTACTACTATCTATCTATTTTTCTAAAGTTAGTATAGTTTTTAAATATGTTTTATAGTCTACCTACTCCTTATATAGGATTAAAGCCTAGTCTTAAAGTTCTTTAGTTACTTTAATATATTTGTTTTTATCCTTTACAGAATCCTTCTCTTAGTAAGCTCCCCTTTAGTAGCCGTTATCTATAGCACGTGCTTAGCGCTTATAGGCGGTAGGTTTCTATTTAGCTATAGACGGCTAAGGCTATAGCTATATAATGTAACATAAACTAGAATATAAAAGGATTATTAATAAAGATTGCGTAGGAAGTAATAGAGAGGAGTAAATATAGCTAGAGGCTATATATAATATTTTAAAGGAAAAAATAGAAAAGTTATAGACCCCCTTTTTTAGGATCCTTTTCTCTATAGTCTAAATTAGCGCTTTAAAAGGAGGTCGGTTTAGGCTATAGGGTAAGGCTAGGTAATAGCAAGTAGGCAGTAGGTAAGTAACTATATAATAAGTTATATATAAGTAAGCAAGGGTAAGTAAGAATAAGTAAGAGTAAGCATTGTTACCTATACTTAGGTATTATATTACTTAACTTACCTAGCTTACCCCATTAAAGCGGCACCGCCCTATTTTTAGCAGTATCTAAGGTCTTATAAAAAAACCATACTTTAAAGTACCTAGGTAGCTACCTTAATTTTTTTACCCTTTTTTATATTTTCCCTTTTTAGGAAGATACTAAAATAATAGCTAGTAGATAACTATTGCCAAAACTAGATAACTGTTACTAAAGCTAAATAACTATTACTAGAGCTAGATAACCTTCGCTAGAGCTAAATAACTGTTACTAAAGCTAGATAACCATTGCTAGAGCTAAATAACCGTCGCTAAAGCTAGACAACTGTCGCTAACGCTAGACAACTATTATTAGAGCTAAATAACCGTTATTAAAGCTAGATAACTATTACTAGAGCTAAACAACTATTACTAAAGCTAAATAACCGTTACTAAAGCTAGATAACTATTGCTAAAGCTAGATAACTGTTGCTAGAGCTAGATAACTATTACTAGGGCTAAACAACCTTTGCTAGAGCTAGATAACTATTACTAAAGCTAAATAACCATTACTAAAGCTAAATAACCGTTACTAGAGCTAAACAACTATTGCTAAAGCTAGATAACTGTTACTAGAGCTAAATAACTGTTGCTAAAGCTAGATAATTATTAATAGAGCTAGATAACCATTGCTAGAGCTAGATAACTATTACTAAAGCTAGACAACTGTCACTAAAGCCAAATAACTATTACTAGAGCTAGATAATTGTTGCTAAAGCTAAATAACTGTTACCAGAGCTAAATAACCGTTACTAGAGCTAGATAACCATTACTAGAGCCAGATAACTGTTACTAGAGCTAGATAACCATTACTAAAGCTAGATAACCATTACTAGAGCTAGATAACCATTACTAGAGCTAGATAACTATTGCTAGAGCTATATAACCGCTACTAAAGCTAAATAATAATCGTTTAAATAACTAGCCAGAAACACTATAACCGATTTAATTAATTAATTAAATTAAGGTAGTATAGACAAGTAGGCATAAATAGGTAGGTATAAATGGGTAGGTATTAGCGACTTAGTCAATTAAGATATAAGCACGGCAAGAGGGATGCGCAAGCCTATACAATTAGATTGTCTATAAATAAGGATCCAAAGCTAGAGAAAGGAAAGGAGAAGAAGGGCAGCGCTGCTTAAAGTTTTATACGATCCTCAAGTTATGTAACTTGGCGTCTACCATAATCCACCGTCTTCCACTAGCGCCGTAATATTACCCCCCCCCCCCTTCTAAAAAAGCCTGCCCTTAGGCTTTATATGTCCGTATTACCCCCACGGGGCATTCTTATCTTTATGCTCTATTAGTAATTTATTGTCTTTACTATACAAGCACTCTATCTACTTATTTAAGTACTTTGGCGGTCTAGGTTTATTAGGGTAACAGCTATAGAACTCTTATAACTTATAGGGGCTACCTATAAAATTCTATATAGGGTACTAGGTAGGGTCTGGATTATATCCTTTTTAACTTATGCGGTACTTTAGTATTCCTTATATAAGTTTATAGGCCAGTATTTCTTTAATTTCCTATTTGTTGTCGCTATTAACTTAAATCGGTAGGGGCGGTTTATTCTTTTGTCTAGGTAATAGGTTATTTACAGCTTTCCAAAGCTTATCTAGTAAGAATTTAGGGTAGACCTTAATTGAATCTAAAAGCTTTACTTTATATAAGTTGCCTCTCTTCTTAAGAACCTTATATAGTCCTGCTATCTAATAGTCTAGCTTATAGCTAGGTCGTTCTGTCTTTTAGTTCTTTATTATAACCCAAATCTTATTGCCTATAGTAAAGTTAGGCTTACGCCTATGCTTATTTACCTGCTATTCTATTAATTTCTAGGCCTTTTTTAGGTTCGTGCGGGCTACTTTCTAGGCTTCTTCTAAGTATTTAGCGTAATGCTGGGCTTCCTTATAAAATAGTTTTTCGTATATAGTCCGCGGCCGCTTTATTCTTTCCTAGTTAAAGCTTATATAGGGTAAATATCCTATTTCTAGCTAGATAGGTGCAAATCCTATAAAGTTATAGGGTAGGGTGGCCTAGGCGTAGTCTATTAGAGGTAGTAGTTTAGCCTAATTATCCTAAAAGTAGTTAATAAAGGGTCGGAGTCTCTGGTCTAAATACTAGTTTATAATCTCCGTCTGGCCGTCTATCTAGGGGTAGTATACCATAGAAAGCTTTAGCTTAATTTCTAGGATCTAGGTAAACTTATTCCAAAAAACTAATATAAACTATAGTCTATAGTCGGACACGATAGTATCTAGTAGTCCGTAAATTCGGTAGACGTAGTAGACGTATAGTTAGGCTGTCTCTTTTGCATTAATATTCTTATAATAAGGGATTAAGAACGGGCGCTTGCTAAAGCGGTTAACTATAACCATAGCTATATTATATCCATTACGGTCTATAGGTAGCTTATAAAAATTTATAAAGATATATTACTAGGGGCGCTCTGGTATTAGGAGTGGTTTTAATAGTCCTAGGGTCTTATCTTATAGAATTATAGATCTACAGCAGCTGTCGCAGTTCTGTATATAACAGTTAATATCTATAACTATTTTAGGCTAGTAGTAGCGGTCACCTATAATCCTACAGGTCTTATTTTTTTCTAGGGTAGGCCGTAGAGACCTAGGTATATACTTTAGCAATAAACTAAGCCCATAAGTTCTGTTCCTCTGCTACTACTGTGGTGGTGTAGATTGGACGTCGCCTACTGTCTTGGCATTTTCCTGTATTTATGGAGCCTTCGGCTTCCCTCCTTCTTGATTATCACGAACCTACCGGAATACATTCTTTTCTTTCCTTTCTTACA
>Ga0307507_10003295_pt1 | contig 31712 bp, 9 predicted proteins | sample 7_EM_MG_FD_207223 | JGI IMG/M metagenome (GOLD analysis project Ga0307507, IMG submission 207223) | Populus trichocarpa ectomycorrhiza microbial communities from riparian zone in the Pacific Northwest, United States - 7_EM | ecosystem: Host-associated > Plants > Roots > Unclassified | place... | reverse complement strand
TTTAATCTGGAGGTCTGAGTTCCAGACCCCATCCAGTTGCAATCTGAAGCCTCCAGCTTGCACATGCCCGTGCTTTTATAAAGCCACAAACGCGTACCAAATGAGGAAGGAACGCGTCCTTTTCTGCTGGACTTTCAGTTTAGATCTGATCTGAAGTTTTGCAACTGAACGCAGCCTAATTCAACTTTTGGAACTAGCTAAGTTTATTAGATTTAGCGGAATATACGTCCTCCGCCCTAATATACTACTTTATCCTAAATACGGGAACTAGCGAGCCTAGGCTAAAAATGTTTAAATCTAACAAATTATTTATACAATTTAAGCAGTACTACGGTCTTGTAGAGGATAGCTATGGCTGGTATAATAACGGGAAAGTGTTATTAAATTTAATTAAGAATGAGGAGCAGTATATAAGGTTTGTAATATATGCTCTAGACTCTAGTATAGAGGAGCTAGTAGAGTTTTTAGTAGGAGATTAGGAGTAGGACTTTCCACACTCTCCTATAGGATAACTGCGGCTTTTTTATTATGTATACTAGCTCTTAATCTACCTTTCTTTTAGCCTATATCTACTACTCTTAGTAGCTACTTTTTAGTTATATATATGTACTATACTAGTAGTATATTATTGCCATAGGGAGAGTAGGAAAGGTTTTATACTTTTAGAATATATTATAAGACAAGTAGGATATTGTATTAAATTGTTTAAAATAATATAATAGATTATATAAAGAAGTGTATATAATTTGTCTTGCTAGCCTTATAAACAGCTTTAAAGTAGCCTTTGTTTATTATCTAAACTGTGCTATTAGTATAAAAGAGGTAGATGGCTCTAAATATAATTATGGTTGCCAAATGCGCAGGTTATGCGTAGGCTGCGCGCAGTTTGCGTGTCAAATGAACTCGATATAGGCTGGTTTGTCAAGTTGGTTAATGCCCTTAATAGCCCGCTAACGACGCCAACTTTTAGCAGCTGAGGTCATTTACAAGGTACAATATTTTCCTAATATAGTTAATATAAAATCTTAAACCTCCTCCTAGCTTTTTAATAAATAGTATAGGTAAGGCAAATAGAGATTAACTAGGGTAAATAAATCCTTTTTCCAGATGCTTATTAAGGTATTATTATATTATAAGCAGTTCTTCTTATAATATACTATATAGCGGACCGAACTTTAGTATTATACCCAGCTTAAGTTCTATTTTAAAATTGTACTTATTTTAATATGGGGCTAGTTAGTCTATAAATTATTTTTTAAACTTATTAATTAGGTCGTAGTACTCTTTAGGTATAAGAGGTTAAGAATTAATATACTGTTTTAGTTCTAGTGCTTTCTTAATATCTTTTATAGTTATAGTAAAGATTTTATAATCTTGTCTTTTTACTAATAAAATAAAAAGTGCGGCCTATATTATACAAAATTTAAGGGATTTTAATAAAATATCTTCGCATTCCTTATTATAATTAGCAGTTATAGCTTTATTGTTTTAGCTTAAGGTTCATAGCAAGGGCAATTTATATTATGTTAATTTTAAATAGTTGTATACATATTTATAGGGCAAATGGTTTTTTAAGTAATAACTTTAGTAGTAAGTTATATAGAACTTTAGTGTTTCTTTAACCCACTAATTAAGGGGTTGTGTTGTTTTAGCTATCTATATCTAAGTATAACTTTATATTACTTTAAGGGTATTACAAATAGGGAGATATATTTAAGGTATTTACCTATCCGCATTTTTACTAGGGCGTAGTACATTATTTCGCCATATATTAAGGGTTTGCTATTAAAGCCTTATAGGCCTTAGGGCTTATTAAGTTTCTTTAAATTTAGGCGTTAAGTTTTCGTATAGTTTATATTAATAAAGCCTATACTAATAGCTCCGCTATCTATTAGGATTTATACCTTCTTCTATTTTTTAAGTGTTTAAATTTCGCTAAGTATATTAAGGGAGTTATGCTGTATATTAGCGCTAGAAGAGCCTAAACACTTATACTCTTCCACTTTTTATCTTAAGGCGCGACTTGGCCTTAAAATAATTTGTTTTCCAAGTTAACTAAAGGCAAAATACTTTATAGCGACCAAATATAATTTATAAAGCGGGTATAATTTAAGGAACGGGAGGGACTACGGCAGACTTTTTTAAAAGGGTAAGTTCGGCAATGCTTTTAAATATATCCTTTTTTACCATATCTAAAGTATTCTCCATTTATAGCTTAAGTTCTTTATTTGTTGGTTTCTAAAGGTATATAGAATTAAGCGGCGTCAAGATCTATAGGGTTATACGTAGGGCTTTAGGGTTTTAGAGACAGATCGCGCTTTAGGGTATATACTAGTTTTATAGAGTTCTAAACGCGAGGTGTAGTTAACTTTAGAGAATAAGTCTATTTATTATATTAAAGGTCCTTATTAATTCGTTAATATATTATAGCAAATTTAAATAGGTTTTTTGGTAGTTCTCTACTGTTATAATGACGAAGTATTATATGCAAACACTAGATAAACAAGCATCAGATTCGTGGAATTGATAGCTATATATGGCTGTCGTAGAGACTTAAGAGGATTGCTAGAGAGCTTAACAGGAATGCAACTGCGGCTAAATCTATATAGGGGCAATTGGGGCGGATAAACTATCTGCCAAGCAATATTAAACAAGGAAAGAAAAGCTACGCGTCTAGCGTAGCGCGTGTCGCGGGCAGTCCCGTGACAGTACCCGCCCTCTAGGGGGTCGCAGATCTAATAAGGCAGAGCTAGGAGAAAGGAAGAGAAAGGGAAAGAAGAGGAAGAAGAGAATCTAGTAGGTAGCAGTACGGTACCAGCGACAAGGTCGTTAAGGTGGCAGTACAATGCCAGTAACTAGGTCGTTAGGGTCTGGTATAGCAGTAGGGTGCAAGCCATCTGGAGTTTAGGGTAGTAGTAGGGTGCAAGCCGTCTGGAGTCTGGGGTAGTAGTAGGGTGCAAGCCGTCTGAAATCTGGGGTAGCAGTAGGGTACAAGCCGTCTGAAATCTGGGCTGGTAGTAGTATAATGTAAGCAACTAGATCTAGAGCTCCTGCTAAAGCTACCTATTAGCAGGAGAAGGGTCTAGGGTGTCTAGTCTAGGTAGCAGTACAATACAAGCAAAAGGTTGTGCGGTAGTAGTATAGCGCCAGCAACAGAGTCGGGGTAGTAGTACAGTGCTAGCAACTAATTAAGCAGTAGCAGTACGGTGCCAGCGTCAGAGTTATGTAGTGGCAGTATAGTGCCAGAAATATATCTAAGGTAGTAGTACAGTGCTAGCAATGTGTCTGGAGGTAGTAGTATAATGCAAGTGACGTGTTTAGGTAGTAGTATAATGCAAGTGATCTAAATCTAGGGTAGCAGTATAGTGCTAACGATTTAGATCTAGGGGTAGTAGTATAGTGCTAGTAATCTAGATCTAGGGTAGCAGTATAGTACTATCAATTTGGATCTAGGGTAGTAGTACAGTACTAGCAACTAGTATTAGGGGTCTAGGGAGCACAGCTCTACCTAGTCGCGTAGTAGCAGTATGACGCTAGTAATAGGATTGGGGTTTAGGGAGTATAGCTCTACCTAATTGCAACTGTGCGGTAGCAGTATAATACTGGTAATAGAGTCTGGAGTAGTAGTATAATACTAGTAATAGGGTTAGGGTTTAGCGGGTCTAGCAGGTTCAGGAGGAAGGCTAGGTTTAAAAGAGAAAAAAGAAAAAAATCTAAACTAGATACATTAAAGACTTTATATAAAGAGTCCATAATAGCTTTACGCTATTATTAACATCTAGCTAAATAGGGCGAGCAATCCTAATATTATAATAATAAAGTATTATATACAAACACTAGATAAATAAGTATTAGATTTATGGAATTAATAGCTATATATAGCTGTTGTGGAGACTTAAGAGGATTGCTAGAGAGCTTAATAGGAATACAACTGCGGCTAAATCTATATAGGGGCAATTGGGGCGGATAAACTATCTGCCAAGCGATATTAAATAAGGAAAGGAAAGCTACGCATCTAGCGTAGCGCGTGTCGCGGGCAGTCCTATAACATCTACCTACTAACTAGGCTCTAATCTTATCTAAAATAGCTTATTAAAGGGCAGTAACTCTAGCGGCTTTATTCCAATCTAGCTCGCTAATAAGGCCTAAAAATTCTAAAAAGAAGCTAGTAAAGTCTTGGTTCCATTATTATAGGTTTTTAAGTTTAATAACAGCTATATATTTACAGCTGGCGTTATTATATATTTGTTCTAGTAGAGAAATAAATATTTTAAAATTAATAAAGGTGCCGTTATAGAAGAATAGATCTATAGTATATATAGCGTCTTTATTTAAATAAGATATTCTATAGCTGTCACAGAGTGAGTACAAGTGGTGATAATATATAGCGAAGTAGATATTATTAAGCTATATACATGAACTGTGTAATAAAGTCAAGACGTTGCGTAAGGAGAGAAGGTAAGGAAACGGGAAGAAAGGGTATATATCGCTAGTTTGGTTGCTTGGTCGACACGTACACAGAGCAGAATAGGATTTGAGTAGCGGTCCTGGCAGAACTTGGCAGGATTTGGTGGACTTGGCAGAATATAGCAGAATGCAGCAGATTACTATTAGATTGCCGTAGATTACCGTTAAATTGCCGTTTTATGGTCGGTCTCTTCTTGCTGCGTAGGTGGAAACAGGTGGACGTGTGTAAGGTATTACGGAGGAGTCCCATAATAGTACCCCCCCTTTAAACTCGAGCTTCTGCGAGATGGGGCTGAGGTAGTTCTGGGTAAAGTTCGTGAAAGTCTTCTACGGCTTATATAAGTCCTATAGAGTTAACGGGTTCCTATAAGGGCTTAGTAAAGCCTCTCTATTTTATAAGATATATATATTTGCGTTTCCGTTTGTCATACTTAATGTCGTCAACTCTTTTAACAAGGTATTTATCCTCACCATCCACTTTAACTAGTAGGGGAGAGTCTTAGATCTATCCAGGTAGGGCGTCTAATATAGGGGCGGCAGGGCGGAGGACTAACGTATAGAATACGGGGTAGATTTTAACCGTATTAGGGAGCTTTAGTTAGTAGGCATAAGGAGAGACAACTTTTTCAACCTTATAAGGGCCAGCGTTCTTCCAGTTAAGTTTTTTAGTAGGTTGTTTCGTGTTTAGATTTCTTACGTTTAGCTAAATAAAGTTACTAATTTAGTAAGCTAGTGCTAGGGTTTAGTTCTTATTTGCTACGGCTTTATAGACAGACTAGGCCTATATTATTTTATTAGTAAGGAACTCTTATAGTTCTTCCATCTTCTTTACGAATTCGTTTGCTTCTGCAACTTATAAGGCCTAATAAGCTAGGCGAGGAATATTACTAAAGGGTTTAAAACCCATTCGCGGGTGCTAGCCGTAATTAGCTAGGAATAGGAAGACCTTTGTAGTTTCTAAGATAGAGTTATTTGCAGTAAACTTGGTAAATGCAAGCCAGTCTATCCAGTCGTCCTATAAATACGACGTGTATATCCAAATATACTGTTCCATTATAGCATTTGCACGTTCCATTTGACCGTCCATTTCTGGGTAATATGCTGTAGACAACAGCGCTTTAATACGGAGTTAGGTAGTTAGTTCTTCCTAAAACACTAAGATAAACTAGCGGCCTCTATTAGAGACAATTATTTTGGGAAGTTTATGGAGTTTCTATATATAATCCAGGAACAGTTGGGCGACAGTAGGTGTTAATATATTAGGGCAGGCGATTAAGTGTCTTATTTTGGATAGTTAGTCTATAACTACCATAATATTCGCACAGCCTTTACTTATAGGGAGATTAACAATGAAGTTAATTAAGATATCCTTCCATCTTTAGTCCGGAATAGGCAGTGGCTTTAGAAAGCCGTTATACTTCTTATACAAGGCTTTGGCTTGTCGGTAGGTGTAATAGCTAGAGACATACCTTTGTGTTATATTATACATATTTGGCTAGTAGTACTCCTATTAAAGTAGCTCTAGGGTTTTTCCTCGGCCTAGGTGGCTGGCTACTAGTAGATTATATACATATTTAAGGAGCTTAAGCTTAAGTTTATTATAGTTAGGTATAACTAGGCGGTTCTAGTAGTATAAGCGTTCTCCGCGAGCTTTATATTTACTTAGAGAGATCTTTTTAGAGCGTCTAACGCTATCTTAAATTAACTTAAGTGTCTCTTGGATAAACTTGTTATTTAGGTATTCGTTAACTATAATCTACTCAATTAATCAATTAGTTATTTTAAGGACGTATACCATAAGGTCTTTAGCTAGGGGATTAAATAATTTAGGGCAAAGCAGCATTTAATTACGGTAGGCGCGCGCTTCTTCCTATACTGTTATGTCTTGTAAACGTCAAGTTAGGGCATTAGGTTTTTAACCTTAAACGCCTAGGCAGTACGTAATTAAGAATTAGAAACAAAACAGATATTCTAACTAGCGGGCTTAATAATAACTTAGCTGTTTTATGGTTATAAAGTACTGTAGATTCTTATAGTCGCTAAGAACCTTAATTGGAAATCCGGCGCCTTCTAGTTTAGGTTGCCATTGTTCAAAATATCTAATAATAGCCAACAATTCCTTATCGTAGATCTCGTAGTTATATTTGGCTAGACTTAATCATTTTAAGAAGTATACTACTAGATACAGTACTCCTTCCTTATTATACTAAGACAGAATGCCTCTAGTAACGTAGTTAGATAAATTAGCTTCTACAACACTCTTTCAGTTTGGGTTAAAGTGTTGGAGTATAGGTGTGGTGGTAAACATAACTTTTAGATAGGCAAAGGCCTTCTTACATTCCTTATTAAAGATAAAGGCTTTATCCTTTTATATTAGAGCTATAAGAGGTAAAACTAGGGCGGAGAAGTTATTAATAAACTATTAGTAGAAATTAGCAAATCCTATAAAGGCTCTTACATCCTTGATGTTCTTAGGTTCTTACCAGTTTACAATTACTTTAATCTTCTTTAGGTCCATTTATATACCGTCTATAGAGATAATAAGTCCAAGGTATAGAACTTCCGTTTTATAGAACTCGCATTTATCTATATCTAATTATAGTCTAGCTCTACGTAGGGCTTCTAGGACAAGGTTAACGTATTTCTTATATTTAGCTAGGTTATTACTATATACCAGAATATCGTTAATATAAGCAGTACAGAAAACATCTAGGTAAGGTTGTAAGGTATTATTTACAAAGTATTAGAATAAACTTGGGGCATTTATAAGGCCGAACGGCGTTACTAAGTATTCAAACAGTCTATATCTAGTACGGAATACGGTAAGCCATTTATCTCCTTTTGTGATATAGAGGCGGTTAAATGCGTAGATAAGGTCGAGTTTTGTATAGTAGTAAGCCTTACTTAATCGGTTCAGTGTCTCTTAAATTAACGGGAGCGGGTACCGATTCTTAATAGTAATAATGTTAAGAGCTTAGTAGTCCACATAGAAGCGTAAACTGCCGCTAGGTTTCTTAACAAAGATTACAGGTACAGCTATAGGTAAAGAGCTTACTCTAATAAATCCTTTACTTAGGTGTTCGTCTAAGTACTTCCGCAGCACTTAGAGTTCGTTTTAGGACATTCCGTATAAGGGTCCAAATCCTAGCTGTTTTCCTTCTTTAAGTACGATCTTATGGTTATATGGTTAGTGTTCTACTAGTTTATCAGCTTCCTTTCGTGAAAATACTTCCAGGTTGTTATAGTGGCATACTAGTACTTTCGTAGCAGGGTTGGTATGTTTTTTTAGTACTAAGGCCTTTTTAATATTGGCCATTATAACAGCGAAGATTGTATATTTAGGTTTCTTGGCGAGTTGTACTAATAGGGTAGCTCTAATTATATAGATATCTAAGGTATTAAGCAAACTTAGATTGTCCTTAGTTTCTTATATAGTTTCTTATTTAGGTTTAAGTTTAGTATTAGGTACGGAGTTAGTATTAGATTTAGGTTTGGGTTCTTTAAGTATCCTTTTTATAGTAGAGTACCAGTTCTTCTGGTACTTTTATATATTAAGCTTAAGCTTCTACTTGGTTTAGGGTGTAGCAGTTAGAGTTAATTTATATAGTTATATATTATTTCCGGGTTTTTAGTAGACGTTAGTGGAAATCTTAAACTGGTAAATCTTGGTAGATTTTCTAGATTTTGGTTTAGGGTCTAAGCAGCAGGTCGTAAGACACTTCTGCTTATAACGGGAGGCGGTAAATAGAAGCTTAAGGTTGTCCCAATTAATGGTTACCTTATATAGCTTTATCTAGGGTTGTTTAAGGATTACTAAGTGACCTAGGGTGGTAATGAAAAGCCTAATTAGTTCTTTATGGTTTAGGTATTAGAGTCTTAGGAATACTACATAGGTAATACAGCCTAAGATAGTACGTTTACCATTAAATCTAAATACGTCAATATGCCGGTCAAGGGGGGTTAGAGTAAAACCATTATTTTATATAAAGATCTTATTAATAAATCCTATGCCGCTGGCTCCTATATTGATTAGGACTTAAGTATTAACCTATTAATCATTCTGCTGAAGACGACAGTTAACGGTTATGCTGTAATCCTAAGAGTTAGAGTTTATAACATCTAAAGCATTTAACGAGATCCTAAGGCAGCGCCGTCCTAGAGAGCGACTTAGCTCTAGGACCTTCCTTTTAGAGGCAATTGGGGTGGAGTTCTTATAGCATATCAGTTATAGCTTCGTCCTCGTGAGTAATACTTACTAGATGCGGGGCTGGAACCAGGTAGAGATTAGGAACGGTAACTAGAGGATTAATGTAGTAAACGGCTGCTAGTATTGGCTGTTTATAATTTGCGTTAGGGTAGGGGGACGGAGTAGTAGTTAAAGAGGTAGAAGCTACTTCTATACTTAAAACAGAGGCCTAGCTTAGTATGTCGTTCTCATTTAGAGGACCCTAGTGGGGCGTATCCTAGGGTTCCAGTGTCGATATCCATAGCGTTAGGGTGCTTAGGCTGAGATAATAGCTTAGTAAACATTTATGGGGTTATTATATTGTATTAAGAAGCGGACTTCGGTGTTAAACGTAGTATATTATTATACCGTTTATTAATAATGTTTGCGCAGGCGTTAAGGGCTCCCGGTAGGTCTATACCTATTAGAGAGGTTTTTAGTTTAGGACTTAGGGATTTAATAAGGCTGTTAATTAGTGTGAAGTTGTTCTAGCCTATTTCTTTTATATAACGGTTAAATTTGGAGAAGTATACTAGAAAGCTTTTTATTCCTTAAGTTATATAGTTTATCTTTCTCTAAGCAGTAGCTTGGCGGTTCGGGTCACCATATATAGCTTTAAGAAGTACAATTAGGCTTAGTACTAAGTTCGGTTAAAAAGGTTTAATAAGGTTAGCTATATCTCCTCCTAGTTAACTTAAGGCATAACAAAGTCGGTTGGCTTTAGTTAGGTAGCAGTTAACGTTACCAGTTAGCTTATTTTTAAGCCGGCTTAGGAATAATTAGAGTTCTTGTCGTTTACTAGTAAATATTGGAGGGTCTAGTAATCGTTTAGATTGTTATGGTGTAGTAGTCAGTTCTACTAGTAGGATGACTATTGCTAGTTTAGGGCTCGCGTTCCGCGTATTAGCTTCTAGTAATAGTAACCAGTCTTAAGGGCTTAGTATAGACATCTTAAGGGTGCGGATTTCTTCTTAGAGGGCCTTAATTGTTTTCTAGTGCCATGCTTCTTGTTCGGCTTGCTATTAAGCTATAGCAGCTTGGTTTTGTGCGAGGGCGTCTATAAAGGACTTTTATATATCTGCCAATTGTTCCTAGAGTGCGGACATAATGTTGGCGGCCGTTATAGGGGCTTTGAGGTCGTTCTGCATTTTAAATAGGGCGGGGCGGAGTGTAGGTTTTAACGTAATATAGTGTCACGGAGTAAGTACAAGTGGTGATAATATATAGCGAAGTAGATATTATTAAGCTATATACATAAACTATATAATGAAGTCAAGACGTTGCGTAAGGAGAGAAGGTAAGGAAACGGGAAGAAAGGGTATATATTGCTAGTTTAGTTGCTTGGTCGACATATATATGGAGCAGAATAGGATTCAAGTAGCGGTCCTAGTAGAACTTGGCAGGATTTGGTGGACTTGGCAGAATATGGCAGAATGCGGCAGATTGCCGTTAGATTGCCGTAGATTACCGTCAGATTGCCGTCTCGTGGTCGGTCTCTTCTTGCTACATAGGTGGAAACAGGTGGACATGTGTAAGGTGTTACAGAGGAGTCCCGTGACAATAGCTAACCTTACTAGCTTTAATAGGGTATTAGTTATAATTTATTAAGAGTTTAAGACAGAGCTTAGTTATAAAGGGATATAGGTTATTTTAATTTCTATTAAACATTAGAGGATTAGGGAGCTTTTTAGATTTTATAGCGGGTATTAAATTTGTTATAGATATAGGTTAAGCTACTATTACTAGCTTGGTATTCATATTTAATAGGCTAGGTTTAGGTACTAATATTTTAATCTTGATTACGGGTATTGTTGTTAGGATTTATAATATAAGTGCCTTAACGTTATAGAGTTCTTTATAGAGTGCTTCTATTAATTACTAATACTAGGCTTTTAGTATAGCCTGCTACTAAGCTAAGGCATCTATAAAGGACTATTGCATTATAGTTAACTGTTCCCTAACTAGGGATATAATACTTATGGTTATTAAAGGGGATTTGGGTTCGTTTGCTATTTTAATAGTAATTATTTTAATATAACATAATATAAGGGCGCAAAGAGGCTTTAGGGAAGATTTAAAGAAATAATATAAATTCTATTTAAATCTAAGGGTAAATAGCTCTTATAGAGTACAAGATATTGCGTAAGAAAGAAAAAGGAATAATAAGAGAATTGTATAATTAAACAGTTAGGGGTTTTAGTAATTGGTGCGTACGTATATATACATGCGGTCTTTAACGGACTTTAGTATTACAGCGCTAGTAGAAAACGGTGGATTATAGCGGACAATTACAGACAGTTATAGACAGTCGCAGATAGTTATAAACAGTTGTAGATAGTTGCAAACAATTGCAGACAGTTTTAGATAGTTATTTATTAAGTGTTTCACTAAGATATTCCTACTGTAACTGGGCTAGTCCCATTACAGTCGTCGCGTTATTTATAAGATAATTAATTAATAGAATAACTACTATACGCTTAAATCTCTACTAAGGCCCAGAGCGCCTAAAAAGTTTAATCAATATTAAAAGCGTCTGCTTATTTAAATTATATATAAGAATCCTTAAATTAATTATACAGCTCTTAAGTGCTAAGTTATAGGGTTTAACATTAAGCGCAAAACTTTATACTGTCTCCTTAAAAAACACTATATTATAAACTGGCGCGCCAAAAAGAGACTAAAGCTAATGCTAGCGGTGGCTTAATTAAGGCTTTATTAGGCTTAGAAGTATAAGGAAGTCCCTTAAAAAGATATTAAGTTTTCTAATAAATATTCTTATAAACGTAGCTCTGGAAAGAAGCTTATTTAGGTCTTCTATATATCTCTATAAAAGTAAAATTATAATTCTATCTCTTCGAACACGTGCATTTTTTTGTCAATTTTTTAATTGGTGGCTGCGGCTTAGGGGCCTGCAAATGGCGGGCTTGTTTTCCAGCTTTTATAAGCAGTTTTTACTATAAAAAGCAGGGAAAATAGCCCTAAATTTGCAAGCCCATAGTCCAACTAGCAAAAGTGCGTACTTATAAGAAGTAGGGCATAAGCTATATATATACATATAAGGTAAAAAAGCAAACGCTTGGGTAGGTAGGTAAATTAACAGCAGCTTTAATTAATGAGAACTAGCATATTTAAATTTAATTAGATAATATTGTTAATGCTTAAAGTTCTTTATATAGAGACTTTAAGCTATACGCTATAGGACACGTGACTTCCTATAGACCCTATTATCTATCTCTTTAAACACGTGTATTTTTTTGTTAATTTTTTAATTGGTGGCTATGGCTTAGGGGCCTATAAATAGCGGGCTTATTTTCCAGCTTTTATAAGCAGTTTTTACTATAAAAAGTAGGAAAAATAGCCCTAAATTTACAAGCCTATAGTCTAAGAAGAGTAAAGCGTGACCGTAGCTAAATGGGAGAAAAATATATATAGAGAGATATGTTTTAGGTGTTAGCCTTATACGTAAGGCTAAGTTAAAAAGAACGCTGGTAGAGTACCTAGTTAAAACCTTTATAAAAGGCGGAAGGCGTTAGCCTATAAGGTTAAATAATAAAGGCGGAAAGCATCTAATGTCTAGTAGCCTAGGCGTTAGACCTCTTTATTAGAGAAGCTGTGACCTATATACTATGCGGCTAAAATGCTATAAAGGTTCAGTCTTAATTTAAGTGTCTTTTGCGCGTATAAGGTGGAAAACGCCGCACTACTAAATGTAGTAAATAGTGGCGTAGAGGGAGCTTGGGGGTCTAGGAGAAAAAGCCTTTATAGTACTACTATAGGGCAAACCGCGTTAAAGGTTGCGGCTACTATAATTTAAATGCCCTACTTATCCTTATTAGTCTTACTCCATTTAAGATAGAAGGTAAAGTAATCTTTAGAGGGGCTAAACTATACGTCTAAGTAAGTAGCTTTAGTTATAGTAAATAATAGTTTAGACCGTTGCTTATTAGTATAGGAGATCTTACCTATATAGAGGCACCCTATAAAGGCAAGGCAGAAGGCGGCGTTAGTATTTACCCCTAGGATTAAGTTATTGCTAGTTGCGATCTTAGCAAGGATGCTATATAAGATTAGTAACTTTAGGGTAGATTCTTTTAGGTTAAGATTAAGGGAAGTTGCCCTATCTAGTATGTAACAAAATAACGCGTTCTTAAATACTATAACTAGAAGAATGCGGTTAATATATATAGAGCGGATCACGGTAAGGTATAAGTATAAGGTTTTTAAAGCTACCCTACCTATATGCGGGGAACTATTACTATATATCCTCTATACTACCTATTCTATAAAATTAGGTAACTAGGCTAGGTATAGCGCCATAGCCCTTATAGCGCAGAAGAACTCCCATAACTTTATACTTAAGGCGTACGTCTTGCGGGTATTAGGCTTAATGCTGTGCCATAAGAGGCTTAAAACTAAGTAAGATTGGCCTAATTAGGTAATAAAAGTAGGCGGCGGGCCTGGTAGGTTAATAAGCGAGCTTAAAGATAAGCTGTTAGCACTAAAAGATTAATTTAAGGATAGAGATTTTTAACTATGGTCTAGTTAAAGCAGGAGAGTGCGTTAGCTGGTATATTATCTTTAGATAAAATCTAGGAAGATTATAACTAGATATTAAATACGGCAGCCTAGACTAAGATTTATTAGAGGAGCAAATTGGTAGGGCCTTTAAGCACTATATTTTGCAGGCCTATAAGGGCGACTATATTGTCCATATAGACGTAAATAGATAAATATTGCTAGGTAGGGCTCCATTTTATAAATGCGTTAGTAATAGCGAGTACTTTAAGCACATTAATGTGGGCATAGAGGTGCTTAGAGGTAGAAGATACTATAAAGAGGTTATCTTATAGTAGTATAGAAGTATAAGGACGCCATTAACTATAAGGAGTAGAATGGGTCTTAGTAGAGGTATAGCCTAGGTAGCTATAAAAGAAGCTAGCGTAACCGTATTTAGATAAGGTATTTATAAAGAGATAGATCTAGGGGTAAGTAATATCCTCCTAAAAGAAGCGAACCCTATTTTAAAGCGCTAGGGCTTTACTCTACTAAGCTAAGTCAGAGATTACCGCCAGCGAGATAAGTAAGGTGCGGTAATTTACAAGAGAGAAAGCTATAATAAGGTTCTATAGCGATTTTAAATAAGATCGCCCCAACTAAATAACTTTTATAGCCTAAGTAAGGCTACCTCTAAGTTACTAGTACTGTTTAAGAGAAACTTGGGGCCTAAGGATAAAGAAGGTAAGTAGATTTTATAGTGCTATCTATTTAATAGGGCTAAGGAATAAGAAAAAAGTGTTAGTATTAATTTAATAGCCTAGTATATCTAACACCGTGCTATAGGAGTCTTTTATAGTATTAGGAGGGAAACTAAGTAGTATAATTATAAAGTTATATATATAAACTACTAGTATATAACTAGTGCCTAGGCGTAGGATAAATATAAAGTTATCTAAATAATAAACTAGCGTAAAGAAAGCGATAATTAAATAAAGGTGGCGTTTAAGAATCTAATATAGGGCTTCTATAAAAAGGTTAAAAAGAAAGGGCGTAGTAGCTAGACTAAAGGGGAGATAGTATTTAGTATATACTATCTTTTCCTACTTAAAACCCAGTAGGTGTTGGTCGGTAATAGTAACTAGGATATTCCAAAAAGCGTCTTTAAGATCACATTTAAGGATAACAGCTCCTCTCCTAGTAAGGAGGATAAGTGCTAAAATATTATCTACGGTGCTATAAGTAAGGGTAGAGTAGGCCTTTAAAATAGTGGCGTTAACGGAAAGACCTTGATAAGGCTTAGGTAAAGAGAGATTATAGATATAGCGGAAGGTTCTATCTAGCTTAGGTATAAGTCCTAAAGGGAAGTAGTAGATTACTTTAAGCGGATAAATAGTAATACGGCTAATGGGTAGATTAGTAGTAATTTTTATAATAATTACCCCTAGGTTAGCATTAAATGGGAGTTAATTTAAACATATATATACTAGCAATAAGGCAGTAACTCTAATCCATGCACTATATATTAGGATATCCTTAATTAAGGGGCTGAGATCTCTAGGGTATAGGAGTAGCTTATCCCTCTAGGCCAGTACGTTTAATAGCAACGGTAAAGTATAAAGTGGATACCTTAGGGTAAATACCTTAAATCTTAGTGTTAAGTTTAGGTATAGAGGGGATATAAATTATTATAGAGACCTTTTATAGTCTTTCTTAACGTAATTCCCTCTATATGCTTTATAGAGATATTAATAAGAATATAGCAATTTAAAGTACGGATAGCCTATATTCTAATTACCGCATACCTAACCCTATGGGGATAAGGTAGATATATCTACCTAAGGGCATTTAGATAATAAACCACTATAGGAAGGTAATGGGGCCAGGTATAGGGTGGCAAAATTGCAGTTAGCTACTTATAGTTTAATAGAAATGGCCTAATTAGTAGGGTTAGTTTAACTAAGCCTTATAGCTCTCTAGTGGACAACTAGGGCTAAATTAAGGACACTGTTTTAGATAAACTACATAGAGAAGCCTATAATAGCTTAGTGGAATTTTGCTATTACAATAGCTAAGGGGGTTAATATAGCCTAGAGGGTTTAGATAATAATACCGTAGTTAGTAAAGCCCTTAAGCCAAATACCTATAGAGGAGAAGTCCTTTCTAGAGCCCTTGCTAGAGGCAATAACTCTTCTATTTGCCGTTAACTCTATCCAATTAGAGTTAATTCGGAGTTAATCTCTACTATGTTAATTATAGTAGGGTTCTTCTTAATGGCGGCAAGCCAAGCCTGGTGTATTTCTTCTGTAGCCAACTTTGCTTAGGCTATAGAAGCAGCAAGTGCTTTAAGGGTAGCCTGGTTTAAAGCTGCCTTATAAGCGCGCTCCTACTTACGGTCTTTTAGCTCTTATTTGTGAATATCCTATAAGCGCTTTTTAGCTACAGCTATAGCTATAGCGGAGGGCGTAGGGACTATAGTAATAGAAGGGCGACGTGTCTATAAGCCTTCGCTATTAAGAACACGCAAATAAGAGCGTGTGCTGTGTGCAGGAGCGTCTTTAAAAGAATTTGTTATAAGGAGTAGACGGGGGATAGCAGAGAGGAGCGACGGCAACGGCCTGAATTCAAGGCTTTAAGGGAGGAGATTTAATGGTTAAATAAGATTAGAATAAATAAATCAACAGCAGCTTTAATAATAAGAACTAGCATATTCAAATTCAATTAGATGATGTTATTAATACTTAAAGTTCTTTATATAAAGACTTTAAGCCGTGTGCTATGGGATACGTAACTTCCTATAGACCCTATTATTTATTAAAGAGGTGTCTAATAGAAAGAATCTTATATAGATAATCTAAGACAACAACTATAATAATTTAGAAGCAACATATTGCTAAAGGAGCTCTTGCTACACCTAGCCTAAAAAGACTAAAACCAACTAAAAGAACCCTAAAAATCCCCCAGAGAATCCCCCTAAGATGCATGCATTGCAGGGGAGGCATATATTAAACGACGGTGGTTCACACTCGCGCGCGACCGCCAGAACCACGCCTAGTAATAGCCCTCCACAATAAAGATGGGCGAATACTATACTATAAAGCGGAAACACCTTTATTAAGAAGGCATCTAATAAAATATAAAGCCTATTAAACACGTCTAGTATCCAGAATTATAGGGGAGCAACCATTAGCTATAATAATCTAACGCAGCTAGCAGAATGGCTCCGCCAGTCTAGTAAACCTTAGGCGCCCCTTTAGCAAACCCTTAATTAAATCCTCTAACAGCTAAGCAAAATTAAAAATAAATAAAACCCCTCCTTACTAGCAAACCATACCTAGGCCGCTGTAGCTGCGCTTCTATAGCATAGGGAATCCACCCCCCTTAAGATAATAACTAGATATATAATTATAATATAACCAAATATAAAAAAAGCAGAGGGGCTTAGGGGATAATTAGAAATAGAAGTCCTTATAAAAATTTATAAAGAGGTCTATAACGCTATTGCAGTCTAATACCTTAGGAGCGGAGACATTAGAGTTACCCTAAAGGATTAATAGGCAAAGGAATAAGCCGTAAGGGTAGGGGATAGGCTAGGAGAATATATTAGTATAAAAGTACTCTATAAGAATTACCTAGTTAAAGTCCCAGCAGTTCCTATAAGCCTTAGGGTAGAAAAAGAACGCTAGGCGGATAACATAGTAATTATATAGGAGATAGTAAGATAAATAAAATGCCTTATACTAGAACTTGAGATTACCTAAATCCAATAGCTTTATTAGGAAAATGTAAACTAAGTATATAATAAGAACAATAAGAGGATATAAGGGTTGCTAAAGACTCGCTAGGGAGACGCTAGATAAACGCATAGCTCCCTTATTGTTAGCATATATATACTAGGAATGCAAAAACTCCTTATCTAAAAAGGAATAATTATAAATGGCCTTATATACAATATAAGGCTCTATAACTATAGACTACGCTTAGAATAATACTATTGCTATATATAATAGGGACACACCTAATCCATATACGCAGCATAGGTGTGCTATAGCCACTATATAGGCCCCCACAATATAAGATACTACTTAAATTAAGACTAAATAAAATGCGCAAACTGCCACTAAAGCACATATAAGGCGTGGGAGAGAGAAGACTGTATTAAATATAGGAGACAGAAGGCAAGGGCTTAATAGCTATAGGAACAACTATACGCTAGGTTATATAAATGGAAATAATAGGTAATAAGCTAGTAGGATATAGGTGCCTTTCTAGCATTTCCTACCTTTAATACTAGGGGGCTAGGCCAGCTATCCTAAGCCTTAATAGGCCAGAAGCAATACCGCGCGATATTACTAGACTAAATAGGGACATAAGGGTTATAGGGGATATAAGGAAGAGGACGCCCTATAGGTAGACCCTTATAGACAGCTATAGTAAGCTTAAGACTAGGATAATTAAGAATTAGACTTAACATAGTAAATATAATATTTACAGCCAACTTATAAAGGGTATATAGCTAACCAGTAAGAATAAGGGAAGAACTAGAGATAATAACAAATTTAAATATAGAAGCGTTAATAGGAACACAAAATATGGGAACGGAAAGCTCTATATAAAATAAGTAGGGACTAAGGTATAAATATAAGAGGTAGAAGTTCTAAATATCCTAAAGAAAGTAGAAATAGAAAAAGTAAGGAATAAAGAAAAAATAAAGGACCCTTACCAGGGGTCCGCTACCTATCTATTATATAATATAACTGCGGTAATACAAACCACTATCTTATAAGGCCCCTACTAGACAGTCTAGACCTAGAAAAATATTATATCCTTACTATATAAGAACCGTACTATAATACCTATATATAATTAACATACTGCCCCTAAGGATTTTAGCTCCTATATAAACTAAAAGCAGCTATATATATATGCTTTATAATTAGTAAGGCTATTAGCCTATCCTTATAGTTATAGTAGGCAGTTAACCCAGATATTATAGTTATAACAATCTAGATATATAGGGGACCGGTATAAATTATTAATGTATATAACCCTAGGGTTAAAGGAGTCCTACAAATAGAGAATGTCGGGAATTAGGCAAGCGGTCGTCACGTGACGCCGCGGCACTAGCGTGGCGAGGAGTCTTAAGCTCCTCGCCCTTCCTCATTCTAATAAAATCAAGCTATTAACCAACATCACTGTAACCTACTCAAGTAGTCGTTATTAGTGAGTCACCCTATGTGACCAACACTGATTAGTGGTTGAATACACAGTTAACCACAGAGCAGCTAGGTTATTGACAGAAGAGATAGTCTCGTGCAGGGGTTCCCGGCAATACTGTACTACCTTAGGCTTGCGGAAAACTAGTAATAGAAGTGTTACTAAGTACTAGGAGATACCAAGTTACATCTATTATGTAGAACAATCGCGTTTACGAAGATTTGGTTAAGTACTTTAGGTTAGAAGTGTTACTAAACCTAGGGTCCTAAGTTAACGTCTGAAACGCGTCAACTACGCCTTAAATTGCCTACCTTTTGACAGCAAACCTACGAGATCCTACAAAGCCGAAAATCCTACCTACCTTTGACATATAACACCCCGTCGATTCTACTCCTATTATGGCGTTGACCTACCTAAAGAAGTATAAGAACGACATTAACCTAGAGATATAGGATAAAGATATTAACCCTGTAAACGCCGAGCAATAGGACCTAAATGGATTCTTACTATACTATATAGCATAATACACAGACAGCGAATACAACGATACTGTGCTATGGTATTGCATAAAGGAGGACTTTGTTGGATAGACAAAGGAAATATAGGCCCTTGCGAAGAAGAATATTGTATAAGACTTCCATAACTTCCTTTAGGAGAATGGAGTATTTATCCCTATAGATGGAGACACTATTAGAGACAATATTTAGGAGCAAGTTATTAATATAAAAGAAGAGCATAAATGGACTCTATAAGAGATTAAGCACTAACTACGTAATATAAAGAAGCTTAACTTACAATGGAATCCAAATAATATACTAATAGAGACACGTTCTAATTCCATTACTCTAGGCATGAGTTCTTACGTGCCGTACCTATTACTCCTACTAATTTAATCTATAACTTTAACTACTGCCCCCTAAGAGCAAGCGCAAGACCCCCTTGCTTCGCAATTTAATAACCTTTAAACTCTGCTACAGGAAGATTAGGTACTACGCCGTGTTCTATTAAGCTTTACATCTCCACTGTAGCCTATAAAGCAATCCCCACCTTAATCTCTAATGCAATTTTAACGTGGCCTAATACCGCTCGGAGGCACCTTAAAAATGCTTATAGAGCTTGCAAAACTCTATTCAGACTAGGAGAAGAGGTTTAGCAGGGAACTATATAATATCCTTAATTTAAAGCTGTGTATCTTCTATAACTGTTGCTAAAAGGTTGGACTGGAACCTAACTAATATTATAATACTTATTCCGTTATGCTTAAGGGCCGTGCCAGTACCTTCTATTATAATTGTTTAGTAGGAAAAGGATATGATTTTAACCAAATAATATATAAGATAAGATGCCACTTTAAAATAGAAGAGAATAAGCAGCAGTATATGTCAGAGTAGAGAGAGACTACCTTCTTAAGAATTATTGCTATAAACCCAGATGCCTCTCAACTTGACTATCTTTAAAAGCTCTTTAATTAACTTTAGATAATTTAGCGTGGTTTATCCGAATTATATTAAAAGGACTTCAGCCTATACGATTAAGTTATTAGCGTATGCTAAGGTGTTAAAGAATATAACCTTGCCCTCTTTAATCCTGCAAATACTTATAAAGGAGTGTGTGCTTAATTAAAATCCTCTATTGGCACCGCTCTGCGCTCTTAAGAAGTATAGCAATTTAACGCCTAACCCTAACCTACTTTAATTGACCTGACTAACCAATATGATTATAACTGGACTGATTGAATATATGGTGGCCAGGGTAGGGGATACGGTAGAGGGTACAATTAATGTTAACTATAAAGCAATTATGGAGGTCCTTATAGAGGTTTATTTTAAAACAATTAATAGAAGAAATACTATATTTATAAGAAGCCAAATTACTAGTTAACTAGGCACCCTCTTAATAGACAAAAGGAGGCATATAATAAGTTTCGCTAGAGCGCATAAAATGTTGGAAATTGTAAGGTTACTATAGCCTACTTCCAAAACTTCCTGGTTTAATATGAAGGCGAAGAAGATCTTAAGAGTAAGGTTAATAAGGCCAAATAGCTTCTTATAAATATAGAAATTAAGAACTACTCTCCCAACTAATACTTTACTAAGTATGGTAAGGTAGATGGTATATAAACTGTCACTGTTCTTAATAACTAATCTACGCTCTATACTATTACAAAGTCAGACATCTTTAATAAGCTAAAGGAGAGTTTTATATTCTCCTTTAATAACAGATACTCGGCGAACGTCTTCTATAGTATTATACTAGATACTAGAGCCGCAGGAGTATCTATAGTAGGAGAACCTCAAGTTCAAGCTCTTTAGTAGCTTAATAGCTCTGTTTAGATTAACTAATTAACGGCAGGCTAATATATAATTTGTTTTGGCAAGGGTACTATAATCTCTCTTAGTATAATTAAGGTCAAAACCCCCTTAGGGTATATCACTTTTTATATTATTCCCGCAAACACCCCATTTCTATTTTGTATTAGAGATATAGATAAGTTAGGCATTAAACTTAATAACCTTAAGAATATGCTCGTTTAGGGAGATAATTAGGTGCCTATTATGCGCAAATAGGGTCACCCCTAGTTGCTTCTTTATTAACTAGAAAAGAGCGTTGCTTAAAGCCACTTAACCGAGTTAGAGCTACGTCAACTATACCGTCGTTTTGGCCACCCATCCGTTTACCAATTGCTTAGGGTTCTTTAGCGAGTAGGCCATAAAGTTAAGGTTAAGGCAATTAAGTATCTTATAAAGTACTACTATTACTACTAAATGAACCAGAAGTCCCCTAGCCAATTTAAGTTTACCCTTAAAGATAACTATAACTTCAACTTCTATATTATTATTGATATTATATATCTTAGCGGTAAGCTAGTACTCTAAGTTGTTAACCTCTTAACTTTCTTTTAAGCCGCACGTTTCCTAAAGGATATATTAGCTAGGAATATATAGGATACTCTTTAATTATACTAGATTAATATTTACCCAGGACCCCCTAATTGAGTTATTTATAATATAGAAAGGAACTTCTTATCTACAGAGTTTTAGTAATAGGTAAAGGTAATAGAAATTAAGGTTAAGGAAGTCCCTATTAAGGCATATAATAGTATTAGAAAAGTAGAACAATATTACATACTATTATAATAAGTATATAAGATTATTTCTTTAGAACTAGAGGGCGCTAGTAAAGAGCTTATCTTATAAATGGCTATTAAGGCTGTTAATAATTCCGCTGGCCCAGATAGGCTTGTACCTATATTGCTAGTCTTTGGCGCCTACCCTTAAATAACTAATGATTTTCTACTATCCCTATCCATTATGTAACGAGCGGAGGCTATTTGCAAAGCAATAAAAGAGGTGCAATGTCTCTACGCTACACGCCAGGTCAACAACGCACTAGGAATAAGAAATGGCCTAAATACCTTAACTATACTTAATCTGCCACTCCAATCTAAGGTACGCGTATGGCGTAAAAAGGGAGGATGGTTAGGCCCATATAAACTTATTATAATTAATAGTTAGACTTGCATTCTTTAGATGCCCTATAGACCCACTTAATTCCGCTTAACCGTTATTAAGCCCTACTATAGAAATAACAGTTTTGAGCCTTTATAGGATGCCCTAGAGGATACTCTAGAGGAGAACTATAATTAACATACTTTAGAAGGCGACTATGATCCTAATGCAATTGTAATAGATGTGCTATAACCATAACGCGGTAGAGGTCGCCTAAAGGGATTATAAAATTGCTAACACCTTATTAATTTTAAAGAGCAATTCGCTACCGCTATTAAGAGTGGAGATGAGTTATTAATGGCCTTTATAACAGCTAAAGAGAAGGCTAACTTTAAGCTCGCAAAACAGCTCTAAAAGAAAGGCCATATTATAACTCTAGGAGCTCCTTTCCAAGCATCTAATAAGTAGGAGATTAACGGTCTTATTATAAGAGAAGTCTTTAAATTTAAGAAGTATAACCCTACTAAGTTTAATAGAGTTCGTATCTTTAAGTCAAGAATAGTTAATAAGATTAAGGGTAAAGCTACTAATACCCTATTTAAGAAGTCAAGACTGGTTATTTAAGGTTATAACGATAACAGTAAGGAAGTGATTCTTATATAATCCCCTATAATTTAATGAGCTAGTTAGTGAGTTATTATTGCGCTAGCTCCCTCCTTAATAAAGAATAGAATAGTGGTTTATTTGCGAGATATTACTTAGGCCTATACCTAATTAGAGACGCACCTTTAGCGCTTAATACTAGTATACCTTCTAGAGTAAATTCGCTACTAATATCCCGAAGATACAATTATGGTTGTACTTAAGCCATTATATGGAATCGCAGAGGCAGGAACTTATTAGTGGGCTACTTATAGTAAGCACTATAAAGAGAAGCTCTTAATAACTACTTCTATATTTAATCCCTACTTTCTTATTACAACTATGGGAACTCTATTTGGAATTATCGGTATATAAACCAATGATATAATTATCTTGGGAGACAACTAATTCTTAGCTCTTAAAGAAGATAAGCTAGTAAAGGCAAATCTTATAGCAAAGCTAAAGGAAAAGCTTAATTTAACAACACTATTACTTTTTAATGGATGTATCCTCTCCCTAAACAAGGATTCTATTGCTTTGCGCCAGAAAGATTAAGGTAAGAAGATTAACGTTATTAACGTTAATTCTCTAAAGTAAGAATATATGGAGTAACGCGCTTGCAGAGCTTATATTGCTTCTATCTGTTAACCTAAGGCTTTATTTAATCTCTCTGTTGCCGCTTAACACTAGGAACTAACTAAGGATAACATCCTTGCCTTAAATAAGCGTCTTTCCTGGCAAATAAACTATCTTAATTGGGGACTACTCTACGTGCCTATTAATCTTCCTACCGCTAAGCTCTTTGTATTTGTTAATGGATCGTTTATAAATAATAAAGATTTTAGCTCCTAGCTAGGATATAAGATTATTATCGCAAACGAATCTACTAGAGAGAATAACTTTATAATCTATAGTAATCTTATCTATTAGAGCTTAACTAAGAGCAAGTGCGTTACCTAAAGCGTTCTAGCATTAGAGATATATAGAATGGTTGGCGGAGTTAATATAGTAATTGCAATTGGAACTACCCTAAAGATAATTACATATTGACTTAAACTCCCTATTATCCCTATAATTGTATGCACCGACTTATATTCCCTCTACGAGTATTTAGTTAAGCTTAGTACCATAAAGGAGAAGCGTCTTATAATCGATATTATAGCACTTTAGCAATCCTATAAGCGTTAAGAACTCTTTAAGATCTAGTAGATTAATGGCTAAGATAACCTAGTAGATGTGATAATAAAGGCAAACCCAAATAAGGCACTAGAGACGTTTATTAACATAAATACTCTATATATATAAGTTAAAGGTTAGGTTAAAAGGGAGTAGGAGATATAGCAATTTAAGAGCAGCTAATTAGGATTTTCTATACCTGGCACAGAAAATCGCTATTGGCTCGCTTATAATTAGCGCCTTAGCGGCCCTAATATGATATCTACCCGCGACTTTAAGTAAGAAAGCACCACGTGCTAAGAGGCAAATTTTAGGACAGCGAGACTTATATTACAGTGGCAATAGTAAGTAAGGAGGATCGATATTTGTTACGCTAGTCAAGCAGTATTTGTATATAGATGGCAACCACAAAAGAAGAGTTACCAGTGTTGGGAATTAGGCAAGCGGTTGTTACGTAACGCCGTGGCACTAGCGTGGTGAGGAGTCTTAAGCTCCTCGCCCTTTCTTATTCCAATAAAATCAAGCTATTAACCAACATCACTGTAACCTACTTAAGTAGTCGTTATTGGTGAGTCACCCTGTGTGACTAACAGAGAATATTATATTAGTAATAAGCTTACTAGAAACTAAAGGTATAGAGTTTATCTTACTAGGAGATATAAACCTCTACTACCTATAGTAGGGGGGTATCTATATTACTGCTAAATAATAGATAGAGTACTTACTAAGAGCTATAGACATCTAGGGCCTTAAGCTAGCTACCTCCCTAGGAGTAACTATATAGCAATAAGATACTGCTAGAAGTATAATTAACCTTATATTTATAGATAAATGCTTATACTAGAGACTTAAAAGGTACAACCCTAAAGAAAAATAGGCACTTGCTTTAGACCATATCCCTATATAAATATAGCTAGATCTAGACATTAAAGTATAACTAAATAGTAAAAGATACGCAATAAGGAAGTTTAAGACAGATAATTTCCTTAATGTAGTTAAACAATAACTTTAAGACCTAGAAGAAATCCACCTAATATTAAATAAGCAAGGCTTATTAGCTACCCCTAAGGAAATTAACTATAGACTAGAAAGGATCTAGGCAGTAATTAAAAATAGGCTAAAAGAGCACTACCTAGTCTTATAACCGGGCCCCTATACGTAACATATATAATCTATATAATATACAGTTCTTATTGCCAGCCAATAATAAGCAAGAAGGAAATATATAAGTAGCCATAACCCTAAAGATAAGAGATAATATAAAGATATAAGAAACTAGCTAAAGAATACCCTAAAAAAAGAAGCAAGGAATAACTAGAGATAGTTTATAAATAAGCATACTTCTAACCTAAGCCTCCCCTATAATAAAGGCCTTTAGGCTATAGCAAAATAGGTATAAAAAAAAGGTAGGGTGCCTAGTAGAAGACTTATACCTATTACCCTTATAAAAAGTAGGGGAATTATAGGCCACTAATAATAATAATAAGAAGGTAAAGATCCTTATAAAAAGGTTCTTCCCCTAACCAACTCTAGCAGACCTTAGTAATATTATAGGTAAAACACTAGTAACTTACCTATAGGTTAATAGCAACATAATAATAGAGGAAATAGCCAGAACTATTAGCCGCCTTTTAAACAATATAGTATTAAAACCAGATAGGATTCTAAATAAGGCCTTAAATACCTATAGACCACTTATAGCACCTTAGCTTACAGATATAGCCAGAGCATGCTTTACTATAGGCTACTACCTATAACTTAGAAGATCTATAATAATAGTTGTCCTATAAAAAGAAGGCAAAGCAGATTACTTAGTCCTAGAAAGCTACCGCCCTATTACCTTAGAAAACACCCTTAGCAAGATCTTAGAAAGGGTAATAGTAGACCATATAGTAGATATGGCTAAGGAACACGCCCTACTACTATAAAGCTAAATAGGGGTAAGAAAGAACCGCTTAATACTATTAGCACTTACGCTACTTACTACCACTATTAAATCTGCATAGGTAATGTAAAGGGACTTTATAGTATTAATGCTTAGCCTAGATATTAGTGGTGCCTATAATAATATACCCTATAAGTATCTCTTATATATCCTTAGGGTAAAAGGCTTTTTAGAATAGATTATATAATTTATCTAAGGGTTTATAGGCCAGAAAGAAATATTACTAGTCTTTAGCAGATACCAGAGCCCCCCTATTATAGTTACAACAGAAATACTATAAGGATTACCCCTCTTACCTATACTCTTCCTCTTCTTTATAAGTAACCTACTTAACTTCTTTAAGGAAGGGGCAACCTAGGGGATAGGCTTTATTAATAATATAAACCTAATTATATACGGGCCAATAGCCGCAGAGAATTACAGAATACTAGAGAAAGCCTATAATACCTATATAGAATGGGTAAGATAATATAGAGTCTAATTCTTACTAGAGAAATACTAGCTAATCCACTTTATAAGAAAATATAACTAATCTGCAGATCTTTAGTATATAATCCATATCTAAGGCTTTAGGGGTCAACTAGTTTAGGGCCTAAGGGTATTAAAAGTATAGGTAGACAGCAAGCTCTAGTAGAGCGTATATACAGCATAAGCGGCCCATAAGGGCTAAGCATAGTACATTACATTATCTAGGATTGTTAATTCTATATAAGGCCCATACTTCCAAAGGTTACGCCTATTATATATAGCAGTTATCCGGCTAACCATAATATATAGATCCAGTGTTTAGGCTATTAAAGAAACTAAAAAAGGCCCCCCTAAATTACTCCTTAAACCACTCTAAAAGGTCTAAACAGCCTACCTCTAGAGTATAATAGGCGGGTACAAGCAAACAGCCACAGCACTACTAGAGAAGGAAGCCAATATCCCCCCCCTATAACTATATATTAAAGCCACTATAATATAAAGGGCGCAAAATAAACGCAACTCTAATATTATAAAGTATATTAAGACACACCTAAATAAACTATAGAGGGACCTAAGGGTGCCCTATAGGAGAATAAACCAACAACCCCAAAGTAGGGAAGATATATTAGAGAAATAGGCAAAGAAAGCAGAAGAAGAATAGTACTACTTTAGGGCCCAGGCCTATATAGAGGAGGAAGGGAGACGCGTAAAAAGCCAGCAAAAACAATAGTAAGAGAGAGAAAAAAGCTAAAGTAAAGCATAAAGAAATGCTAGGAAACTATCCACTATAATACAATACTGGTTAGACCAACGCTAAAGAGGCATATAGGAGTTAAAGGTATAAAGGCTAACTTAGGCAAGAGGAACCTAAGCCATAGCATAGTTAACGCCATAGGGGGTAAACACTTAAGGGCTCCAAAAAGGCCTAATAAAGGCAGAAAATATAATAGCAATACTTTTAAAAACAGGAATAATAGGACTAAAAGATTGGCTCTACTAGGTAGATATCCTAGTAGGTAGCCTAAGATATAAATATAGCTGGCTAAAACAGACACTAAAACATATAATACTATTATGCCCCCTACGCACCAACTAAGAAGTAATACTCTTAGTAGCTGGCACAGAGAACTATACTATACTACTCTTAATATAAAAAGGCCTTAAAGCGGTTACCCAGTAGCTTATTAGCTAAAATATACTAGACCAGTTCTAGGTTATAAAGGAAATAGTAATAGAGGGCAAAGGGGCAAGTTACAGGCGCCCCCTAATAACTCTATAGTAGTAGAGTAAAGTTTACGATACTAGCGCGTCCGTAGGCTTATTACGGCAGCAGTGGTTCCCAAAGAGGTCAAAAAGTAAGGTAGAAGAGTACCACTGGTAACTCGTAGGCACTAAGTAGGCGAGTTCTAAAAGGCGGGGAGATAGATCACGGGGTTTTCTCAAATAGAGTTTTCTCCCTACATGTAAATAAGGAGTAGTCCACATGGGCCTAATAGGGATCTGAATCGGACGTTAAGCAATGAATAATATATATATAGATAATCAACGCCGTTTCCTAGTGCAATAGCTATTTAGAGTTAATTGCTATAGAAAGGGACGTTTTAGCGTAAAAGGAAGGCTATAGCGCCTAAAGCTATATCTAGGCCTTAGAAGAAGGCCTTATACTAATCTATAAGCCTTTAGATATCTACTAAATAGATAATACTCTAATCTATATATTAAATCTTATAAAGGAATAGTTGGAAATACAAAATATTTAGATTCTAGAATTCCCTTTATACTTACCCAATCTTAACCTAATTAAGTATCTTTAGTTAGTACTAAAAAGGAAGGTTCTTAAGCTTTATTTAGAGCTTAAACAGATAGGATAAAGTAGGGAGGATTTAGAGCGTTTAATTAAGGCGTGCAAGGAGGCGTGGATGGCCCTTAATTAAGGCCTTATACGGCGCTTAATTAATAGTATAGAGCGAAGGCTGAAGGCAGTAAGAAAAGCACATAGCTAGCAGACAAAGTATTAACTATAATTAAATAATCTACATACTGATTTGGTTACATTTGATTGCTACGGCGTTATGCGATTATTCAAAGTCGTGTTAATTTTGGTGAGAATTCGCGTGTGCACAGACTAATGTCTTGGCACTATACGCCTGTTGTGGAGACTTAAGAGGATTGCTAGAGAACTCAACAAGAATGTATCTGCGGGCAAATCTATATAGGGGTAATTGGGGCGGATAAACTAGCTGCTAAATGATACTAAATAAGGAAGGAAATAAATTAACAAAGAAAGGAATCCTATGATGCTAGTACGCGTACGGCATAGCGTATAGAACGAGCAGTCTCGTTATAATAACTTAAAGACGCTCTGCTTAGGAATATCTAAGTAGGTATAAATAGATAAGTTAGGCCTTGCAGTAGGCCTCCTACCTTAATTAAAGCGTAAGCTTAAGACCTTTTAAGCAAACTAAAAGGGATAATAAGTTTTTAATTTCTATAAAAGCACTACTTAAATCTAAAAGATCGCACTCTTAACTAGTTTTTTACTAGGTAGCTAGCTTATTAAAAGTATCCTTAAGCTAAGCAACAAATTCCTATATACTATGCTCTAAATTATAGAAATATACCAAAGCTCTTATAGTCCTAAATTAAGTAATACTTAGTTAAATCTACGCCTTTAAGTTGTAAAAGGGAAGCTTAATTAGGTTAAACTCTAGGTAGTATAGAGGAAGATACTTAATAGAGACGTTAGTAGCGATATAGAGCTCTATAAATATAAGATATCTTTAAGGACAAAGATAAAGAGAAAGGGGATAATGTTATGGACCTTATATTAGTAATAGTATAACTATTAAAAGAAGATATAAATAGGTTAGTTAAGACAGTATAGGAGGCGTTAAAACTAATTAAGCTATAGAATAAGGGGTAGCTAAGTTACGTAGTTAGTTATAAAACTAATTTTAAATATGGGAATATGGAAATATAGAAATATAAGGGATGTACTAATATACTAACATACTAACGTACTTAGTATATTTCTTAGGCGCAGTATTATATATTTAAAGGACTACAGTCCCTACCTAGATAGGTTTTCTCTTTATAGTAAATCTTAGAATATAATTGGAGTTAATTTGTTAGGTAACCACTTCACTAGCTATATTTATATTATTAACTTCTTATTTACCTATATACCTAACCTATTAATAAGTCCACCATAGTATTTCCTATAAGGCTTCGTTATAGTATTAGTACTAGTAGTTAGTATTAGTTTCCCTATAAAGCTTAAGTCTTAAATTAATATTTAGGTTAAGTTACTTAAAGGGGTAAAGTCGCTTAGCTCGTAAGCTATCTATATACCGCTATTATACCGATTATAGGCCGGTAATCTTTTAGAAGGGTTTTAGCTAGGTTCTTAATCGGATATGCTGGCGCATTTTTCTACCTTCTAGCTTAGGGGAAGATTTTAGAGACGCCTCTAGTTCTTTGTCTTCCGATTAACCTAAGCTAGGCTAAAGGGGTTTTAGCTACTTTCTAATAGTATTACGTCCGTTATAGGGGGTGCTTTTAATTTCCTCGGCGTTACTAGTAACCGTAGATTCGCAGGAGTCCTTTTATAAGGGATATTATTATAGTCCCTACGGCCCTTGCATTGACAACATCTGGACAATCTCCGAAGGTGGCGGTGTCACCTACCCAGCAAGTGTAAGTTCAACGCTGCAGGTCATACTAATTATGTCTATTCTGCTTCAGACAGCAATACGGTTAGATCGGTGGTCTGCGATGGGACCGGAACGATTGCTTGTGCAGCAGATACTATGGATGGCGAGATGATCACTAAGTACGTGGAGAGCCGTATACAAGTTGCACGGCATGACCATACTCCACTAATTATCTGCCTTTTCTTCTAAGTCATACACGAACATTTGTGAACGACTTTAACCTGGGTAAAGGAAAAGATCAATGCTTATTCTTTCCTCTGTTGTGAAATAAATCTGTCGACCGGAATTTGAGGCTATATATTGTCCCAATTGGCATTGCCAAAAAGACCGGTCTTTTTGGTGTCGACAGTCAACAAAATCCGAGTCTCTTCCTTACTGAAGATAATCACTTTCTGGGACTGCCTTTATAATGCAGCCAGGTATCAGCTTTTCCCTCCGGCAATTTCGTCTCATCAATTTGATCTTCAACCGTTTTATATTATCGGGTCTTCGGAATTCGGGCTCACTTAAATAACTTCTACAAATTCACAATCAGCTACTATAGCTTGGCTTTAAAGATTTTTTTTCTACAATCTCTTTATATAAATACAACTATATTACAAGCCATAGGAAATCATGAGATTAAACATCCTTAAATATGCGTCCTCCCCTTGTGGGTACTCAAAGGTCCCCTCTCCGCATGTACCAATGGCCCCACCCACTTTTCCTGGCCTTCGTCATCCCGAACTTTATGTACCGTAGCGCCCATACCCGTAGCATGATAATTGACATAGACACTTTCCCACGCACCGTGCGGCGCCTCGTACACCTCATGGTAGATTGCCAGATGACGATGCTCCTTGGCGGTCGCGCTCCACCAGTTCCAGCCCTCGCGGTGGACAGGACCATGCGCGAAGGCCTCGACATCGGCCAGCGAGCGGAAGTAGAAAGTAGTCATGAGCTCCGATTTCGTGGTGCGTGAGTTGCCTAGGTAGGACGTGGAGCCGAGGAAGCCGTTGGTCGCGACGTTGGTTTCGAGGTCCTTGACCATGCCATTGAAATGGGCGCCAATTTCACGGAAACCGGGCGAGAGGATGCCAAGGGGGCTGGAGAAGATGTTAGTGTGGGGAAGGGGTGGGGAGGGGGGGATGAAGTCTTACTGGTTGGTTCGGAAGCCTAGCAGGAGAACTGCAACCTTGCCGCTGTCACTGTCTGGTGCTCGGGCGCTGAAGGAGCCATCAGGCTGGGGTAGAAGGGCTGTGACTTTGGTGCCAATGGTCCCGTCCAAGTACGAGTTCCGCTTCCAACCCATGGATACTGAGATTGTATCGAGGAGCTGAAGGAGAAGAAGAGTGAATGTGGGGACAACAACGTAGGTTGGCCGTAAGGGAAGAAGTATCAAGAGACTCTGGGCAGCTGCGCCGAGCAGAAGCCAGGTACCCAGAGTGAATTGGTCGCGGACGAGATTGTGGATGAACGCAGCAAAGCTACGTGTATTAGCGGGTCGCGAGGTTGCGGAAGTTGCTGAAAGTGGTACGAAACGCATTTTCAATGAGTAGAGAACTGCTTGTTGGTATTGATGTAGTAGCAACGGATGCGATTTTGATGATTGGTAAGAGCTATGGAGGCCGGTAGTGTGTTGAAGGCTTGTAGTCTATGTTGATTATGACCTCCGACATGATAGAATGGTCTCTGTTATATAGAGACTCTACTGCGATCATGGCAGCTGAAGAGAGAGACAAAGTGAAGCCGAAAGGCGCGATCGGATAGATGGGAATCCTAGGAAATGGTCCTAACGGCCGACTTGATGCCCCTTTGGCGAGATTTCAAATTCGCTACGCGCATCCAATCTCGCCTGATTGCCACCAACTGTACATAGTAATTGTAGCGAACGGCTATGGCTACACGCAAGGACCTTTTTGGTTGCCCTGGGGAAT